>OASS01000026.1_pt1 | contig 158650 bp, 155 predicted proteins | sample 1475811 | NCBI WGS metagenome assembly OASS01 (sample SAMEA2579922, study PRJEB22360) | human gut metagenome | biome: human gut; feature: human-associated habitat; material: faeces | place: Denmark | collected 2008/2010 | reverse complement strand
TCAAGTCTTTCTCACCGCACCTTTAGGTGTAGCAGGGAAAGGAGCCTTATAGGCTTAGAGAAAACTACCAGTTATACTGGTAGTTTTTTTTGCATGTGTGTGTGCGTGATATGGAGGTTCTAGTTAGATAGCATGCCTGCGCAGAGTTTTGCGCATCCTGTGGTATAAGATTCAATTATGCTGTAGCCTCATCATTAGCTCGTTCCATATTAAAAAACGCAGTTGCTAATCATCACAAATCAAGGAATACCTTTAAACGAAGAATAGCATAAAATATCATGCATAAAAATAAGAATACTGCTAAACTGTTCCTATAAGAAAGTTCTGAAAAGGAAGGGATTCTATGAAGTATACAAAAGCAACAGCACGCACCTTATATCTAACCGGTTCAAGCTATGAAATCGGATATCGTCTTGGAGATGTAATTTCTAAAGACACTGTTTGGCGGAGAAAGTGCGTATCTCACAATAACAAAATGAATCAGAATAGATTAGAAAAAATAAATAGTCTATTGGATATCTGGTGTCCGGGATTATGTGATGAATTGAAAGGAATTGCAGATGCACTTCATGTTGAGTCCAAGGATTTATATTTCTATCATATGACACATCTGGTACCGAATTGTTCACAAATCGCGGTATGTTCCTCAATCACAAAGGAAAAAAAGCCTCTACTTGCACGCAATTTTGAGTTTTCCGATGAAATCGAGGATTTCACTTTGATAAAAACCTCTGTTACGGGAAAACACACGCATATGGGAACCTCTATTCTGGGCGCCGGGCGAGATGATGGCATAAATGAATATGGTCTTGCTGTCACCATGACCTCCTGTGGAATACCAGTTGTGGATTTACCATATATGAAAACGCCCTGTATAGAGGGACTGCAATACTGGATCGTTGTTAGAGCTCTTTTGGAAAACTGCCGTAATGTGCAGGAAGCATTATCGTATATTAAGGATATGCCAATTGCCTTTCACATGAATATGATTATTTTTGACAAGGAAGAACACGCCGCTCTGATTCAAACCTATGCCGGTAAGAAGGCGATTCGCTGCATCACGACTGAGGAAGCACTGCTATTCACAACAAATCATGCGGTTTTAGACGATGATAAGCATTTGGAATCTGGTGCCTTTAAGCACAGCGTGCAACGGTATCAATATATCGATGAGAAATTATCCAATAAAACGGATATCACACGAAATACCTTAAAGGAAATGCTGTTATCCGATTATCCTGAGGGGTTGTGCTTTCATCACTACAGGGAAAGCTTTGGCACAACTAAAAGTATGATCTTGTCCCCTTTTGACAATACTATCGAATTATGCTGGGGTGGTCTTGCAAGAAATACTTGGAGATGCTATTCTTTAGATGATATACAGGAGGAGCAAAGGGACATTGCTCTTGCTGTTGAAACAGATAAGAAGGATATATTGGAATGGATTCCTCTGTAAAGGAGCAGCTTATGGACTATAAAAAAGTGCTGGAGCAGGCAGTGATTTATATAGAGCAGCATTTAAATGAAGCGTTGAGTGTAGAAGAGGTCTCTAAGGTTACCGGTTATTCCTATTATCATTTGAATCGTCAGTTTATTGCGGTATTAGGAGAAAGTATAGGAAATTATATTAAGAAGCGCAGATTGGCAAATGCTGCGCAAAAGCTTCTTTACACAGATGAAAAGATTATTACGATTGCGCTTGATAATAATTTTGAATCAGGTGAAGCTTTCAGCCGTGCATTTAAAAGTGTATATAAAGTGAATCCATCAACATATCGAAGCAACCGTATTCATACATTTGCCTCAGGAAAGCAGCGTCTGAATGATGAAAAAATAACACATCTGATAGAGCATATAAATGTTCATCCAAAACTTGTTGAGCTTCCTGAAATTGAAATTGCAGGTATCCGTAACGAGGTATCACTGCATCAGGATGAGCTGAAGGAGCATTGGGAAGCATTTTACAAGCTGCTTCCGGAGCAATACAGAAATCGCAGAAGATTTGGCGTTTATGAATCCTGTGACAATCTGACCCATTACATGATTCATGAGGATATGCAGTTTCATGAGGTATTGGGGTTCGAGATGAATGCCGCAGACATGATTTCGGACACTTTTGTGCGCCGTAAGATTCAAAAAGGACGTTATGCAGTATTTACCCATCATGGTGGTTTACAAACGCTGTCACAGACAATTAATTATATCTGGGGAACATGGATTCTTTCAACAAAAGAGGTGCTTGCTTCCAGAGATTCTTTTGAGCTGTATGATGAGCGGTTTCACGGTTATGCTGATGCGGATACAGAAATCGATATTTATGTGGCGATACAATGAAAGCAGTTATATAGGGGAATGGATTCACACATATAAAAATGTGCTTTTCGCATATGCCTGTCTGTGAATGGTGTGGTAATTATAAGAAGGGAGGACTCTTATGCTTTACAAAGCGACTTATTTTTCGCCCGTTGGAAAAATAACATTGGCTTCCGATGGTGATAACATAATCGGTTTATGGTTAGAGGGTCAGAAATATTATGGCGGTACACTGACTGAAAAATGCATCACGAGGGATAATATTCCTGTTTTCCTATCCGCTAAAGCTTGGCTGGATAAATACTTTGCGGGTGAAAGACCTTTGATTGAGAATCTTCCGCTTTTACCAAAAGGTGGAGAATTTCGACAGAATGTGTGGAAGCTTTTATGTCAGATTCCGTACGGAGAGGTGGTGACCTATGGGGATATTGCAAGAAAAATGGCAGTTGTCACAGGTAAGCCGAAGATGTCTGCACAGGCAGTCGGCGGTGCTGTTGGTCATAACCCGATATCCATTATCATCCCATGTCATCGTGTAGTTGGCACAAACGGCAGCTTAACTGGCTATGCAGGAGGAATTGATGTGAAAATCAAATTGCTTACACTGGAGGGGGCAGATATGAAGAGGCTGTTTATCCCAAAAAAAGGTACAGCTCTGTGATTGACAGATTTCCTCTGGAGACTGCGAAATGACAGTGTATCTGGATTATATACTACCAATGCTGTATGCCCTTATAGAACTTACTGTAGGTTCACCTAAAGTAATTGCTTTGGAGAGATAAACTATGCTATGGTCTAACTGGCTGCTACTGCTTTAAGCCGGCACACATGTGTTTATGTATGCGTAAGGTTCAGAAAAGCTTTCTGTATACAGATGAGGTGATGACGGATACAATCAAGCATTTATTAAAGCTATTGTTATATTGGGAGTAAGCTTACAAGCATGCTGTATACATGAATTGTAGAAACAATATGTGGCTTTATGAGTAGTGCAGTAGTAAATACAGACGCCTGCATATTTGAGTTTTCAGAGCAGAAAAAAAAGGATTATATACGGTCTCATTAATGATTCGCATAGAGTCCTTTTTCGTTTATTTTTCGCTTTGCGGATAATAGCATTTTAAGAAAGCTTCCTTGAATTCCGCAAACCGATCCTCCAGAATTGCCTGCCTTGTATTCTCTGTAAGGCGAATAATAAAGCGTAGATTATGCAGAGTAGCAAGGTTGAAATATTTGTGCTTACCCTCTGTGCTTCCGGATTTCCACAATGCACGAAGCTCTCCGCGCGTCCATCCTGCTTGACAGGTTGGGCAGTCACAGTTCTCATCCAGCAGAAGCGGACTGTCTGTAAACTTTGAAAGCTTGATAGGGCCATGCTTTGTATACAGCTTTCCATGCCTTGCTTCACGGGTTGGCGCAACACAATCAAAGGTATCTGCACCCATTTCTGTACCAATCAGAATATCGTCAGGATGGGAAAGACCAAGCAGATGCCGCGGCTTGGTTTCCGGAAGCTCTTCACAGCACCAGCGCAATATGTCACCAAGGCTTTCCTTTAGAAAAGCACCGCCGAGACCATAACCATCAAAATCCATTTCGGCAAATCTTTTAGCGGTTGAGCGGCGCAGGTCCTCCCAGCGTCCACCCTGTAGAACACCATAAAGTGACTGATGATATCCAAGATCATCACAGTGCTTTTTGTGTTCATTTATACTACGGATTGCCCAGCGCTCTGTGCGGGCCAAAGCCTCAACATTATATTCATAACTGTCCGCAAGGGATGTCAGCTCATCGTAGGCCATATGAATATCAGCACCGATTCGGCATTGGATTTGCATGGATTCCTCAGGTCCGATAAAATCCTCCTGATCTGTAAACGGGTCATGGAATCTGACACCATCCTCTGTAACATGTGCAAGTCGATCTTTGGGATCTGTATTTATGACATCATTTTCCCGCTTCATACTGACTACTTTTCCCATACCGGATCCCAGAGACATAACCTGAAAACCTCCGGAATCTGTCAGCGTAGGTCCGTTCCAGCCGGACCATGACGCAAGTCCGCCGTTTTCAGCAATTTCAAAGGAGGCATTACGCAAGTGGTATCCGTTACTCAGCATAGCCTGCGCCTGTATCAGGTACAAATCCTCCATAGATACAAATTTCACTTCACCCTTTGTGCCAACACTCATAAATGCCGGTGTCTTGATATCCCCATGGGGTGTATGAATAATACCGGCACGGCCAAGCTTACCTGGTATCCGCTTTATTATTTCAAAGCTGAATGTATTGTTATTTTTATAGTTTGTCATCTGTTATCTTACCTCTTAATAAGTTTGCTATGAATGCTTCTATCGGTGAGAATACAATTTCAAAGCCGATTCCCAGAACATAGGCGAATACTGCCTGTGCAAGAAACTCCTGAAAAGTAAGGACGCCGATAAATGCAATTGTCTCAAATATGACACAATCAATAATATGCGCAAAGGCTGAAGAGCCCAGCGCACGCGCGATAAAGCTGGAAGCGAAAAATCCGTTTCCGTTTTTTAATCTTGTGAATATATAATTGTTCAGGAAATTTGAACAAACATATGCTGTCAGCGAACCGATAATAATGCGGGGAGTAAATCCCAAAACACTTGCCATAGCAGCTTGCATTGTCCATCCTTCATAAGGAGGAAGCGCGATTACTATATAAAACACGATAATCGCAAGTATATTAATAAAGAAACCAGCTAGAATAATATTTTTGGCAATCTTTTTTCCATAAAATTCAACAATCAAATCTCCGATAATATAAGTGATCGGAAATACTACGACACCTCCATCAACTGCAATACCAAAAAAATTCCATAGCTTTACTGCTGCTAAATTTGAAATTAACAGCGTACTCGCAGAAATTGTTGCGAAATAGATTAAAAGCCTGAGTTTAAAATTTGACATGGAAGTATTATAACATAATTTTTTTAGAATGCGAACTATTGAATACAGATCGATACGGTTAGATTACTATCGTTTCATGTTAGTGATGTAGAATTAGAATTAAAAAAATGAAGGGACCTTACAGGGGTGCTATCTGTGGAAGTTCGCAGGAGCACGTAAGTTTTCATGCCAATGTGTGTGTTCTCATTACAACGGTTAATTTATATGCAGAACAATGACTTTGGCCTTATTTGAAAAGTGGCGGGTTCTATATATGGTGAGGTATTCTTATAGAAGAAGCCTGACAGAATAATTAGATTTTTAAACTTAGAAAATGACATTCGCAAAGGAAGCATGTATAATGAAGGTATATATAGGAAAGAGGGTATTGTTATGAAACAAGAATTGATGGATGCTATCACAGAAAAAACAAAGGAGCTTATGAATTCTGTTACTTGCAGTGCAGAAGCAAGGGCTGCGGCTCAGACATGGCTTGATGCGGTAGGCACACAGCGCATTGAGGAGGTAACTCAGGCGTATATGAAAGAACTGGAGGAAGATATTGTCACTATTCAGGATTTGATTGCGCTGGCAGAATCAAATCAGGGAAAGCAGATATTTGGTGAAGAGAAGGCAGTTCAGGTAGCGGAGCATGCAAAGGAAATCAAACAGCAGGGAGCGCTATACTGCGATTGTCCTGCATGTACAGCGGCTGCCTATATTCTGGAGAAAAAGGATGAGCTTCTCAAAGCAGTGAGAGATAAGTAAAGAGCAGCAATTTGATTTGTCTGAAACCATAAGTAGGGCAGGAAAAAGGTTTCTGATCTATTGAAAACACAATAGAACAGGAACCTTTTCCTGTGTGAAAGATTCTGACTTTTTCATCCTTTTTCATAATTGCTGAATAAGTAAAATGAAAATTCTGAAGCCGGTGAAATAAATTGATGAAAGACTGTCACAATAAAAGAAATTTACCGTCTAATAAGATGTAGGAAAATAAGGAGGATGTATGGACAAATTTTTTATAACCTGTATGTTAGGTATTGCAGTCGGGGCAGTAGATATTCTGCCCATGGTGAAAATGAAGCTGGATAAGTATTCAATAGCATCGGCATTTGTATTTTATTTCACCTTGCCGTTTATCATATTGAATACAGAGTTGTTTCATGTGGTATGGTGGATAAAGGGAGGGCTGATTGGCGGAATACTGGCTCTTCCCATGATTATCATCGTATCCAAGGAGGACAAGAAATCTGGACTACCTATGCTGATTATGTCAACCATGCTGGGCGAGGTTATCGCGATTTTGGCACACCTGTTTTCATTGTAAATTTATTTACTGTATAAATACTCCCGGACTGCTGTCAACATGCACAGTGTCCGGGAGTTTTATAATAGCAATGAATTTGGTAAAGCTACTGTATCTGTAAAATACTGAAGACACCAGATGGAGAGTTTGCAAGCAGTGAAGATGTATATAGGAAAGAGACCTGAACATCTGCACTAATCAGCGTATTTACAAGAAATGTTCCGCTGACACTTACTGTTGGTGCCGTTAATGTAGCGTTGGCACTTGTCGCAAAGCCTGTTTGGGAAACACCGTTTAGCTGAGGTGTAACACCGATTGCACCTGCTACAGTTACAGATGCTTTTACCAAAAAAGAAACCTGATAGACATGTCCGGCACTCAGATTGATTGCGGTTGTACTTGCTGCTGAAATAGTTGTTCCGTTGATAAATGCAGTAGAAAATGTAATGAGAGAGTTGCTGGATATGGACGATGCATTGACAGAAAATTGTCCATTTTGCGCTGTTGCGGTCGCCCCCGTGCTACCGGTTGCTCCTGTTGGTCCGGTAATTCCATTGGCTCCGGTTACACCGGTATTACCCTGTGGTCCGGTTGCGCTTGTGACTCCGTTAGTACCAGTTGCCCCGGTATTACCGATAGAGCCTGTAGCTCCCGTTGGACCAGTCGGTCCCGTGCTTCCATTGGCTCCTGTATTACCGGTCGCTCCTGTGGCACCCTGTATGCCGGAAAGTCCTGTAGCTCCCGTGCTGCCGGTTGCACCTGTCGGTCCTGTGATGCCGTTCGCGCCTGTGCTGCCTGTGGCCCCGGTAGGACCTGTAGCTCCGTCTGCGCCTGTTATACCACTTATCCCGGTAGCACCGGTTATACCAGTTGCTCCGGTTGAACCTGTGGGTCCGATGGGACCTGTAGATCCCTGTATGCCATCGACTCCTGTATTTCCGGTCGCCCCGGTTGCTCCAGTATTTCCATCATTGCCAGTCGCTCCGGTATTTCCCGTAGGACCTGTATCCCCGGTTGCACCCGTAACTCCGGTATTGCCAGCAGGACCTGTCGGTCCTGCTTCTCCGTTTTGTCCGGTTGCTCCAATCGGTCCTGTAACACCAATGACCCCAGTAGGACCTGTATTGCCGGTTGCCCCTGTGGGCCCGCTAACTCCATCAGCGCCCGTTGCGCCTGTCGCGCCTGTGCTGCCTGCTGCCCCGGTTTCCCCGGTTGCACCTGTCGCTCCATCACTTCCAGTCGGTCCTGTGTTTCCGGTTGCACCTGTAGGTCCGCTCGCTCCTGGTAAACCAGGTTCACCACTTGCCCCTGTAGCCCCCGTTGCTCCATTCTCTCCCGTAGCTCCGGTAGCACCCTGTATACCGGTATTTCCAGTTGCTCCTGTTGGTCCTGTATTGCCTCTGGAACCTGTTGGTCCTGCTGTTCCGTTCGCGCCAGTAGGCCCCGTCGCACCGCTGATTCCTGTAGCTCCTGTTAACCCTGTCGCACCGGTTGTGCCTTTCGGTCCTGTTTCGCCCGTTGCACCATTTGGTCCTGTTGCACCTCGTGCTCCGGTAGGACCTGTACTTCCATTAGCACCAGTAGGCCCCGTCGCACCACTGATACCTGTAGCGCCGTTTGCGCCTGTGCTTCCTGTAATACCTCGCGGACCTGTCGGTCCAGTGGGACCTGTAGGCCCGGTAGGACCTGTAATCCCAGTATCCTCCAGCATCTTCAGCATATTCTTCACCTCCAGTCTATGTTATGTCGCTTTTCTTAAGTATCATAGGTATTCTGCTTGGTTACCAAGAGGTTTCTCCATGCTTATGGCTGTTTGAATGTATTTAATGCAAAAGGGGTTTCTGAAAAAGAAGGTTGTTTTTTCTATTTTACCGTGTTTGACGCTTGCTCTTGCTTGGTACATTCGAAAGGCTATTGCTGTGTTACTTCATAACAGGATTTTCTTAAATAGTGTGCAGTTATAGTGTCAGCCTGTTCAAGCATTTGCTTTGGTGTCCCCATGAAAACAACCTCTCCACCTGCAGTACCGCCATCCGGTCCGATATCTATGATATAATCTGCCTGCTTCATCACATCCAGATTATGCTCGATAATGATAACTGTATTACCTCGTTCTACAAAGCCTTCCAGCAGTTTCATGATACTTTTGATATCGGATGCATGAAGACCAGTAGTTGGCTCATCCAGTATAAAAATATTTCCTTTATTTTTAAGATGCTTTGCAAGCTTAATTCTCTGACGCTCACCACCGGAAAGTGTTGAAAGTGGTTGTCCGAGTGACAGATAGGATAAACCTACCTCGTGCAGGGTGCGCAGTTTTCTGAAAATCTTTGGCTTGTCATTGAAGAATTCCAATGCATCTTCAATGGTTAATTCCATAATGTCGGCTATGTTATGTCCACGGTACTCATAAGATAATGCCTCCTCGCTGTAGCGTTTTCCTTCGCACATTTCGCATACGGTTGTTACAGGGTCCATAAATACGAGCTCTGTAACAACAATTCCCTTTCCATGGCAATGCGGACATGCTCCTTTGCTGTTGAAGGAAAACATACCGACATCAATGTGATGTTCATTTGCCATCAGCTTTCTGATATCATTACTGAAATCCAGGAAGGTTGCAGGTGTAGACCGGCCGGTTGCAGTTATTGGTGTCTGATCCACGAGGACTACACGGTCTTCGTATTGCTTTGCAAAGACATCACGGATAAGAGAGCTTTTTCCTGAACCTGCCACGCCGCTCACCACTGTAAGAATATGCAGAGGAATATCCACAGAGACATGCTTCAGATTGTGTAGTGATGCGTTATTTATGGAAAGATATCCAGTTGGGATTCTGGGCTGATTTTTTATCCTGATTTGCTCACGCATTGCATGACCGGTTCGTGTATCTGAACATAAAAGCTGCTCATAGCTTCCCTGAAACATAATCCTCCCGCCATTTCTTCCTGCCAGTGGGCCTACATCTATTATTTCATCTGCTATTCTGATGACATCCTTATCGTGTTCTACTACCAGAACTGTATTTCCTCTATCTCTCAGCTTGCGAAGCAAATCTGTCATTCTGTATACATCTCTTGGATGCATGCCTGTGCTTGGTTCATCAAATATATAGGTTAAACCTGTCAAGGAGCTCCCCATATAACGGACCAGCTTCAGTCTCTGTGCTTCACCCCCTGATAGTGTGGAGGATTCTCTGTTCATGCTCAGATACGGAAGCCCGATATCAATCATACGGCTCAGAGATGCTGTTAGAGCCTCTATGATTGTGGTTACTCTTGCATCCTTTATTCCACTGATAACATCCCGTAACTTCAGAAACTCCATGTTACAAAGATCAGCAATTGTAAATCCGTTGATTTTACAGGACAAAGCATGCTCATTTAATCGCTTACCATGACAAAGTGGGCATTCTTTTTCCTGTATCATCTCTTCTAAACGTTTTTTTGAAACCTCAGAGGAGCCCGAATGGTCCCGGTTGATAAGAAGTCTTGAAAAATGATTGTGAATACCTTCAACACGTTTATTCAACCGTTTGTCTCCACGTTTGTAGGCTCCGTATAAAAGAAGATTGTATTCCTGTTCGCTATAATTTTTAAGCGGCTTCTCAAGATCAAACAAACCGGATTCTGTGTACTGTCGATAATACCAGTTACCAGGATGGAAGGCAGGAAGATCGACCATTCCCTCCTTCCATGATTTCTCGGGATCTAGTGCTTTACATATATCCAGTTCAATAACTTTTCCAAGCCCTGAGCACTCCGGACACATTCCACTTGGATCGTTGAAGGAGAAACAGGAGGCGCTTCCTATATAGGGGGAGCCTATTCGCGAGAATAGCAGTCGCATAGCAGAGTAAAGATCACTGATGGTGCCAACGGTTGATCTGGCATTCCCCTGTAGTCTGCTTTGATCGATAATAACTGAGGCACTCAAATGATCGATGTGATCTACTTTAGGCTTTTCAAATTTAGGAAGGCGTCCTCGTATGAAAGCAGTATAAGTCTCGTTCATCTGGCGTTGACTCTCTGCAGCAATTGTATCAAATACAATGCTGGATTTTCCAGAGCCGGAAACTCCCGTGAATACAACAATTTTGTCTTTAGGTATGGTAAGAGATACATGCTTCAGGTTATTTTGATTCAGTCCTCGAATCACTATGCTGTCTTGTTTTTTCATTTATAACTCCTTTGCTAGTTCATGATAAATATCAATACTCATTATATAGTCTCCCCTAATGGTAGAGTCAATAGGGTTATTCTGTTTTTGAAGCAGATAACATCTTATAGCATGATTTCATATAGCTGTGCCTTCTCGTAATTTTAAGACGATATCATCTGTGGCTTGATGATTTACTATGAGACAAGTTGCTTAACCGTATTACATTGATGTTCATTTACGGATAATGACAAATGAAGATGCAAGACATCATTTACATATTGCTTTTATATGAAAGTGTCTAATTTTTATAATGAGACTGGAATACCTGTTCGATCTGCATATCTTGTGAAAACAGATAGGGCCAATGTTTTTTACAGAAGATTCATTGACTTTGTGAAAACGCTATCTTACAATATATAAAGAAATGAATTGCCATAGAAAAGGAAGGTGGTAACATGGCAAAGGTTTTAATTAGCCCTGGAAAATATGTACAGGGTGCTGGTGAAATGAAAAAATTGGGAGTATACGCAGAAGGGTATGGAACGAAAGCACTGATTTTGATCAGTGAGGGCGGATATCGCAGAATTGGAAAGGATATTGAAAACAGCTTTGCTGGAACAGGCTGTACGTTTATTTTTGATTATTTTCATGGAGAATGTTCAAAACATGAAATAGAGCGGTTACGTGGAGTTATGAAGAAAAACACATGTAATCTTGTGATAGGTATCGGTGGAGGAAAAATCTTTGATACAGCCAAGGCGGTTGCACATTATGAAAAAACTGCTGTTTTGATTTGTCCAACCATAGCGTCAACAGATGCTCCATGCAGTGCACTTTCCGTAATCTATACAGATGAAGGGGTTTTTGAAGAATATCTCTTTTTACCTGCTAATCCGAATCTGGTCCTGATGGATACAGATATCATTGCAAAATCTCCTGTAAGACTTACTGTAGCTGGGATGGGGGATGCTCTTGCAACCTATTTTGAAGCGCGGGCATGTGAGCAGAGTGATGCGGTGAGCTGCGCAGGCGGTAAGGTTACCGGAGCTGCTATGGCACTTGCAAAGCTGTGCTTTGAAACTTTAATGGAGGAAGGTGTGAAGGCGAAGCTTGCTTTGGAAGCAGGCGTGTGTACTCCTGCTGTTGAAAAGATTATAGAGGCTAATACGCTGCTTAGCGGCATTGGCTTCGAGAGCGCTGGTCTTGCAGGAGCTCATGCGATTCATAATGGTCTGACTGTATTGGAGGAATGCCACCATATGTATCATGGCGAGAAGGTTGCATTTGGCACCATTGCACAGCTGGTTTTAGAAAACGTTGAAGCTGCTGAGCTGCAGGAAATCATAGAATTCTGTATTGAGCTTGGATTACCTGTTACACTGGAGGAGCTTGGTGCTGCTGAAATCACAAAAGAGAAAATAATGGCAGTAGCGAAGGCAGCATGTGCGGAAAATGATACACTGCATAACATGCCGTTTGAGGTCACTCCGGATAAGGTGTATGCGGCTATTATCGCGGCAGATGCTTATGGACATTATTTAATGAAAGCTGATACACACCAAGTAAATGTGTGAATTACATTACAGATTATAGCAAACAGATAGAGTGGATGATGACGCCATTCTGTCTGTTTTTGCTTTTCTGTATATTCAGAAACGACATCCTGAAATGCAGCTGTAGCAAATCGCGGGCATTGTAATGCACTCTTTTCCATTATGAGGCAGCTATTGGATAAACATATCTCTTGTATAATTGATTATCAAAAGGGCATACTCCTGTTACAGAATGATAGTATTATGTTATGCTGATGCAAAGGAGAAGAGATACTATGAGAAATGTAACGTTGTTTATAGCGATGAGTCTTGATGGATATATAGCAAAAAAGGATGGATCTGTTGACTGGCTGCAGGGACAGGAAACTGAACAGGATGATATGGTGTCTTATCAGGAATTCATACAGGATGTGGATACCGTGATAATGGGCTGGAATACCTATCATCAAATAATTACGGAGCTTTCACCAGAACGTTGGCTTTATGAACATTTGGATAGCTATATATTTACACATAGGAAATTGATCGGTAAGGAAAATATCCATTTCATTCAGGGAGACATATGTGAAAGTATACTGCATATGAAAAGGCAGGAGGGAAAAGATATTTGGATATGCGGTGGTGCAGATATTATTCAGCCCTTAATTGAACAGAATATAATTGATACTTATCATATCTCTGTGATTCCGATTATATTAGGCAGCGGTATACCATTATTTCAAGGGCGAAAAACAATTTTGAAATTAAAGCTTGCTGCCTCTAAATCGTATAACGGCATTACAGATTTGATATATAAACGAAGATAAGGCAGAAAAAACCACACTGCCTCAAATGCATTGAAATACTTTTCAATCAGGCGATATCAGAGCGGCTGTAAAGAACTTTTCCAATAATTTTTACAGGGAGATCTCTCACTTCCTCCTGCGTAAAGTAGCGGGCAGGCACAGTGGGATTGGCTGCCTCCAGAATGAGGAAAGGTTCTTTTTTTATAATGCGTTTTACGGTCACCTCTGTACTTCCAATCAGGATAACAGCGATAGTACCGCTTTTTACATCATCACACTGCTTTACATAGATAAGATCCTGATCATGTATATGAGCACCTGTCATGGAGTCACCGCAGACGCGAAGAAAATAATCGCCCCGATAATAATCGCTCTTTGATACCTCCTCATAGCCTGCCAAGTTTTCTTCTGCAAATAATCCATATCCGGCCTTTGCTGTTCCAAGCAGCGGCTTTTCAAATCTGTCAGAATTTTTTAATAAGGATTCTACATCTGTACCCAGCAGATAAGAAAGCTTTTCAATAACAGCAGGCTTCATGACCTTAGTCTCACCCTTCATCCACCGTGAAACCGTTGATTTATTGACGCCGACATGCTCTGCTATATAGTCATTGGTAACACTCATCCGGCATTTATATTCATTTAATAAATCTTTTAGCTGCATAATGACTCACCTCTTTTCATCATTATAAATTAGAATAACAAAAGTTGCAAGAACTTTCATCAAATTCTTAAAAAATAAAAAATTTGCATTAAAAAGTTGCGTTTTATATTGATAAATGCAACTTATGGTAGTATAATCGCAGATGAAGAAGAGGTGGAGATATGATGAAGGCTTATCTATGCATTGATTTAAAAACATTCTTTGCTTCTGTAGAATGTGTGGAGCGCAAGCTCGATCCGTTTGCAGTTAATCTGGTTGTCGCAGACCCCTCCAGAGGTAAAGGTGCGCTCTGTCTGGCAGTATCACCGAAAATGAAAGAACAGGGAGTTCATAACCGGTGCAGAATTTTTGAAATACCGGATAATATCTCCTATATCACTGCCATGCCGCGAATGAATTTGTATATGCAGTATTCTGCTGATATTTATGGGATATACTTAAAATATATATCCAGAGAGGATATTCATGTGTATTCTATAGATGAAGCATTTCTGGATGTTAGCGAATATCTGCAGATGTACAGTGTCAGTGCAAAGGAGCTTGCCCGTATGATATTGCAGGATATCTACACAACAACCGGCATTACGGCAACAGTAGGTATTGGTACAAATCTTTACCTTGCTAAAATTGCATTGGATATAACTGCTAAGCATGCGAAGGATAACATGGGGATACTTGACGAGCAATTGTATAGAGAGACGCTTTGGCATCATAAGCCTGTATCTGACTTTTGGCAGGTTGGGCGTGGAATTTCCAAGAGGCTGGAAAAGTACAGTGTGGCTGATATGTATGATATTGCACATATGGATGAGCGAATTCTCTATCGGGAGTTTGGTGTGAATGCAGAATATCTGATCGATCATGCATGGGGCAGGGAACCGACGACCATCAAGGAAATAAAGGCATATAAATCAAAAAGCAACTCATTGTCAAACAGTCAGATTTTATTTGAGGATTATAATTATGAAGAGGCATTGCTGGTCCTGAAGGAGATGGTTGAGCTAAATGTACAGAATCTTGTGGAATTTCACCGGGTAACAGATCATATCGGTCTGTATATCGGTTACTCAGCAAGAAATGTAAAGGCAACCGGAGGCTCCAGAAAATTATCCAATGTAACTAACTCGTATGCATATCTGCGTAATGCATTTATTGAACTGTATAGGGAAACAGTAAATCGTCAGGAGCTGGTACATATGCTGTCTATCAGCTTTGGAAATGTAGTTGATGAGATGTATGAGACATATGATTTATTCACAGATTTCAATGCTCTGGAAAAAGAGAAGAAACTACAGCTTACTTTACTTAATATCAAACACAAATTCGGAAAAAATGCTGTGATAAAGGGGATGAATCTCCTGAATAAGGCAACTGCAATATCTCGCAATAAGCTTGTAGGTGGTCACAATGCAGAATAAACAGAATCATACGAGTCGTGCGAAATTATTCTTGCCCTTTGATTCTTTGAAAGGCTTTCGTGATTACTTGAAATGTAAGGAACGCGTGGTAGTTGACAAAAAGCAGCTTTCTTCGGATGCCTGTGAGGTATTGGATCGTAAATTACAGCAGATTCAAAAGGGTCAAATGGTTAAAATTGTTTATTATGATCAGCAGGAATATGTAGAAGTGAAAGGGTTGGTGTCTAAATTTGATCCTGAATATTTGCACATTATTCAGATTGTGGATAAGGTGATACACTTTCGTGATATCATTGAAATTCAGGCGGAGAATCTAAAAAATATCAGTTGGGACTAAGGGGATTACTCAACGGTAAGAAATAAAGGATAATTCAACTCTAATGCATCAATGAATTTGAAACATCCACTTTGCCACCCAGAAGTAAGAAAGAACTGAAATGGCAGCTGCTGTTTTAAAAAGAAATCACGTTGAGCTGTTTCTAAAAGATAAATGAGCGGTTTCAGACATGCTTATATAATCTCTTTTCAGCAAACATGTGCAGAGGCAGGAACTTTCTACACTGAAGCACAAATAATCTCTGCAGCAGACTCTTATTTCTTCTGCTTTTCCTTCACAGATTGAGCATATATCGGTTGAGAGTGCAAATTCATCATAATGGTTATCGAGCAGAAATTTTTGATTAAATTCTAATAACAGGCAATTGCAGGGATATCATAAGCCTGCAAAGGAGCCTATAAAATTTCAGAAAATTTCTAGGAATCAAGAGGTGTTGAGGAGTCTGCAAAGTAAGTCTTGATAAATATCTCCATAGTTTTTTTATATGAGTGTTTGTAAGAATGATATCATTACTAACCTGCGAACGGAGTCATAAACATATATTCATTTTTTAAAATTCGTATCCTTGTAACTGAAGGAGCTGCAAGGCATACATGCCGAGTGCTAAACAGCTGATTTTTTCATAAAAGCATTTGTTGCAAGGTAAATGGTGTGATAAGATAGGGATGAATAAGCGTTAAGGAGGATGATTGGATGAAAGAAGAAATGAGTCTGCATGAGTGGATCTATAATTATATTGAAGAAGCAATCCGCTTTGGGATTTTCCGTCAGGGAGAAAAGCTCCCAACTATTTCACAGTTTGCTGAACGATTTCAGGTTTCCAGGCGTCCCGTCATTCATGCCTTTAAGCTCCTGGAGGAACATCACTACATAGAGATGTCACGTGGCAGGCATTCACGTCTTACACTGGGACTTAACGAAGAGGAGTGTAGAGAGAACTGCATTCAGTTTTTTCTGGAAAGAAAATATGCAGTACAGGATTTGTGTGAGATACGCAATATTTTGCTTCCTGATTTGTTTACCCAGGCTTTGTGTTTGCTTAAAGAGGAACAATATGCCGCAATTCATAAAAGTATTGATCAGATGCAGGGTGAGCGTACAGTCGTGGCGTTTGTGGAAACGGTCCTCTCTGTATTTGGAAATCCGCTGGTTTGCTGTCTTTATATGGAGGTCGCAATATTTGGAAGACTGTCTTTTTATGAAAAAATAAAGGATTCTATGGTGTTGCAGGGAATTCGTGCGCATAGTGATACTACGAAGGTACACGCATTTATTGATGCAATACATCAAAAGCAGCTGACTCATCAGGATATATATGAAATAACGAAAAAATACTTTGTGGATGATTCCAGAAAAACACAGGAGTGCTATGCTAAGCTTCCACAGCGAAAACCTGAGCGTAAGGTAAGCTTTCGCTGGAATATATATCGTGGACGGCCACGGCAGATTTATAATATTGCAAGCAGTTTATTGAAGGATATCATTTACCAGATATATCCGGTAGAGAGTCGCCTTCCACGGGTTTTGGATCTTTGCGAGATTTATCAGGTGAGTGAACCGACTCTGCGACGGGCTATGTCAATTCTTCAGGCAACCGGTGTTATACAGCCTATTGGCGGTAAGGGAATGAAAGTAATTCAATGTGAGGAAAACAGAATTCATGAGATGCTGGAAGACAACGGTGTCAGAGAACGTGTGATTGAAGGTATGCAGTGTCTTCAGATTTTACAGTTAACTTGCCAGACATTTACCACTATGTCTTTTACAAGTATGGTGCAGCGCCATGAACAACTCCAACAAGCATTATCAAATACAGAAATCACAAGTATAAATTGGGTGAGACTGATTTGTGAGTATTGTGATTCTATCATGGATGTAAATAAGCAGGAAAGCCTAAAGAGCATTTTTGAAGAGCTTAAACAGCATATTCTATGGATTTATCCGTTTATTTGCCATTTGGATAAAGAGAGATATCAATCAATATTTTGTCATACCTTTGATGTGCTTCGATATGCCATGAAAACAAGGGATGAGCAGTTATATGTGAGTGAGATGAAATATCTGTTCTATCTTGTACTGGAAGAGGTTCGCAGTCAGTTGGAATATGCTGGAGTAAAAGAGGCAAAGGATTTGAAAATGATTTCATTCAGAATGGATATATAAACAATTATTCAATGAAAAGGTTTCCTGATTACAAATGCAGAAGTGGAAATAACAAAATTTAATGTGGTTACAGGTACAAAAAAGACTGTACACAGAAATCAGAATTGATTTGGTGCGGGCAGTCTTTTGTACGTATCGATATAACAAACTATAAACGATGTCAGAAGCAACTCCAATGTCTCAAAGCTATTCAGGCTACTGATATTCCTTGATGTCAGATGCTGCGTGCTGTTTCATAGCCATCATGAATAGCATCCTTGATGGTCCCTGTATGATTTGCATCTCCAATCATGTGATAGGTCATACCGCATTCCTCTAACAGAAGCTTCAAGGTTGTATCACTATGGTAGCCAACTGCAAAAATCAGTGTATCAGCATCATCTATGCATTCCGTCCTACCGTTTTTTGTATAATAAATTTTATCCTTTTCAACCTTTTCCACCGTGGCTTCACAAATCAGATTTACATGCTTTTTCAGCATACGCTGTACGAGCAGACTGCGGCCGGGACCGGACTCAGCTGCCATGATATCTTTCGTCATTTCCAAAACAGTTATCACCCGATCTCTTGGATAGCGGTCATAAACTAGGGGAGCAAGATAATCAGCGGTTTCACATCCTACAGAGCCGCCTCCCAGGATGACAATGTTTTTACCGGGGAATGCGTTTCCTGCCAGAATATCATCCGCGGTAGCCCACTGCTTGAACCCGGTAAAGGCTTTTATAATTGATGGAACGGCACCATTGGAGGCAATCACCTCATAATCAGCAAATTCTCCTTGCAGCATTGCTTTCTCAACTTTGCAATTCAGGCGTACTTCAACACCTGCCTGCATAAGGCGGCGTTCCATATATTTAATAACTCTGCTGAGATCCTGCTTGGCAATAGGTACTGCTGCCAGCTTCATCAATCCTCCCAGCGCATCACTTTGTTCACACAGAATGACATGATGACCTTTTCTTTTCGCCACAAAAGCTGCCTCCATACCAGCAGGCCCTCCGCCAATGACCAGAATTTTTTTCTTAACCTCGGCAGGCTTAAGCGTGTCTTCATTTTCCAGCTCAAAGGATGGATTTACCGTACAGGCTACCCGTTTGCCAAACATAATTCCATTTAAACAGCGCAGACAGCCAATGCACGGACGGATATCATCGTCCTTTCCGCATTTCGCTTTATTGGCAAAATCAGGATCACACAGGTTGGCCCGACCGATCATGCATATATCTGCTTTTCCATTGGCTATGAGCTCATCCGCAATCCAGGGTTCTGTAATCCGACCTACTGTTGCGACTGGAATATTTACGTGTTTTTTTATTTCCTGAGACAGATGAGCATGCGCTCCAGGCTTTGTCCCTGCCGCAGGTATTGCACTGCCGCGCTTAATGGTAGTGCCGCCGGATACATGTAGCATATCTGCCCCATGTGTCTCCAGCTGCTTGGAAACATAAATCATATCATCGAGGTTCAATCCGCCATCACTATATTCATCTCCCGAGATTCTCACATCGATGATGAAATCAGGGCCGCATACACTCCGAACTTCTTCAACAACCTCCAGTGTAAGCTTCAATCTTCCATTGATATCTCCCCCATATTCATCACAGCGTTTGTTGTAAAGCGGTGTCAGAAAACCGCCAAGAAGACCATGCGCATGTGCAGCATGAATTTCCACACCGTCACCCCCTGCCTGCTTAACACGAAGGGCTGCTTCTCCAAACTGGCGTATGATAACCTTCAGCTCTTCAATTGTAACCGGACGGGGAGCTTCTTTTGCATAGGAAGGTCCCACATTGGAAGGGGCAATCAGACGTGGTGTGCCTGGAATAGGGAATGCCATATAGGCAGGGTGAAACAGCTGTGGAAGGATCTTGGCACCATACTGATGCACTGCATCTGTTAGCTTCTTCCACCCGGGGATAAAGGAATCATCGTGAATCGACATATCCCCGGGCAGATAGATGTAGGTAGGCTCCACAGTTGTCACCTCGGTAACAATCAGGCCGACACCTCCCTTGGCTCTGGCCTCATAATGCTGTATAAGCTCCTCCGTAATATAGCCCTTATCTGCCAGATTTGTAGAAATCGGAGGCATAAACACACGATTTTTGATGGTTGTATGCCCTACTTTAATTGGTGAAAATAAATGATGATAGGTGTTCATTTTAACATCTCCTTTACTGATATTTTATCACGAATCAGAATAGTAATCGCTGCCATGCATTGATGATATCCGGCATATCTTGTTGTGTTTTTACATTTGATGAGTTAGAAAAAGACAAAAAAAGGAGGCTGCTGGAAAGCTATTTGCGAATAACCTCCATTACAAGCTCCTCATCTGTCTGTGTTATTGTTGTTTTTGTAATCAGCTCATGCTGAATTCGGCATTGGATATGACCTTCCTGCTGCGTGATTTTTATACCGTCATTTTCATATAAAACCTCCTGTGTATCTGCTATAAGATGCTCCAGTAGTTCTTTTTGTTCAATATCAAAGCTCATACTCTGTTCTTTATGATTTTCATTCATTTTAATGTTTTGTGTGAATTTCTTGCGATAGTCACTTGGTACAATGCCGTATAATTCACGGAATGCGGCAGTATAGGATTTGGAATTCGGCATTCCGCAGTCAGCCGCGATCTGCTCTATGGAATCCTTACCCTCCAGCAAGGCCTCCAAAGAAGCCCGGATTCTGACATATGCGAGATATTTGACAAAGGAGATACCGGTATATTTTTTAAACAGCTTTGATGTGTAGGAAACACTGAAGGACAGTGTTTTAGCGACATCCTCCAAATGCAGTTCACTTGAAAAATGGCAGTCAATGTATTGAATCGCCTTCATATAGTTTTCATGATGGACAGATTGCAGAGGAAGCCGCTCTACCGGATACTGCCGATGATTGCTGGCAATGTAGACAAGCTCCATCATGATGGCGTTCATCTGAAACATACTGCTTTCTCCCCGTAGCAGCATCCGGACCAGTTCTCCTATTTTGTTTCGCAGCCTGCACAGCAGCCGGTAATTTTTCGATCGTGTACAGATCATGGATTCAAAGGCTTCCTCTATGTTTCCGCACATGCCTGCAGAGAATCGGGAAAAATCAATATGCAAAGTAAGGATAACGCTTTTATCATTATCCATCTGTCGGATCATGTGAATATCGTTTGGCGCAACAATCACCAGTTCATGTTCCTTAATACCTGCAGTAAAATGCTCTGTAACTGCTTCGTAGGCACCCTTTAATACATACGAAATTTCCAGACTCGATTGTCTGGAGAAAACCTGTCGCTTAAAACTGTTAATGCTCAAGCTCAGAGGATATCCGAATTTCTGTCCGGAAAAATCATAATAATGCTGCATATTCTGCATACTGCCGCCTCCCTTGTATCTACACTCTATCTTAGTGTTTTTTCTACCAGGATACAAGACCTATTCACTTTCCTATGCAAATGTTGAAAGATGCAGCTATTTTTTGTTGCATTTACCTGTGATGCATTTGCCAATGTGTGCTGTTTCTGCGATAATACATACGGATGAAAAACTGAAATGAAATCGGAGGAAACTATATGATCAAGGAAATTGTGAAGGATACATTTTTGCTCAGCCGTCGTTGTGAGGCTGCTACGCTGGATGATCTGCAGACGGTTCAGGATCTGCAGGATACATTGCAGGCACATGCAGATCATTGTGTCGGGATGGCAGCAAATATGATAGGTGTTCTGAAACGTATCATCGTATTTCAGGATGGCGGAAGCTATGTATCAATGCTGAATCCTGTGATAATAAAAACAGGAGATAAGCGCTATACTGCCGAGGAAGGATGTCTCTGCCATAGTACACAGAAGAAAGCCTTACGATATGAGAAAATCAAGGTATCCTACATGGATTGCTGTGGGAAAAAGAAAATTAAAACCTATGAGGGCTTTTGTGCACAGATTATTCAGCACGAGCTGGATCATTGTGACGGTATACTGATATAATGAATCGCAAAAAACCTTGCCTTTTGCTGTAATTTATTCTGAATGGGCAGTATTTGTTTTTCAAATATGTGATGATCAGTATAATGCTGTCATACCTGCTTGTTCCCAAGGAACATCCGTAAGCGCTGAATAGTCTGCAGGTTCCCTGAGTGCTTTCAGGCATCACACGAAAACAAAGGTGGCAAAGATTTGGCTTCATCCGTCCTTTTACCTTTCCTGATGCTATATATGGCCATTCTCGAATACGGTTGACCCTGTGGTGATAAGGATTCCATTATTTTATAAAAGTTTACCTTTGTAATATGGAGACGGATATAGGGAAAATGTGTATAATAAAGATAACCAAATAAAGAAGGATGATATTATGAAGAATGCAGCGGATGCAAAGCAGTTCTGCCATCATCTCTGGCATCAGTATCTGGAGGAACGCTCCTATGAGATACCCGGCGGATATTTCAGTCCGCAAATCAGTGTGATAGGAACCGGTAAGCACGAGGTTTCACACTCGTTACAGGAATTTGCTGTATTACTGGAGAGAGAAGAAAAACAGTGGAACGGCACCTTTGTCATCGAGCAGGAAGCATACCAGGCCAGACAGTTAAGTGACAATGTATATATGGTATACGGAGAACTCGATGTGAATGAGGATGCAAGAGATCGAATCAATTATGAGCTGCACTTTCGTTTTACGATTATTTTGCAGTATACGCCGTCCGGCTGGGAGCTTCTCCATGTACACCAGTCTGTACCGGATATCAACCAGTGCAGCGATGAATTTTTTCCTAAGCGCCTGATTGAACAGAGCAATGAGCAGCTGCGCGAGAAAATTGCACAGAAAACAAGAGAATTGCAGGAAAGCAACAAGGCAGTCCTATATTACTCCCATCATGATTATTTAACGAAGCTTACAAATCGCTATTACTGTGAAAAACAGATTGAAGAACAACTGCGTAACGGGAAGCAGGGAACAATTCTAATGATGGATGTTGACCACTTTAAATTTTATAATGACACATATGGTCATCCTGTGGGAGACCGGATTCTAATTACGCTTGCACAGGCTTTGCAAAAAACCTTTTCAAAGGATATCGTGTCAAGGATTGGCGGGGATGAATTTCTTGTTTACTGCCCCCGACATTTGGACAACTGCATGCTGGAACACATTCTCGCACAATTTCGTGAGCACTGGGAGGATGAACAAAGGCAGTTTCCCTTTACACAGCGCATCACGCTCAGCATTGGTGTCACTTATTTTCCGGAGCACGGCAGTACCTATCAGGAGCTGTTTCAAAAGGTCGACACCTCCATGTATAACTCCAAAAAGGGCATGCATAGTTACAGGATTTACGCTGATGAGGAATAGATGAAATCGCATCTCTTAAACAGGGATGTTTTTTCTTACCTGCCGAATCCTCAGGCAGCTGACAGATATGACAACAATGGGAAGATGGAAAGCAGTATTTACTATAGACAGAAGAACGCGTTGCCTTTATAATTAAGAGCGAATGAATGAAAAAAAGCATAACAGGTGTATGAAAATACCGAACAAGGAATGGAAGCGAACATCTTCAGCTGCCCCAGCAACCGTGATATGGACGAAATTCAGAAACCATTGTACCAATCTGGTATGAGAAGGTGAAGAGTAGGATGAAATTAAGCCGGGAGACTTGCCTGTTATGCAAACAGAGTTTTCTGCTGGGTGTGGAGAATATAGTTTTTTTATATGTTTTCTGCCCGCTGTCGTTAAGAAAGTGAGGGTGAAAAAATGAGTGTTGAATATTGTGCATATCCTTTTCTGAAGGAAAAAAGTCACCTGTGCGATTATGAGATAGCAACGGATCGTCTGGCATCCATGCTATCCGTGGCAAGACACCACATCCGTCATATTCCGCAGGAGGACCTCCTTCAACTGATGGAAATGATCTATCACGCCAATGGATCCATCCGGGGAGCGTGTGCCATAGGGGAGGCTGAACTGAAAAAGCTGAATACCTTCTATGCCCGTTACCATATTGAGATGGATCGTTTTGTCCTGCCCGACGGCTGTATTGGTGCCAGCCATCTGCATGTGCTGCGTGCAGAAGTCAAGGCTGTTATCCGCATCATGCATCAGATTCAGTGTGAGGGAAAGCCGGTAGAAGCCATCCTGTTTGATTTTATGAATCTGCTATCCAATACCTTTTTCATGATGTGCCTGTATGAGAATGCACAGGACGGTATAAGGGAAAGAGAATTTATTAGCAGGTCCTATGTATGAAGGCAAGAGAGCTTTGCTTCATAGCCGTTATCGCTTCGATTGAAGCTGTCGTGTTTACATCATTTTCATTCATTCTATATCTGGAATGCATTACATTTACCATTGTGGTATTTGCGATGACATTTCAGACAAGGCAGGCTGTTCTGGGAGCAGTGGTGTTTACCATACTCAATCTGAGTACCCAGGGGGTAGCCCCATGGTCGATGATGTACTGTCTGATTTATCCGCTGTACAGTCTGTTTATCGGCTGCAGCAGGAAATTCCTGAACAGACATTTCCTCGCGCTGGTATTCACCTGCGGCTTTCTGTCATTTCTGACAGGCCAGCTGGTACAGCTGCCCTTTATGCTGATTTCGGAAAAAATAACAGTGATATATGTTCTTATGGGATTAAAGACCTCTTTGATCCAGGGCTTTATGTCCATGGCGCTTTGTGCCATCTGTTATAAACCGATAGCAGCGGTTTTGAACCATATGGAAAGGAGATTGCAAAATGGGAAAGCTATGTAAAATTTTATTGGTATCTGCCATGCTGCTTGTTGGCGGATGCTCTTCGAAGGAAAGTGAAAAGAAGGAGCCTGTAAGTGACAACACGGAAAAAACAACGCTGAAAATCACGATTCAGGACGAGGTTAACAAAAAGGAGCTGTTTAACGGAAATGTAAGTGTAGAGGGAAAGGTGGAAACACTTGCGGACTTTCTGGAGAAGGCGAAGGATCTGGATGTGAAAATGGAAGACGGTCAATATGGAAAAACCATTATGGCTATGAAGGGTGTGGAAACCAAGGACTTTAATAAGGGGCCATGGTGGCTGTATGAATCCGAGAATAACGAATCCTGCAAGGCTGCCGGAAGCTGTGATGCTGCAAGCAGTCTGAAAATTAAGGATGGAGATGACTTTACCTTTACGTATACTGCATCCTATTAACCAGCAATTGCTCTTTCATAAAAACCGTAACTGACAGTATTACAACTTTCATAATTGCTTTGCAAGAAAAAGGCGGTATGGAGAAAGACAATTATATAGCATCCTACATGAAAAAAGCCGTATCCTTGGTCATCTGTAAAGACCGTACTGGATACGGCTTTTCATGTGCTCTTTTATTTGAAGAATACCTGCAGAATCTGGAAGATATTGTGAAATTTCAGCCTCTGTGGATGATATTGACGGTTTGCATATACTGTTTCCTGGAATTAAGTGAAATGTAAGGAAGTCTTTCCATAGGCTCTGGTATAATGTGTGTGAAGGATTGCGGAAAGCATCATGCATGGATAACGCAAGCAGTATGATTGACAGAGAAGTACAGGAGGAATGGACATGAATATACTGGTAGTGGATGATGAAAAGGAAATTGCCGGGCTTGTGGAAATTTATTTAAAAAATGAAAATTATAAGGTGGATGTATGCTATACAGGGACACAGGCTCTGCAGAATATACGGACACGTTCCTACGATCTGGCCATATTGGATGTCATGCTTCCGGATATGGATGGCTTTAGCATTTGTAGGACCATTCGTCAGAACTACACATGGCCCATTATCATGCTGACAGCGAAGGAGCAGGATATTGATAAAATCAATGGATTGATGATCGGGGCTGATGATTATATGACTAAGCCGTTTCAGCCGCTGGAGCTGATTGCCCGCGTCAAGGCGCAGCTTAGAAGATACAAGCGCTATAATGTTCAGCAGAAGGCAAAGGAGCTAAGTTATCTGGGACTTGTCATGAATCAGGAACAGCATATATGCAGGTTGAATGAGAAAGACCTGAATCTTACACCGATTGAATTTCGTCTTTTATGGTATCTGTGTGAGCGTCAGGGAAAGGTTGTCAGTGCAAGGGAGCTGTACACCGCAATCTGGCAGGAGGAATATCTCTCATCCAGCAACAATACCCTGATGGTACATATCCGGCATATCCGTGAAAAGATGAAGGATCGCGGAGAACACCCGCGCTATATACAAAATGTCTGGGGTGTGGGCTATAAGCTGGGAGAAACACTATGAAACGCACTGTATGGATACTGCTTGCAGCAATCGCAGTGGTCGCTGGAGTTTATCTCGCTGCGGATCTGCTGGGCAACGGTATGCTGCGGGAATTTTTGTCCGAACAGTTTTTCTATATGGAAGAATATACGGATACGACAGGTATCCTGCATCAGTATCTTTCTCCCAACTGGTATCGAATCAAGCAGCTGCTTTTTTTGCTGACGGCACTGGTTGTTGTAATTTGTATTGTCTGCGTGCGGACACAAAGCAGCCGTGTCGCTATGAAGCACAGGGCAGAGATAGAAAAGGCGATGGAAACGGCCCTGCATCAGTTTTTGGAGGATCGCGATTTTTATCTTCCGGAGGGCTTTGGTAATATAGAGGCACTTCTGCTGCAGATTCGAGCAAAGGAACAGAAGCAGCTGGCAATGCTGGAGAAACAGACACGTCAGAAGCATGATTTGATATCGTATCTGGCCCATGACATGAAGACACCGCTGGCTTCAGTCATCGGGTATCTGAACCTATTGAACGATGTATCGGATGTTCCAAAAGCACAGCGGGATACCTACATCCGTATCACCCTTGATAAGGCGGAACGACTGGAACAGCTGATTGATGAATTTTTTGATATAACGCGCTTTAATCTTCATGATATCGTTGTTTCAAGAGGGAGGATTGCGTTGGATTTTCTGCTGGAACAGCTAAAGGAGCAGTTCTATCCGACTCTGCTTGCACAGCATAAGGAGCTGAAGCTGGATATTGCAGAGGGCTCTGTTTGCTACGGTGATGCGGATAAGCTTGCCAGAGCTTTCAATAATGTATTGAAAAATGCTATTTCCTATAGCTATCCCAATACCGTGATACGGGTAGCAGTCAAACAGGAAGCAGAGCATATCCTGCTGGAATTCCACAATCAGGGGGATGAAATTCCAGAACAGAAGCTGGAGATGATTTTCGAAAAATTCTTCCGACTGGATAAGGCCAGATCCACAGCATCCGGTGGAGCCGGTCTTGGTCTTGCAATCGCAAAGGAAATCGTCGAGGCCCACGGAGGCAGCATCTATGCGGACAGTAATATGGAGGAAACAGTTTTCTATATAAAGCTTCCCATGCCCGCAACGGATACAGAGCTGCAGTCAGCATGATTGATGTGCTGCATCTGGAGGCAGAGAATGTACAAGGCTACAAACTGTAACCAATGCTGTTGGTTTATGATGAAAGCACCTGCGGGTGTTTTTTTCTTCGACGAGAAAGCTGTTATGCATTGAATGCGTTTTTGCTGCGGATAAGATTGGCGAAGACTATTTGATAAACCAAACAGAATGCGCTGGCTGATTATACTGTTTCAATTTACGGATAACATGGATTTCAGACTGAAAAAGGGCATCCGCTGTGTGGGTGACGCGATGTTTATGTTTACCGCGCTTGTAATTTTTTTATATGGAAGTACTTGTTTTTGACCTCATTCTAATCAACTTCAGCATGTGCCTTTGCCTGAAGCCTTTCAGCGTATGCGAAGTGAACAAACAAGCAACGCAAGGAGTTAAGTGATAATTAAGTAAGTGCTAAGTCTGTGTTTTCAACTATCTGTGCAATTCATGGTTCAATAGAGTCATGAAGGAGCTGATACGATGAAGCGATTTAAAAAACTGCTGCTGGCTGGTGTACTGATAACAGGTCTTGTCTGTTATTTACGACCGATGATTTCCAAGGAGGATAAGGTGAATCTTCAAATCAGAAATACAGAAGAGCAGCCGATCAAGATAAGCAGCGAATTATACAGTAAGAATTATATCCTTATCCGGCAAAAGGATAGCAAGGTGATGCTGAAGGAAAGGGAAGAAGAAGCGATTGCTCCGGCATCCTTAACCAAGCTTATGACGGTATATACGGCATTGCAGCATATTGATGATTTGCAGAAAACCGTACGTATTCCAGCCTCCATATTCCCGCAGCTGGAAAAGGAGCAGGCGTCAATGGCCGGTTTTTTACCGGATGAGGAGGTAACCTATGAGGATTTGATTTATGGAGCATTACTGCCAAGCGGCGCTGATGCATGTATGAGCCTGGCCATTTCGCTGTATGGCAGTGAGGACGCATTTGTTGCCGAAATGAATGCGCAGGCTGAAAAACTGAAGCTGAAGCAAACCAGATTTCAAAACTGTACAGGACTTGATGAAGCCGGGCATGTGAGCAGCGTCCGTGATATTGCATGGATACTGGACGAGGCATTAAAGCTTCCTAAATTTGCAGAGGCTTTTCATGCAACCAACTACGTTATGGCTCCCAGTAATATGCATCCGGAAGGAATGACCATCTATTCCACTATGCGGATGACCATGGATCAAAACGAGTTGTCACAGGATGATATTTTGGGCGGGAAGACCGGATATACAAAGAAAGCCGGTCTATGTCTTGCCACACAGGCACGTATCCATGAGGAAACTTGGTTGTTTGTCAGCGCTCATGCGTCTGGTTCTGCTACAACAAAGCCATATCACATTCTGGATGCGATAAACGTGTATGAAGCTCTCGCAAGGCTTTATGCATAAGCCTGAATCCGATAATGAAAGTAAGAGACAATCGCAAGGCTGCATGCATAAGCCTGAATCCGGAGGTGGAAATAAGAGGCAATCGCCCGGCACAGCTTGTCTGACTACAGGCAGATTCATCTCAGGAAAAACAAGGCAGACATACGGCTTAAGACTGTGTTCGCGGCATTGTCTATGATTCACTGCTAAAGGTGGTATTCTCTGTGCTGCAACATATCCGGTTTAAGATTCAGGAAAATACAAAGGCAGACCATATGCGGTGTATACTGTACGTGGTCTGTCTTTTCTACATATCAGGCATGCACGCAGCATTTCTCTATCATAGTGTCCCTCGGTTCCCTTTTTTTTATGGTGTTGCTTTTTCTAATCATACAAAAGATAAAAAGCACACGGGCGGTCGAATACACTGTGCCATGGATTATCAGATGGAAGCACGGATGTTGGAATGTTGTTTGGAAGTGATACATACATAAAGGGTATCGTACTGGTAATGAGGCTTACTGTTATCGCGGGTCTATGAGATATGCACCCCATAAAAGCAATTCCTATAGATATCGGAGTAAAATACCTCAGTTTTTACGGCATATGCACTGATTTAAAACATGCAATACAACAAATCACCCGTTTTTCAGCTGATTTGTTGTTGCAATCTTTTTACCGTTTTCTCTGACCATCTGAAGCAGGTGGAACCTCAAGCTTATATCCTCTGTTTTATCTACGGTGTAGATAGCTTCTATTATCAAAATGTGAGGATAGCCTAACTTAAAGTTTTTATGATAAACAGTATATAACAGTTGACAACAGTTATATACTGTTATATACTGTTTGTGAACAGAGGAGGTATCTTATGAAAATCATTATTAACAACTCTTCTATGACTCCGATTTATGAACAGGTAGTAGAGCAAATAAAGGCTATGATCCTGAGCGAGGAGCTGGAGGAAGGCGATATTCTGCCATCTGTTCGTTCTCTATCCAAGGAACTGAAAATATCCGCTCTGACAGTCAAGAAAGCGTACGATAATCTGGAGGCTGAAGGATTTGCGGTTACTGTTCATGGCAAGGGCACCTATGTAGCCGGACTGAACAGGGCCCTGGTGATGGAGGAACATAAGAAGGAAATCGAAGCCGATTTGGACAAGGCCATTCAAAAAGGCAGAAGCTGCGGGATGGAGGACAGCGACCTGCTGGAACTGTTCCATCTGCTATTGGAGGAATGAATATGCTGAAACTGCAAAATGTTGTGAAAAACTACGGTGCCTTTTCTCTGCACTGCTCGCTGGAGCTGAAAAGCGGACAGATCAGTGCGCTGATCGGGCAAAATGGTGCTGGTAAAAGCACAACCTTTAAAGCCATTCTGGGATTGATTTCCATTGATGGCGGGGAAATTGAGGTATTGGGAAAGCCTGTACAGGAGCTGACACCGGAGGAAAAAGAATATGTGGGTGTCGTATTATCTGATTCCGGCTTCAGTGGATATCTGAATATCAAGGATATCCTTCCCGTAATGGACAATATGTACACGAAATTTGAAAAAGCGGAATTTCTGCGACAGTGCCAGAGATTTGCGTTGCCGATGGATAAACAGATTCGGGATTTTTCAACCGGAATGAAGGCCAAGCTGAAGGCATTGATTGCTCTTTCCCATCATGCGAAGGTGCTTATTCTTGATGAACCGACAGCCGGTCTGGATGTGGTCGCAAGGGATGAACTGCTGGATTTGCTTCGGGAGTATATGGAACAGCATGAGGATGCCTGTATGCTGGTTAGCTCCCATATCTCTTCCGATTTGGAGGGACTGTGTGATGATCTGTATATGATTCATGAGGGAAAGATTGTTATGCATGAGGATACAGATGTGTTGCTGAGTGATTACGCTTTGCTGAAGATGGATGAACGCCAGTATGCGGATTTGGATAAGCGCTATTTGCTTCGCCGGCGCAAGGAACCCTATGGCTATGCTGTACTGACCAGCCAAAAACAGTTTTATATGGAAAACTATCCGCAGCTTACTGTGGAAAAAGGGTCCATTGATGATGTGATTATGATGATGATACGAGGTGAACAGATATGAAAGGTTTATTGATTAAGGACTTCAAGCTGATGAAAAATCAGAAGAATTTCTTCTTTATCATGATATTTATAGCGGCAGCCATGTTGTTTGCTGAATTTGAATCAACCTTCGTTGTCAGCTATTTCACGATGATCGCTTCTATGTTTGTTCTGAGTACGATCAGCTATGATGAATATGACAACGGCTATGCCTTTCTGTTTTCCATGCCTTTTTCCAGAACGTCCTATGTGAAGGAAAAATATGTATTCTCTATTTTAGTTGGAGGCGGTGCAGGGCTGCTTTCGGTTGTACTGTCGGGAATTCTCATCACTATTCGCAATCCGCAGATAAGCGTCATGGACTGGCTGCCGATTGATCTGCTATATATTTGCATCGTCCTTCTGTTTGCGGCTGTCATGATTCCTGTACAGCTGAAATTCGGTGGAGAACGGGGTAGAGTAGCATTGCTGCTTACCGTTGGTGTTGCCGTGCTGGGAAGTATGGGAGTCATAAAGCTTCTTGAAATACTGCAGGTAGATCTGGATGCTGTTCTGGCATCTATGAATACACTGAATATGATGCAGATCGGATGTGCTGCAGGGATATTCTCGGTAGTGCTGCTTGCGATATCCTACCGCATCAGCTGTCGTGTTATGAAAAACAAAGAATTTTAAAGCAATCATAAAACGATATATAGGGATAGCCGACACCGGGCTGTCTCTTTTCTTTTGGAAAGGCTTCTAGAAAAAAAGACTCTCAAAGTGTAAAGGGGGGTGACGCAGTCAAGGGTAATTGACAGGGCTGTAATAGCAAGGCGGAAGCAGTCGGATCATAGGAATTTACTACTTCCGGTTTTTCAGCTTTTTATATGCGTACCCTGATCTGCGTAAGAGGCATGGTAAAAATCATACGTGTAGTATTCTGTAAATACCTTTCACGTACATGAAAGGTTAAATCAGCTCATGTATCGCTCCATCTCCTCTGCTTCAGCTTTTTCATAATTTCGATACAGGTCAGTCAGTACGGACATGGAGGTTTGTGTTCTGCGATTTTTAGCAGTGTGCAAATACTGGTATGATACGATATACACATCTTTAGCTTTCTTCATGCAGTATTTCTTTAAAGGCTGCCTGCTGTATCCGGAACAATTTAAAAATACAGTGACTGCTTTAAAATTACGGGAAAGCCATTCCTTTTACGGGAATGGCTTTGTCAACCTACGATTGCTGCATAGGTTTCATAGATGGAATTCCATGTATAACGTCCGACGAGCCCATCTACGGCCAGACCGAATTCCCGCTGATAGGCACGTACGGCGCGATCCAGTCCTGGTCCGAAGCGGCTGTCAACGGTTACAGATGGAATGGATGGATAGCTTTCTGAGATAATGGAAAGGAAATACTGCAGCTGTTGCACTTCGATGCCGACATCCCCCTGACGCAGCACCTTTCCGGTCCATAAACCGGTAAAATAACCTTCCAATCTGCCAAGACTTCCCAGCTCCGCCAGCTTGCGGACTGCGACATAAATTCGGGAAATCTGATACCAGGTGGACTGCCCGACAATCCCATCTACGGTAAGGTCAAACTGCCGCTGAAAGGCTCTTACCGCACTCTCTGTTTGCGGTCCGAAAACAGCATCGGGTGGATAGATTAACGGAATGTTGGGATAATTGACAGCGATTCCGTTCAACAGCTCCTGAATGATAAACACCGGCTGACCGCTGCTTCCAAGCCGCAGGGCATAGCCGGGATAGGAAGGGGTGTATGGCTGCCAGTTATCTGTTTCCAGAAATTGCATTTGATCACCGTAATAATATCGGATGATGCCATAGGAATCATATCCGCGATTTGCCAGATCGAGGGTTCCCCACTGCTTCAGCCCCGGACACTGAGCTCTTTTTCCATCGCAATATTCCGCATAATACGGCTCCCTGTAAAACGGTTTTTTCAGATAATCTCCCATAACCTCATCCACAACCGCAGCGATATTATCATAGATATTACGACCGGGAACAAATGCCTGATCAAAGGCTGTGGAATTGGTGATATCAAAGGAATACCCTCTGCTTCGATACCATTCCGTGTAAATACGGTTTAAGGCAAGAGACATCTGACACCAGATATTTGCCCGCAAAGCTTCATACGGCCATGTCGGATAGATTTCACTGGATGCGACATTCTTGATATAATCGACAAAGCCAATGGTAACATTCTGAGCACTGGCTGTCGGTCTTCCCAGATGAACGGTAATCGTCGTGGGAAGGATGATTTCTTCTAGCATGAGCGACATCCTCCTCCCTCATGAAGCTGATGCTCACCGATATCGATGGTATTGCTTACACTTTGCACCCCGGAATTTTGCATGATAACGGTCAGCGTTGAATCGGTTTCTGCAAATATCTGTACGCCGTTGCGGACTTCTGTATCGTAGCCTTCTTTGGCAACGTGAATATCATACTGACCATACGGGCGTGTCAGTGAGTGAATGTCTGTTGAATGCGAGCTATCCGGAGCATCCAATTCAATACGTTGTGTTTTACCGAATTCATCTGTACTGCATTCCATGATAAATATAGATCCGCGCTCATCCCGTCGAAAGACACTGATCTGCGCATTGGGAATGGGCTGTGCGGTTTCCTCCATGGTTTCAACCATGACATATCCTGTAGTGATAATATCACCTCCTTTACAGTGTATGCCGCAAATGTCCGTGGTATCGGGTCAATCGCCTGTCTGTGCCGGCGCGAATTACAGAAATATTTCATGACTGTGATATTTTTGTGATTAACATTACATATACTTGAAAAGGTGAAGATGATGAAAAGAAAAAAATACCTGCTGGGTGCAGGACTGCTTTGTACCATACTGGCGGCATCCTTCTGTCTGTCGCACATTACCTCCGTTTCCGCGAAACGTGCCTTCCATGCACTGGATGGTGTGGAAATCGTATTGGATCCCGGACATGGGGGAAAGGATGACGGTGCCCGCAGCAACGAAGCGAAGGAACAGGAAATCAATCTGAAAATTGCACAGAAGCTGAAGAAGCTGCTGGAGGAAGGCGGTGCCCATGTGACGATGACCCGTGACGGTGCCTATGATCTGGCGAGCGAAGGTGCTTCGAACCGCAAACGCGAGGATATGAAAAAGCGTATCGAGCTGATCAATCAGGACAAGACGGATCTGTTCATGAGCATCCATTTGAATTCCTATCCTAACACAAGTGTAAAGGGGGCTCAGGCCTTTTATGCTCCAAAGAATGAGGTATCCAAGGTATTTGCGGACATTGTGCAGAAGCATTTCCGCGCACTGACGCAGACGAAGATGACAAGCAAGCCGGGAGATTATTATATTCTGAATAATGCGCAGAAGATCGGTTCTCTTGTAGAGTGCGGATTTCTATCGAATGCAGAGGATCGTGCGAAGCTTATCACCGATGAATATCAGCAAAAGGTGGCGCAGACGCTGTATGACAGTATACTGGAATATTTCAATTTCCTGTCGTGAGAATACCGATAACCGAATGAGAATGTGATTTAAAAGCTGCTGTATAGGCGGGTGTACAGTCTATGGCGAATAGAATGACTGTTTTATAGCAGCCGTAATCTGTAGGACAGGGCAAAGGAGCGCTGTATGTGCTGCTGTAGGATGCGTTTATAGCCGGCTTTGCCTTGATTACAGCCTGTACAGAAAACTCTGCATGCTTATCTTATGAAACATACAGAACGAGCTGCTGAACCTTGGATGAGCTCCTGATAGATATGTTCCCGTTGTGAACACTATCGGTTATATCTTTGTTATTCAACCGGATTTGTATGGCATAGTTCTTCTGATCTGCATAAAGGTGAAAGGTTCTTCGCTTTCCTTTAAAGAGCGCATATCGTTCACTGCTGTTTCGATGGTGCGCTTTGCCGTCGAACAGAGTACCGCTGCCTCGTACTTCAATCTGCAGCAGACAACGCTCCTGTCTGCCCTGCGGTTCCATGAAAACTGTAATGGCTGAGCAAAGACCCTGTGTTTGCCGCATGAATAGGCAATGTATCACAAACAGAAATAGTCCTGTACAAAGGATAATTTTGGTCAGATAAAAAAATGTTTTTCTCATGTGCTTCCTTTCCTGTGCAAAAATCAAGATACACATCGTGAACAGAAAAGCCCTGTACCACATAATATGCATTATGTAGTACAGGACATTGTTAGTGTGCAGGAGGCAGGACTGCAATCAAAGGCAGGGAAACGGTCAGCTGGGCAAATGATCTGTTTAAGTAAAAAAGATGAATAGCTGATGATATCTTCCTCAGTTATGTAAGAATATATGGTAAAATATACCTGTAAGCAGAATATGAGTGTTACCACATAATGCATATTATGTGGTATTTTCAACAGAGGCGTACCAGATCCATGCGGGACAGTGTCTTCTCATATTCCTGAAAGCTGGTCATCGTATACACCCTGGTGGTCTCAATGGAGGAGTGCCCGAGGATATCCGCCAGTCGAACCACATCCTTTTCCATACTGTAGAAGGTGAAGGCGAACAAATGCCGCAGATTATGCGGAAAAACCTTGTTGCTGCTGACATTGGCATGGAGACACAGCTTTTTCATCGCTTTCCAGATATTGCTGCGATCCAGCGGTCTTCCGGAATTCGTGACGAAAACACTTCCAGATGTTATCTTTTTTCTTTTACAGTATGCCAGCAGCTGTTTACGCAGTCTGGATGGAAAGAATATATAGCGGAGCTTACCTTTATTCTGCACGGCTGCCTTTCTGCTTTTTACAGCTTCCACAGTAATGAATCGATGCTCGGATACACGGATTCCGGTCGCGCATATGGTTTGAAGCAGCAGATACATACGCTCATTATGGGTATCCTGCGCTGCTTTTAAAAGTCTGGCATAGTCTTTCTTAGTCAGCTCTCTCTCTTTCTCAATACAGGTTCTTTTCTGTATTTTCAATAGCTTTACCCGATATCCGGGCTGATTGATAAAGGTGAAAAAACAGTTAATTGCAACAAGCATGCTGTTGATGCTTACCGAGGTATAGGATTTCATCAGCTCCTCCTTATACTTTATAATACACTGCTTCGTCAGAGTCTTTTCGGAAGAAAGGTAGGCAAAGAGTCTGGTAATATCCCGGATGTATTTTTGTACGGTCAATGTACTTTTTTCTTCCTCGATTAAATGGATTCTGAAAATATCAATCTGCTCAAATGCTTCTGTATAGTCCATGCTGGTTCCTCCTGTAATCATTGTTATGTACCATATCATAGCACAAATCCGGCTTTGATCTCACCGGTGTGGCTTGTGGAAAACAGAGAGCACTCCGGCTTGACGGCTTTTTGTGATAAAAAAATTAAAAATATGTTGACATCATGTTTTGCTTGTGGTATTATTTACAGGCATTCGATGGAAATGGGCCTGTAGCTCAGGTGGTTAGAGCGCACCCCTGATAAGGGTGAGGTCGTTGGTTCAAGTCCATTCAGGCCCACCATCGAATTTCAATATACATGGGGTGTTAGCTCAGCTGGGAGAGCACCTGCCTTGCACGCAGGGGGTCATCGGTTCGATCCCGATACGCTCCACCATATAACATGATCAGGTTATTTACATTTCGCCGAATGGTTAAAAAAGACCTTAATTAAAGGCTTTGAGAGATGTATAACCTGTTTTTTATTTTGTTCTGATTTTCGTGTTATCCGTGTTTACATTTCGTGTTTCAGGCATATACTGTTCACTGCGTTGACCAAAGCTCATAAAAAGCGATGATGATTCAGGTTTAAACTTGAAAAATATAATCATCGCTTTTCTTTAGAGAAAAAGATTTTAAAATACTAATTGAAATGAATAATATGAAGCATAGCAAAGCGTGATGACCAGCTTTTGCTTCCTTCCAAGGTTTGATTTGTTGTACGAAAATGACAGTCAGGCAGGTGATATCGGTATCGCAGGTTTACGTTAGAAAGGTCAGTTCTCTGTTAGGATAAACTGGAAGATACATGGTTGGATCTTTTATGAGTGTTTGACTGATTACAGGAATACAAACCGACTTTTTGCGTTTCTGGATGATCGTATGGCGTTGTGAAAACAATGCATGCTATAATACAGTTGGTAAAAGGGTGTGATCAAATGGATAAAAGCTATCACTGGATCAACGATTCAGTCAAAATTGATTTTGCCTTGCCTTCCATGATTCAGGAGCTGGTGGATGAGCTGGAGGAAATGGATCGGAAGGAAGACTGGTCATACTTTGACAGATGTGGATTCATTGAGAATATTACAAAAGAATTTGTTATCAATAAAGAAATGACCAGCAAACAGAGGGATATCCTATGTCAAAGATATCGTGGAGGATAAACACATGTATTTGATTAATTTTAACGAGTGTCAGGAAAATAACAAAGCCTATGGTGGGATGGCTGGCAGTAAGCTTGGAATCATTTATCAGGGGGAGGACTGGATTCTGAAATTTCCTAAATCTACAAAGGGAATGAGAAAAACGGAAATTTCTTATTCAACCTCTCCGTTATCTGAGTATATAGGCAGTCATATTTATCAGATTCTCGGCTATCCTGTACATGAAACCAAATTAGGGACAAAGGATAACAAACTGGTTGTTGCATGTAAAGATTTTACGGATTCACATGTTCGATTACAGGAATTCAGAGAAATCAAAAACTATTACAATAAAGAACTGGAGGCAATTCTGGAAGATACAGTAACAGATAGCAACAGTGTTGGCAGTACAAGTCTTCACGCGGTAAAGGCACATCTGAACTATAATTCCCTATTGTATATGATTGATGGAATGTCAGAGAGGTTCTGGGATTGTGTCATGATCGACGGGCTGATAAATAATAATGATCGCAATAGCGGAAACTGGGGTATCCTGCGATATTCCGATGGCAGTTTAGCGCTGGCGCCTGTATTTGATAACGGTGCTTCTTTTTCCACGAAGATTTCCGATGAGAAAATAAAAGACATGTTGAAGAATGAAGATAGGATTCTCAGCAGTGCAATCAGCACAGTCACCGGATATAATATCGACGGAAAGGCACTGCAGTTCGGTGCGCTATTGAAGCTTGAAGATAAAGATATTCATAATGCAGTAAAGCGTGTTGTTCCACAGATACAGAGGCATATGGATGCGATAACTGCTTTCATTTATGCTATTCCCAATGCAGATAACGGTATAGAAATCATCAGTGAAATACGTAAAGAGTTTTATATAAAGGGAATGGAGCTTCGATTGCAAAAGCTCCTGTTGCCGGCATACGAACATACCATGCGAGCAGTGCTGTAACAGGTAAGTTTTTCACTTCCCGTGCGTTGAATTATCATGTTTGAGAAATCGAGATAATTCAGAAAGAGGAAATATGAGTGTGTTCAGACTTTACGTAATTTGATCCGGCTACCCTGTGTTGTTAATGTTTTATCGCAGATCTTTAGACGCAGTTTGTGATACAGACATAAAAAGCAATAACCGAGAGTATACATGATGATATTCATATAGGAAGCGGTATAAGAACTTGCGGCTTCGTAAAATTATAGCTTTGTGTCTTTAGCATATAAAATCTCTTAAAAGCTTGTGAAAAAATGATAAAAACCTTGTTGACACACGAAAAAAGTAGTGGTATTATATATGAGCATTCGATGGAAACGGGCCTGTAGCTCAGGTGGTTAGAGCGCACCCCTGATAAGGGTGAGGTCGTTGGTTCAAGTCCATTCAGGCCCACCATCGAATTTCAATATACATGGGGTGTTAGCTCAGCTGGGAGAGCACCTGCTTTGCACGCAGGGGGTCATCGGTTCGATCCCGATACGCTCCACCATGATAACATATTGAAGGATTCCAATCCTAACGGTCGGAATCCTTTTTTATTATACACGGTATGCTTGTATCTGAATGAGGATGCCTGTACGATGCAGATTGCTTGTTCTCAGGTCTTTTTCACGGTAAACAATAGCTGCGCTTTTGTTGAATTCGGCTCCCGGAAGATGTCCTGAGGCTTTATATTTACATCATCACAAAGATACCAGTACCAGTATTCTGCTGGATTATTCGCAAAACAGATGCACATATCGTCAAGCTGCATATCCGCTATGCGCTGTCCGTCCATGCGAATCAAATGGCTGTAGGTGACGGCATGTTCGCTGTCATCCTGCCTTGTCAGCGTATAGCTTTTTCCTAATGCATCATAGCTTATCAGAAAATCCTGCGTGGAATCCCTCGCATCCTTTATGCGTATCGTTGATAAAGAAACAGTATCCAATCCCTTTAAAAAGGATATCCAGCCACTTCCGTCTACGAGATCATTGGTATCATGCAATGTAAGATCCGGGCAACTTCTGGCGATATCCGGGTAGGCAGTCTCTACTGCTGTCTGTTGAAAAAGATAGCCGCCCATGGAATTTATAAGCATATAAAATATGAGAAACATAGATTTCATGATCTTCGCCTCCTTCTATCCGGTATACGATAAAGTAAGGGAAAATATTTCAACTGTATTTCTTTTTGTCTGAAAATAGTGTACCATAAGGCATGGTGATGAAAAATGAAATATGTGAATAGCAGGGATCTGATGATGTTTTTGCCGCAGCCAATCACAAAGCTGGGTGTATTTGAAGCGGAAACCGTGGATGCTGCACTGACTATGTGTGCGGATGCGTTTCCTAAAATCGAGCAGGAATTTAAAGTGACGGTAGATTTTGCCACCTTTAAATTTCAGCTGTTGAAAACAATGGGGGAATTTTTATATAAATGTGCCGAATGTCCGCATGAATGCCTGAAAAATCCGCGCAAGCATGTGGAGGAGGAACGCTATATCAGAAATCATATCAAGCTTCCTCTGTGGCCGAAGCGTATGCAGAAGAACAATGCGGAAAACTTTTTTCTTATGGAATATATTCTGACCTATGCAGATATCCTGTTCCGCTATCTCCTCGATGCGGGTATACCGCAGGAACAAGCCAATCTGATAGCGACCAATGCGCTGGATCAGCTGGCACTGTGGGTGGATGAGAACTGTATTCGCAAATGCGGGTATGCATGTATCCGTCGTAGCGAATCATCCGGATATTGTACGCTTTGCTCCTATATGATTCAGCCGTTAGCCTGTCCAAACAAAAAGGAAGTCACTCTGCGTCGGCTGGGAATGCAGGAGGAAGACCTTGTGTGCATGCGTCGGGAATTCAAATAGCTTTATCTTTGCAGCCGGAAGCAGGTGGAAATGCCTTGGCTGCTTTTTTTTCGTTAAATCCCTGAAGCAGGGGCCAGTGAAAGTGCAATCTTCATAAAAAGTTAAGAAATCTTTTGTTGACCTAAAGTGCACATCATTGTATACAATAAAGGTAGTTATGTGTTTTTAATAGGTAAAAGCAGGATGGCTGAATACTTGAAGGGAGAACGGATGAGAACGAGTGAACGAATATTACAGGAAGTGAAAAAGGCAGTGATCGGAAAGGATGAGCTGCTGGAAAAAATCCTGATGGCAATACTGGCCAATGGTCATATTCTGATGGAGGATATGCCGGGGGTGGGGAAAACAACAATCGCACGGGCGTTTGCGGATGCGATGCAGCTGGATTGCCGGAGAATGCAATTTACAGTGGATGTATTACCGGCAGATGTTACCGGCTTTAGTGTGATTGATCCGCAGACGGGTAAGACACAGATACGCAAGGGGGCAGTTTTTACCAATCTGTTTCTCGCTGATGAAATCAATCGTACCTCCTCCCGTACACAGGCAGCCTTACTGGAGGTAATGGAAGAGGGCAGTGTCAGCGTGGACGGGATAACCATGACGCTGGAACAGCCGTTTCTGGTGATTGCAACACAAAATCCTTACGGCTCTGCAGGAACACAGCAGCTCCCGGAGAGTCAGCTGGACCGTTTCATGATCCGCCTGGAAATCGGTTATCCGCAGGAGCATGATGAAATTGAAATCCTCAAGCGTAAGCAGAATCCGCAAAGCTATCGTGTGCAGTGTGTCGCGCAGCGCACCCAGATTCTGGAAATGCAGAAGGCCTGCAGGGAGGTGTTTGTACACGATTCCCTTTATCATTACATCATTCAGCTGCTGCAGGCGACAAGAAACAATCAGCGCATTTATCGGGGAGCGAGTCCAAGAGCAGGGGTAGCTCTGCTTGACATGTCCAAGGCCTGTGCTCTTTTGCAGGGGCGTGATTATGTGGTACCGGAGGATATTCAGAATGTCTTTGTGGATACCATCGCCCATCGTATTCTCATGCAGCCATCACACAGCATAGATGCCGCAGCGGCAAAGGATGCGCTGACACAGCTCCTGCACCATATACAGCCACCGCACACAAGAAGGAAGGGGCTATGATCCGTTCCTGGCTCGCCTATCTGCTTCTGCTGCTTCTGGATGCTCTGGCATGGATAAGCATTGACGGGTATCTGTATTATCTCCTGCTGCGTGTGCTGCTTATGCTTCCTCTGCTCAGCCTGCTTCTGTTTATCGCCGGAAACCGGTTCCTGAAGCTGCAGCTGAAAACGAGTAAAAAGGGCTGTGTAATTCATATGCCAACCAGTCTTCCCCTGCTTGTATGCAGTGGTATTCGAATACAGGGATCGTGGAAGAATTGCTTTTATGAAAGCAGCGAAACGATTTCTCTGGAAGTGAAGCACAGGGAACAGAAATTGCAAATACCGAAGCTGGGGAGCGGAAAGTATGAACTGCAGCTGACCTCCATCCAGACCAGGGATCTTCTCGGACTGTTTCACAAAACCCAATCATGGGACAAGGAGGTAACGACCTTTTGTTTCCCGCAGCCCTGTACGGTTACGCAAGTGCAGTATACAAACCTTCTGCAGGAAGCCCGCCAGAGTCTCACCGGTGTTTTCAGCAGTGATTATGAGCTGAAGGAGCACCATGAGGGAGAGCCTGTGCGCCGGATTCACTATAAGGCAAGCTATCGGTTGCAGAAAACGATGGTACGTGAAATTCAGAAGGAGGAATCTGCCGTTGTACTGCTTCATCTTTGTTTTCCACAGGAGCAGGAAATCTGTGAGCGCCTTCTGGCAATCGCCTGTGGAATCTGTCGGAAAGCAAGACCGCAGGATCTTGTTCGTATTCGCTGGCGGACAGCAGGTGGAAGACAGACGGCAGAGCTGCAAGGTCCTCAGGATATGGAAGGCTTTTTACGAAAACTGCTATCCATGCCGCGCTTTTGTGAAGTATCCCGCGATTCGCAGGATGCCCTGTATCTGGACGAGGCATTTGCGGCTCTTTTCGAACAGGAGGCCGGTATATGAAAAAACAAGTGATACCCGCGCTGTTGCTTTTGATGGGAATGCTTTCCTCTCTCGGTGTGTTTCTGTTCGCCTTTCCTTTTTGGGATGCAGTTCTCTGGATGCTGTACATACCGGTTCTGCTTTTTGCTGTAGTGGTGTATAACCGTCTGCTGCTTCGCCGCAGGAAAAAGGTGATACTGATACTGGCAGGAGGCATGCTTCTGCTTGGGGTACTCAGCTTTTCACTGCTGCAGGAGGGGGCTCATATCGCCTATAATATTATCACTGAGGTGTATCACGATGCCAGCGGCTATGTGTTCTATCCCTACGATGTAACCGATACTGCCATGCTGTACCGGCTTTCGCTGACCTGGCTGCTGCTGTATGTGAGCATATGGCTGTTTTGCGGTATGCTGACCTTCTGGAATACGCATCGTTATTTTGCGTTATTTATGCTCTCCTTTCTCCCGGTGTTTTTTACACTGCTTTATCAGACACCGATTCCCTGGCTGTTTGCCGTTTCGCTTATCATATTCTGGTTTATGCTGCTTCTCTCGCGAAAAGGAGTGACAAACGGACATGGGGGATATGTACGGCTGAGTGCTTTCGGATTAAGCGTGATCTGCGTGCTGCTTACCTTTTTTACCTCGCTGCCGGATACCTATGAAATGCGAAGCACCAGCGGTTCGCTCCGTGAGCGGTTGCTGCAGCGTGTGGATGAGCTTGCCTATTTCCTAACCCATGCCGGGGAAGATGAGGGAGAGGTGGATCTGGGAAAGGCGTCAAATCGGTATTACACTGGTGCAACGCAGCTGGTTGTGCGATCTGAGGATGCACGCGGCACCATCTACCTGAAAAGCTACAGCGGCGCGCTGTATGAGGATAATCGCTGGCAGTCGCTGCCGGAATCCAGCTATGCAGCTCTGAAATCCTATGACTGGAAGGATGTGGATACGTGGCTTGATAAGAAAAATCCTGCCTTTACACAGATTTTGCAAAAAACAGGGGCTTTGATGCATCTGGAGATAGAGGATCATCGCGCATCCAAACGCTATGCCCTGACACCGTATCTGATGAAGGAGGCTTTGCCGGAAACAAAACCGTGGTATGACGCTTACCGTCTGGAGCATGATGATACCATGCGTTATACTGCCTATGCATTATCCAGTACGACCATAAATGGTGATTCCACTGTGAAAGCAGATGCATATCCCGCCTTTGTCAAGGAGCACTATCTCCAGATTCCCGCCAATCTAAAAAGGCTGTTTGATGAACGTAAGCCTTTTAAAAAGCTCACCTCCCTAACGGGTGAACATCTGACATATGATATTCAGACGACCATTCAGGAATACTTAAGAGAAACGACCAGCTATACACTGAAGCCCGGAAGAACCCCGGATGACCGGGATTTTGTAGAATTTTTTCTGACGGAGAATAAGAAGGGCTATTGCGTGCATTATGCGACCACGGCAGTTATGCTGTTTCGTTATATGGGGATACCTGCACGTTATGCGGAAGGCTTTTCCTTTCAGGCTGGAGCTATGAGTGGCGGCAGTATGGAGGTACCGGATGAAAGTGCACATGCATGGGTGGAAATTTTCGATTCGGAAAAAGGGTGGATTCCGGTTGAGGTGACACCGGGCTTTGAGAGTGAAAGCAAGCCGTCCTCCCAAACAACTGTGCAGGGACAGGAGCAGGGCGGCACGACGACAGCAAAGACGGAAACACCAAAAAAGCAGACAGACAGGAAAACGGGGAACGCTGCGGAGAATCAACAAATCGAAAAGGAGCAAGGCGATACGCCTGCAGGCTTTGCCAAGGTTGGTCTTGCAGCCTTACTGGTAGCTTTGCCGGTGTTGATCTGTGTGCTTCAACGACGGCTGCGTATTGCCTACAGAGAAAGACAGTGTCTGCAGCGGGATGCAAAAAAGGCGATAAATTACAGCTATCGTTATCTGCTCAGCTTTATGAAGGATGAAAGCCTGCCGAAGACTATACGCGCCCTGTGTGAGAAAGCCTTATATTCCCCGCATGCGATGACAAGGCAGGAGGCAGAGCTTGTTTACGGCTACGCACAAAAGCAGGCAGGAAAGCTGCTGCATTCATCTCCTCTCAGGAAACGGTGGAAGCTTCTCTATCTTAGGGCAATTGGCTGATACAGACTTGTATGTGCACAAAGGCATGCAGGAAGAAACTGTCCAGCGTTTGCGTGACGATAAGCGAAAGCCCAAAACAGTGCCTTTAAAATCATCTGCATTCGCTTATTCATACATGTACATATGGTAAAGGTTCTGTATCCCGTTCACAGGAGTTTGCTGTTCAGGAAGGGGCTGCCTGTGTCAATACCATCATCACAACGGCAGGCAGATATAAAAAAAGCAGTTGCTTTAACGGGGACCCTCCTTACGTTAGGGTGTATGCAAAAGGGAGACTTCAACTTCTATTGATGAATACAAACGAGTAGAAGTCTCCCTGCTTTAAGCTTACCCACAAACGGGAAAGAATCCTGAACGGCGGCTGCACATGTATTTATGAATTCTCCAGCTTGCTTAGCGCCTTTGCTTCAAAGGCTTCTTTTTTTACTATGAAGCGATCGTGGTCTGCTGTACCGATCAAATCCCTCTCATCTCTAGCAATGATGTGAAAGGAAACCTTTTTGCGGTCTACAGCTGTGATTTCCACTTCAGCCGTTACCGTCATACCAGCAGGAGTTGCCGCATCGTGAGTTGTCCGCATCATAACGCCGACGCTGGTTTCTCCTTCCTCCAGAAACTGATTCAGACAGGCTGCAGCGGTATTCTCCATAAGCGCAATCATCATCGGTGTCGCATAGACATCTACAATTCCGCTGCCAACATGGGAGGCCAGCATGCTTTCTTCCACTGTGATCTTTTTGGTTAGCTTTGTATGCAATTTGATTTCTTTCATAAACGTACCTTCCTTTTTATGCTTCATATTATAGCATAATCCAGGGAAAAGCTTCCATACTAACGGTAGAAATTGGAGGTATGCATATGTTTATTTATGATACAAAACTGCCCTTTGAGGTGCGGATTACGCGACCGGATATGAAATACTACCTTTTGCTGGATCGCCAGCTGAAGGGCTGCAGCAGCGGTTTGAAGCAGGCGGCAGTCTATATACGACAGAGCTTCATGATCAACAATCCGACCTTCCATGATATTTTTATGCGACTGGGTGCACGACAGATCAGTGATATGGAGGTACTCAGCTGTATTATTCATCAAATGCATGGGGAGGATGATCGTTATTATGATGAATCAAACGATGATACGCCTGTTTTTGAATTTATCAAGCCGTGCCATACGCAGGAGGAGCACTGTAGCTGTCAGCCGGAATCAGAAGAGGAACAGCACCATGTGAATAATGATTTAACTGCTGCAGTGATGCGGGATATGCAGTTTGAGGAAGAACAGATTCATATATATGAGGAGCTGATTCGCTATATTCAGGATGATGGTGCGGATGAAGCCTTTTCCTATCTGCTGGACAGTGCGAAAAAAGCGATGGATACCTTACGGAATCTGCTGCATATTCTAACGACGCATACGGAAATGAAGGATTTTGGAGAAGGGGATACCCATAATGCCTGGGATCTGGATACATCCAATTATTTTGACAAACCGAATCCAACCTTTGTGAATCCTTCGGATATCGAGGATTTTCCGTTTAAAAAATAGTATCTTCCGATACAGAAATACGTTTACGAAAGCTGGCTATACGTTGAAAACAAACAGCAGGTGCATCCCGATTGCTTTACAGGGATGTCCTGCTTTTTTTTATATTTTGAAAGATTACACAAAAGGTTATATTGGTATAGATGACAGCAGCCTTTTCTTCCCTTTACAACTTGTATATGTCACACTGCTTATGTGCTGTGCAAATGGTATGCTTTTCCTGTATAATAAGGACAGGTGATGATATCGATGAGAGAAGAAAATCTGCGGGAACGTAAAAAACAGCGCAGAGCCTGTGTTCGCCGTCTGCGAATGCTACTGGTGCTGTTTTCTATATTTTTAATTGCTTATATGGTATTTTCCTATTTTCTGCTGAAGCTGATGCTGGAGGATGTTCATATAGCTTTTCTGCGCAGTTTCCTGTTTCACAGTGTCGCTTTGCTGGTATGGCTTGCGGTGATTCGTATGCTGTGGAGCTGCCGCAGGCTGGGGAGGCTGTTATTTCAGGTGCTGTCTCTTGTAAATCTCTATACGCTGTATGAGCTGCCTGCGCTGTTTCGAATTGATATCGCAAAGGAGAATTCCCTTCTGCGAATCGTATTTACCCTTATGGTGGCGGGGAAAGCAGCTTTGGCACTGTATATGTCGTGGAGCCTGCAAAGAAATCCGCAGATAATCTACATATGGAAACCGCATAGCACGGAAGCGGACAATGAAATGCAGGGAAAAGCGATGAGCCCGGTCAATTTTTCACAGAAGGAGCATATACAGCATGATCACCGGCTGGATATACGGGCAAGAAACCGTATCCGCGCCTGCTCTGTTGCCTTGCTGCTATATCAGTATGGCATGCTGGTTCTGCTGTATCTTCTCATGTTTGTTTTCCGATATTACAGCAGCGATCATGAAGGGATGCAGTTTATGCAGCGAACCTTGCTGCTGGCTTCCCTGTTTTCCGCCTTGATCTGGTCTCTTCCGGCGGTATCACTGTTTCTCTATAAGCCATGGAGCCGATGGATTATACCCGTTATGTGGGGGACGGAGCTGCTGCGGCTGCTTTTCACCCTTCCGCAGCTTGCCGATGTGTTTCAGACGCAGAACTATCAGCTGCTTTCCTGGGGAATCCTTATTGTAACGGAGCTGCTGCGCTACCTTTTGCTGTATCGTCTGCTGCAGTATTTTCTGAAGGACCCCTTTGTTCGCGTCTATTGGATGCGCAGATATCATGAAGGTATTCAGGAAGACCAGGAATTGTAACTAGTGATGAAGAGAAATGAACTTCATATTCTATGGGTTCCATGATATACTAAAAGTACATTGGAAAGATAATGCAGGAGGTTATTTTATGGAAATGAACAAGTATATCGATCATACACTGCTGAAAGCAGATGCTACGTATGACAAAATTGAAACACTGTGTGCAGAAGCGAAGGAATATGATTTTGCAAGCGTATGTGTTAACAGCTACTGGGTATCAGCATGTGCAGAGCTGCTGAAGGGAACAGACGTTAAGGTTTGTACCGTGGTAGGCTTCCCGCTGGGAGCTATGAGTACCAAAGCCAAGGCTTTTGAAACAGCTGCTGCTATTGCAGACGGCGCTAAGGAAATCGATATGGTTTTGAATATCGGAGAAATGAAGGCCGGACATTACGATGCGGTACGCGCTGATGTAAAAGCTGTTGTGGAAGCAGCTGAAGGTAACTGTGTCAAGGTCATTCTGGAAAACTGTCTGCTGACAAAGGAAGAAATCGTAAAAGCATGCGAGCTTTGTGTGGAAGCCGGTGCTGCATTTGTTAAAACATCAACCGGGTTCTCAACAAGCGGAGCCACACCTGAGGATGTCAAGCTGATGAAGGATACCGTGAAGGGACGTTGTCTGGTGAAAGCAGCCGGAGGAGTACGCTGCTATGAGGATATGGAGAAAATGGTGGAAGCCGGAGCAGATCGTATCGGTACAAGTGCCGGTGTGAAGCTGATGCAGAAAGAAACCAGTGACGGTGGATATTAACAGCGGGAAACCGCTGTTTTTTGCTATTTGAAGAACGCTGAATCCTTTGGAAGCTGCTTCTCTAAATTGCTTTTCATAGGAGGATGCGGATACTGTAGCCGGAATCATTCGGTTATAAATATAATCTAAATTCAGGATAACTTTCCATGGCAGGGCTTCCGCTTTCATCCGCATGACTGTGGACAGAAACAAAACCATAAAAAATCCTAAAAAATTTGCTATTTTTTCTTGCCAAACACAAAATCTTATGATATTATATCTAAGCACTTAAGAAACGCCTTAATAGCTCAGTTGGTAGAGCATCCGGCTGTTAACCGGCAGGTCACAGGTTCAAGTCCTGTTTAAGGCGCCATGATAACAGGTAACCCCGTAGATAGCGGGGTTTTTTTATTTTCAGGAACATGCTGACGTTCGTTTTGACGTACGATATGCAGCGGATGTGTTATACTAAGAGCTTGGAAAATCAATCAACGAATAGACAGTATCGCCGCGGGTTACCATGCAGTTGACGCTGTTCGATGGATGAAGCAACACGTTGCGTGCAATACATTCAATGTGATTTGTTTCGTTGGCGCTGTGCGGTGTTTTACTGTGAGCGCTTGCAAATTGCGTTCTCCTTCTGTATAATGAACGCAAGAGGTGATGTGAAGTGAGTAAATAATCCAGACGGTTTTTTGAATCAGACATACAGATGTACGCCTGTTCACCAATGGATTACAGACTCTTTTTCACATGACGCTGCCAAAATTTTTTTCCATAGCTTTTTTAGTGTGAATTCATAGAGCCTTCGAATCCTGTTTGAACAGGTGCAGAAGGTTTTTTTATAGGAGGACAGTATATGAAAGCAGCAGTTTGTTTATACGACGGTTTTTGTAATTTCGAATTTAGTGTTTTGCTGGAATCCCTTGCTTTGGCCGATTGTCAGATCGACTACATAGCCAAGATATTGAAACCGGTGCGTGCGGAGGAGGGCTTCCTCGCTCTTGGCGAGTATACCTGGGGGACGATTTGTGCAGATGATTATGATGTGCTGGTTTTAACCGGTATCGGAGCGGAGGATGACAGCAGTGACTGGATTCTGGCAGACGAGGAGCTGTTATCCCTGATTCGCTCCTTTGATAAAGCAGGGAAGCTGATTGCGGCGATTTCCTGTGCTCCCATGATTCTGGTGAATGCCGGCATTATGAATGAACGGCGCTATGTTGCTTCCGTTGATCGGGAATGCTTCATGGCGGGCGGTGCCTGTACCTCGGTGGAGCTCAGTGCTGAGCAGATGAAGGGATTGCTTGATATGAAGGAGCAGAAAAAGCATCCCGAGCTTCACGGCTATGTGCAGGACGGGAATGTTATAACCGCGAACGGCTGGTGGTTCCGGGAATGGGCGATGGCTGTCTGCAAGGCTCTGCAGCTGCCCTTTTATCCAAAATCATTTGGTCTGGAGACAGAAGAATAGGAGTTCCGGATGAACTCTTTCGCATTCTCTGCTATAATAGGGAATAGAAAAGAGGATGAGAATACGATATGAAACAAATTGATAGAATCAGAAAATTTTCGGATGCCTTTGGACCCAGCGGTTTTGAAGATGCTGTAGTTGCGTATGCACAGGAAGAGGTACGTGAAATCTGTACGTGTAAAGAGGACCATATGCGCAATCTGTATATGAATTTGAAGGGAAACAGTCAGGGTGGTGTAAACATTATGCTGGATGCGCACAGTGATGAGGTAGGGTTCATCGTTCAGGCGGTGAAAAGCAATGGGCTCCTGCGGTTTCTGCCGCTGGGCGGCTGGGATGTGAAGAACATCATTGCGAATAAGGTGCTCATAAAAAACAGAGACGGCAAACTGATTCCGGGGATTGTCTGCAGCAAGCCGGTACACTTTATGAATGCTTCCGAGCAGGGAAAGGCTCTGGATTTTGCCGATGTATTGATTGATGTCGGTGCGACGAGTGCACAGGAGGTACAGGAATCCTTCCGCATCGGTATTGGTGCACCGATCGTTCCTGGCGTTACCTGTACCTATGACGAAGAGCACCAAACGTTTATGGGAAAGGCATTTGATAATCGTATCGGATGTGCCGCCGTTGTGGAAACACTCTGTCGACTGCATGGACGTACACTCACGAATACCGTCAGTGCAACCCTGTCCTCCCAGGAGGAGGTTGGCGAACGCGGTATGACCTGTGTGATGAACAACGTGAAGCCCGATGTTGTGATTTGTTTTGAAGGATGCCCTGCAGATGACAGCTTCGAAGAGGAATATATGATTCAAAGTGCCTTGAAAAAGGGACCGATGCTGCGGCATTTCGACCGTTCCATGATTACATCCCCAAGATTTCAACGCTTTGCTTTAGAGCTTGCCCATGCAAATGACATTCCGGTTCAGGAGAGTGTACGAAAAGGGGGAGGTACTAATGGCGGTATTACACATACGGCACAATTCGGCATTCCAACAATCGTCATCGGTGTACCGGTTCGCTATGCACATTCCTCCTATGGGATTCTGGCTTATCAGGACTATGAGCATGCTGTTGAACTGGCAGTTCAGATTGTTGAAGGGCTGAGTAAAGATATCGCAGAGAGCTTTTGATTCCTGCCGCCGTGCCTGCAGAAAAGGACAAGCCTGTGTTCAGGTATTCCGGATTTATAAAAAATTTACAATTCCATCTGGTGCTGGCTCTTTACATATGCCACAACCTCTGATACAATAGCAATCAAATTCATAATAGAAAAGGAGAGATATTATTTTATGGACGCAGACCCCGCGCAATCTTCCATTACACTGCAGCTGCTGCTGATTGTCATACTGACACTGATCAACGCCTATTTCGCGGCGAGTGAAATGGCCATCGTATCCGTTAACAAAAACAGGATTCACCGCAAGGTGGAGGAGGGAAACCGCAAGGCAATGCTTGTGGAAAAGCTTCTTCAGGAGCCTACCAGCTTCTTATCCACCATTCAGGTGGCAATCACTCTTGCCGGCTTCTTCAACTCCGCCAGTGCCGCAACCGGTATATCCGTACGCCTTGGTGCTGTTCTGGAGGCCTGGGCCATCCCTTATGGAGAAACGATCTCCATGGTGGTGGTTACCATCCTGTTATCCTTCGTGACATTGATTTTCGGAGAGCTTGTTCCCAAGCGGATCGCTCTGCAGAATGCGGAAGCCTATTCCATGTTCTGCGCAAAGCCGATTCTCATTATTTCAAAAATCGCATCGCCCTTCATTAAGGTTTTATCCTGGTCAACACGGTTTGTACTCCGTCTGTTCGGCATGAAGGATGAAAATGTCGAAGAATCTCTTTCCCGTGAGGAAATTCGTTCCATGGTGGAAAGCGGGCAGGAGAGCGGTGTCTTTGATGAGGATGAAGCTGATATGATCGACAGCGTATTCGCCTTCGATGATATTCTGGCAGAAGAGGTGATGACTCCGAGACCGGATGTATTCTGCATCGATATTGATGATCCTCAGAGTGAATATCTGGATGAGCTGATGGAAATGCGCTACAGCCGTATTCCGGTTTACCGGGATTCCATCGACAATATCATCGGCATCCTGAACATCAAGGATTTTGTAGTCGAGGCAAGGAAAAACGGTTTCGAGCATGTGGATATATCGCGCATCCTGCGCAAGCCGTTCTTTGTGCTGGAAAGCAAAAACATTGACGATCTGTTTCGGGAGATGCAGAGCAAGCATCAGCATATAGCCATTTTGATTGATGAATACGGAGGCTTCAGCGGTATCGTAACCATGGAGGACCTTGTTGAGGAAATTATGGGAGATATCGAGGATGAGTACGATGAGGATGATGAAGCGCAGATTGAAAAGCTTGATGAGCATACGTACGTGCTGGACGGCGGCATGCCGATAGATGATATCAATGAGGAGCTTGGACTGCAGCTTGAAAATGACAATCATGAAACCATATCCGGATTTCTGCTGGATCTGATTGGACAGATACCAGAGGACGGAGAGGAACGTGAGGTTATCTGGAACCATATCAAATTCCAGGTGAAGGAAGTAAAGTACAAGCGAATCCATAAAGTACAGCTGGTTCTTATGCAGGAAGAAGGAAACAGCGAGGAAGTATAAACAGCGGATTCTCTGCCGATAAGGGTAGGGAATCCGTTTTTTATAGACACTGAACAGCGTGCGCAGGCATTTAGCATCTGCAGAAAAAAAGCCTGTATTCGTACAGGCAGATCCTTTCGGATGAGACAGGAAGAGAATGCTTTATGGCTTCAAACCTTCTTTTTACCAGATAATCTTCGTTGGAGCTGCATATCGGCTTCCTATTTTTTTAATAATGATTTCGTATTGATATCATACGTGTTTCGTGACAGAATCAGCAGCATTTCCTCAAAGGTAGCTAAGTAGGAACAGGCGATGACCAGTGCAACCGGAATCAGCGGCAGACTTTTGGTTACCACGCAAAGCGGAACGAGCAGAAACAACAGCAACCCGGTCAGCTTATTGCCTATGGTGTGCATACTCGCCCAGATATGATGCTTCCATCTTGTCAGCAGCAGCGCCGCAAGCTTCAGTACGAAGACACACAGCACCAGCATGGAAATCAGATTCATGATTTTCAAATTCATCTGAAAGAAAACGATGTATAGTGAAATGCAGTAGAATGCCAGATCACCGATAGAATCAAGACGGGCACCCAGCTCACTCTGCACATGCAGGGACCTGGCGAGCCATCCATCCAGGACATCGCTGATTCCTATGATGAGATAGACAATCAGAAACAAGGTTGTATCCTTTGTCAGAGCCAGCAGCAGAAATGACAGTAAGATCCTGACTGCGGACAGTATATTCGGTATTTGCTTCATAATGTTTCGCACCTTCCCAACAGCATGTACATTATATCATATTCAATTGTATTCCACTATCACAAAAATGTAAGGCTTTATGTAATCCTTCAAATGCAGCTTTAATTTTCACCCGTATGTGAGAAGCTACAGGCTTGGAAGAATGGAATTTGATGGGCTGTATTAGATAGCAAGGAGAAGGATGGAATCTAAAAAAGACATACCAGATCGTGCTTCCACACTCTATCAGGTTTGGGGAAAATGTTTTCTGCACCTATACAAAATTGCCTGTGTATTTCAACTGCCGGTATACGTGTTTTTATTGGCTTTCCACGTATCAAAGGATTCTCCAGCTGATCGGGATGCGCTCAGAAACCTTTTTTTGATCGCCTTCTTTGTATACTGTAACATGCAGCTTTTCGATTTCTTCCAGTGACTCATCGTTATTGTGCCAAGATCTTATGGTATGTACTCTGAATGATGCTTTCATTGCTTTCAAGGAAGCCATTGCACAGGGAGGTTTTCCAGAGCAGCGCAAATTCATTTCATAGATGCGGACAAATATGACCTGCACCTTGAGCTATATGCGTGCTTTCGGCATCTCATAGAAGGTAAGACAATATTCTGTATGTGGGGGAAGCAGCCCTTCCTGTGCACCTGATAGATATACAAATCAAGTGATTCCGTTGAAATTGATCTCTATGCGATGGAATGATTGGTTTCACTAATCTCCTTCAGCAGCTCCACCAGATGGATAGCCCGTTCAAATTCTTCCTTTACGGAATGAAACAGGGCGGTGTAATCTTCATCCAATCCCCCGTTGCGCAGAGGCTCTGCGATGGCGCAAATCGTCTGATAAAGCGGCGTCAGACCGAGGTTGGCTGCCATCCCCTTTAAGGTATGTGCAGCGTCAAAAGCGGTGGGGAAGTCATGGGATTGTAATGCCCGGTCCAGTTTATGCAGGTTCTCATCCCGTGGCAGCATGGCAAGAATGGTTAAATATAACTGCTCATTGCACATAAACCGTGACATGGTTGTTTCATAGTCAGCGCCGTATTTTTGAAAGACTTCTTTTATATCTGCCATCTTCTATTCCTCCTCCTGCCTCAAAATAAAGTCGTAGAGGACCTGATACAGCCTCTCAGGTTCAATCGGTTTAGCCAAATGTGCATTCATTCCAGCAGCCTTGCTCTTATCCATGTCATCGTCAAACGCATTGGCAGTCATGGCGATGATAGGAATGGCTTTGGCATCGGAATTGCTCATGTGGCGGATATTATTGGCCGCCGTGAGTCCATCCATCTGCGGCATACGGATGTCCATCAAAATGGCATCATAATAGCCTGCCTCGGTTTTGCTGAACAGTTCGATTGCCCGCAGTCCGTTTTCCGCCGTATCCACGACAAAGCCTTTATTCTCAAGCAGAGCCACAGCCACTTCAGTGTTGATGATATTATCCTCAACCAGAAGGATCCGTCGTCCGGTAAAATCAAAGACCATTGACTTATTTTCCTCGCTGATTTCCTCTTTTTCACCGAGTGCCTTTGAAAATGCGGAGATTAAGGAAGACTTAAACACAGGCTTGCTCATCAGCAGATTAACTCCTGCCAACATGGCCTCATGTTCAATGGAAGCCCAGTCATAGGCCGTTATTATAATGATGGTGACCTCCTGCCCTACGATAGCACGGATGCGCCGGGCGGTCTCGATGCCGTCAATATCCGGCATCTTCCAGTCAATGAGGATCATATCGTAATGCTTTCCTTTATCCCACCTGGATTGTACCTGTTCAACGGCTTTGCGTCCGCTGTCTACCCATTCGGCGGTGATTCCGATTTCCTTCAGCATGTCCACAGCGCTTTCACATACCGCCACATCATCGTCCACAACCAGAGTCTTCAAAGCGGAAAAATTAGGGAGTGCTTTTTTCCTGTTATGGCGCAGAAGCGCCTCCTCCGTGATGCCCAGTTGTACATCCACTGTGAATTCAGACCCGATGCCCTTGATGGAGCGCACCGTAATTTTACCGCCCATCATATCAATGATATGTTTAGAGATAGACAGACCGAGCCCGGTTCCGCCGTACAGTGCGGTGGTACCGATGGATTCCTGAGTGAAGGGCTCAAACAGATGAGGCAGGAAATCGTCACTGATGCCCACACCGGTATCGTTGACAATAAAGCGTAGGGTAGCGCCGCTCTTGCTTTTTCTGTGCAGTGCTGTTGAGAAGGTGACCTTGCCGCCCTCACCTGTAAATTTAATAGCATTGGACAGGATGTTAAGGAGCACCTGCTGCAGTTTCATGGCGTCACCGATATAAAAATCGTCCAGAGCTGCGTCCACAATGCACTCGTATTCTACACCCTTTGCCGCCGCTTGACTGTAACAAATGGCGTTGAGACCGTTTATAAAATCCTCTGTGGGGATTTTTTCATTTTTGAGCAGCATTTTTCCACTCTCGATGCGGCTCATATCCAGAATATCATTGATAAGGGAAAGCAGAAAACGGGAGGAGATGCCAATCTTTGAGATACACTCAGCCACCCGATCATCATCTCCGATGGCTTGGGCGGCGATGGCACTCATTCCGATGATGGCGTTCATAGGTGTGCGTATCTCATGGCTCATGCGGGAGAGAAAGTCTGTTTTCGCGGCGTTAGCCTGCTCAGCTGCGGCAAGGGCGGCAGCAAGCGCTTCTTTCTGCTGTTGCTCCTGGCGAATGATATCCGTTACATCAGTGCGTGCGATACACACCCGGTTCAGCTCCCGGCTGATGTAAAAGACTTGATATCGTTTGACCCGTATATAACCGTGTTTGTCCCGCGTTTCTACCAGAAAGCTGTAGCTGCCGTGTTCCGCCAGCTCATGCTGCATGTAAGCGGGGTCCAGTCTGGCGAGGTATTCTCGCCCCGCCTCAGGATCCATCGTGGCGGCCGCAATGGCCTTCGCCTCCTCCTGAAAACGCCCTTTTGCCGGCATGAGGGTTTCCATGCCGGCGTGGTAGGAGACCACATGGAAGGTGTCCTGCCGTATGTCTATATCAGACAGGACCTCATAGTCCAGCTCCGTCACCCTGTGCAAAAGCTGCTCCTGTATTTTTTGTTCTGTGATATCGACGGTGTAAAAAAATGCGATTACATCACCGCTCTTTGGATTTCGATGGTATCGGAAGCTCGTCCTGCACCAAAAAGCACTGCCCCCGATTCGTTTCCGCAGAAATTCAAAATGGAGATCTGTCTTACCTGCTGAAAATTCATGTAATACCTGTTTTCTATCAAGCGATTGCCGCAGAAATTCACCATATGATGTTTCTACAGCTGCATCAGCCAGCTGTCTAACTGCCTGCTCGTAGGTGTCTCCTGTCCGGGCGATGGCACAATCGGCTATGGATTGGTAGCTCTCGACCCTGTCCTTTGTGACATTGACCCGCCCCTGAATGCTACCCTCCAGCGAAGCAGCCTGTGCAAAATAGGTCAGCTCCTTTTCGTATAGTTCACGAACCCGCTCCTGAGCCAGTTTTTCGTCAGTGATATCTACTAGGAATCCGTAAAAATAAGGAGTTCCGTCATCTCCGGGCATTACCTGTGTTTTCAGTGAGATCCATTTGATGCGTCCGTCCTTGCAGATGAAACGGAGCTCGTCCTGTATGGGATTTTCACGGTTCCCTTCCGCCAACAGCTTATAGCGCACAGCTTCCAGATCGTCAGGATGGATTACAGCAGCGATCTGATTGCCCAGTGCGTTAAATTCCGAGCGGGTATAGCCCAGCAGCTCATACAGTCCGTCATTGGCGTCCGCAATGGAAAATTCCGTATTATATGCGATGCGGAATACCGCACCGGGGACATTGTTATATAAATGCTCGACCTCTGCCTGAGCCTTTTTCTGGGCTGAGATGTCGATACACACGGAAATGATTGCCGGCCTGCCATTTTCCGCTGTGACCTCACGGCCCAGATCATGCACCCAAATGTAGGAGCCATCCCGGCGCTTTATCCGGTATTCCACCATGTACTCTCCGCGCTCTTCCATTTGACGGGCTATCTCCCTGTCGACCATGGCACGGTCATTTTTGTGTATACAATTGGAAATCATGCCCCTGATATCTGCGACAAACTCAGCTTCACTGGCATAGCCGAGGTATTCCAGCATCCGGTGGTTTACAAAATAAAAGGGAAACCCCTTTTCCATATATCCGCCCATCATACCGCCCGGCAGGGAATCGTTGAGTAGCTCCTGCCTCTGTCTGGCGAGCTGCTCCATCACCAGGGTACGTGGATAATGCTCCCCGCCCCGTTGGCTGATGCTGGGCTCGGAAAACCACAGGGTGCGCAATTTCCAGGACCTTTGCTGTTGAACCAGGGTAAAGAATCCGCGAAGCTGCCAGCGGTACTGCGTGTTCTTAAGGAACATTCCTACGGACAGATTGCGGATGTCCGCATCGATCTCCTGCTCCTGAAAGAGCGTTAGCTCCACCGTAAAGGGCTCGGGAATCTCCTGTATATCACGTGCCAGGTAATCTCTCATCTCCTGCGGACTGTGGGCAAATTCGTCCTCTCCGGTGCCTACAAAACAGAATTCATCGCCTAAAAAGCTATAAACCTCATCAGCGTTTCTATGCTCGAACCAGGCACTGCAAAAAGCCTGAAACGTCTCCCAAGCCGTCATTGTTTTTTCCATTCGTATTCATCCTTTCCATGACCAGCAATGGTCTTGTTCACGCGGGCATGGTATTTTCAAGGCTTCTTTTCCGCCTCAGAAAGAGACTCTGTGAACGTATAAAAATTTTTTTCGCTTTTTTTGATTCTGTACATGGCCTGATCAGCGCGGGAGAGAAGCTCCTTTCCGTCCTGACCATCTCTGGGATAGACGCTAATCCCGATACTTGCAGTCATTTCAATAAACAGATCCTCTGAAAGCTGGAAGGGCCGTCTGATTTCTGAGAGAATCCGTTCGCAGACGTGTCGAATTTCTTCATCCGCTATAATTCGGCTCAATAACAGAACGAACTCGTCTCCCCCCATACGTGACACAATATCGCTGCCGCGTACAGCACGGATCAGCCGTTTGGCTGTCTCCTCTAATACCATATCTCCCTTTTCGTGTCCATAGGTGTCATTGACCTCTTTGAAACTATCCAGATCCATGTAGAGAACTGCAAGCAGCTGCCCGCTGTTTTCTGCCTCCAAAAGCAGTCTGGACAAGATTTTGTGAAACAGTCTGCGGTTGGGTAGGCCGGTAAGTGCGTCGTAGTTTGCCATATGAGCCAGCTTTTCCTCAGCCCGCTTACGAACCTTGATTTCCTCCAGCAGTGCCTTCGTCCGCTCATCTACCAGAAAACGCAGATGCTCATATAGATAGGCGTTTTCAAGAGAGATGGCCAGCTGTGCCGCAATGGGCATAAGATTTTCTTTTCTACGCTGGTCAAAGGCGCCCGCAGCCAGATTGTTTTCTAGGTAAAGGATGCCCTTTAGCTCCCCTTTACTGAGGATAGGCATGCACAGGACCGATTTACAGTGATTTTCTTTGATATGCGGGTCCTTTCCGAAGACTCTTGAATTCTCTGCGTCTTCCAGGATTACGGCCTCCAGTGTTCTTTCCACATAGGTTATGATGCTAAGTGGAATATCTTGATCCTCTGCCGGCCGCTTCGATATGATGCATGCTTCCTTGAGCGCGGAATGGCCCTCTGCCTGAATTTCATACCCGGAATCCGTTTGACACAGATAGTAAATATGCTGTGCTCCCGCGCATTCCAGAAGACTGTGAATCAGCTTTTCCAGAATGCCTTCCAGTTCAAGCTCCTCTGAAATAGCCTGGGACGCCTTCAGTACAGAACGCATATCCAGTGAAGCGGTGGTGCGGATGGAATCTTCTGACAGGGTGCTCTGCCGGGTATCGTTTTTCCACAGAATCGCCAGATCCGGGTAATCCTGCAGCATCCGGGCGCACTTTCCCTCTGCCCCCCAATGGTTATACAGCCGATAGGTATCCGTCAGGTAATGTCTGGCTGATGACTTGATTTTAAGCCTTTCATAGCGCAGCGCTGTCACATCACAGAGAATGGCATGATGAAGACAGCGGTCGTGCTTTTTCGCGGCCTCCAGGGCTTCTTCGTAAAGCAGCAGGGCCTCTTTTATACAGCCTTCAGCTGCCTTTCGTTCCGCCTCGATCAGAAGATAAAGATGGCCATAATTGCAGAACGCGTCGCTGCTGCGTTCCTTCAGCCATTCCTGATTTTCCTCCAGAGCATGCAGAAGCGCAGGCCGTGCCTGCGGCTCATAGTCCTCTGTCTCCAGAACCTGGCAGATGGACAGGGAATACAGGAAATTGTGCAGAGCCACATTGTAAAAGCTGGAGACATACGGGAGCAAGGGGACAGCGTCTTGGCACAGCTGGCAGGCTGTGGAATAATCACGATAAATCACCGCCGACAGGGCCCGAATGACATGGTGATAACTGATTGCCTGCAGATTATGGGAAAACCGCTCCAAATGGATCTGTTCAGAAAATCCGTCTTGGTCAAAGCTTCCGGTGAGGGAGAGTTCCCCGCGGATACTCCTGCACAGCTGCCGGAAGTTCAAAAAGCTTCCCAAAGCATGGTCGCTGCCGGTCTTCTCCGCAAACTTCACTCCGGACTGTACCTCGTTCCATAGCTCATCCACATGAGACGCGCTTTCCATGACTGCCATCATGAGCCCGTAATAGCCATAGCAGGCATACTCAAAGTCTCCCATCTGGGCATTGCCCTTGATGGACTCCTTGGCGTAGGGTATCTCCCTGACCACATCTTCGTACCAATGTCCGGTATGGAGCGCAAACATACAGTAGATGGAGTGAATCACCTCTTTATACTTATGCTTTTCCGCCAGACGCATAGCCGATTTGCAGGCGGCATAAGAGGTTCGGTAATCCCTGCGCAGTTCACCCAGCGGCATCATCAGATTCGAATACATCTGCAGGGCATGGGGAGTATAGCCGTGCCGGAACATGCGTCGCACAGCCGTAAATACCGTCCAGTAGGAATAATCGGGTTGAAAGAAAAAGGTTGGTCCGCACAGGCGGCACAGCAATTTACTGATTCCGGCCTCCGCCGGGTCTTCGGCTTCTTTGAGATTCAGAATATCTTCCGCTCCGAGAGCCTCACGCTCCTGATAAAAGGATGCAATCTCCCGCTCCAGAGTCAGCTTCATATTTCCACCGGGGAAAAGAACACCGAGCAGTCTAAGCAACGCGAGTCCGATTTCAAAGGCGTCCTCATACCGCCCCCTATTGGAGAAGCTTGAAATCTGCAGGCAGCAGCTGTCCACCAGCTGAATGGGATCCGTCACCATATGACAGAGCTTCTCATAGATTCGATCACTCTCTTCCTCTTTTACCAGACTGCACATCACCGCATGATATTCCATATAGATTTTGGTGAGAAACGCTCGGTTTTCCGGGCGCTTCAAATCCGGCTGAACAAGCAGAAGTTTGAGGTATCGCTCCGCCGTGTCAAAGGCGGATACCAGCCCGCATCTGTGCGCCGTACGCAGCAGGAATTCCTGAATGCGACGTCGATCTTCCTGATGCTTCGCCTCCGCAAGCCCCATTGCGTAGTGGTCCGCAATCTCAAACACACGTTCATCCAGATCACCTGTGATGCGGGAGTGCTCCTCATACCGTTTTCCCAGCAGGTAATGAACTCTTGCGCGGGTCTTCTCGGATAAGGTGGTATAGAACACCTGCTGAAACCGGTCATGGGCAAATTGATACATGGTTTGTAGACCGGCTTTCCCATCCTTCTCCACGGGATACACCGCCTCCTGGGCAACCGCCGTAATCAGCCTGCGGTTGATTTCCCGTTCTGACAGCCCACAGACAGCGGATACATCCTTTACAGAAAAGCTCTGTCCGATACAGGCACCAAAGGAAAGCAGAGATATCGTCTCCTTTGAAAACTGATTTAGATTTTCTGTCAGGAAGTCCACTACATTCTCCTGAGCGGGACAGGCCCGGATCTTCGCTTCCTCCCAGCTCCAGATGCCGGTTTCCATATCCAGCTTCAGATAGCCTTTTGAATGGCACAGCCGCAGAAACTGCTTGATGTAAAATGGATTTCCCTTGGTTTTCCTATAAAGGATTTCCGCCAGTGCAAAGGTTGTGTCCGTTTCCGTTTTGAATATGTCTTTTAGCATCTGCGCGGTGCTGCTTGGATCAAGTCCTTTCAGGTTGAGCTGTGTAACGTGTCCGCCCCACTGAATGATTTTATTCAGGCTGAGGATGAGTGGATGTTCGCTGCATACCTCATTGTCACGAAAGCACACAACCATCATTAAATTGTGAATATCATCATTTTTAAACAGTTCTTCCAATATCTCCAGAGAGCCCATATCCGCACGATGCACATCGTCCAAAAACAGAACCAGAGGATGCTGAGGTGTAGCCAGCAGAGCCAGAAGCTTTTCCAGCACGGATTTAAATCGCGTCCGCTCCTCCAGCGGCCCCATGTCCTCAGGGCCGGACTGAACACCGGTTAATAGGGCCAGCTCCGCCACCTTACTGCTCAGCAAAGCCGCATCCCCGCCCAATTGCTCTGATAGTGTCTGCTTCCACCTGTCGATACTTTCCTTCGATTCCATAAAGATGATGCTGCAAAATTGTTTGATGGCTTCGAAGAAGGCAAAGTAGGGTACATTGGCGTGATACTGATCAAACTTCCCTTGCAGAAACATACTGCTGTTCTGCTGTGCCTCTTCCCGAAGCTGATTAACCAGCGTGGTCTTTCCAATGCCGGAATAGCCGCTGATGGAAACAAGCGTCCTGGAACCGGCTGCCACTTCCTTGAAGTCATTCTTCAGCTGGGCGATTTCGGCTTCCCGTCCATACAGCCGGTGAGCGAATTCAAAGCGCCTGCTGAAATCCTTTTCGCCAAGAATAAACTCTCTTTCCCTTTGACACCGTGTCAAATCATAAAGAAGACCCTCACAGCTTAAGTAGCGGTCCTTTGGCATCTTGGATAGGAGTTTGTCTATGACGGCCGCAAGCATGGGCGGCACATTGGGTAAAATCACGCGAAGATCCGGCGGCGTCTTCGCAATATGGGAAAAAACAAGCTCTGTCGGGGTTTCCGCATCAAAAGGATGCCGCCCAGTCAGCATTTGATATAATGTGATACCTAATGAATAAAAATCAGCACGATAATCCAACTCCGTATTCATCCGTCCGGTCTGCTCCGGGGCGATGTAGCGAAGGGTCCCCTCAATATTTTCAAGTCTGGTACCCGACATCTGTTCATGCATGAACATGGAGGAGATACCGAAGTCCAGAAACACCACCCGGTCGGATTCCGCATCATACATGATGTTGGAGGGGTTCACATCTTTGTGGATGACGCCTGCCTTATGAATGTCCCGCAGCCCCATCACCAGCTGTTTTGCAATCCGGTAGAAGTCCGACATCTCCAGGGCTCCCTGCTTCAGCAGTCTGCTCAGCGTGATTCCCGGACAGTATTCCTCCACCAGATAGTAGCGATTGTCCATTGTGACCTCACCAAGCGCCTTTACCACATGAGGGCTTTCTATCTGCTGCATGATCTGATATTCCTGACGCAGCCTTGCTGTTTCCTCCTGCGTCATGGGCTCCTGGCCTCCGGTTTTAAGTATTACCCGGTTACCGGTGCTGCCGTCCTTTCCGCGCAGCAGTCTGCTCGTTAAAGATACGTATATCACCTCTAAATTTGTATAATGACACATCACATATTCACCCCTTCCGTAAAAGGCAGTCTTCCTTGCCGCCTGCCTTTGCAGCATCTAAGGCCTCTTGGACCCGGCGTATGATTTCGTCCCATGGTTCCTTAGCATTCCAGATTGCTGTACCTCCAAAGCAGGCCAGCAAATCCGAATCCGCATAGCGGCTTTCACCAAAGGATCGAAGAATCGCCATTTCTTTTTTATTCGCTACATCTATGGAGCTTATGTGGCGGATCACCATCAGAAATTCATCTCTGCCCAGCCGGATCAGCACATCATCCACCCGTGTGTGTGCACGCAGAACGGAGGCAAAGTGGTAAATTAAATGATTGCCCTCCACATAACCATACTTCTCGTTGAATGCTTTCAAATTATCCAGCTTAAACAGATAAACGGCCGAGGAAGATTCAGGACGCAGGGATTCGGCGATGGTATACAGCCCCCGGCGGTTGAGCAGACCGGTCATGGTGTCTATGCAGGCTTCATCATGAAGAGGATGCATCTGAACCTGAGGAGTTTGCATGCTTATCGCCCGTAGGACACGCCTGCGCAGCGATTCCTGACAATGGGGCTTAGCCGCGTAGTCGGCGGCGCCCTGTTCCATGGCACTGCGCTCCAGCTCCATATCCGAAGGTCCCGTAACGATGAACGGCAACTTACGGTTATTTTGAATCACAGGCAGGATATCGGTGCCGCCCGGAAGTGTTAGGCTAAGGATCACAGCCGCCACAGGATACGAATGGCTTTCCAAAATTCCAACTGTCTTTTCATAGCTGTCTGCCTCCAGTACCTTGAAGCAGTCGGAGAACGTGCTATGAACCTGAGCACGGTAGTCCTCGTCCTCATCAACCACCAGCAGCGCGCTGTCCATACTGTGCAGCGGATCCAAGCCGGGGCTGTTTTCCATGTCTTCGGAAGGAGTCTGTGCGGTCAAGATGGAAATAAAATTTTTCACAGGCATGGGTTTGGCAAAATAATAGCCCTGGGCGTAATCACAGCCGTCATTTTGCAGCCTCTCCAACTGTTCTCTGGTCTCCACACCCTCAGCAACAACGCTCAGCTTCATCCAACGTGCCAGATCTACGATAAAACGCAGGATGCCCTGGCCGGCGGGTCTTGTAATCTCAGTCTGAATAAACTTCATATCCAGCTTCAGGACATCAACAGGCATTTCCGTAAGCATATTCAATGATGAATAGCCACTTCCGAAATCATCCATCTCAATGATGAAGCCCAGCTTGCGCAAAGAGCCCAGCGTATCGATGAGCTGCCTTGATGTATCCGTGTATGCGCTCTCCGTGATTTCCAGATGCAGGCGGGAGGGGGAAAGGCCATGCTTTTGAACGAGTCCTGTCAGAACATCAGCCAGATTCACATTGTAGATATCCATCCGCGAGACGTTTACGGATATATTGATGCGGGGATAGCCCTTTTGATCCCATTCCTGAAGCAGCGCGCAGGCACGCTCCCAGACATATTGGTCCAGCTTCGTGATAAAGCCGTTGCGCTCAAAGATGGGGATGAACTCTCCGGGCGGCTGCAGGCCCCATTCCGGATGGTTCCACCGCACGAGTGCCTCTGCACCTGCCAGCTGCCCATCCCGAATCTGGTACTTTGGCTGCAGGTAGACCTCAAACTGTCCCGTAGCCAGTGCTGTTTCCATACCGTCCGTAATGGCCTGCCTGCGTAGCAGCGTACCCCGCAGCTTATCGTCATAAAGGGTGAAGTGCTTGCCGTACTTCCCCTTGATGCTATGCGCCGCCAGCAGGGCCCTGTCACACATCTGCTCGACGGAAACCTCCCGGTCCTCCACCGTGTAGATGCCGTATTTCATGATTACATTCTGATCACCGAAGTCATCGTTGATTCTGCTGTCGGATTGGGTGAACATCTCGTTCGCATAGTCCTCGCGGTGCTCCAGCAAACAGGCAAACTGATCTGCGCTCAGACGTCCGCAAATGCCGTGATCCCCCAGTCGCTGAGTGCAAAGCTTTGCCACCTGCCGCAGCAGGCGGTCACCTGCAGCCATGCCAAAGGCGTCGTTAATCAGTTTGAAATTCTCGATATCGGAGCATAGGATATCATATTTTACATCCGGATTCCGAAACAGGATGTCCCTGACCTGTTGATAGAAATATTCTTTGCTATATACCCCGGTAAGCCGGTCGTACTGTATCTGATGAATGAGGGCGGAGGTCTCCCGCAGGCGGATGATGCTGGCTGAGCGATGCAATATAATCTGAGCGCGGTAGGGCTTGGAGATGAAGTCGATAGCGCCATGGGAAAGCGCGGACACCTCATCCGCCTCACTGCTGCTGGATGTAGTGACAATGACCGGAATCGAATTCAGCCTGTGATCTGCTTTCAGATATTTCAGAAAGGTGTAGCCATCCATAACCGGCATAACGATATCCAACAGAATCAAAGAGATTCCCTCTCTGTATTTCTTTAGCAGTGACAGAGCCTGTTCTCCGTTTTCTGCCTCCAGAACCTTATATTGAGAAGATAGGATGGCACATAGAGCCGCCCTGTTGATCTCATTGTCTTCAACCACTAAAATTTTTCTCTCGAATAACATTGCTAACAATCAACCCTTCAAATTCTGTATGCATATATGTATATGATGTAATTATAATTGACACTTACTTGTCATTTAAAATGACAAGTAAAAATTATATATACTCTTAAATATAGGTTACTTTATTTTTTGGCAAAATTCAAGAACATATATGTCATTTATAATGAAAGAGAAATGTCATTTTGAATGACATATAATGCATAATTTGTTGCAAACCTGATTACGATAAGGTATACTTATTAAAATAAATAACAGGAGGATGAGACTGTGCAATTCTATGAAAAGCTAAGTTTTGTCATGAATTTGACACAAATAACAAACCGGGAGCTGGCCTTTAAAGCGCAGGTGGATCCCTCCCTTATCAGCAGATTCCGCAGTGGGAAAAGAGGGCTTCCGCGCAATCTGGAGCCGCTGCGCAGAATGGCGGATATCCTTGCCGAACGCTGTAACGGCGAATATCAGAGAAGGGCTCTGTCAGAGCTGGCGGGTGTCAGACGTGTCCTGATTGACAAGCAGGATCAGCTGGCAGAATTTTTATTCTGCTGGATGTGCGATGATGCGGACGGAGTTGACCGCTTCATGCGCAGCTTTGAATCACTGACGATTAAAGGGGTGGCTGCCAACTCCACATCGGAAACTGCATCAATCAGTCAGAAAGGGAATTTTATTCATTTTGGAAATGAGGGAAAACGTGCTGCGGTGCGGTTCATGTATCAGCACCTGCTGGCCCGTCAGGTACCGGGTACTATTTGCATTCTTGCCGATGAGACCGATGATTGGCTGATGGAAGATTATGATTTCACCTCCCAAATGCAGTCCTGGCTGCTGGACTGTATCCGACAGGGATGTCAGATCTGTCACATCATTCCCCCGATTTACTCTGGTGATCAGATTCTGGAAACTCTGGCCCGCTGGATTCCGCTCTACATGACCGGCAGGGTAAAAGCCTATTTTTATCCTCATATCCGTGACCGCCTTTACCGGCACACAATCATCATACAGCCTGGAGAAATCGCAATTGCGTCCCATTCCATGGCGGGCGAACCCACCAGCTACGCTACCATGCTGACTACGGACCCTGGGGTTCTTAGGGCTACGGAAGCGGAATTTCAGGCTTATCTGGCCCTGTGCCGGCCTATGCTGAATACGTACTCGGAGCCCCAGAAGCTGTTTCAGTGCTTTATGAAATTTCTTTCGCCTCAGAGCTTCCGTATTCAAAAGCTGATTTCCTTATCCGCAGTGACTGCGCCCTTTGAACTTGTCGCGGACTCCATCGAAAAAAGAGAAGATCCTGAGCAGAAACGCCTGGGCGAGCTTTATCTTCAGGAGATGAAGCAGCTGGAGCAGAAGCAGGATCAGTACAATCTGATTGATATGGTTCATCTGGCCAGTGCTGAACAGGTTCGTGCCGGCACAGTGCCCATCACCGCCACCTGCTGGTCGGTCGGTGCTCTTTACTATACTCCAAAGACCTATGCCCTGCATTTGAAAAAAATTCTGCATATTTTGAATACGCATGAAAATTATCACTTTGTTCCGCTGGAAGGGGATGCTGAACAGGAGAGCTCCCTTATGGTTAAGGAAAATCACAGAGCTCTTCTTGTACATAACTCTGAACCATTTACCGTCTTTGAAATATCGCAGCCTGAGATTGTAGGCCTGTACCGGGAGTACCTGCTTCGCCTGGCAGAGAAAGTGGGATATAAGGGGATTCACCGGACGAAGATTAAGTCAAGGCTTCGGGAGCTGATACAAGAGTTGGAAGAGTGATGAAAGGAAAAGGTATTGCTATGGATCGACTACAATACCGTGGCTGCCAACAGATACATATGAGATTTTTATCGCATAAACAGATTGAATACATAATTTCAATGAGATGATCCTAACAGTGGTAGAGGAAATGGATCGGAAGCTTGTATATTCCTAAAAGCCTGAAAGTATATGGATATCATTATAGAGAATCAAGAAATTCAGATCTGAATTCACATAATATATGGAATAGGATAAATTCTGTCCCCAATAAAAACAGCATATCCCAATTGAATACGCTCAACGATATGCCATATCATATTGACAACCACGGGCTCCCTGCTGGAACAATACCGGTCGAGCAGAGACTTCATACAGCATAGCCGCAAAATCGATAACCGGTCGAGCAACCATAGTAGAGTCCACCTTCAGCCGATCCATATATTGCATGTTTTCGTAAGGCACGAAAACATCTGTTCGCAAATGATGTCGGAATACATGCATCTTGTAAAGATGGTCATAAGAATGCTGAGGGCCGTCTCCTGATTCTCTTTAGCGCGAAGTGCCTGTATTTATCAAATTGTTAAATCAAATAGAAAAAAACGATACCTGAATCTTAGACAGATATCGTTCTGGTTTTTATCTAAACTTAATGAAAAAGCATACCAAATCGTATGCTTTCTTTGTCTTTATGCTTATATCATACCACAAATGGGCCGTTTTTTCCAGTCTTGTATGCAAACTGTGTCCGTGATATATCTATTAGACACGGATAAGGAGGTATGCAAAATGAGAAGGCAGAACACACTGGAGGTATTACAGGAAGGGGAAAGCGGTCTCAGAAGGGAGCTTGCCTGCATCGGACTAGAGCTGCGTAAGGAGCAGATGCAGGAGTTGTATCAATCACAGCAGCTGGCATTGCGACAGTATCGATGGGTGGAAACAAAAGAGGACCGTCTGTTCGACATACTGGGGCCGTTTTTAAAATCTCCCTACATGGCACTTTCAACATATATGCTGCACTTAAAACAGTCGATCTGGCTGTATTACCATGTACGCAGTCATATAAGCTGGCAGGTATCGGATGAGGAGCTGTGTGAAATACTGTATGAAGAGTATCTTCTTTATCACGGTGAAATCAGCCGGCAGCTCGCTTTGCGTATTTTACAGCGAGTGAAAAGGTCACAGGAGGAGTAGTGTATGGGATATATTGTTGGAAAACAGCGTGTTCGCGATTCGCTGTATGTCTTGCTGCAGCATGCACAGGAGGCAGGAGAAATCACAAAAAAGCGCAGGGAATATCTGTTAAAGCAGTGCGAACAGCTGGCGCAGGAGCTTGTCCTTTTGCTCAACCATAAGCAGAGCACCTCTTTGAGCATGGCGGATCATAAACGTATTTTAAACACCATCAGCTATGTGGTTTTACAGGGACTGGAGGAGATGGAAGAACGGTCTTTGCAGGAACTGGAAATAGATGCATGCTTTGAACGCGGTCTGCTTGTTTTACAGAATAAGGAGCAGCAGACAAGAAACCTGTTGAATCAGCTGCGCAGAAACCGTCTGCCGTTTTGCAATGAGCGCTACAACAGTGTGATGGATGAACAGATACCGCACTATCTCGAGCAGCTGAGCACCTATGAGGGGATTTTATACTACAGTCACACCACAGAGGATCTGGACTATCCGCTGGTGGATGGGATTCCTCTGTTTCATGATATGTATCACCTCGATGGGATGGATCTTGTCCTGTATTATATGGAACGCTTTGCACTGGAGCATACCTTTTGCGAATACTTTCGTGAAGAGCTGCCGGAATTTCTCCGACGCTATGAACTGCAAAAGGGAGTGACTGTGGAATATTTAGGCTTGAATCTTTGTGAGCTGCTCTGGTATCAGTGCTTTGCATCCCTCATGCTGTTTCAGCAGCCCTCGCTTTTGCTGGCAGAGCAGGATGTAAAGCGTCTGCGGGCGCTGCTGCGGCATTGTTCACTGCAGGAGGCTGTTGGGCAGGTCAATCATGCAATCGCTGTCCGTATGGGGAAAAGCGTGGCAGACTATCTCACACTGTTTGAAGAACAGCTGCAGGCGCAGCTACAGGTCTTCACAGAAGATGCTTATGCTCTGCTTGTATATGAGGAAGCAGTAGATGATCGTTTCGTCATCGACCTGACACAGGGAAAAGATGAGGAAACGTTTCTGGCGCTGCTGGAGGAGGTGGAGAAATATACCTGCCTGCAGGACAAAATTCAGTATGTACGCTCCCAGAAGATCAGTGTCTATGACCTGATCGATCTGTTGGAGAATGCTGTTTTTATGAATGAGGAGTATGATGCGTATTATGAACAGATGTCACTGGAGGAAATCGCTGTCCTGTTAAAGCTGCTGCATCCTGCCGGTGGTAATTTTCATGAGGCATGGAAGCTGGATGATGCCGATCTGAGGGAAATCGAGCAGGAGCAGGAGTGGCAGAGCCGGTTTATCCATCATATCCGTCAGCGGTCACAAAAGGAGCGCGAAATGCTGTGTGAGCTGTTAAATAAATTAAGGATACGCAGCTGAAGGAAACCGTAACCGCTGTTTTGGATACCTAGAATGAAGCTGCTGTTTGACAAGCCTCACGGTTTTGGCAGAGGCTTCGCCGAATAAGGAAACCGCCGCAGCCTTACCTTGCATGGCGGAAAGACGCCTTTTCGATTCATTTTTTGCGTAGAAAAAGCCGATGTCTACAGGATAGCTTCGCATTCCTGTGAGCATTGGCTTTTATATATATGCTCTTTTATTTTGCCAGCCGCTTTAAAAAAGCCTGCAGGATGTCCTCCCCGTCATCCTTCTCGTAGCCGTATTCTCCCATTCGAATTTTCGGCTTCATCTTCCCATGAAAATCACTGCCACAGGTCATCAGGACACCATGCCGGCGGCAATAGGCATCATAATAGCGGTTATGCTTTGCTTCATGATAATTGCTGTAGGCCTCGATTCCATCAATTCCCTCATCCAGTGCTCGTTGCAGGCGTTCCTCCCTTTGATAGAAGTTCAGCCATGGGTGTGCCAGTACGGCAATCCCCCCGGCATCGTGAATGCGCTGCACGGTGTCCTTCAGGGATGGATATTCCACACGGACATAGCAGGGCTTTCCGGCACTGCACATATCCCAGTAGAAATTCACCGGCTGCGGCTCACAGCGTCTGCCTCCGGGCTGATAATCCGCAAACTCTTCTTTATCCTTATACTGCTCCATGATATGGTGCACAATTGCAGGAAACGGATTTTTACCTGCATATCGCTTTAAAAGTGCAGCGGGATCGATATCCAGGTCGAAGACCTCTCCGATTTTTTCCACACGCTGTATCTGCACGGCTTTTTTTCGTTCACTCAAAGAATCGAAAAGGCTTTGAAAATAAGGCTGCTCATAGTCGATACCGTAGCCGAGCACGTGTACCTCCAGCTCCTCAAACAGCGTGTCAAATTCCATAGCGGGAATTACGCGGATGCCCTTTGCCTCTCCCAGACGAACCATATCCGCAATTCCTTTCGGCGTGTTGTGATCACTCAGTGCAATCGTTGTTAAATGGGCTTCATCAGCCATATGAATCAGCTCCTGTGGTGTAAATTCACCATCGTTGCTGTAACAGGAATGCATATGTAAGTCAAAAGAATTCATGCGATTTCCTCCTTTAAACCAAGAGTATTATAGCACAGTCAACAAAAAAGAATATGTTTCAAATACCAAAAACCAAAACTTTGCGATTTTTCGCAGTATTTCGTCTTAAAACCAATTTTTTATGCTTCTTTTTTTGGAAAACTGCGAAATCAGATTGACGATAGGCAAAGAAAAACGTACACTAACCATGTGCAAAGGTGGTGAAGCGACATGTCGAAAGCAAGTGAAGCCAGACGGAATGCGCTGTATCAGAGAGTTCTGGGAGAAGGCAGAGTGCGGGTTGGAGAGCTGGCCCGGCAGCTGGATGTGACAACGGAAACGATACGTAAGGATCTCAAGGTGCTGGAGGAACGCGGCGTGCTGACGAAAAAGCATGGGAGTGCTGTCGTTCGCAATGCCTATTATCAGCTGCCCTTTGATGTCAAGCTGCAGGAGCATACGCTGGAAAAACAGCTGATTGCGCGTAAGGCACTGGAATTTATCGAGGATGATGCCATTGTCTACATGGATCCAGGCAGCACCTGTCTGCAGCTGGCGAAGCTGCTGCGTCTGAAGAAGAACATCACGGTACTGACCAATTCCCTGCCGGTTGCGGATATCATCTGTGACAGCGGGCTGGATCTGATTATGACCGGGGGAAAGCTTCAGAAAAAAGGACGTGCGCTTGTCGGATATTACGCCACCAATGTCATTGATACGGTTCGTATTGACATTGCGTTTATGGGATGCGACGGCTTTATGGATATGGATGGTCCGATGACCTTTTCCATGGAGCATGCGGAGGTAAACCGTCATATTCTGGCGCATTCCAGAAAGAACATCCTGCTTTGTGATTCCAGTAAATTCACAAAGACAGCCACCTATCAGTTCGCCAAGTTTTCAGACTATGATGTCATGATTACCAACGAGCTGCAGGAAGGGCAGCAGGACTGCGTGCGTGAGGTCAAACAACTGATTATGGTAAAGGAGAACTAGGATTATGAAATTACAGCTGGCATTGGATACACTGACACTGGAGGAATGCATGACCCTGCTGCAGGAAACAAGAGGCAGCGTTGATATTGCAGAGGTGGGAACACCGTTTATCATCGAGGAGGGCATGCGTCCGGTAAGAGAGTTTAAACAGCATTTCCCGGAAATCGAAATTCTGGCGGATGCGAAAATTATGGACGCAGGAGAACTGGAAGCGGAAACAGCATTTAAAGCCGGAGCGGATATCGTTACCGTTTTGGGAGCGAGCAACGATGAAACCATTCTGGGCGCTGTGAAGGCCGCAAAGAAATACAATGGAAAAATCATGATCGACATGATCGCGGTAAAGGATTTGGAAGCTAGAGCAAAGGAAATCGACGCCATGGGTGTGGATTATATATGTGTGCATACGGCATTTGATGTACAGCAGACCGGAAAGAATCCGCTGGATGAGCTGATGATCGTCAACCGTGCTATCACACATGCGAAATCTGCCGTTGCCGGCGGGGTGAAGCTTGCGACCATTGATGCGATTGCATCCGAGGGGGCTGCGGTTGTCGTTGTCGGCGGTGCCATCTGCAATGCAAAGGATCGTGCAGCTGCCGCAAAAGAAATGAAGCAGCATCTGAAATAGGAGGAAGCAGGGAATGAACAATAAGGAATATGCAGGGATCGTTCTGCAGGAGCTTACACACACACTGAGCTCCATTGATGAGGTACAGGCGGAGAACTTCGTTCAGCTGATTGATGAGGCAGACGAGGTGTTCTGTGCGGGTGCAGGAAGAAGCGGCTTTCAGGTGAAGGGCTTTGCCATGCGCCTGATGCATATGGGTGTGGCGTCCTATGTCGTTGGGGAAACGTGTACACCGAATATCAAGGAAGGCGGCGTACTGGTGGTGTGCAGCGGAAGCGGAGAAACAAAATCACTTGTCAACCATGCCGCAAAAGCAAAGGAAATGGGAGCACGGGTAGCACTCATCACCATCAATCCTAATTCCAGCATCGCCAATATGGCGGATGTCGTCATTGAAATCAGCGCACCTTCACCGAAAAGTGCGAAGCAGGGGGATATCAAATCCATTCAGCCGATGGGATCTCTGTTTGAACAAAGCGAGGGAATCTTCATGGATATCGCTGTTATGATGCTGATGGAGCGCAGAGGCAAGGATTCCGATACGATGTTCGGAAGACATGCCAATATGGAATAATATAATCATTGAACCATGAAAGCCTGTACAGGGAACTGACCATTCCTGAGCGCTTGGGCTGTCGTCCGCCGCAAAGCACAGGTACAGGATAAGAAAATATCTGATGGGAAAACGCCATCAATGCGGGCTGGCGGATGCAAATTCGCCGGTCCTTTTCTATAAAAGGGAGAATAACTATGCGAAGTCAAAAGAAAAACGTGGCCATGCTGTGCCTGTTCTACTTTCTGTCCTATGTCGCTTTTGTATTGCCTTACGGCTATATGCAGACCTTTCTGGAATATGTCGGCTATGATGTAGTGGAGCGCGGCATCATACTGTCCGGTACGGCTGTTGTAGCTATCATCACGCAGTTTTTTATCGGTTATCTATGCGATAAGTATAAAACGGATAAGAAGTTCTTTAACCTCTGTCTGATCGTCTTTGTCCTTTCCACGCTGGTGATGTATCAGGTGACACAGCGCAATTTCTTTCTGCATCTGATTTTTATATCCCTGGTTGGCGGTATGTTTCGTACCACGCTGGCAGTGCAGGATACCTGGACATTGGAAACGAGTGAAACCTGCCGCAATAATTTTGGTCCGATACGTGCATTCGGTGCGATTGGCTGGATGATTGGCAGTCCGATCGGTGCTCTGGTTGTCGAGCATTACGGCTATCCCGCACTGGGCTATGTGTTTGCGGGTCTTGCGGTTTTAAACATCCTTTTAACGATGTTCATGCAGGATGCGGTTAAGGTGGAAAAAAGCGGCGGGATCCATGCCTCAGATTTAAAGGAGCTGCTGCTGGATAAGAAATATGTTGTCGTTGTTCTGATTTTCCTGTTTATCAACGTGATTGCGACTGCGGATATCTACACGACGGTGGATAAAATGATGGCACTGGGCGCGAAGGAGGGCATGGTCGGTGCCAGATGGAGCATCCAGGCATTTACCGAGCTGCCGCTGTTTTTTGCGGGAACGTGGCTGTTGAAGAAATTCGGTGATTATAAGCTGATGATGTTTGGTACCTTTATGTATATCATCCGCTTTCTGGGCTATGCCGTTGTACAGAGTCCGGAAATGATGATCGTGGTCACGCTGATGCAGTGCATCACCTATCCGCTGATCATGATTACCAGCAAAACACTGGTGGACGATACAACACCGATTCATCTGCGAAGCAGCGGGCAGACGATCGCCTCCGCCTTTTATGTGGGACTTTCTCTGCTGATCACCCCGGTGATAGCCGGAGCGATGGTATCCTCCCTGGGGGCCGATTTGACACTGGCGCTGATCGGCCTGAGCGGATTTGTACCGCTGGGACTTGGTATATTATACAAACGTCTGGATTAACAAATGTAACCGGTTATCACCTGCTCCTTAATTTCTGTGAGAAAATAGTGTATAATACGAATTAGAAATGTGAGGAGAGTTCGTATGAGTAAATTTGATACAATGGATTATATTATCTGTGCAGCAGTTCTGTGCTACGGTATTTATCTGACCGTACAGAATGTGCGCCTGTTTCTTGCCAATGAGAAGGTGAGAAAGGAATATTTGAATAAGCATAAGGACGGCTATACCATGGTAAATCAGTATCTGCCGTATATGATTTTTTTCCTGGGCTTTTCTGTGATTGGCATCATCGGTATCTTTGTGATGGAAAAGAATACGAAGGATGAGCTGTATGTCTGCTTTGCGCTTGCATTGATGGCGATCATCAGTGCGGGTATGGCACTGGACTCCATCGTGAAGCGGCGGGCAATCGTGGATGATGACGGCTTTGTATATGAAAAAGCGCATTATCGCTTTCGCTCCATTCTGTCGATGGATCCCATGAAATCCATTATCAAGAATATCGATATTCTGACAACGGAGCGCCAGCACGTAGTGGTATCCAAAAAGATGGGTGTCTATCTGCATGAGTGCTTTCTGGCGTGGAAGAAACGCAAGAAAAATAAAAATAAATAAAGAAATCTGGAGGAGGAAGCTATGATTAAACTAGCGGTATTTGATGTTGACGGAACTCTGGTAACGAAAGGGAACCGCAGGGTTCCTGCATCGTGTGTCCATGCTCTGAATGAGCTTTCAAGGAAGGGAGTGAAGTTGGCAATCGCCAGTGGCAGACCTCCTTTTGCTATGGAGCAGAGTCTGCTGGAGCAGGTGAGCTTTGATTACTTCGTCTGCAGCAACGGTGCATTTGTGCGCAATGCACAGCATGAGGTGCTCTATCATTACAGCTTTACCATGGAGGAAACACGAAGCCTGATCCATGCCTTTAAAAAGACGGATAATGCATTGATGTTTCAGTGTCAGGATGCGGCACACTGCTATCACGGCTATAAGCGGATTGCCAATATGCTGCAGAATTTTCTGGGACGACTGGATATTCTGGTGGATGAGCGGGAATCCGAGGGCTATCTGCAGGATACCATGCCCCTGGCAGCTGTCGCTAAAATAGAGGATGCTGATCTGGAAATGATGAAACAGCGCTTCCCGCAGTTTTTGTTTACACCGTTTGATACCTGCTTTTACGATATCAACGGTGCCCATGACAAGGCAACGGGTGTATCGCATATATGTGAAGCGATGGACTGGAGCATGCAGGATGTGATCAGCTTCGGGGATGATTACAACGATCTGGAAATGATAAAAGCATGTGGAATCGGCGTTGCGATGGGGGATGCCAGAGAGGCTGTGAAGGAAGCAGCGGATTATGTGAGCGGGCTGTGCAGCAGAAACGGAATTGCACAGGCACTTTTACATTATGGATTGATTGACAGGGTGTGTGATGATGAAGCTGTTTCTGAGTGATCTGGATGGAACGCTGATCGATGTACATGGCAATATACAGGAGCAGGATGTGCAGGCGATTCATACGCTGGCAGAGCGCGGCATTGCTTTTGGTATTGTAACCGGGAGGGATTACGGCTTCTGTCAGAAGCTGATCAGCCGTTATAGACTTGCTGCGGATATGATTATCGGAAATAACGGTGGATCTATCTGGATTCATGATGAGAAGGTCATGGAGGAGCACATTGAAGCCGGGGATGCAGTACGCATTATGGAGTTTTTAAAGGATCATGTGAATGAGATCAATCCCTTTGTCTGCAATGAGCAAAGCACCTTCTTCTTTATGAGGGAGCAGTATGCACCGGAGCACTGGAACGAGGTAAGAGAGCAGCTTGCCTACCTCGGTGATATTGCTGATCGGGATCTGTTGCGATATTTGAAGGAGAAGCAGGAGCCGGTGGTGAAAATCAGTATCCATACGTATACACAGGAACGCCGGGATACCTGGCTGCCGATTCTGCGCAGGCAATTTCAGGATGCCTATGAAATTCTGCCGACATCCTTTGATTACATTGAAATCACCCGTAAGGGAATCGATAAGGGAAAATCCTTTTTACAGGCACTGGAGTATTGGAAGCTGTCACAGGAGGAGGTCGCATTCATCGGGGATGGTGCCAACGATATTCCACTGTTTCATGAGGTGGAAGCCAGCTTCTGTATGGCTTCGGCAGCACAGGAAGTGCGCAGGGAAGCTGCACATGTGGTAAAAAGTGTTGCAGAAGCTGTGACTTTTGTTATAGAATAGAGTACAAACAACATAGTAAATAACTTAAAGGAGTGTTTTTATGGCTAAGAAAAAAACAACAACGGGACAGACATCGGCGAGGATGGTTATGGATGTTCTGAAAAAGCATTACGCGTTCACACCGGATACGGCCGTTGGATACGATGCATTTAAAAATCTACGACTGTCCACCTCGGTGATTGCATACACCATCGCCAATCTGATGGAAACCGATGTCATTATGAAAACCGATGATGACCGGTATTATTTCGTAGAGAAAAACTGGAACAAGGTCGTGCATAAGGTGAATTTCGCCTATGTCATTCTGCTGGGACTTCCTATCATAATCCTGCTTATTTTCTTAGGCATTCAGATGCTGATGAGTTGATGATAAAAGAAACCCGCTTCTGAAAAGGGCGGGTTTTATCTGTGCTTTTGTATACTTAAATATTTCTCATAAAAAAACCTGTTCTTCAAGGCAGTTTGCTCTGCGTAAGGAAAACAGGTTTTTTTAGGCATCAGGTATTATCGGACAATGTAACCCAGTCCTGCATGCGTTTCATACTCTCGAGTGTTTCATTATAATCGGTCTCTGCTTCCAGCGATACGGCATTCTCATATCCGTATTTTCGCAGATTGGAAAAAATCATCATGAAGTCGATATCTCCCATGTCGAAGGCAACATGCTGAAACGGCTTTTCCAGTGCGGCATTGTATGCATAATCCTTAATATGGATGTGATCGATCCAAGGATAGATATAATGCAGCTCCTCCTCGAGTGAAAAGGTCAGATACTCCGCAGGGACATTTTCCTTATAGGCACGGTAGCTGTTTGCCGGATCCCATAGCAGCTTGAGATAGTCACTTTTTATGGCCTTCACGATCTGAATGCTCATATGGCCCTTAGGAAGGTGGGAATACGGACAGTTTTCCAGCACCAGCGTCACATGCTCCTCCTCCGCAATCTGCACAGCCTGCCGGACATTTTTCATAATCAGAGCGATATGCTCCTGTGTGCCATAGGCAGGCGGCCGGTTATCCGGAAAGCGGAAAGGAAAGATGCGTACCCTTGGACAGTTCAGCTTTTTAGCAATGCGGCATGCATTTTTCAAATAGCGAAGATGTGTAGGGACATCCCCTTCAATCGCATGAAATGCCGGATTAAACAGACTTACTTTATCGTTCTCCATCAGCGGACACAGAAAGAAGACGGTACTGGCGATACAGGAAACCTTGAGTTCATAGGTATTCAGCAAGGTGCGAATGGTGTTGATTTCCTTCAGGCTGCATTCTTCAATACTTTTTCCAAACACATTATGCAGCTCCACGTGCGTATAACCATAAAGCCTGGCTATGCGTAAGGCGGTTTCCAGATCCTCATCGATCTGGTCAGTAATTACAGATGCGTACATAAGCTCACCCCTCTGCAATTATTATAACAATATAACAATATACTTGCAATCGGTTTCAAATAAAATCTTAAAAATATGTTATAATGTAATTACAATGAGTTGCTTTTCGGCTGGTTCCATTGTATAATCAGTTTGAAAAAGGAAGAAGGAAAGAGGTAGATAGTATGTATCCTATGAAGCTGAAGCCTGTATATGATAAGACCATATGGGCAAACGACCGTCTGACAACCATGCGCGGTATGGAAGAAAAAGGGCTGGGCACCTGCTGGGAGATCAGTGCCCATCCGCATGCAAAAAACGTTATACTGAATGGGGAATATGCAGGGAAAACGCTGGATGAGCTGATTCAGGCGGATCCGCAATCCATACTGGGAGAAAAACAGCTGCATCAGATGCTTCGCCTTGCATATCTGGATGCCAGAGAGGATTTATCCATTCAGGTACATCCGTATGACGAATATGCAAGAGCGCATGAAAACGATGAAGGGAAAACAGAATCCTGGTATATTCTGGAAGCAGATAAGGGAGCTACGCTGGTGGCCGGAACGACTGCGTCGGATGCAGCGGTGATCAAAGCTGCTGTCGAAAATGATCAGGTCGAGGATTATGTGCGCAAGGTCGAGGTGGAGGCCGGTGATTTCGTATGCATTGATGCCGGTATGCTGCATGCACTGGGAAAAGGCATTCTCGCACTCGAGATTGGACAGAATTCCAATACGACCTATCGGTTTTATGATTATCATCGTCAGGATGCGAATGGCAGGGAGCGAGAGCTGCATATCGATAAAAGCTTTGATGTCGCAGATTTCGGACTGCACTGTAATAAAGTGGCATCACCTTTTACGGATGCGGATACCACGCAGGAGAAGCTGCTGGTTGACCGGCGGGAATTCAGTGTGCGTCTGGTGGATGTTGTGGGAAGCTACGTGCTGCCGCAGGATGAAAAGCGCTTTTACTGTCTGAGCAATGTTTCCGCAGACTGTGTCCTTCGCTATCAGGGAGAAGAGCTTCCATTTGCATTTACTGAGAATATTTTCGTACCGGCGGGCTGTGCGGACATTGAAATCTGTGGGAAGGCACGTATTCTGGTAAGTTTTGTAAGATAAATTTTTCACACAATATTCACATAAAAACGTGTATACTGCTAAAAATAGCTGTAAATATGCGTTTTTTTCTATTTCAGATAGGACATTTTGGTTAAAATGTGTGATTACATTTGTAATTATGTGAGAAAAATTTATCAAAACAGTTGAAATTACGAGGAACGTGGTGTAAGATTACAATGTAAATAGCGGAGGTAAGCGATTACATTTCAACGAAAGCTGGTCACTTCGAAATGTGAAAGCTGCCATAACACAGACAGAGCTGGTATGGTCTGGTGTTTCAAAACGTATACCTTATGAGACATGCTGAAAAATCCCTGTTTTCTATGCAAAAGCATAAAAAAACAGATGATTTTCCACGATTATCATCTGTACTGTTAAGTATAGGTAAATGCATAAGGCAGGTAAGAAAAAGGATTTGGTAGGGAAGCCAAAATATTTTTTTGGCCTTTCACACCGTAGTTTTGTTCTGTGTCCGTGAAAAAAAGGAGGACGACAAATGAAATACGTGATTATGGTAAGTCATGGTGAATTTGCACCGGGATTGCATTCCGCTGTCAAAATGATGACAGGGGAACGTGACGATGTCCTGAGTACAAGTCTGAAGGCAGATATGAGTGCTGATGAATTTGCAGCTAACTTCAGAACACTGGTTGAGCCGCTGAATGCAGACGACAGTGTTATTCTGCTGGCAGACATTCTGAGTGGATCTCCATTCACCAACGCACTGGCTGTTCTTGATGAAAAAGGCCTGATGCCGAACACATTAGTGATTGCAGGTATGAATATGCCGCTGGCAATCACCGCCGTATTGATGAAAGATAATTTTGACGATGCAGAGCTGTTGAAAGAAACACTGCTGAGCGAGGGTCATGCCGGTCTTACTGAATTCAAGGTAGAGAGCGATGACGCGGAAGACGATATTTAAACATCGGAATTTAATCTAAGGAGGACATAAATCATGATTAGTTTTGTACGAGTTGACGATCGTATCATTCACGGTCAGATCATCACACGCTGGTCCAAGGAATATCCTTGTGACGGTATTATCGCAGTAAACGACAAGGCTGCTACCACACCTGTTCTGAAACAGTCATTCGTAGCATCCACAGACAAAAAAGTATTTGTATGGACAAAGGAACACTTCCTTGAGAAGGCACAGACGGTGCTTGACAGCAACAAGCGATACTTCCTGATTACGAAGAATCCGGTTGACATGAAAGAGCTGCTGGTTGACAACAAGTTTGTACCAAGTGATGTAAAACGTGTTGTTATCGGACCTTGCAACGACCGTCCGGGCGCTACCAAGCTGGGACAGAACCAGTCCATCACACAGGAAGAAGCAGAAGCATGCGAAGCGATGACAAACGCTGGTTACGATGTATTCTTTGCACTGCTGGAAGAAACTGCTATCGGTTCCTGGCCAAAATTCAGATCTAAATTCGGATACTAATAAATTGGGAGATTTGTGTTCGAATTAGATTAGATAAATTCAAAAAGGAAAAGGAGATGAATTTATGATTTCTTGGGTACAGGCTGCTTTACTCGGTCTTATGAGTTGTTGTGCGGCCTCCACAATTGCATGTTTAGGTACTACAGTTGGTAACTACACATTGAACAGACCATTGATCGCATCCGTATTTGTAGGGTTGATCCTTGGTGACGTTAAGGGATGTATTCAGATTGCAATCCCTATGCAGATTATTTATATCGCGCTGGTAACTCCAGGTGGTACCGTAGCAGCGGATTTACGTGCCGTTTCTTACATTGGTATCCCTCTGGCTTGGGCTCTTGCAAAATCCCAGGGTCTTGACCTTGGTGGTGCGGAAGCAAGCAGTCTTGCAGGTGCTTTAGGTGCCATGGTTGGTACTGTAGGTACTGTACAGTTCTACGGAACTGCGATGATGAACCTTGTTTGGCAGCACATTGGATGGGCTCGTCTGGACAAGAAAGATTTCAGTATTATCGGTAAGGTTGAAGTTATTTTCCCTCTTATCTCTCACTTACTGATTTCCTTCATCCCAGTTATGCTGATTGTTTTCTATGGTGCAAGTGCTGTTGACCAGTTCAAGGAAGCACTGCCTATGGATTCCTGGTATATGAAATCCCTGTTTACATTGGGTAGCTTGCTGCCTGCAGTCGGAATCGCAATCCTGCTGAAATCCGTTGTAAACAAGGCAACTGACCTGATCTTCTTCTTATTTGGTTTCACACTGGCAGGTTCTATGGGCCTGACACTGATCGCTGCAACTGCAGTTGGTGCTGTATTTGCATTGATTAACTACCAGATGACGATGATTAAAAACAGAGCTGCAGCAGGTCCTGCAGGAATTGACGATGAGGAGGACATTTAATTATGAAAAAGGTATCGAAAAAGTCATTAAATAGTTCTTTCTGGCGTTGGTTCTATGGTAACCTGACTTGCTTCTCTCATGAGCACATGCAGACATTCGGTTACATGTGGTCCATGTTACCAATTATCCAGGAATTATATGAAACAAAAGATGAGCAGGCTGAAAAGCTGCAGACATATTATCCATTCTTCAACACAGAGCCTCAGATTGGTTCTATCGTAGTTGGTATTACCGCTGGTCTTGAAGAAGCTCGTGCAAACGGTGCTGAAGAAATCGATGATGAAATGATCAATGGTATTCGTGCAGGTCTGATGGGTCCTCTGGCTGGTATCGGTGACTCTCTGATCGTTGGTACGTATATTCCAGTATTATTAGGTATTGCATTAGGTCTTGCGGAAGGCGGATCCATTATTGGTCCTCTGTTCTATATCGTTGTATGGAACGTGACTAGTATCTTCTTCCAGAAATGGATCTATAACAAAGGTTATGAACTTGGTGGTTCTGCTGTAGAAGTTATCGTTGGTGAGCAGGCAACTGCATTACGTGAATCTGTAATCGTTATGGGTCAGGTAATCGTTGGTGCTATGGCTGGTACTTGGGTATCTATTACTACTTCTGTACAGCTGACAACTTCTATTCAGGATAAGAAAGAACTTGTTATCGAAGGTTCCAAAGTAATCGAAAAGGTTACAGGAACTCAGGAAGTACCTGTATTACTGCAGGAAAAACTGGATGGCGCATTCCCTGGCGTATTGACTCTGCTGTTCGTACTGGGCTGCTGGTGGTTAATGGCTAAGAAAGCTGTTAGTCCAATCAAAATTATGCTGCTGATGGTTGTTGTAGCTATCGTCGGTGTTCTTGTTGGATTCTTCGATCCAGGTCTGTCTTACTAATCAACAAAAAAATAGAAATATCATCCCTGCCTCCCAAGTGGGGATGATTTCTTTATAACAGGAGGTATAAGCGATGAAGAAATCAGAGAAGGATGCATTGAAACAGAAAATACAGTCTGAAAATATACTGGTACGACGGCTCGGAAGCTGGGTCAAGGTTGGAGGGATTATTTTCCTTGTGACTGCAGGCCTTTGTGTCTGGGGATTTACCGGCATGAAAGATCCTATTTTACCGGATATCAGTGATACAGTCCGAAATGTAGTTAAATGGATTGCTCTGGTTGGTGCAATTCTATCTGGTGGATTCACCATTATGTCCTTCATGAGCTTCCGTAATGGGAAGAAGCATGTTTTAGCAATGATTGATGAATTGAAAGGGTTTTAAGAATATCCCTTTTCTAATTCTGATGTATGAAAACTTCCTATGGGAAGTTTTTTCGTGTTTATAGCGTGTATAAATGTGTATGAAAATATTGACATACACATCTAAGCGTATTTAAAGACGAAGGAAAGTTATATGATGGGATGACTTCAAAGCAGATGATGAAACTACTTAAACAGGGCACTTTTATTGAGATACAACAGGTAGGTTACCGTAGAATATTGCATAATCCTGTGACCAATAAAAGCGTTGCTGTTCCTTTTCCTGCAAAAGATTTATCCAGCGTTATTTGAAAAAGAAGATAGTCGCTATACTGTTACGTTTCCGGATTTGCCAGAAGCTATCACGTGTGGAGACACATCAGAGCAGGCGATTGAGACGGCCAATGAGTGTTAGGTCTTTGTTTGGATGTGAGAAAAAGAAAACAAAGAAGAAATTCCTGTAATGAGTGATTCATTTACGATCAACTATGCAAATGGCGTGTTTAATAGGATGATTGAGCTTACTTCCATTAAACTTAATAAACGTTATAACAAAAAAGTGATAAGTAAAATGTTACAATTCCAGCCTGACTAAATGAATTAGATGAAATGCTTATGTTTCATGCAGCATCCATACAGCAATCCTGTATTCATACAAAAAAAGGTAAGTGCTTCCGTTTGTACTAGGTATAAGCGTTATCATGCTTCAAAAGTATTTTGATATTCTGCCTTTTAAACATTCACAAGCCGAAAGAAAGCTGATCTTTATGATATCGGAACATGTTTCCAATATATGCTATACAATAGGCGGCAAAAGGAACACTATGACTGAATCACCTTAGAAAGTGATATTCATTTACGATAAAAAAGAATAACCGATGATCAGTTATTCTTCCGTTTCTAAATTAGCATTATATATATCGAAATATTTTTCATATAGAGTGAAATCTTCATCTACGAGAATAGCACCCGCAAACAGTGCCTCCGGATATCGGTCAATCGCCTCCTGCGTTGTTGGGCGTGTGTTTTGACTGCGTTCCCATTTTCCGTTTCCTACAACACGATAATCATTATTTACATGCTCAACACATTTATTGCCAAACTTATCCAGCATCATAGGGATATACATTTCCTCGGCATACCAGGATAATTTGAATGTCGTGGAGCAATAGTCAAAATTATCTGCAAGGATCTGTGCACTGGTATGCGTCATCATAAACCAGGGACTGCCAATTTGAATGACATCATCCAGAGTTCTGCGGATGTGCAAAGCATACAGTAAGCTTCCAAAGCCTCTGGTAATTGCACGTGTCGCTTTTCCTCTGGGAAAGGCCAGAAGATTTGTGAAGGGATAATACTTTAAAGTCTTTTTACGCAGAGCAGGCTCCTCTTTCTCAGATGTTTCCACATAATAGAAATCCTTACCATTCTGTTCTTCCAGAAATGCGGTAATTTCCTCCCTCGTTTTTATCGGCATCATACCATCATTCAAATTGATATAATAATCAAAGCCTATCTGAACAGCTTCCTTCATTTGAATCAGTGTACCCCTTGCCATTGACATATCGCCTTCCTGAGCGAATTCCTGTGTGTGGGAAATATGTACTCTGGAATAATCCATGTACACAAATTGAACCTGCTCTCTGAGATCATCATCATTTATCATGATAAAAACGTGATCCCCTTGTTTGGTAAGCTGATTGATCGTTTCTACAACCTCATCGTATTTCCGGTCTGAATGCATCAGATATGCTATTTTCATAATCATTCCTCCATATACTACCAGTCTATTATATCATTTTCAGATGAAAATTGTAGTGATAATCGTCATTAGAAACTGGAAGGTAGGAAGAAAAGGTATAGCAGGCAGTGATTTGCTGTAATTAAGCATAAAGCTGTTTAAATTCGGAAGGGAAAATGCTGATCTATTGATTTTATTAGGTTGAATTAGATCATACGAAAACGGATAATATAGTATCTATATATAGACATCAAGCTGGTTTATAGAAAAAATGTTATCTATTTATTTCCGCCTAAAGAGTGTGAAGGGGATTATGGAATCAACGCTTTGATCGTATGGAAAAAAAGGCAATCTGATAAGATTACCTATGCGGTTCGTAAGTGCACTCTTTGGTATATTCTGATTTGGGGGATTATATTTCTATGTATGTTGGTAAAAAATATCCTGTCACCAATAACAGGATATTCTTTTTCGTGTTATTTCAGCCAGCCGAAATCCTTCAGACAGGCATCCACATTTTCTTCAAAGGTACCAAAATCAATTCCATGTGCTTTCAGCTTTTGAGTATCCAGACGATAATCCCGGAAGCGATCTGCATACCGCTCATGATTCGGAAGGATGCAGGCATCGATCTGTTCCTGTGTGAATCCCAGCTTCTGTGCTACGATTTTAGCGGATTCATAGGTGTTATGCGTGTTGGTATCGGATACATGATAGATACCGGAAGGCAGCTCGATTATTTTTTCAAATACATCCGCCAGCTTTTGCGCATACGTCATTCCTCGAATCTCGTTCACCGTAAATTTAGCAGGTGTCTGATAGAACATGGCATTCATAACGTTACGGATAATGTTCGGTGATGCCTTGATTCCCGGACGACTCATGCCAAGCATCCAGGAAAAGCGCAGTATGATGTAGTTCTTCAGCACGGAGGTTATAAAGTCTTCGCATTCCACCTTGTGATTGCCGTATGCCGTAACCGAGCATAACGGTGTATCCTCTGTGAACGGTCCCTCCTCAGTTTTGCCATTGAAGCATTGCTCGGTACTGATAAAAATCAAGCGGGCATTCTTCTCTTTACAGGCCTTGGCGATTTCCTTTGTACCGTCCACATTGATGCGGTGTGTCAGCTCCGGATGATTTTCACAGTCCGCTGTCTGTGCCATAGCTCCGGTATGAAAAACATAATCGTAATCATGGGTGTTAAACCAGCTGCGAACAGCAGCAGTATCCCCTAAATCTAGCTCTTTTCTTGTAAGTGGGATGATCTCCATGGAGCTTTGCATAGCCTCTTTTACCAGAGATGCGATAAATCCGTTACCTCCTGTAATCACCATTGTTTTCATTTCTGCTGACCTCTTTCGTTTCGGAAGCCTTCCAGAATAGCAATGGAGCTGCTGGTACCGATTCGTTCAGCACCTGCCTGAATCATAGCCTTGCAGGTTTCCCAGTCACGCACACCTCCGGCAGCCTTGACCTTTACATCATCCCCGACTGTTTCCTTCATCAAACGAACATCCTCCAGCGTAGCTCCGCCGGTTCCAAAGCCTGTACTTGTTTTGATATAATCCGGCTTCACCTTTTTTGCGATTTCCGCCAGCTTTTTAATTTCTTCCTTTTCCAGATAGCAGTTTTCAAAGATGACCTTACTGATTACCTTATGCGCACGACAGATTTCTGTAATCTGACGCATTTCCTCTTCAATATAGTCCCAGTGTCCCATCTTTGCTTCGCCGATATTGATGACATAATCAATTTCATCAGCTCCATCCTGTATTGCTTTTTTTGTTTCCTCCACCTTGATTTCCAAAACAGTCTGTCCCAGCGGGAAGGAAATTGCAGCACCCACATGCACATCGCATCCCTTCAGCAGCTCTTTGCAAACGCGTACCTGTGCGGAGTTGATTGCGACCATTGCAGTACCCAGCTCCCTAGCTTCCTTACATAGCTTTTCAAAGTCTGCTCTTGTCGCATATGCCTTTAAAAAGGTGTGATCGAAATATTTGGCGAGTGATTTTTCTGTTAGTGTATTGATGATGTCCATATAATACCCTCCTTTAATGTAATTACATTATAACATTACGAACTTAAGTTGTCAAACAGAAGTCAATCCGTTATAATTAAGATATTGTGAAAAGGAGTCGGACAATTATGGATGAGCGAATCGCAAAACAGTTTACAATCAGTAAGGCATCACCGGTGCCCTTATACTTTCAGCTGAAGACACAGCTGGTGGAGCTGCTGAAGCAGGGGATTTTTCAGGCCGGGGACAAGCTGCCGACCGAAGCGGAGTTCTGTGAGCTGCTGGATATTTCGCGTCCAACTGTGCGGCAGGCCTTTTCCGAACTGATCAATGAAGGCTACATCACACGGCATAAAGCAAAGGGGACCTTTGTGTCACGTCCGAAAATTGAAGGCTACTTCTTTCAGAAGCTGGGAAGCTTTGATGAGGAAATGCGCAGTCTTCATCTGACCCCATCCACCAGAGTGATCGTCAGTGAGGTGATTGAGCTGCCGGAGGAGTGTGTGGAGATTTATCCGAAAAGCAAACGGGTATTTCACCTCCAGCGCCTTCGTTATGCAGATCATGAGGAGATGGTTCTGGTCAATACCTTCGTACCGTATGAGCACTTTTTGGATATCGAGCTGGAGGATTTCGAACAGTCTTCCTTATATGATATCTTCTCACAGAAATATCAGACTGAGGTTGCCTATGTCGATCGTACTGTAGAGGCAAGAAAAGCGGGTCAGCGGGAGCGTACGATTCTGAATATGGAGGAGGACGGCGTCCTGATGCATGTGGAAACGGTTGCCTATACACAGCAGGATGAGCCAGTGGAATATTCGATTGCGGAGTACCGCGGAGATCGTAATAAGTTTAAGATGCGATTGATTCGCAGAGAGAATTAACTGTCATTCAGGTGACGGTTTTTTCTTTTCAGATGAATTGTGAGCAGTATGCAAAGGGATGCAAATTTTGCCTGTTTTTTTCTTTTTAGCGGTTGACAGAAGAAGGGAAACAGGATACAATACAGGTGTAAATGACATAATGATATAACAACTAGGAGGTGGTTATATGGAATTCTATCCTGGCTTTGATATCGAAAGCAGAGAGAAGGATATGGAATTTGTCTATGGACCGGATGTGTTTGGTCCGAAGCCGGAAAAAAGAACGCTGGAAGCAATCCGCTCCTCCCTGCAGGATCCATCCTGTACAGGTCCTGAAATTCTTTACAGCATTGTTATGGATGTAGGAAGAAAGCAGGATCTCACAGCGATTACAGAACGCAATCTGCTGTATGGTGCTGTGACCTATGCAAAGGGAACCCTTGGAAAGGAACCGGTACGTTCCCAGGGGCATATTCACGCAATATCCCCGTCCTGCCAGTCTTCAACCTGTGAGGTGTATGAGATATGGGACGGTGAAGCCTTTATCTATATGCAGGAATATGGAAAGGACGATGCGGGAAACTGTTACGCAGTCCATGCGAAAGCAGGGGAAGTTGTCATCGTTCCACCGGGCTGGGTGCATGCGACCATCAACGCCAATGTGGAAAAGCCGCTGACCTTCGGTGCATGGTGTGTTCGGGATTTCGGCTTTGATTATGAGGAAGTGCGTGCCCATCATGGAATTGCCTATTTTCCGGTGGTAGAGGCTGGTAATATTACCTGGGGAATAAATCCTGCCTACAAAAATGCAAAGCTGCACGTGATAGCTGCACACGACTATCCGCAATTTGATCTGGAGCCGGGCAAGCCGATCTATACGCAGTTTATTGAAGACCCGGATCGCTTTCTGTTTGTATCAAGACCGCAGCTGAAGGAAAAGGAATGGGAGGAATTTCATAAATGAACGTCATTGAACCAAAAGTCATTCATGATTTTCAGGATGTAATCAGAGGCAGTGAGGTAAACACCTCCGTCAAGCTGTATCAGGATGCGAAAGGCTTCTATCGTACAGAATCTGCACTTGCGGATGATACGCTGATGTATGAGGTATATCACTATACGCAGGGGGATGACAAACGCGCAGGTAATCTGAACTGGGGGCTGACTGTATTGTATCCCGTACTGGTAAACGGCGAATGCAATATGACCCGCGGACACTGGCATGAAAACCGGGAATGTGTGGAATTTTATTTCTGCATTGCCGGAGAAGGATTGCTGATGCTGATGGATGAGGATGGGACAACCTGGGCAGAAAAAACCTATCCCGGCTCTCTCCACCATATTGACGGACATCTTGCACACCGGCTGATCAATACCGGTGATGAGCCGATGAAAATCGGTGCCTGCTGGCCATGTGATGCAGGCCATGATTATGCCGCAGTTGAACGTCAGCCGTTTGGATATCGCGTATATAAAGAAGAAGGAACCCTTCGTTTTGAGAAAGTAGAGGACTAGAGATGAAAAGCAATTACAACAAATTTCCATCAACAAAAATCAAAGGACATGAGCACGCTGCTGTTGTCGGCTACAACAATATTCTGGATACGTTGAAAAAGGAAATCCCATCCGGAAAGTATGTCATCACATGTGATGTGTATCCGGGGGTACGGGATGAGGAAATCCTTACAGAGCTGAAAAAGCTGGAGCCTTCCGTGCTGATCAATATGATAGATGTATTCAAGGAAGAAAAAACAATTACAGAACAGCTGAAGTATATCCTAACCGATGACCGTGTATTCGGCAAGATGTATTATGGAGAGGTTTCTGATTTTATTGATATGGAGAAGCTGGAGGCTGCGAAACAGCAGGTGGAAAAAGCCGATGGTCTCGTAATCGTGTACGGCTTTGGAGCATCACTGGTACATCCTGGCGATAAGCTGGTGTATTTCGATATGGCACGCTGGGAAATTCAGATGCGTTATCGTGCGGGTATGGGAAATTATAAGTGCAGCAATTATGACGAAGACCCGCTGCGTAAGAATAAGCGCGGATTCTTCATTGAATGGCGGATTGCCGATAAGCACAAGATGTCAGTGTTTGAGGATATCGACTGGCTGATTGATACCAATAAGGCAAATGATCCGAAAATGATTCCTGGTACTGCGCTGCGCGATGCATTGAAGCAGATTGCACAGCAGCCGTTCCGTACCGTTCCGTATTTCGACCCGGGTGTATGGGGTGGACAGTGGATGAAGGAGGTCTGTGATCTTGACCGTGAAAAATCCAATTTCGCATGGAGCTTTGACGGTGTACCGGAGGAAAACTCCCTGTATCTGGAATTTGCAGATGCTGTCGTGGAGATTCCGGCAATGGATCTGGTGCTGTATCAGCCAAAGCCGCTGCTTGGTGATCAGGTTTATGCACGCTTCGGTGCGGAATTCCCAATCCGTTTTGACTTCCTGGACACCATGGGCGGACAGAATCTGAGTCTGCAGGTACATCCGCTGACAGAATATATCAAAAAGCAGTTCGGTATGCAGTATACACAGGATGAAAGCTACTATATGCTGGATGCCGGAGAGGGTGCCTGTGTATATCTGGGTCTGAAGGACGGTGTGGATCAAAAGCAGATGATTGAGGATTTACGCCGTGCAAACAAAGGGGAAATTGAATTTGATGCAGAGAAATACATCAATAAGTTCCCTGCGAAGAAGCATGACCACTTCCTGATTCCTGCCGGTACCTGCCACTGCTCCGGTAGTGAGGCGATGGTGCTGGAAATCAGTGCAACTCCGTATATCTTTACCTTCAAGCTGTGGGACTGGGGACGCGTTGGTCTGGATGGCCGCCCGAGACCGGTACATGTGGAGCATGGTAAAGAGGTTATTCAGTGGGACCGTACGACAAAATGGTGTGAGGAAAACCTTGTAAATGCAATTCATGAGGTGAAGCGCACAGAGGACTATGTGGAAGAACACACAGGTCTGCATGAGCTGGAATTCATCGAAACAAGAAGATACTGGACAGAAACCATCACCCATCATGATACCGCCGGTACCGTCAACATGCTGAATCTTGTGGAAGGAAGAGAAGCTGTTGTGGAAAGTGAAGAAGGAAAATTCGAACCGTTTGTTGTCCATTATGCGGAAACCTTCATTGTTCCGGCAAGCACCGGTAAATATACGATTCGTCCTTATGGAGAGTCTGTCGACAGCAAAATCGGAATTATGAAGGCTTACGTAAGAAATAACTCCTAAAATATACGCATACATGATATAATAGTTACATGGAGGTGACTTCATGGAAAAGCTGGATTTTGGCAAGGGAGCCGTTCCGTTATATATACAGATAAAGAAGATCATCAAGGATAAGATTTTATCAAAGGAATATGCACCTGGTGATTCCTTACCGAGTGAAGCACAGCTGCAGGAAATCTTTCATGTATCCAGAATTACTGCGCGTCAGGCAATCGCACAGCTGGAGAGTGAAGGGCTCGTTGAGCGTGCCCGCGGCAAGGGAACCAGAGTTCTGTTTCAAAATAAAATTGAAGAGCAGCTTGCAGGTATCAAAAGCTTCACAAATGAAATGCTGGAGCGCGGTATACAGCCGGGGACACGCTGGGCACATATCGAGCTTGTAAAGGCAGACCGGCATGTGGCGGATATCTTCGGATGCAAAAAGGGTGATCTGGTGTATCGTCTGGATCGTGTGCGGACCGGGGATGATGTGCCGATTGTGTATTTTGTCAGTTATTTTTCCAGAGACAGAAATCTGCCGCTGGAGGATGAAAAATATACAGGGAGCATGTATGCGCTGCTGGATGAGCTGAATATCCGCAAGCCGGTGAAAATGCGTGAGAATTTCAAGGCGATAACGGCCCGAAAAGAAGAAGCGGAGAAGCTGGATATTAAAAAAGGCGATCCGCTGCTAATCAGAGAACGTGTATCCTATGATCATGAAGGCAACGTTCTGGAGTATACGATTTCCTATTATCCGGGAGAGCGTTATTCCTACTCTATTGAGCTTGGATAAGGGTGCGATTGCTTCGCATCCTTTTTTCAGGATAAGGGATGATAATTTGTAAAGCAGTCAATGCATAACGCAATACATGCGAGAATCGTACGCATGCAGCTATGAGAATGGAGGAACCTATGACAACCTTAGATAAGCGTATTCCCTATTATCCGGTGCTGATGGTATTGACACAGCCACCGGTGATCACGGATATCCCACTGGCACAGGGGTATTCCTTTCACCCCTATGAGTCTTCCTATAAGGAGGCCTGGATTGCATTGCATGTATCGCTTGGTCAGCTGGATAGCATGGAGGCGGGCAGACGTTATTTTGAAGAAACCTTCGAAGCTCAACCAAAGGAGCTTCAGCAGAATATGATTCTGGTGGTTGATGGAAACGGACAGCTTGCAGGTACATCCTCCGTCTGGGAGGGATATCATTTCGGTGAGCGCCGTATGCGGGTGCACTGGGTTGGTGTTGATGAGCGGCATCAGAGAAAGGGACTTGCGAAGTCATTGATGCTGAAAACGATTCAGCTGTACAGCAGTCTGCATTGTGAGCATCCTCTGTATCTGACGACACAGACGAACAGCTATGTAGCAATTTCCATGTATCAGCGTCTCGGCTTTACGGCGTATATGGGAAGTATGCCGGTGAATTTTCATGCGAATGCCGAAACCTTTGCAAAGGACAATGAGACCGCCTGGAGGATTATCGGGGAACAGCTGCACAAGCTGAAAGCAGGGAGACATACGGGTCAGCATTCTGACAAGTAAGAGTTGATATGCATTTCAATTAAACAAAAGGAAGCAGGGTCTGTACGCTTAGCGGCAGACATGTGCTTCCTTTTTACATTTCTGTGGTTTTCCTGTCTAAATGGATAAACCGTGAAATTGCCCGACAATACTTATATGTGCAACTCTGTATATGTGATAGCATGAAACGATGCCGTTTCGTTCTTTGGATTATTGCGTATTGCCAGAATGTGCTTTCAGCAGTGAATTACTCGATAATTTCATTTTCTTGGAAGAATTGATGAACAGAAACCGGTGGGGAGTAATAAAAGCCCTGAATCAGCGTGCAGTGCAGGTCTGTGAGAAACTGTACCTGCTCCTGTGTTTCCACACCTTCCGCAAGTATGGGGATGTGAAGCGTGTGCAGCATAGGGATGATGTGCTGTAAGAGTATCTGCTGGCGGCTGTTCCATGGACCGGCAAAAAATGAATGATCCAGCTTTACCATATCCACATCGATCCAGCTCAGGACATGCAGGTTGCAGCAGGAGCTTCCAAAATCATCCAGGGAACAACGCAGTCCCGCCCCCTTCAGTCTTTGCACAAACATCTGTACCTGCTCTTTATGTTCAAAGGGAATATCCTCATGCAGCTCCAGCTCCAGCAAGGAAGGATCAACAACATAGCGTTTACAGATATCGAGGATTTCTCCAAGATAGTAGTGTCCGTCCTCAAAGGAAGCTTTGGATACGTTAATACTGATAGGAAGGAGCGGCTGTCCCTGTGCATGGCGCTGTGCAAGAAGCTGACAGACGCGTTCAAACATATAGGTGTCCAGCAGTCGGATGCAGGTATTCTGATCTGCGACAGGAAGAAAATCCTGCAGGGGTATACAGACGCCGTTATGAATCCAGCGAAGCAGTGCCTCTGCACCAACGACCTGCCGGGTCTTTGTATTGACTTTCGGCTGTAGAAACAGCTCGAATTCCTGTCGGTGCAGGGCGTTTAGAATTTTTTGTTCCAGCTGGTAGCGGTGATGCAGCTGTTCCTTGGCCTGTCTGGAATAAAAGGCATAGGATGTGGAAAACCGCTCGCAGTCCCGATCATGAAGGCGGCAGTATTCCGCACACTGTATGGCATCCTCCAGCGTATCCGAGGTATACGGCAGGCAGATGCCGAACGATAAAGCAAGCCGTGCCGCATACAGCTGCTGCGCGATTGCATCACAGCCGTCATCCAGGTCATATACCAGACGCAGCGCATCCAGTCGTGTATAGGACGGCAGTAGAAAAAGCAGACGGTAATCTGAGAGCTGTGCAATCTGCGCTCTTTTGGGAAGCAGGTGCTTTGCCTGTTCAGAAAGCTGATTCATAAGCTGCATCACCCGCGTTTTTCCAAACAGCAGCACAAGCTGTTCTGCATGCTTGATTCCCATGGTCATGACACAGCAGTTCAAAGGCTGCTCCTGTGCATGGCCTGTATTTGTTTTTTTCATAGCGACACCTCTGCTGTAAAGTGTTGCCGCTTTTTCTTTTTTTATGTATGCTTTCTGTGTGTACTGCTTGGAATATGCAGAAGCTTACGATATTTGGTGACGGTCCTGCGTGATACGCTGATATCCATCGTCCTCAGCTTGATGACGAGCTGCTGATCGGAGAACGGATGTGAGGGATCCTCATGGCGCAGGATTTCTGTGATTGCCCGCTGTACCGCATCACTGCTGTCACCCTGTGCAGTGGCTGTACGCAGGAGGCTGCGGATTGGATAGCATTCCCCGTGAAAAAGGTAGTATTTGTGCTGTAAGGCTCGTGATACAGTTGAAACATGCAGACCGAGTTGATCTGCCAGCTGCTGCAGCGTGCAGGACTGCAGCTCATCCCCAAACAGAAAATGATGCTTCTGTATGCTAACAAGCTCATTCATGATCAGTAACAGCGTGGCATTTCTGCGATTCAGTGTTTCAAACAGCAGATTCGCCTCACGGAAATAGGCTTTCAGCTGCTCATTTTGTTCGATTGCCTGCACATACTGCTCCTGCACAAGCGTAGCGCCATAGCGCATGGGTACGATTTGAAGCTGCTGGTCCTGTACACAGATTTCCACCTCTGGCAATATCGCCTCTACGTGTTCTTTTGCGTACGCTGCACAGGGATCCGGATTACAGGTGCGCAGGGAAGCAATGACCTCCTTTACCTCCCTGACGCTCAGCTGCATCCCTCCTGCGATTGCCGCTAAATCAGCCTCAGCAAGCTCCTATGCATATTCTGAAAGGATTTGTTCCCCCATGGTATTACGGGGTTTCCTGCATTGCAGAATCAGGGCTTCGCGAATACTGCGTGCCGCAACTCCACAGGGCTCAAAACCCTGCAGGATGCGAAGCTGACCCAGCAATGTCTCCTCATCAATTTGCAGGTCCTCACAATATGTGGAAACAGAGCCGCTTAAAAAGCCGTGTTCATCCAGCGATTCAATCAGATAGGCGCAGATAGCTTCATCATGGGGCTCACGCAGCGTGTGCAGCTGCATATACAGATCCTCCTGTAAGGATGGTCGCTGTATCGCATTTTGCAAAAGATAATCGTCACCCTGTGCACTGGGATGGAAGTCAAGAAACGGATTCTGCTGTACACATTCGGAAATCAGCTCCAGCAATTCCCGGCTGTCCATCTTCAAGATCTTTAATGCCTGCTGATTCTTGTGTGTCAGGATGTGTGTCTGCTTCATGGTCTGATTCTGCTGCAGGAATTGTGTCATATCATCACCTCTATCACTCTTTTTTATAACCTAGCAAAAAGCGTGCCAACATTTGCACGTTTCCATAAGTTTCCACATTGACTTTCAAATCTTTGCCCTATACACTTATCATAAGGAAAGGGAGTCGGTAACAGTATGTTGGAAAAGGTATATGCCTATGTGGTGGAGGCTACAAAGCTTGAATTCAGCGATCAGGGGAACTCGCTGTATATCAGTGAACAGCTGCAGCTGAGCCGCAATATGGTTTCACAGTATCTCAATCAGCTGTTTGCCGAAGGACGCCTGCTTAAAATCAATACCAGGCCGGTCGTTTTTTATGACGGGGATACGATAGAGGATATGTATGGTGTTTCACTGCATCAGCGTGAATTCATTTCCCTTGAGGAATTTCAAAAAGCGCTGCAGCCGCATCAGCCGCAGGATTTTGAGAAGCTGATTGGCTATGATGAAAGTCTGGCTTCGCTGGTAAATCAGTGTAAGGCGACGATATCCTATCCGCCCTCCGGTCTTCCGCTTCTGCTGTATGGACCGACAGGAACCGGAAAAAGCTTTCTGGCGCAGCTTATGTATGAGTATGCAATAAATCAGGGACTGATAGCGGCGGATAGAAAATTTCTGATTGTAAACTGCAGCGAATATGCGAACAATCCGGAGCTGCTGACTGCCAACCTGTTTGGTCACAAAAAAGGGGCGTTTACCGGAGCTGACAGGGATAATCCCGGTTTGATCAAGCTGGCAGAGGGCGGTGTTCTGTTTTTGGATGAGGTGCATTGTCTAAAGGCGGAATGCCAGGAAAAGCTGTTTCTGTTTATGGATAAAGGCATCTATCATATGGTTGGCGATAATGAAAAATGGTATACATCCAGTGTCCGTCTGATATTTGCGACTACGGAGAAGCCGCAGGAGGTCCTTTTAAAAACACTGCTGCGAAGGATTCCAATGATTGTCACTGTCCCATCCCTTGCGGAGCGCGGCTCTCATGAGCGGCTGCAGCTGATTCATTCCATATTTCAGGATGAGGAAAAGCGTATTCATAAGTCGATTCATATATCATCGCTTGTATACCGTCTGCTGTTAAGCTGTGAATGCGAAGGAAACATCGGAGAATTAAAGAATGCGATACAGGCAAGCTGTGTAAATGCATTATTTGCATCTGATCAAAAAAGCAGTATTCTGGAAATCCGTGCGTTCAATCTTCCGGAGAAGCTGCGGGAAAGAAAGGATAGCGGGAAATCGGTGTCCAGAGAAAGTCAGCGTATGATTCCTGTTCATGAACTGAAAAGCTTTGTATTGAAGGAGCGCCCCATCATTCAGCTGCTGGAACATATCCTTGCGGCATTTCAGGCACCGCATGAGTTTCCTGTCTGTCTTGATGAAGCAGGGAAAGCGATGCATTCCTATCAGGAGGCCACGATGCTGCGAAGCAGTGCAGCATTATCGGGAAATGAGTATGTTCAGGGGATTGTTTCGAATATCTTCGATATGCTGTCTCTGCGCTATGGCTTCAAGTATGTGAACAATGACCTGATCGCCATTACGGCATGTATTGCGGATTGTATGCAGAATACACTGGAGCTTGGCAACTGGCAGGAGGCGAATCGCAAGCAGATGGCAGCCCTGCAGAAATTTCTGAAGCAGAAGCTTGCCAGAGAATATGCGATTGCCGGGGAAATCCGTGAGCATCTTGAAAATAACCTGGATCTGAAATTTGAGGATATGATTTCGGTGATTTTGTGCCTGCACCTGAAGCTGCTGAATCGTATGCAGGATTTGAACAAGCGGATCGGTATCATCATCGCACATGGCTTTTCCACCGCCAGTTCTCTTGCGGATGCCGTGAACAAATTTCTGGGGCGTTATGTCTTTGATTCCATCGATATGCCGCTGCATGTCACGACACAGGAAATCATTGAGCGTCTGAACCGATATCTTAGCAAAATCGGTCGTTTTGAGGAACTGTTTCTATTGGTGGACATGGGCTCTTTGGAGGACCTGTATAAGGGGATAGAAAATCAGAATGCCAATATCGGTATTATGAACAATGTGACAACCAAGCTGGCACTTGAGGTTGGAAACGGTATGATTCAGGGAACCGGCATGCAGGAGATATTTGATGCCGTGCAGACCTACAGTGCATATCATTATCATATCGTAGAGCATCGCAGAAAGGAGCAGGTGATTTTATGCTCCTGTGCCAGCGGGATCGGTACGGCAGAGAAGCTGAAAACAATTCTGACGGATTCCCTGCCGCATAACTTTCCGATTCAGGTTTTGACCTATGATTATAATACTTTGCTGGAGAAGCAGATGCACGACGCCTTTTTCGACACGTATGAGGTTATCTGCATAGTAGGCACGCTGAATCCCAATATTGAGGGAATCCGTTTCATTCCGATCGAGGACCTGATTATCAATGATACAATGGATGCATTGAACATCTATTTCCGGGACTATATGCGGGAGGATGAAATGAAGACCTTCCAGCAAAACATACTGAAGAATTTTTCTTTATCCAATATTATGAACAATCTGACGATTCTCAATCCAAACAAGCTTCTGGAGCATGTTGCGGATGCGATTGACAAGCTGCAGCTGGAGCTGGGACTGCGCTTTACCAACAATACCTGCTTCGGACTGTATGTGCATATATGCTGTCTGATTGAACGCCTAGTGACAAGAAGAGAAATTGAGATTTTTACAGATATCGAGGATTTTGCACAGCAGGAAGCTGCCTTCATTCAGTGTGTAAAGCATGCATTCAGTGTCGTGGAGGAGTATTACGGTGTGGAGATTCCAGTTGAGGAAATCGGGTATATATTCAATTATGTGGAACATAATGACGGTTATTGAAAGCCTTTATATCGGGAGGAATACCCTGTGTTAAAGGCTTTCATTTTATATATGGGATGATATTCGAAAGCCAGAGCGCATAGTAGCCTGATAATACAGGAAAGCATGACATAGAAAGAACCCTTTATGCGACAGCTTTCATATATAAATAATGAAATTATAAATAATGAAATGTAGAAGAAGCTGCTTATGTGCATATTTCACAGAAGCATAGACGGTACTCACATGCACGATCGGTATCGAGCGTTTACCGTATCCGGGGTGGAAAGTGTGTGCATGATGGAGTTTTTTTATATAACAGCGCTTCCCTGTTGGATTAGCGTCGATAAAAAGCGGGATAGCGTCGATACATATACATTTTGAAAAGAATCTCATGTGCTATAGCTCACAAAAAGAATCATATTGAGAGAGCTTATAGGGGAGATTGGAAAGAAAAATTGCAGAAAGCGGCAGTTATTTTTGTTTTTTTATATGGAGCAGGCTAAGTTGGCACGCTTTTTGCTACGTAAGAAAGTGAAGGGAGATGAGAGATATGGCAAACATAATTCTGGCATCACATGGTGAGCTGGCAAAGGGTATGCTGCATTCCGCATCCATGATCATTGGTGATCTTACAAAGGGTGTGGAAGTGTTCTGCCTGTATCCGGGTCAGAATCCGCAGGATTATGCAGATCAGCTTCGTTTGAAGATAGAAAACAGCAGGGATGCATGGATCATACTGGCTGATATTCTGGGAGGCAGTGTGCATACGGCTTTATCGCAGCTGACAGCCTTTGGCGATGTAACGGTTCTGTCGGGCATGAATTTGAATCTGGTGCTGAGTGTATTGCTGGGCGATCATGATGATGTCAGTGAGAAGCGTATGGCACATATTATGGATGAGGCTAAAACAGGAATCACCTGTAGAAAGAGCATAGATAAACAGGAAGAAGAAGATTTTTAGGAAAGGAAGGAGAGAGAGACATGAAAAAAGAATTTCTGGCTACGGGATAATTGTGAAGCTTTACAAGATAGTTGCCTAAATATCATTGTAAAGGATGTTAAACTCATTATTCTGTAATAACACATGTAGCAACATAAAAGAACTTTTAAAGGAGGACAAATAAAATGAATAAAAATTTTTTAGAAGCTTTTAATTGGAAAAAACCTATTATCGGAATGTTACATCTTAAAGGAAATACAGATGAAGAAGTATTTGAAATAGCTAAGCAGGAAATCGATACGTATTACAACAATGGTGCTGATGCGGTATTAGTCGAAAACTATTTTGGAACCTATCATCATATGATTCCGGTTTTAGAATATCTTCAGGAAAACTACAAAGATCACATTTATGGAGTTAATTGCTTATACCAGAACACTTTGACATTTGAATTAGCTATTAAATATGAAGCACACTTTGTGCAGATTGACGCTATTGCAGGTAATTTAATTGAGCGTGAAGACATCAGCTTTGCAGAATTCATCAAACTATATCGTTCAAGATATCCCGGATATATCATCGGCGGTGTTCGTTTTAAACATACACCATACTTATCCGGAAAAAGCCTGGAAGAAGATTTGAAAACTGCTATGACACGCTGTGATGCAATTGCGGTTTCACAGGATGAAACCGGTCAGGAAACCAGCATGAAAAAAATTCAGGAATTCAGAGATATTATCGGCGATTTCCCGTTAATCGTAGGTGCCGGCTTGACAGCTGAAAACTGTACCAAGCAATTTGCAGTAGCAGATGGCGGTATTGTTGGAAGCTGGGTCAAAGATACTCATATTGCGACAGGAACTGTCGATGAAAAGAATGTACAGAAATTGATTGCTGTAAGAGATGCTTTAGTAAAGGGAGAATAAGATATGATTGTATTAGTTCGTGTAGACCATAGATTATTACATGGACAGGTTGTGTTTACCTGGACAAAAAGTATCAGTACTGACTGCATTTTAATTGCCAGTGATGCTGTTGTTAAAGATGAATTAAGAATGACAGCTTTAAGATTGTCAAAGCCTAATGGCGTGAAATTGGTCATGAAAAGCATAGATGACTCTATCAAAGCATTAAATGCCGGAGTTACAGACAAATATAATCTAATGATACTTTGTGAAAACATTGAAGATGTATCCAGATTAGCTTTTGGTTATGACAAAATTACTTCAATCAATCTGGGCGGCATTAAAAATGAAGCAGGAAAACGTCAGATTTCCAAAGCACTTTCTGTCAATGATGAAGAGATTGAATTGCTGAAAAAACTGAATGATAAAGGTATTGAGTTGGAAGTTCGTATGGTTCCGGATGATTCAAAGCAAGATGTAATGACACTTATTTAATGAAAGGAAAGGGTAAGAAAAGATGGATTTATTAGTACAAACATTATTGATTACATTGGTAGCTGCTTTTGGCTTCGCTCATGATGGAGTGGGCAGTACCATGTGGAACAGGCCGATCGTTATGGCTCCGCTAGTTGGTTTGGTTTTGGGGGATATCAGAACTGGAATCATGACAGGAGCTACCTTGGAGCTTATCTGGTTGGGAGCATTCCCGGTAGGAGCAAGCTGTCCTCCGGAAATGGTATCAGGTGCTATTATTGGGACAAGCTTCGTTATTAACAGTGGTGGAGAACCAAGTGCTGCGGTGGCTTTAGCAGTGCCGGTTGCTACTTTGGTACTGATGATTAAAACTGGACTCAGAGTGCTTATTACTTCTCCTGTATTCTGTGGTCATGCAGATAAATGTGCTGCTGCAGGAGATGCTCGCGGTGTTGAAAGAACAGAGACGATTGGATGGATTTTTGAAATTGTTTCCTTATCTGCAATTATAGCTGTTTCTTACTACTTAGGTGCTCCGTTAATTAAAGATATCGTGGCTGCTATTCCGCCATTCATAAATCATGGATTGGAGATTGCTACGGGCATTATTCCTGCAATCGGGTTCGCCATGTTAGTTAGAATGATTATCAGTAAAGATGTCGCTGCTTTCTTCTTTGGTGGCTTCCTGTTATCGGCATATCTGGAAATACCGGTATTCGGCGTAGCATTGATGGCATGTGTTATTGTAGGTGTTATTTTGACGATTAAACAAACAAATAATAATAAGATTTCAGAGGAGGTATTAAGTGATGAAAACGAATTCTAGTGATGTTAAAAAATTAGATCGAAAAGATTTGATGGGAGTTTTCTGGAGGTCTTGGAGACAGGATGCTGTCTGGAATTTTGAGCGACAGCAAAACTTAGGGTCTGCCTATACGATGTCAAGAGTTGTAGGGAAACTGTATGCGGATGATCCGGAAAAACGTGCCCGCGCATTACAGAGACATGTGGAATTTATGGCGATTACTCCACATTTATCAACATTATTATATGGAATTCTAACAGCCATGGAAGAAGAAAATGCAAATAACCCTGACTTTGATGAAACCTCGATCAGTGCTGTTCGAGCCTCCTTGATGGGTCCTATAGCAGGTATCGGTGATTCCTTGATCTGGGGAACCTTACGTATCATCGCTGCAGGTATTGCTATTTCTTTCTCTGCTAATGGCAGTATTCTGGGTCCATTATTATTCCTTCTAATCGTAAATATACCAACCATTCCTTTAAGATATATATGCTTGTTTAAAGGATATGAGTTAGGTACTAATTTCTTTAAACAGTTTTTGAATTCAGGTATCATGGATAATGTTACTTATATTGCTTCTGCTGTAGGTCTGATGGTTATCGGATGCATGACAGCTTCACTGGTAAGCTTTCAACTTCCGATAATGGTAGGTAGTGGTAAATTTGCACAGCCGCTTCAGACTTATCTTGATCAGATTATGCCAGGCTTATTACCTTTGGCAATGTTCGGTATTATGTACTTCTTATTGGGAAAGAAAATAAAAACAACAACGATTCTACTTAGTGTATTTGCATTAAGTATCGCATTAGCATTCTTTGGTATCGTATAGGCTGTATTTCATAAAATTAAGGCTAAATAATGACGAATAACTCCCTTGAATTTTAAAAATCAGAAGCTATATTTATGGACGATATAAGAGTCAAGGCTCATCCAGGACAAAAGATAAGCTGAATTATGCGTATGAATTGAATGAGCTCCCCGTTTAAATGCTTAACAGGAATTAAAAAAGTCTGTGGTACTTGCGGATGCAGGTTGAAACCATCAAAGCAGGGATATTAGTATTAAGGTGAAGAATTGTATATAAGATATAATGGACCAGTAGCGGCATACACAGGTAGTAAACATAAAGAATATCTATTTCAATATGAAACAAGCACTGGTCCATGAATGAAAAAGCTGTAAGCTACCTTGCATTATCTAGGGATATAACGGGTAACCATGTGACGCATGTATTATCCCAGGGACAGCGGCAGAACTGTGAGCTTATCCCATTAAAATTGCATTTATTTAATTTATTCCTAATTCTGTACACATAAGTAACGGCTGTACAGAATTATATTTATGAGGAATGCGCGACAAAGTATATAAGCATATTCCAGAATTTACCTTAGCCTTCTTCTGTATATTTTCTCTACTCTATAATACAATATAGCAAGGAGAGTGAGATATGGAAGAAGAAATCAAGATTGATGATGCATGGCATATGCTCATGCACTATCCAAATGTTTGGCTTGGCGATTATCCGGAAGAACTATATCAGGCTTTTCTGGAAATCGGAAGAGAAGAGCTGGTTTTTCACAGCAAAAAACAGAAGACCATTGAGGAAATTACAGAGTTGATGATCAGAGTAAAGCCGGGACTTCGCATTCTGCGTGATGAGGTGGTCAGCGCAGGAAGAATGGGAGAGCATATTCTCCTGTATGATGAAATGTTCGTGTCCGTATTCCGATTAAACAAGGCAGCTTTGTAAGCTCTCTGTTTGATATTTATTTTAGAAATGAACCGAAGGTGATGATGCTTTCGGTTTTTCATTTCCTATCGTTTGACTATGGGATAGAGATGTGCTAGTATTGCTTACGTAAAATTCCAACAAATGAATGACTGTAACCATGAGCCGTGCCAATGCCATGATAAGCAGTTGCTTCATTATTGGAATGTGAGAGGTGATGGAATGAACAAAATATATTCCGGCTTTCATCAGCTGCCGCACGGGAATGCATCCACAATGGTACAGGAAGGCTGCATTGTTCTGGAGGGCGGTGCATTTCGCGGACTGTATGGTGAGGGCGTGTTGGATGCTCTCATGCTGGAAAACATCAATCTGCGCTGTACGATCGGTGTATCCGCAGGAGCCATGAATGGATTGAATTACGTATCCGGTCAGATTGGCAGATCAATCCGCATGAATTTGAAATACCGCCATGACAAGCGGTATGTGGGAAGAAAAGCACTGCAAAACGGGGAAGGTCTGATTGGCTTTGCATTTGCCTTTCATCAGGCAGATCAGGAATACCCGTTCGATAAGAAACGTTTTTTTCAATTTGACCGCCGCTTTATTGCTGTTGCGACCAACTGTGAAACAGCAGAGCCGGCATATTTTGAAAAGGATCACTGCCGCGATATCTTTCAGGCGGTGCAGGCATCAGCCTCTATGCCGTTTATTTCCAAAATGGTATGGATGGAGGGCTATCCGTATCTGGACGGAGGCTGCAGTGATAAAATTCCCTTTGACTGGGCTTTGCGGGAGGGCTATAAAAAAATTATCGTCGTGCGGACGCGACCGCTGTCCTATCGTAAGAAAATGGACAGCATCACCCGAAAGCTGCCATTGGAAAAGACGATCTACAAGCCATACCCGAAATTTATCAAAGCGCTGGAGGAAATGGATGCCAATTATAATCGGCAATGCGAGGCGCTGGAAATTCTGCAGGAGCAAAAACGTATCTATGTCATCGCGCCTTCACAGCCGGTTACCGTGGGAAGACTGGAGCCGGATTTGGAGAAGCTGGGCAGTCTGTACTGGATGGGGTATTATGACACCAGACGGCAGATTCAGGACATCCGCCGCTATTTGAAAGAGGATGGAAGTATTTGAATCGTGCATGAAAAAGACCTGTATTCAATATGGAGAATGCTTTTTCCATATCGTTACAGGTCTTTACTGCAGGATGCAGATAGCGGTTTACATTGATTTCAGATATGCATCGATATCATCCTCATTCTCCACCGCTTCCTGCTTCTCTTTCTCTTCCACAGGCGGCTGGTTGACGAGTATATCCCTGCAGCCTTCATAGCGTTTTTGGAGTAAAAAACCAAGGGCAAGCAATATGAGTGCATAACACAAACTTGGCAGACTGCTGTCCAGATAGGTGATGAACACCTTAAACAGCTGCTGGGATACGATCAGTTGATTCGCATCGACCAGACTTTGGATATACTGGTGTATATTGAATATACTGAGCAGTGTGTAGAATACCATAATGGCAGATAATATATAACAGGCATGCACCACATAGGTAGCCTTGATTGAAATGTTTTTCATGAATGTTCTTCCTTTCTGTTAATCTGTGCACGTTCCATCAGCGTTTTCTGAATAAGTGGCATTTGCTGTACGATGACATTATGAATATGCATATCAAGCGTATCTGTGCTGAGATCACAGAGATGATAGACCAGGACGGTAAGGGAGCACAACAGCTCTTCCTTCAGATAGGTATGCTGCTCCTTGATATGCAGTTCCTCCCGGATTTTACTGCGTACAAACTGATACAAGCAGCTCTGATCCATATCAGATTTCATAAAGCATTCCATGGCGCAGTCGTACTATGACATCCGCAGCCTTTGCCAGACGCTTGCTGTGTGTGACAACGATAACACATTTATTCAGCTGGGAGGCACTCGTCTTAAGTACACGAATGATATCGTCCGCTGTTTCACTGTCCAGATTACCTGTCGGCTCATCTGCAAGAATGATGGGGGCATCGCTTGCCAGCGAGCGTCCAAGCGCCGTGCGCTGCTGTTGTCCCCCGGAAAGCTTCATGACATTGCGACGGATTTCATCCTCAGCCAGACCCAGCGAGTGAAGCAGGGCAGGATCGGCTTTGCGTTTTGTAAGACACACGTTTTCATAGGGTGTCAAATAGTCAATCAGGTTATAATTCTGAAACACGATGGATACATGGTGTCGGCGATGATAGCTTAATCCTTTTCTCTGGATATCCTCCCCCGCATACAGTATCTGCCCGCTCTGCGGCTCATCAAGGCCTGCAAGCAGAGAAAGCAGTGTTGTTTTCCCGGATCCGGAGGTGCCGACAATAACATAGAATTTTCCTTCCTCAAATGTCATATTGATATCCTTCAATATCTGTCGGTTTCCCTTTCCCTTATACGTATAGCTAATATCTTTCATTTCCAGCATATTATGTCCTCCTAACTCATTTTGGAAAGAATTTCTTTCGATTTCAGCCGCAATACCGCCGCACTGGACAGCAATACAGATATGACAATCATAACGGTGCCCGTGATATATACGAGCAGCAGCTCCTGCGCATCAACGGAAACATCAAGCTCCGTGATTTCATCCGCTTCCTTATGCAGTCCTCCGCGCATGGAATTTCCGGTGATCGATATGCTGTTGGCAGACTGGCTATTCTCCTGCTGCTTCTGAATCTGTGCCATCATCCGTTCACTCAGCGATTGTGAAATCGCCTTGCCTGAGAGGAAGGACAGACCAAATGCAAGTACGGCAATGATCATAAGCTCACAGATATATTGCAGGACAATGCCTGTTTTGGAGATACCCAGGGACAACAAAACACCGGTTTCGTAAATTCTTCCCTTGATCCAGAGTGAGAGAATCAGTGTCAGTATCACGCAGGAAATGATAAATACCGCGGATAGAATCAGGGTGACCATCTCATCCAGATGTTCGATTGATCCGGCAATCTGCTGATATTGCTCGTCATTGGTATCCAGTAGATACTGATCCCAGTCCAGATCAAGAGCCTTCACCCGGTTGACTACCTCATCAATCTGCTTCGGATCCTTTACAAGACAGTAGATGGATTCAAACTCAATTTGTTTTGTCCCGAGCAGCAGTCTGCCGGTTTCCGTATCGGTAATCAGGTTGTTTTCCGGCATCATGAAGGAAATGGGATTCTGTTCAGCCGCAGTGGTTTCAAAAAATCCGACAATCTCCGCCTCTACGGCCTTGTCAGGGAGTCCCTTTTCATTGCGGTCACGCTCGCGCAGCTTCAAGGGCACCTTATCACCAAGCTTCAGTTTATTCTTTTCCGCAAGCGCCTTGTGCATCAGCAGCTTGCGTTTATCACCCGACTGAATATGACGTCCCTCCACCAGCTTAATTCGTTTATTCTGAAACATCGCATCCAGTGTTGAATCCATATTGATACCCAGCTGGAAATTCGGCAGAGCAGCAGTCCCTTCACCGGATACGGAAATGGAAAAATCATTGTCCTTCTGCGGCTTTATTGCCTTTAGTCCATTATCCTCCAGCATGGCGACTGCATTGCCGTTTACTGCTTTCACACCCTTGATTTCTTTTAACTGATTTGTGATTTTCTCTGTTAACGGCGATCCTGTATTCTCCAGCCGTACACCGGAGCCGAATGCATTGCTGGTCTCCTCACGTTTTACATTCGGGTTGCTTTCATCATAATTCAGATTCATCGTAAAGCTTCCGCCTACCGATTCGCGTGCCTGCTGCATAGCTGCCTGTGCGGCCTTTTTTATGGATATTCCACTGAGAATTCCGCTTGCCATCGCGAATAGAATGCAAAACATAATCAGCGTCTTTCCGCGTTTTCTTGTTATATAAAGCCATGCTCGTTCAAATAAGCTCATATAGAAACCTCCTCGTCTTTTGTTTCCTGCACATACCTTATCATGCGTATATAAATGCGGTGTGAAATGAAATGCGGTTGTTTATGAACTCTACTGCATGAGCGCAGGGTTGCCGGTCCTGCATATCGGAAGAAAGAGGAAGAAGCAGTAAAAGATAGCCCGCAGGGCTTTGGATCACTGGCGGCAGAGTGGATACAGTGTGAAAGGAGAAAATAAAAAGAAGCGCTAGGCTTCTTTCAGATCCATTAGAAAACGCATGCCGTTTTCATAGGGAATAAACTCATAGGGTATCTTTAGCTGCTGCAGGATTTGGGCTACAAAATACAGACCGAGGCCGTTTCCTCCGGTTTGCTTTGTACGTGAGAAATCCGGACGGTAAAAGGCTTCCATGATATGGTTCAGGTGTTCCTGCGGTATGGGCGTGCAGGCATTGTCCACAAGCAGTATATCCTTTTGAAAGTATATGTGAATGCAGCTGCCCGGATCGGTATAGGAAACCGCATTTGAGAGTATATTGGAAATCGCTTTTCCCAGCTGTTTTGGATTCTTGTGAAGCATTCGCGTGCATTCCGGCTCATAAATCACACGGATTCCCTTTGCTTTTGCGATCCGGATATAGGGCTCCAGAATGGCAGACAGCCAGGGGATGCAGGCATAGGGCTCCACCGCTTCCTCATGGGGGATGCCCTCCATGGCGGATGCATCCAGTATATCATGAATCATGTCGGAAAGCCGTTCGACGATTCCCTGACATTTCAACAGCCAGGGCGTATGGTCTTTGTATTTTCCCACCTGCAGGCTCATATTTTCCAGAATTACGTGCAGACTGGTAAGCGGTGTTTTCAGCTCATGCGATGCTGAGCGCAGGAAGTCCACCTTCATCTGTTCAGCCTGTGATACATGATTGATTTCCTGTTCCAGGGAGTGTATGGTATCCTGCAGGGATTGATACAAAAGGTTGATATTGCCTGCAAGCTCTCCGATTTCATCCTGTGTATGTACGCTGCAGCAGGCATCCGGGAGGAGCTGTTCCATCTGTTTTGTCGAGGTGCAGATGGATTGGATCGGCCGTGTCAGCGCACGGGCATACAAATATGCGGCAAGCAGAGAAATCAATATGCAGATGCCGAGTGTATAGGGGAGTATTCTGAACATGACACCACTCGCCTCCTGAATGGACTGCAGATTCAAATTCATTGTGAGAACGGCACTGCTTTTGTCTTTTAGTGTAATGTTCAGCTCACGCTGTAAAACGGAGGCAGACGTATTGTTATCTTTAAGACCGATAATTGAGGAAAGGGCAACACCGGTAGAATAGGTGCTTGACAGGGCTTGTTCCTTTTCGTCAACCTTCTTTTCTGTGCCCACGGTATGATCTTTCTGCTGAATGGACAAAGCAGCGTTTTTTTGTCCGTTTGCGGAAGTGTTCAGTATGGTGAAGGAGGTATACATATAGGACTTGTCTTTGAGCTGTATATTCAGATTGATTTCAGAATCCTCCAGATAGCTTTTTGCCTTCTCCAGCAGTTTTTCCTCGCTCAGTCCGTTCAGATTGGTCTTCATCTCCTCAATCAGTTCATCGGCTTCCCGGTTTTTTTGCTTTATATATTCACTGGGCAGCATGACATACAGCAAAGCATGGGCTATCAAAATGACAAGACTCATCAGCAGCATGGTATATACGAAGGTTTTTGTAAATAAACGCATTTTCTTCATAGGCGGTCCTCATATTTATAGCCAATGCCCTTAACCGTTACAATGCAGTCCAGATGCAGCTTTTTTCGCAGATTTTTTATGTAGACATCAATGACCCTGTCCATAGGAGCCTCCTCCTTCCAGAGGCAGTCAAGAATCTGATCCCTTGTGAGTACCTGATTGGGATGCTCCAGCAAAAGCTTTAGAAGAAGAATTTCCTTCGGCTTCAAATCGACAGGCTCTTTTTTTATTGATGCTTGGAATCCGTTGAAATCCACCTCGATATCCTGATACTGCCAGATATCCGTGCTGTTCTGCGGGCGGACTCTGCGAAATAAAGCCTCCATGCGCTTTTGAAGCAGGCGAAGGGAAAACGGCTTCGTAATGTAATCATCCGCCTGTTCATCAAAGCTCATAAGCTGTGTATATTCATCATGCATAGCCGTCAGCATCAGAACCGGAATCTGACTCCGTTTTCGAAGCCAGTTTAACACAACAAAGCCATTCACCTTTGGCAGCATGATATCCAGAACAACCATATCATATAAATTATTACGCAACAGCTCCATGGCGATTTCTCCATCCTTTGCCACGGTGACCTGAAAGCCTGCTTCGCTTAAAAATTCCGAAACAGCCTCTCGTGTGTCTTCTTCATCCTCTACAAGCAGTATCCGTTTATCCATCCTGTTCAACTCCTCTATCTATCCTTAATAGTAACACAGGTTTATGAAACAAATATGAAATTCCCGTATGGAAAATCCTGCAAATAGCCAAGATGAGGATTGCATATGAGCATTCCCTCCCACTACCGGCGGAAGGAATTCTGTTTTCATGCTTACGCGGTATGCATGCTTCATGGAAATGCAGTTCATACCTGAAAACAATTTACAGGAGTAGGGCATTATGCAATAATTAGAACAACAAGTTCTCTGCAGGCTTTTTCAGAAACAGGCACTAAATGAAGAACTGCATCCTATAAGGATGTGTGTCTGGAAGGTTATTGCTATGCATTCAATGTTGTGTGTATGTACAGCTTATGAATAGGAGTAGGTGTATATGTGGCAGAAAAAACATTTGAATTATAAAACGCTCTGTGGTTGTATCGTCATAGGAGCCTGGTTCTTTTTTATACCTGCATCCTTACATGACAGTCTGTTTTCAGGTCTTCAAACGTTTATAAACATCCCGTTATCCTTTCTGGAAGGCATTGTGGATTTAAGCATTTTACTTGGCATATGTTTCTTGTGCGGGTATCCGTTTCAGGCTGATAAAATCACCGTAGCAGGGATCAGGAAACAAATAGAAGCTGCGATTTTACTTTTTGGTATTCTTTTTCTGTGTTCACTGCCCTTTGTTACGTATACATGGGTGTATCAGGAAACTATGCCATTCCTGCAGTTTATGGTATATCAGATACTATGCATAGGGGTTACAGAAGAATTGTTGTACAGAGGGTTTATACGATGGATTCTGCAGACATATATTTCATCCGAGGCACTGGTAATCATTCTGTGTGCTCTGCTGTTCTCACTTGCACATATAGGCTCTGAAGTGTTCTCCATGCTGCAGCTGATCACCAGCTTCCTGATTGGAGGAGTGTTTACAGCACTTATTATCAAGCTGCCGGATCATTTCTCTATTTACACGATTGCTATACTCCATGGATTCTTCAATGTGCTGATCCTTGGTTTTACCACGTATATGCAGACCCTGTAACAGATGTTTCTCTCTTTGATAAAAAACAAAAATCAGAGCCTTCATTGACAGCTCTGATTTTCTTCATATATTGTCTTTGAATACAGATTTTCTATCCGTAATGTAGAATTGAAAATACAGTTCCCTCATCCTAATCAATCATGTGAAGCTCCTTCAGGGTCTGATAAATGACCGCTTCGCTGCTGGGTCCGATGACCAGATCAGCATACGGCTTCAAGGCATCCTTTCCATTTCCCATAACAATGCCATACGCTGCCTCCTGTATCATTTCCATATCGTTCAAAGAATCACCGAACGCCATGTAGGAATCATGTGGAAAACCCCAGAAATCCATCAGCTCCCGAATCCCGGTCGCTTTATTGATCCCACATTGCATGAAGTCTACGCAGGTGTCATTGGGATGCTGCAGCTCAATACCTTCAATATCATCAAACATACTCCAGTCAAAGCCTTTTTTCTCATATGCGCTGATGGCGACCAGAGGCTCATCGTGCCAGTCCCGTACCTCGGGAACCTCGCAGTGAAATTCCGCAAAGGTTTGCCGGGCATACGGATTCAGCGGCTTCGTCATGAATTCATACGTTCCATGCGACTGAATACAGATATCATACTGCCTGCCAAGCTCAAATATACGTGCCGTCTGTTCTCTGGTAAAGGCATGCTCGCTGATCAGCTCCATACGTTCGTTGTAGACACTTACTCCGGCACCGCCGACATAGCCATCCCATGCAGTCATTTGTAAAACACCCAGCTGCTCTGCCATTTCCTTGGCACGGCCGCTGCACAAACAGACCTTATAGCCGTTTTCTCTTAGCTTTTTTACGGCTGTCAGTGTTTCCGGAAGCACCATACCGCTCACATGATCGAAAAATGTACCGTCGATATCAAAAAATACAGCGTTTATTTTCATAGCCTGTGCCTCCTGTTTTAGTGAATGAGTCCGTAAGCCTGCAGGGTGTCATGGATAGCAGGTGTATCGCTGCTGCCGCAGATATGGTCGGCATAGGCCTTTACGGCATCCATGGCATTCCCCATGGCAACACCAACGGCAGCCTCCTGCAGCATTTCACAGTCATTCATACTGTCACCAAACGCCATATATGCTTCATTTTCCAGCCCCCAGTAAGCCATCAGCTGTTTGATGCCGGTCGCCTTGCAGGTATCTTTTTTCAAAATATCCATGATGTAGTCACAGGACGGCTGCATTCTGATGTTTTCCACCGTTTGAAACATACGGAAGTCATAATCACGGTTTTCAAAAATGCTCAGCACATCCACGCGTTCATGATTCCAGCTTCGTATTTCCGGTACGCCCAAATGAAACAGATCCAGAACAAATTCTTTCTTGGCAGGCAGTGGTCTTGTCAGAAAGGTTTTCTCCCCATTCACATACAAGGGGAGCTCGTGCTTCTCTGCGATCGCAAACAGCTTTTTCAGCTGGTCTTCTGTAAATGCATTTTCCCAAATCAGCTCTCTGTTTTCATCATACACACTAATACCGCTCCCACCGATGAATCCATCCCAGCAGAATTCATCGAATACCGGTAATTCAGCTGCCAGCTGCAGGGGTCTTCCACTGCATAGGGCGACCTTGATGCCTTGTTCCTTCAGCTTTCGTACTGCTTCCTTTGTGGATGGCAGCACACGATTGGTCGTATGGTCGTAAAAGGTACCGTCAATGTCAAAAAATACTGCTTTTATGTTCATATAAATCCTCCCAGCTATTCAACCTTTATTGTAAGGGATTTTTTTATAATGTCTAGTAAATTCAAATGAGGACTTTACAAGTAGAAAATATATACTAATAAAGATAAACTTTACAAACTTTAAAATTAAGTATACCATTGATTTAATGATATGAGCATTTATGTAATTATAAACATACCGTAAAAAGCGTGGATTGGAGAAATGCATGAAAAAAAGGAATTCGCTATATATACTTGTGTTTGGTATACTTACCTTGATTTTTATATGGCTTGTAACGTATTTGGTTAATGAATATAATATAAAATCGACATCTGATAAAGCAATTGAGGAATACATCTATTCTTATAGCGCAAATAATGATCAGATGAATCAAGATATACCATGGCAGTGTTTAATGAGTCCTTTTTTTATTCTGTTCACATACTATTTTATTCCGTATCTTATTTTTGTTTTAGCTTTTTTGAAAAATAAACAACATGTGATAAGTGGAAGAATGCAAAAACATAGAATGATATATGTAAGCTTTTATTTCATTATCTTATCCACCTTTAGCTATATTTTCTATAATATGATTATAAATATACAAATACTTTTTGAGCTTTTTGAATATCTAAACATGATGTTTTTAGGTTTCATTATTTATATTATAATTTATTCTATCGCCTATTTTCTAGGAAAGCATTTCGCATGTGCTCTAAATATAGTATTCAAAAATAATTGTTAGATACAGTCATATTTTTCTCGTTGATAGATGGTTTTATAAAAAAAGATTTATAATGACCGTAACTTGAGCATATTCTTTTTAATTTTTGAAAAAGTAAATCTGTATACCGTATTCCTTTTCTATCACACATATGGATTTTTATATAAACCGAGATTATCGATAGTACATTCTATGTGAACTTCTTTTCAAATCTCAAACAATTGTATCTTCTTTCAGAAATGTCGTGATTCCTGTTTGCAATCCTAACCTGTTTCTCCTATAATTAAACTGTACGGAGGATGATTATGGTAAAAGGACTCGTATTGTACGATTATGACGGAACGCTGGTAGATGAAAGAGATGAAATCTATGTTCCTACGCAGTTGACAAAAGCTGCGATCAGCCGTCTGCAGGATTTGGGATACCTGTGTGTGCTGGCAACCGGAAGAGCATTGAGCTATATTCCAAACGGAGCGAAGGATCTGCATCTGGATGGTTATGTGACAAGCAATGGTGCGCATGTAACTGTGCATGGTAAGGTAATCCACAACGATGTTTTTTCCGATGAGGAACTGCTGTCTCTGCTTCAGTATATGGATAGCTTATCTATCAATTATATACTGGAGGGAACGAAATTCTGTTATGTAAAGGATCTGAAAGAGTCGGAATATCTGCATTTTATGGATAATTTTAAGATACCGGAAGATAACTTCGTCAAATACCGCGGCTTTGAGGATGTCAGGGGCAGGATTGGAAAAATCACACTGACATTCCCAAATCGAAAACAGCTGGAAACAAGCGGCGCAGAGCTGGAAAAAACGTATCTGTGTTCCTATCACCGCAATTGCAATACCTTTGACATCGCAAAGAAGACGATACACAAGGGGGTAGGAGCCAGAGCGATTATCGATTATTTTCACATTCCCATGGACGCGACGATCGCGTTTGGAGATGGGGATAACGATGTAGAGCTGCTCGCTGGTGTGGTGCACGGTGTCGCGATGCGAAAGCATGATCCAAAACTGGACGCAGTGGCAAGCATGGTCACCGGAACCGTAAAAGAAGAGGGGATTTATAAGGCCCTGAAGAAATTGGAGGTAATTTAGTATGGCATTGGTAAGACTGCTCCCTGCATTTAAGGATTATTTGTGGGGCGGAACGAAATTAAAGGAAAACTACAACAAGAAAACCGATCTTGATATTGTGGCGGAGAGCTGGGAGTTATCCACACACAAGGACGGACAGAGTATTGTGGACAGTGGAGAGTACAAGGGACTGACACTGAGTGAGTATGTGGAAAAGCTGGGAAAGGATGCACTTGGCACCAAAGGAAACGCATTTGAATTTTTCCCGATTTTGATTAAATTTATCGATGCAAAAGGCAATCTGTCCATACAGGTTCACCCGGACAATGAGTATGCGCTGCGTGTGGAAAAGGAGTATGGGAAAACAGAGATGTGGTACATCCTGGATGCCGAAGAGGGTGCCAGTCTGTATTATGGAACGAATAAGGAAATTACAAAGGATGAATTCCGGGCACGCATTGAAGACAACACCATTCTGGATGTATTGAAGAAGGTGCCGGTACACAAGGGAGATGTGTTCTTCATTGAATCGGGAACCATTCATGCAATCGGTGAAGGAATCGTAATCTGTGAAATTCAGCAGAATTCCAATACGACCTATCGTGTGTATGACTTCGGACGCGTAGGTAAGGATGGAAAGCCGAGGGAGCTGCACATTGAGAAGGCCATTGATGTTTCCAATCTGACACCGCTGGAAAGTGATTTCAAACCGATTGGTGAAGAGAAGGATTACGGTACCTACAAGTGTGCCATGATGGCTACCTGCGAATATTTCACAACCTATGTGTATGATGTGAAAACAGAGTGCAGTGTGAAGGTGGATGAGGAAAGCTTTGCGTCCTTTGTCATTGTGGATGGTGAGGGCAGTATCGAAAGTGATGATACCATGCTGAGTATCCGCAAGGGAGATTCTGTATTCGCCAGTGCAAATACGGGCAAGGTGACCATCAAGGGAAGCTGCCGCTTCATCCTTTCCAAGGTATAAGCAAGCAGTAATCCGTAAAACAGAAAAAAATCGTGGGAAATGTAGGCAAGGCAGATTCTCTCAACCGACAGGCGTTGATTGCGTTTCTTCCTTCTCGACTCATTCCCAAAAAGGCAATATGAAAAAAGTACCTATAGAGAGGTCTGACTTTGGCGGTCAGGTTGAAGCTATAGGTACTTTCTTTATAGATGAATACAAGGCGTTTTGCGTGATTATGGGAATGGAAGAAGCTGTAATATGAAGAAATAAAGTCCCTGGCATCATAGGGAATTGCTTCTTTTTTCTGTCGTTACCTATACACCGACTGAGTGCGGATGCTGCCCCGGTCTATCCTTTCCAGCGTCATATTTCTAAATGTACCAGAGATTATCGAATGTCTGTTGTGGGCTACAGACAAGAAAACCTGCAAATATTTTCATAATCGGTCAAATATTCCTGCAATAATTTGACTGAATGTGATTGACAATGGCGATTATAGAACGTATACTTATAACAAAGAGGAGGAATGACGATGCTTGCTGAAGAACGCTTTGCGGCAATTCTGTCCATTCTGCAAAAGCAGAGAACTGTCACGGTTCTGGAACTGACACAGGCACTGTCCATCAGTGAATCCACCATACGGCGGGATCTGGTGGCACTGCATAAGATGGGAAAACTGAAAAAGGTACATGGCGGTGCAACGCTGCTGCATAAGGAATACGGGTTATATGAAACTGAGGTGGCTGCGCGCAGTGAGGAGCATGTGGAAGAGAAAAAGCGGATTGCACGCTATGCCGCATCGCTGATTCAGGCGCATGATTTTGTGTATATCGATGCCGGGAGCACAACCCTGCACATGGTGGAATATCTGAAGGAAGAGGAAGCAATTTATGTGACAAACGGGCTGGAGCATGGAAGACGGCTGGCTGCGCAGGGCTTTCGTACCTTCCTGCTGTCCGGTGAGCTGAAAAGCAAAACGGAAGCGGTGGTAGGTCTCGGCGCTGTTTCCTCCCTGCAGAAATACAATTTCAACAAGGCATTTTTCGGAACCAACGGTATAACGGTGGACAGCGGCTTTACCACACCGGATACCAATGAGGCGTATGTCAAGATGGAGGCGATGAAGCATGCGCAGAAGTGCTATGTGCTTGCGGATTCCGGTAAATTCGGAACCTGTACCTCTATCACGACGGCGGATATCAGTGATGCGACGATCATCACAGGCAAGTGTGTGGAGAAGGAATATCTGGAGGAAGCGGATATTATCGAGGTGGAAGAATGATCTATACAGTGACATTAAATCCTTCAATTGACTATGTGGTTGAAGTAAACGAGCTGACAGCCGGTGTAATTATGCGCACCAAGGCGGAGGATCTGATCTTCGGGGGAAAGGGAATCAATGTATCCAGCATGCTGGCGCAGCTTGGGATGAAATCCTGTGCATTGGGCTTTATCGCAGGCTTTACAGGGGATGCACTGGAACAGGGGGTTGCGGCCATGGGCATTCAGCCGGATTTTCTGAAGGTGGAGCAGGGCTTTACGAGAATCAACGTAAAGGTGCATGCGCAGGAGGAAAGTGAAATCAACGGACAGGGACCGCAGATTCGCTATACGCATCTGGAGCAGCTTATAAAAAAGCTGGATCGATTGAAAAAGGATGATATTCTGGTGCTGTCCGGGAATGTACCCGGCAGTATTCCACAGGATATCTATGCGGATATCATGCAGCATCTGCAGGGGAGCGGGATCCGTGTATGTGTGGATGCAAGGCAGGAAGCACTGATGTCCACGCTTGTCTATCATCCGTTTCTGATCAAGCCCAATCATAAGGAGCTTGCGGAAATGTTTGAGGTAGAGCTTTCCAGCAGGGAGGATCTGCTTGTCTATGCGAAGGAGCTGCAGGCGATGGGTGCACGCAATGTGCTGGTATCCATGGCGGAGCAGGGAGCTTTACTGCTCACTGAAACACAGGAGGTTTATCATGCACCGGCCTGCAGGGGAAAGGTTGTTAATTCCGTCGGTGCCGGTGATTCCATGGTTGCGGGCTTTCTATACGGTTATTTGCGTGAGCAGTCCTATGCGGCGGCACTGCGTTATGGAACAGCATGTGGCAGTGCCAGTGCATTTTCCAAGGGAATTGCGGACAGGGAAACGGTGGAAGAGCTGCTGGTGCAGCTGAAGGAACGGGAAGCCTGCTAAGGGCAGAGGGATACAAGCCCTGAGATACAGGAAAAGGAGATAAGAACATTATGAAAAAACGTTGTGCACAAAAGGCCTTGGCATATATACAGGACGGCATGGTAATCGGCTTGGGAGGGGGATCAACGATCGCTCATCTTGCACGCTTTGTTAAGGAGAGCGGAAAGCAGGTGCAAATCGTAACGCCGTCTCTGGAAACGGAAACGCTTTGTATAAAGCTGGGACTGCCGCTTCTTCCGCTGCGTCAGATATCCCATGTGGATATCGCCTTTGACGGCTGTGATGAAGCAGACCGTCAATTTTATGCGCTGAAAAGCGGAGGCGGAATTCATGTCCGGGAGAAGCTGATTGCCAATATGGCAGAGGAATATATGCTGCTGATTGATGAAAGCAAGCTTTCAGACACCCTGCAGTTTCATGTACCGGTTGTCATGGAGCTTTTGGAGGATGCAACAGCCTATGTGAAACGCAGAGTGGAGGAGCTGCAAGGCCGCTTTGTCTGTAAGCATGGGGAAGGAAAGTACGGTGCTGTAATGAGTGATCACGGCAATGTACTGGCGGATGTATGGTTTGATAAGGTCGGGGATCCGAAGAAACTGAATCATGCATTGAAAAGCATTGCGGGGGTTGTTGATACATCCCTGCTGACAAGAGAGGTCACCGCAATTCTGGTTGTTAGCGATCAGGGCTTTGAGCTATTGAAAAAAGGCAGTGTCTGATAAGAAATAATAGATTGCGTGTATTCCACAGCATGCTGCGGGTATTTAAAATGTGAACAGGAAAGGGATGAGAATATGAAAAAATGGAACTGGGGTATTCTTGGTCAGGGCGCAATTGCCGTGCAGATGGCCGAGGCGCTGATGAAGGAGCATGGTACGATTTATGCCGTCGCTGGACGTCATATGGAGAAGGTAACGGCATTTGCAAGCGCATATACGGTTGAGCACTGTTACGATATTGAAAGCCTGCTTGCAGATGAGCAGGTGGATATCATTTATATCGCAACACCGCATACCTATCATTATGACTATATGATGCGCGCTTTGCAGCATGGCAAGCATGTACTTTGCGAAAAGGCAATCACAGTAAACCACAGACAGCTGCAGGAAGCGATGGCACTGGCACAAAAGAAGCAGCTGATTCTGATGGAGGCAATGACGATTTTTCACATGCCGGTGTTTGCCAAAGCAAAAGAGCTGGTTGAGCAGGGCGCAATCGGTAAGCTGAAAATGATACAGGTTAATTTTGGGAGCTGTAAGGAATACGATGTCACGAACAGATTCTTTTCCCCGCAGCTTGCCGGAGGAGCCCTTTTGGATATCGGTACCTATGCGTTATCCTTTGTGCGCTGGTTTCTGCATGCACAGCCGGATACCGTTCTCACGAATATGATTCCCTTTGAAACCGGTGTGGATGAAATGAGCGGTATCATCCTGCGCAATTCACTGGATGAAATGGCTACGGTTACGTTAACCATGCGAGCCAAGCTGCCAAAGGTAGGTATTGTTGCCGGAGAAGAGGGATATCTGGAAATCCGTGAATATCCAAGAGCAGACAGCCTTCAGATTCGCTATACAAGAGATGGCTGGACAGAAACACTGGATGCGGGAACACGCAGTGATGCACTGGTATATGAGCTACGGGATATGGAGGCTGCCGTCAGCGCAACAGCGAACAACAGCACCCTGAAACTATCCAGTGATGTAGTAGCCCTGATGGATGAAGTACGCAGACAGTGGGGAATGCGCTATCCGTTTGAAGACGAAGAGGCATAGGCATCAAAAAAGAGATGTATATAACAGACAATAAGCATTGTGCTTCAAGGCGTATGCAAAGAAGCAGGATGCTTTTTTTGTGAGGTTTCCTTACGTTCTGGTGTTTGAAAAAGGGGGTATTCAAATATCATTGATAGGTTACAGGGGTATTGCATTCCCCTTTTTGATCTTGCACACTGTCAGTAAAGAATCTTTTTTTGATGCTTTCGTATGCATGTCAGAGCGAAAGAGCGGTGAATGCTCGAAAAAAAATACCATCGGGCAGGAAAGCGTGATGTATTCGGAAGAATTTTACATCCTGTCCAGGCAGATTGAATGATTCATACAGCACATGTACATCACCGTATCCATAAATATCAGATGAAAAGTCTGTATCGTACCATGCAGGAAGCGTCCGAAAGTGAGAACCGAAGCAGAAAATCATGGCTTTGCTTCAAGGTGAAAGCAGCAGCTGTCTTGTGATATACTATAAAGACATGCTATACTTAGCGGTGGAAAGAAGGGATGCATATGAAGACGTTATCATTTCTGGTCAAGCCGGTATCCGCAGGCTGTCAGCTGAACTGCACCTATTGCTTCTATAAGGATATTGCAGAAAATCGAAGCCGTGCGAACTACGGGCGTATGCGCAATGAGGTAGCTGTGGCATTGCTGGAGAAGGTGTTTCAAGCTGCGGATGCGGATGCCGATATCACCTTCGCCTTTCAGGGCGGAGAGCCGCTGCTTGCCGGATTGCCCTTCTATGAGCAGTTTGCGGATGCCGTAAAACAGCTTCGCCAGCCAAAGCAGAATGTGCGGTATGCCATTCAGACCAACGGCTGTCTGCTGAATGCGGCATGGTGCTCCTTTTTTCATAAGCACAATGTTCTTGTCGGCGTATCTCTGGACGGATGGCGAAAGCAGCATGATTTGTATCGAAAACGCAAGGATGCCGGTACGTATGCGGACGTGATGCGTGCCATACAGCTGTTACGCAGACATCATGTAGACTTCAATATTCTGAGCGTTTTAAGCAGGCAGCTGGCCAGGGAGCCGAAGAAGTTGTTTGCCTTTTATAAAAAGCACGGCTTTTCCCATGTACAGCTGATTCCCTGCCTTGCCCCTTTGCAGGAAAAACAGAGTGCATATTCACTGACACCGGAGCTGTTCTATCAGTTTTATCGCAGCTATTTTGATCTCTGGATACAGGATGTGGAAAACAAGCAGTATCAAAGCGTTGCCCTGTTTGATAACCTGCTGCTGCTCCTGCAGGGAAAAACACCAGGTACCTGCGGAATGCTGGGAGAGTGTCAGTTTCAGTATGTTGTGGAAAGCGACGGCTCTTTGTATCCCTGTGATTTTTATGTACTGGATGAATATCACTGCGGCAATGTTCTGGATACCGATCTTCTTGCGGCACGCGATTGCAGCCGCGCGAAGGCGTTTGCATACAGGGAAGAGCCGCAGCTGTGTGCTGCCTGTCCATTTCAGCCGATGTGCCACGGAAACTGCAAACGTCTGCGCAGTGTTTTTATGAATGAAACACAGTGCGGCTACCAACGGTTTCTTTTATACGCCTATCCGAAGCTGAAGGAAGTAGTCGAAATAGGAGCTGGCAGGAAAAAACGCCGGGAGGTGACAGGATGAGAAGACTTCTTTTATGGGTCAGCACGCTGCTGTTTCTCTGCACTGCATTGCTTTTGGGAGGAGCTGTGACCCTGCGGCAGGTGAAGGAACAGGGAATGAGTGCGCTTGTCGTTTCCCATCTGGATATCAAAGAGCCGCTTAAGGATGCGCTGGAACAGGTGCCTGGCGGTTTTCTTCTGGAGCAGTCCATCCTGCAGCAGCTTGATACGCTGCAGGAGAATCTTCAGAAGCAAGCAGACTGGACATTCTTTCTGGATACTGCCGGACTTGCCTTTATACAATGTGTAGCGGATGAAACAGCACAGCTTCCGGATTTGGATGCACAGTTTTCAGATCTGCTTTCAAAGGAGCAAACGGCACTGTTTCAGAATATAAATCTAACTGCCTCCCAGCAAAAGCTGCTGCTTCAGATTCTAACCCGTCAGCTGCACCTGAACACCCGTTTGTCTGCACTGGCTGAGGATACACGAGCATCCCTCAGCGTACCCGCCCTTCTGGCTGTGCGGCTTGTGCAGTTCGGTATGCAAAATGATACGATCCGACTTCTGTGCGGAGCTATGCTGGTATCCTTTGTAAGCATGCTGGTTTCTGCATCAGGGAGGTATCGTGCTTTTCGAAATGCAGCGCTCAGCTGCCTGTTTGCGGCCTTACTGTTTTTGTGTATCAGCTATGTACTTCCTTTGCTTGTGCGGATATCCTATGTGCAGATGGAGGAGCTGCTGCATACAGCATTACAGCAGCTGCGTGTGCTGGCAGTCTGGTATCTGGGCGCATTTGCTTCGTTGGCACTGCTGTCATTCATAATGAAAAAAAGTATGCGAAGCTGATTTTATTCATACGCGATGGTGAGTGAATTTAAAACAGGGATTTAACCCTATTGTATTTATCAATAGGGTTGCATTCTCCCTTTTGCAAACACCCTGAAGTAAGAACCCTGATACCCCGCAGGCTTTTTTAAATACAGCATTCCAGAATTCCCAGCAGAATAATCATCCACGCAGCTGTATCTCTTGCATATTTATGAATTAAGTAAGCTATGCAGCTTTTTCCTGCGACCTGCGATACAGCGATAAACAGCAGCGAGCATAGAAAGGTAAACAGGCAGGTTACAGGAATCGGCAGTCCGGTGATGCTTCCGGATATCCCCAGTCCCATGTTATTGATCGTCAGTGCAAATGCCAGAACGACCGCTTCCTTCTGGTCGATTCTGCTGGATGCATCACGGTCATATGCCTTCAGACTTTTCTGCTGTGTCCTGTGATTTTGAAACAGAATCCAACAGCCGATCAGCATCAGCAGGACAGCTCCGATCCGGTTGGCAGTATCCGCTGAGCAGAGTGCTGCCAGCGGTTTTCCTGCAAGCATGGAGATCAGGGTACCCGCAGTGGATATCACCGCAATGATCAAATTGCTTCGGGCATCGATTTTTACAGACTGGATGCCATAGGACAGACCTATGGCAAGACAGTCGATATTCGCAGATACGGCAAACAGCAGGGCAGATAGTACATGCATCGTCATTCCCCCTTTAGCGTATACTATGCAGCAGCTGCAAGGGTGTTAGACATTGTGAAAGCAGTCGTGCCGCAGCTGTTTTACCACTGTATGACAGCGTAAAAAAAAAAGAACTGCAATGAGTTCTATTTACAAATGATGAAATGCTGCGGCAGCTCCATTTCCCGCATGGCCTCAAAGGCATTGATGTATACATCCTGAAAATCAGACAGCACAGCCCATGTACAAAGTGCCCGTATGGAAAGCTTGGAATCGTCAATCAGAAGATGGGAGGAGCGAGAGCGCTGCAGCACCGTGCTTTTCACTTCACTTATTGTGAAATCAATAGCCAGAACCTCCTGAGAATCCAGCTCAACGCCGCTTGCGCTGAAGAAGGCATGGTCAAAATGGAATTTACGTATATGCTCGGTTGTAAGGTAACCGACACTCATATCATAACGCATGTCGTATTTTCCGCCAATCAGAAAAAGCTCGCCGGGAAAGGAGGCAGGCAGCTTGCGTAATGCATAAATGCTGGAGGTGACAAGTTTGATGTTTTTACCTGCAATATATGGAATCAGATAGCTGGGGGTCGTACCGGAATCCACATACACACAATCCCCGTCCTTTACGATAGCGGCTGCCTGTGCGCAGATCATATCCTTTTCCGCACTGTGAATATGTTCTTTATCCATAACGGGCAGCTCCCGATAACTGCTGAGTGTCGCAGGCATTTCTTTTTTTATAGCACCGCCGCGCTCCCGTTGGATCAATCCCTGCTTTTCCAGCTCGATCAGATCGCGGTTGACTGTGGATTTGCTTGCGTTTAAAACCTCCATCAGCTCCTGTATTGTAATGAATGATTTATGATCGAGTAGCTCCAGAATGCGAAAGAAGCGCTCTTTTGTCAGCATAGGATCACCTCCTGTCAGTAAGACACTATCAGATATTTTTCCGGATGTCAATAGACTTCGCATAAGGCGGAGATCTGCGAGGTAGGTACAATAAAATCAGAGATGGAATTCGCTGTTCTCAAAACAGCAGGAAGATGCCTTTCGGTGAAATACATGCGGATACATGAAATGCTGAAGGTAACCGCACGGATCATGGCGCTGCAAGACGAAAACAGATGCACTGTCATGTACATGATTGGATTTTCTTCTCCAATAATGAATCATGCGCTTCCTGCTGTATGCTTTGCTTGTTTTTAAAAGTAACTCAGTAACATCTGTTTTTTGTTATCGGACTTGTAAATAGCTGCGCTTTTTCAGGTCATCGTGGTATAATGATGAGCATACAGAAGGTATGGTATTATGTGAAAAAGGAGACTTTCCCATGGAAACAATGGATGAATTAAAGAAGCGCCTGAATTCCTCTTCTCAATATCTGCAAAGCAACGATATGCAGGTCGTGGAGGTGAAGGAAGGCTATGCGAAGGTTGAGATGATCATTGATGAACAGATTTTGAATGTACATGGCTTTGTACACGGTGGTGCACTCTATTCTCTCGCAGATACCGCAGCCGGGGCAGCGAGCTTTACCTCGGGTCGAGACAGCGTTACCTTGTCCGGTACGATCAATTATATCAAGCCGGGAAGAGGCGGCAAGCTGATCGGAATCGCACAGAAAATATCAGCCGGCAGAACGACCGGAGTTTACGAGGTTTTTATTTTCAATGACGAAGATGTTTTGCTGTCACGGGCAACCTTTACGATGTTCTTTCTCGATCAGGAACGATAACGCAAGGGAAGCAGGGAATAAAAGAAATATCTGCTGGAGATATCCGGCTTTTTGTATAGGAGGAGCGTATGCGTACAGAAACGATTCAGATACAGCTGCAGGGAAAAGCAACAGGAGCAGTCCTGCAGACGTATTTTATGGATGCATCAAAGGAGCTGTTGAACAGCACAAGGCGTCCGGCAGTGCTGCTGATGCCCGGCGGTGCATACCGCTATACCAGCGATCGGGAGGCGGAACCGCTTGCCATACGGTTAAATGCCATGGGCTTACAGGTAGCCGTGCTTCGTTATTCCTGTGCTCCGGCTGCCTATCCCCGGGCACTGCTTGAGGCTGCGGCGGCGTTTCAGCTGTTGAAGGATAACTGCACGGCTTGGAATATCCGTCAGGACCGTATCTTTCTTATGGGCTGCTCAGCAGGGGGACATCTTGCGGCGAGTCTTGGTATAAACTGGAATCAGCCGATAATCACACAATATATTCAGAGAACGGACCTGCGTCCGTTTGCCCAGATTCTATGCTATCCCGTTATCACTGCCGGTGCCTATGCACATGAGGAAAGCATACAAAATCTCCTGCAGGAGCATGCGGAGGATGAGCAGCTGCGAAACCATGTATCACTGGAGCTGCAGGTACATAAGGATGTACCCAGAACCTTTCTGTGGCATACCTATACCGATCCAACGGTTTCCGTACAAAATTCTCTGCTGTTTGCCTCTGCCTTGGTAAAGAAGGGTGTGCTGTGTGAATTTCATATGTATGATAAAGGTGCACATGGCCTGTCTACAGCCGGCAGACTGAGTCAGCGAGCCGACGGAGAGAAGCTGCAACCGGAATGCGAAGGCTGGATGAGCCTTCTGGAAACGTGGATAAATGCAATTCTGTAAAGAATTTTTTAAAAAAGTATCCTTTATGGAAAAAACGGTATACAATAGAACTGACACTATGAAAGCGGTATGCAGAAATGCCTGCACATGTAATAAGCGTATATACTGCTTGGAGGACGAAGATGCTGCTTAGATATCAAAACTTAACCATACGGGATGCTGTAGTGCAGGATGCCGGGCAGCTTGCACAATGGTGGAGTGATGGCAGGGTGATGGCACATGCAGGATTTCCAAACGGTACAGGGGAAACGGTGCAGGAAATTGCGGAAACGATAAAAAACTGTGATACATCCCATCGCTTATTGATGATAGAAATGGACGATATCGCGATTGGCGAAATGAGTGTGCGATGGAAAGCTGATGCAACAGCCGCCATAGGCATTAAGCTATGCGATGCTTCCCGGCAGAACAAGGGAATCGGAAAAGTTCTGTTGAGTATGCTGATATCCTCTCTCTTTCATGAGCAAGGCTGTCACAGGATTATCCTGTATGTGAATCTTACTAATACAAGAGCACAGCATGTGTATGAGCAGCTTGGCTTTACCAGAGTGCGGGTGAATGAAAATTCCTGGACAGATCAGTTGGGAAGAAAGCAGTCCTCAGTTGATTATGTCCTGTATCAAAAGGATTTCATCAGCTACCTGGATGGATGATAGCATGGCCGCAGGGAAGCCTTTGGCAAAACGTTACAAGCATAGGAAGACTTCCGATAATGGATTACATATGCGGATGTATGCTATTTATAAAAAGCAAGGGATTGTAGAAAAAGGATGATACGATGAATACACAAATTTGGAAGGAAGATACGGAAAACCAGCTCGGTGCCATGCGCATCGGCGTGTGTAAATATCTTCTCAATGAAGAGTTTTCAACATTATGGGCAAATGATACGTTTTATACGATGTGCGGATACAGTGAAGAGGAATATCACATCCTGTTTCATGACAGTGCGACCTTGTTTTTTCAGCAGACCCCAAAGGATTTTGAAAAGCTGAAGGAAATTGTTGAGCATGCATATCGAAACAGAAGTCAGCAGTACGAATGCTTCTGCCGCCTTCCTGTAAAAGGAGGGAGCTGTCTGCGGATTCATATGACCGGTACCTTTGCGGAAGAACAGATCGACGGCATACCGGTCGTTTATGTCGTTTATACCGATGTTGAGGATATGATGAGGATTCGTCAGAATCTGGAACTGGAGCATGAGCGTCTGAATCTGGCTCTGCAGATGGAAATGAAAACCGTGTCCTGTATCCGTCTGATGTATATATCCAATGATATGCAGAGCTATATGGATCAGCTGTTGAAAGAAATCGGTGAATTCATGCATGCAGAGCGCGCCTATGTGTTTGAGCTGCAGAACGGATGTATGAACAACACCTATGAGTGGTGCAGCGATGGTGTGGAATCATCCATGGAATTCTGTCAGAATATGGATGTTGAGCTGCTCGCAATCTGGAAGGATTTTATCGAGCAGGGGAAAAATGTTTCCATACCGGATGTGGAACGTATACAGAAAAGCTTTCCACAGACCTATGAGGTGCTGCACGTACAGAATATACACAGCATTGCGCTTTCTCCGATCGTTCAGAATAATAAAAGCATTGGATTTATCGGTGTGGATAATCCGGCACCTGACTATATGCGGAATTTCTCCATGCTGGAAACCATCAGCTATTTCATGAGTGTGGCAATGGAGAAAAAGGATTTGAACGACCGCCTGCTGCATAACAGCTATTACGATGATCTAACCGGTGTGTATAATCGAAATCGCTACCTTCAGGATCTGAATCAGCTCAATGGCAGGCAGATTCCCCTTGGTATCGTCTATATGGATATCAACGGATTGAAGGATATCAACGACCATCTGGGACATACCTATGGAGATAAGGTGCTGACAGAAGGAGCATCCATTTTGAAAAAGGTGTTTGACACCGGCGCCATCTATCGAATCGGCGGGGATGAATTCGTTGTGTTTGTTCAGGGAATGCAGGAACAGGAATTTCTGGAGCAGGTGGGAATTCTGAAGCAGGCAATCATCGGCAGTGCGAATTGCAAGGGGGCAATCGGACATATATGGACATCCACCTGTCAGGATATATCCTCCAGGATAACGGATGCAGATGAATACATGTATCAGGATAAAATGCAGTTCTATCGGAAAAATCCAAATTCCAACCGGTACCGCTGCTGTAACGATACGGTTTTGCAGCTTGCGGACCGCTCCGTCTTGATGCAGGCATTGGAAAAGCAGCGCTTTGAGGTGTATCTGCAGCCGAAGGTGAATTTCAGAAAGGAGCTTATCGGAGGAGAGGCACTGATTCGTTATCACGATGAAACAGGTACCCTGATTATGCCCAATGAATTTATTCCATCTCTGGAGGAGGCACGCACGATCCGGTACGTGGATTTCTTTGCTTTTGAACAGGTATGCAGACTGCTCAGCCGCTGGCATGCGGAAGGCAGAAGACTTACACCGCTGAGTGTGAACTTTTCACGCTACACCTTGCGTATGGCGGATTTTCTGGGAGAACTGGAACGCATCTGGGGAAACTACAATGTTCCCAAGCAGTATCTGGAGATTGAAATCATAGAAAATGACGAGAGTCTGGACAATGAATTTCTGATTATGATAATGGAGCGCATCAAACGGCAGGGATATTCCATATCCATTGATGATTTCGGCGCACGCTATTCCAATATGGCCTTATTTATCAATGCGCAGCTGGATACGCTGAAGCTGGATCGCAGTATGATGCAGGATTTGCAGAATAACCGCCGTTCACAGATGCTAATATCCTCCCTTGTCCAAATCTGTCACAATCTGCAGATGCAGCTGATTGTGGAGGGAGTCGAAACAAAGGAGCAATTTGATATTTTAAAGCAGCTGGACTGTGACGGTCTGCAGGGGTATTTAATCGACCGTCCGATTCCTGTCTCTGTGTTTGAACAGAAATATATTAAGCAGAAATAAGCAAAAGCAGATGCATTCCATTGGAAACCGGCATCTGTTTTTTATGTGCTTACGTAGTTTCTCAGTTGATTTTCCACCGCATTCATAGTAAGATTTGACATGTTGTAGAAAGTGGGAGCGATATATGAACAATTCATCCATGAAATCATTTCTGTCTAAATATCATTTGCAGCTGTTTTTCTTCGCAGTTGCTCTGGAGAGTCTGGCTGCTAATTTTGCACATCCGATTACGCCGACACTCATTCAGAATCTTCAGCTACCGGATTATTCCTTCGGTATGCTGTATGCCGGTATGGCATTCACCAATTTTCTGTTTTCTCCCTTCTGGGCAAAGCAGGTCACGCGTATGGGAAGCCGCCGGGTTCTGGGTATCTGCTGTGTAGGCTACGGCATCGGACAGCTGCTGTTTGCCATCATGAAAACACTCCCCACCATTATGCTTGCCCGCCTTTTATCGGGATTCTTTGTCGGTGGTATTATGGTCAGCTTTCTGACCTATATCATTCATACAAGCACAATGGAGAACAGGGGACGCTATCTGGCGTTATCCGCTACCTTCACGACCGTATTTGCGGCTTTCGGCTATCTGATCGGCGGGTTTGCCGGTGTCGTTTCCATTCCGTTGACCTTTGCATTGCAAAGCGGTGTCCTCATTCTGTGCGGTATGCTGTTTGCGATATGTCTGCGAGAGGATAGGGAGGTAACAGGCAGGTCTGTCAGCATATGGAAGGAAGCAAATCCGTTTCAGGCATTTCTGGATGCCCGTCGCTTTATGACGCTGACATTCGCTGTTTTATTCTTTGCGGTTTTTCTGACCTCAACGGCAACAACGGCATATGATCAGAATTTCAATTATTTTATTAAGGATCAGTTTCATTTCAATTCCTCTTATAACGGTATGCTGAAGGCCGTGGTCGGCTTTATATCGCTGATTGCCAATACTACGATCTGTGTATGGATCATGAAGAGGACCAACGTTAAGAAATCTGTCATCTATGTGCTGGGAGGAGCCGGTGTCACGCTGATTGCCATAACGATGCTGGAGGATATTCTGCCGTTTATCCTTATCAATATCATCTTCTTTGCATTAAATGCTATTTATATCCCTTTACTGCAGGATCTTTGTGCTTCGGCATCCAGTGCTGAGCACAGCAGCATGGTCATGGGCTTTTACAATGCGATGAAAAGTCTGGGGATGATTGCAGGGGCATTGTTCGCAGGATTTATCTATGCAGCGGGACCACGGTTATCCTTTTTGTATGCGGGTATCTTCTTTCTGATTTCCATGCTGGCAGCTATATGGTATTACAGGCGCTCCGGGCGAAATCGTGAGAATGCATCATAGCAGAAGAATAATCAGGTTAAGGGAAAAAAGGCCATTACGGTCTTTGAGAGAGAATGGAGAAAACAAATGGTACTTTTGATTGTGGATACGCAGACAATGATTATGAATGAAGCATTATATGAATTTCAGCTTGTTGAAAGCCGCATAAAAACATTGATAGCGCAGGCCAGAAGGCATGGTGTCGAGGTGGTGTATGTTCGTCACGATGATGGTGCTGAAAATGCGTTGACAAAGGGTGCACAGGGCTTTGACATATACGATGAATTCAAGCCGCTTTGCGGAGAAAAAATAGTTGATAAGAACGTAAACAGCGCCTTTAAAGACACAGGACTGACGGAATATTTAAGAGATAAAGGAGAGGATACGATCATGATTGCAGGATTGCAGACAGAGTATTGTATCAATGCAACGATCATATGCGGATTTGAACATGGATTTCACATGATTGTTCCTGCTTACACAAACAGCACGGTGGATAACGATTATATGCCGGCAAAGAAAACCTATGATTATTATAATAATTTTATTTGGAAGAACCGATATGCATCATGCGTACCTTTTGAAAGGGCATTGGAAATGATCAAGCAGAATATGCTTTGCAGGTAGCAGGGAAGAAGGGGCGTGGATGAGGGCTTAAAACGCGAGGCGATGCAAGGGAAAGACAATCGTCTCAGGCCTGCCGTGATAAGGCGTTACCTGCCGGATGCATGGACAAGTCCGTTTGTATATCTCAAAGAAAGGGAAGCTGAAAATGAAAGAGAAAGTATTTTACAGAATCATAATGGCAGCCGCATTTGTATTAACTGTATGCAGTCTGCTTACACACAACGATTGGATTCTGCTTCTTACTGCCATATTCATGGCATGCTGTGTCATCATTACATTTATCAAAAAGTGATACGACTCTCAGTTGTTTAGGACTCAATTTCGTTTTGATGAAGAAGACAGTATTTCAAATGGCAGAGATGGAAGGACAACATGCTGTCTGTACGTTTTAGCTTAATGCTTGCAGCGGCAGTCTGCTTTGCTATGGATATGTCCGAGAGAAACCTCTGTACGTATACAGGTCTTTTACATAGCAGATCGGGTGTGGAATAATGAAGTGGAAACGTAGTTGCATATAGAAAAACAGAATGGCAGAGGTCATTCTGTTTTTGATTCGGGTTGTCCGGCATATGTATGCAGCAGTCTACACATGGTTGTAAGAATTTTCTGTGCATGCATTAGCTGTAACGTGTCTCCTGTGACATGACAGGCTAAGGTACAGGTATCCTTCCATGTAGAGACTGATATCTGAAAGGACGGGTATATGCGGGCTCTGCCCAGAAGATACAGCTGCCTAATCGTGCAGTCGTCAAAATAGATGGATGCCGCATCGATCTTTCCCAGGTTTGTGTAGGAGATTTCCGGTGAGTGAAAGCCTGCTTTTGCGACAGCTTTTGTGACGGCAAGAGGAAGGTGCTTCATAATCGGATGTAACAGCTGTATGGTATGCAGGTCAGAACAGCGTGCCTTTTCCTCCTGCATTTGTTGATGGACATCCGCAAGCAGCTCCCGCCAGTCGCGATGATCCAGACCATGCAGTGTTACCTGAAAATCTCCAACGAAATTTGCAATGGACCAGCTTGGCTTTTTCTGCAGATAGGAACGAAGATTTACCGGACAGGGAATTGTCACGGCATTCGCTGCGGAGATGCTGTGCAGTGTCTGGGCATAGGCACATAGCAGAACATCGTTCACTGTACAGGCAGATGGACAAATTTGCTGTAACAGCTTTCGTGGAATGCTTTGATGCAGCTCGCTGGTATGCAGGGGATGGGGAGCAAAAGGAAGTGCGGCAGGAATTGTTTTTCTTCTTTTGGTTTTTATTTTTTTCAGCTTTATGATCGGAAGGGATTCGGGGGTTCGGCAGTTTTGAAAGGAGACAGTCTCCTGGCGATAACAGGCTGTCAGCAGGCGAAGGATTTGTGTAGCTCCATCCCCGTCACACAGAATATGACTGTATCCGATGCATACAAGGTCCTGCTGTTCTTTATGTATAATCTGTATGCAGAGCTGTGCATGGTGCTCAATGTCCCAGCTTGAAAAGTCAAAGTCTTCAACCTCCTGAATCATAGAAAAAGTATCGTCCTTCTGTTTCCTCCAGCAGTTATGCTTTTTATCATAGCGTAAAGCAAGCTCGGGCAGAAACGCTATACACTGACTAACTGCATCCTTTAATCTTTCCATACAGATATGGGGCTGTATCGTCAGCTTCAGAAATAAAACAGGCTGCTCGGGTAGCGTAAGTGCCTCCAGCAAATCCAGCATACCGGCAGAATATTTCATGACAGCACTTCCTTTCCATTTTTTTCTTTATCATAACATTGAGCTAAAAAATGTCAAGAGAGGACGATCTGTATGAAAAAGGGAAATACATGGAGTGGCTCAACATATGCAGGATATAGCCTTCTTTTGTAGGATGCAAAAGTTTTATAGCAAGCAGCAGATACATTCTTGTGCAGCATAGGATGCTGAATCAAATAACCATAAACTTTCCTTCGATTTACAGCTCTTTACCGTTTGTCTTAATGACATGCTGATACCAATAGAAGGAATCCTTTTTCAATCGTTTCCCGCTTCCTTTACCATAATCATCCAGATCCACATAGATATAACCATAGCGCTTACTCATCTCCGCACTGGATGAGGATACCATATCAATCGGTGCCCAGCTCAGATATGCCAGAATATCAACACCATCCTTTCTGCATTCCTGTACCTGTATGATATGCTGACGGAGGTATTCAATACGGTATGTATCGTGTATTCCTCCATCCTCTTCAACAATATCCAAAGCTCCCAAGCCGTTTTCCGCTATCATCAAAGGCTTTTCATAACGATCCCAGTATTGTGAAAGACAGTTATAAAGACCCAGCGGATCAGCACGCCATTCCCATGGTGTCGGCTTCAGAAAGGGATTTTGTTCCCCGTCAAAGGGTTTCATGGTATTTTTATCGGAATCAACGATTTTGGAATAATAATAGGATACTGCCAAGAAATCCATCGTATAGGTTTTTAACAGCTTTTTATCCTGCTCCTGTATGTTCAGGTGGATATCGTTATCTTTGAAATAACGCAGGGCATATCCGGGATATTCGCCTTTGAGCTGAACATCTGTAAAATAATACTGCATCCGATTTTTTTTCATGGTCAGAATCACATCCTGCGGCTTGCAGGTAGCCGGATAAAAGGTGCCATCTGCCACCATTGTTCCCATGTGTGCATCCGGATCGACTTCTCTTGCCAGCTGTATCACTCTGGCACCTGCAACAAATTGATGATGCACTGCCTGATACATCAGCTCCTCCATATGCTCACTTTGATCCTCGTAAATGCCCAGAGAACCGAATTGAACTGCTGGCACCAGATTTATCTGATTACAAACAATCCAGTATTTTACCTTACCTTTGTAACGACGAAGTAGAACACCTGCATAATTTACGAAAAAATCAATAACCTTGCGGTTCGCAAAGCCTCCATATTCTGTAACGAGATGGATCGGGAAATCATAATGGCTCATCGTTATGATCGGCTCCATGCCATTTTTTATAATTTCATCGATCAGCTGATCGTAAAACTGCAGCCCCTTCTCATTTGGTTCCTTTTCATCACCCTTTGGAAAGATGCGGCTCCAGGAAATACTTGTACGAAATGCCTGCAGGCCAAGCTCCTTTAACAGGGCAAGGTCCTGCTTATATGTATGATAGAAGTCGATTCCGTAGCGCTTAGGAAAATAACTAATACTATCCTGTATGGCAGCTTTGATACCGGCCAGGGTATCACCGCCTTCTTTTTTTATATCGGCACGTTTTAAATTCGGATCATAGGCTCGCAAGTCGGAGGTGGATAAGCCTCTTCCATCCACATCGTAGGCTCCCTCAATCTGGCAGGCGGCAACTGCTCCGCCCCACAAAAACTTATCGTGAATATCATGTTGCTTTATAATCATGCTCTGTTCTCCTATTCTATTTTAAAAAGAGGGGCATCCTTTCTGCTCCCCTTTGTATGTGATGCAATTCATGTGCTTTCTGCAAACTTCTTTATTTATTATCCTTTATGATTTTTAATACATCAATCAGCTGCCTGCTTAAATGCAGCTCCGACTTAATCGTCATCAGGGTATCCTGCGCATGGGCAAATAACAGGCTTGGTTCATAGCCATATCCACCGGCTTCCTTTTGAATGATATCCGTTTGTGACTTATGTGCCAGTGTGATCGCTTCCTCAGCTTTTTGTAAATGTGAAGCAGCCTCCTGAAAATTAAAGCGCTTTGCTTCCTCCAATGCTTCGTCAGCAGCATTACGGGCATTCCCAGCATGCAGTATAATCTGCATGGCTGCTGTAAGCAGTTCGTTTTGTTCGTTCATAAGAAGTCCTCCGTATTGTATGTATTGTTATTCGACAGCTGCTGTCGTTTCTTCTTTTAATTTCTGTTTCTCATATACCTTGAAAAACGGATACCAGATCATTCCATAAATGAGGAATAAAATGATCCACCATAAGACAGCACGGATATCCTGTGTTGCAAGGACAGAAGAAATTGGTGCAGGTACCTGTCCGATTTCCATCATTTGTGCAGGGATGTTGAGTAAGCCCAGGCTCATAATCACCCAGACATAGACTGGTCCGACAATCGCATTGATCCATGCAGGGATCATCAGCAGAGGATTGAAGACAACCTTTGCGCCATACATTAACGGCTCATTGATGTTGAAGATGGAAGGGACAAGGAAAACTCTTCCCAGCATTTTCAGCTGCTTTGATTTTGAAAAGCACATGAGGACATTGAGTGCCAGCGTTGCACAGACGCCGCCCATTGTGATAAAGCTGATAGACCAGAAGGTCGTATGGCTGACGATATGTGTTGCCGCCTGTCCTGCAGCAATCTGTTCCAGGTTGGCCTGCACACCGGCCATGAGAATCGGTGTTGTGATGGCGTTGAAGGTCCAGCTTGAAATACCCAGGGTGTAGAAGAAAGCCAGAGTAAAACACATGAGTACCAGACCAGGCAGTGTCTGACCGATTTGTATCAATGGTGTAAAGATTGATATAATGGCAGCGTACACATTTACCTCCATAAGCTTGACCATGATCATGATGACACCTAATGAAATGAGGTTTGGTACAACTGTATTGATCCAGGAAGAAACAAAATCCGGAATACTGCTGTCCTTCAGAAACTGCAGCTTTGCCCATAGGTGAAAGATGATAGAGGTAAACAGACCTGTAATCATGGCAACTGCAATACCGCTGGCACTTACATGATTCATCAGAGCGGAAATGCTGTCGGCATCCTCACCGATCGGGATTGCGACCATCAGGAAAACACCGATGGAAGCGATACCTGCGTTGATCATATAACTCGGATGTCCCAGCTTTTCCATACACTGATTCGCAATTGTAAAGGCAACGATCAGGGAGATGATGCCAAAGCTGAAATCACTGATCGGCCCCAGATCCGGCAGTGATGGAAAAAAGGACACAAGCACATTGTATAGAAATATAACGGAGCCTGTTAAAATGAATGGAATCACCTTCTGCATAGTGGAGCCCAATGCGGAAATCCAGGGCTTGCTTAATATCTTGTTTGATTTTGGCACAAAGGAATCTGCCAGCCAATTCATGAATGTATTCATAACTTTCCTCCTGTTTTTATTGCTATTTCTTCAGAATCGATGTATGCTGTTTCTGAAGAAATCTAATGCAAAGCGATTTCTCATGAAGCTAAGATTGCCCTCTTAGCTTTTTTAATTCTTTAAAGTCTGTGCAAAAGCGATCAGGCGCTCACCGTCGAGAGAACCGTAAATGTCTTCCGGTATCAACGCAACTGCAACACCATGCGGATTCGCAAGCTCTTGAAACTTATTGATTTCTTTTGCATAATGCGGACCGATCAGCAGAACATCAATGGTGGAGAGCAGCTCGTTTGCCTCAGAAGCACTGCGTGCTTCAATCGTTACGTTCAGCTTTTTCTTTTTCGCTGTTTTTCTGGCGCTGCTTGCTAAGAAGCCGCTGGACATACCGGCACCACAGCAAAGCAGTATTTTCAAGGTTTCCATTTTTTCACCTCCGTTTTTCTTGACACCTACATTATGCGGAATTTGATAGATTTCATCAACCTGTCTTTTTCCTTTACGGGGAAAGGAGGGCAGGTATGAATGTTTCCTTCAGGGGGAAATATGTGATTTCCCCTTACAGGAAGAAGCAAAGTTGTAATTTCTGTTGGAATTGTTATAATGAAATAAATGAGCAGGAGGTTTTACATATGAATAAGAAACAATTGGAAATGATTCGTTTTTTATCTATTCATAACCGGCCGATGAGCGGGAAGGAGCTTGCAAATGCGCTTAAGGTTACTCCTCGCTCGATAAAAAATTACGTCCATGAGATAAACGGACTGTATGGGAAAAGTATCATCGCATCTTCACGCAACGGCTATGAGCTGCATACCAATACGGTGTCCTCCTTATTGGCTGCTCTTGATGATAAAAAGATTCCGCAGACACAGGAGGAGCGCTCCTTTTATATCATTAAACAGCTCATGCTGCATCACCATTCCGGATTGAATGTATTCGATCTTAGCGATATGCTTTGTGTGAGCTACTCCACAGTCAAAACCGTAATCTATAAAATGAATAAAATCTTTTCCGCCTATCACGTCGCATTTCCCTGTGAAAATGACTGTGTCTATATGCAGGGAAGTGAGAAGGATAAACGCAGACTGATGAGTTATGTAATCAATGAAGAGGCGAAAAACAGCTATATCAATCTTGATTTACTGCGCAAAAATTTTGACAGTATAGATATTGATGCGCTGCAGACAATCATATATCAGACATTTAAAAAATATACGTATTATTTGAATGATTTTGCCGCCTTGAATCTGCTTTTGCATCTTCTGATTATGATTGATCGGGAGCTGAATGGAAAGGAGCTGGATTCCGGACAGACGGACTTCACGTTTACTTCATCACAGGAGGAAGCTTTTTTGAGCAGCCTGAGGCAGCAGATCGAACAAAGGTTCGGTATTGCATTTAATGATTATGAATACTTTGAGCTGTATATGCTGTTTCGCGCAAATGCCAATTTTTCATTGGATGTATCCGGTACAGCATTAAAAAATGCTATAGGTGAGGATGTGCTTGCCTTGACAAGAGAGTATGTCCGTATGATTGATAATCTGTATATGATTGATCTTTCCGCGAACACCTTTATCACACCGTTTGCCCTGCATCTGAAAAATCTGATCTTTCGTGCAAAAACAGGGCGGTCCACAAAGAATCCGATGACGCAGGCGATTAAGAACAATAGTCCGATCGTATTTGATATTGCTATTTATATTGCACTGGATTTAATGGATCGTTATCATTTTATGGTGAATGAGGATGAAACTGCATTTCTTGCGATCCATATCGGTGCTGAGATAGAGAGGCAGTCAGCAAACATATATAAAATACCGGCGATTCTGATATGCCCGGATTATCATGATATGGCATCGGGAATCTTAAATACCATGATGATGAATTTTGGTAATCAGCTGAATCTGATCGGCTCTGTGACGGATGAAACCCAATGCAGGGAAAAGCTGCGGGAGCAAAGAATTGCAATCGTGTTCTCGACAATTCCGCTAACACAGCACGCATATTACGCAAATTCAAAGGTGGTGCAAATATCTCCGATCAATCTTACATCACAGTTCGATCGGATACAGTCTGTAATTTCAAAAGAGCTGGAGGAGGAAAAGAATCAGAAGCTATGTGTTGATTTTCATACCTTTTTTGAAAAAGACCTGTTTCTGTATGAGCCGGCAACTGCATCAAGGGAACAGATCCTGCAAGTTTTATGTGCAGCACTGACCGAAAAGAAGTATGTAAACTCTGATTTTTATGATAATGTGTGCCGAAGGGAAAATGCCGCAACAACCGCGTTTGGGGGGATAGCAATTCCACATGCGGTTGAAATGGATGCCATGAAGACAAGCATTGCTGTAGCGATATCAAAAAACGGAATTCAGTGGGGGTCCAATACGGTGTATATTATCTTTTTGCTGGCGATAAACAAAGCCGATAAGCGGGAATTCAGAAGTATTTATGAATCCCTGATTTCTCTGTTCAGTGAACCGGCTATGATGCCGCTCATACGAAGCTGTACGGGTTTTCAGGATTTTGAAAAAATGATCTACAGCAGTATTCATCCGGAGAAATAAGAATATTATAAAATCGGTTCTGGCTTTCTTTTATTGGACATGGTCAAGGGAGCAGAAACATGAACCAAGGCAGAAGGCTTCAGCCCTGCGCTTTCATTTTTTTCCTGTATTGCAGAGGGGAGCATCCCTTCTGCTTTTTAAACGCCCGTGAGAAATAGTTGGAGTCATTGAATCCGGACAGCTGCGAAATTTCCGAAACGGAATAAGAGCCGTTCATGAGAAAGCCGATACTTTTCTCGATTCGAAATTCCAGAATAAACTCAAACAGAGACTGATGCATATAGCTCTTAAAGATTCTGCAGCATTCGTTTTTACAGACATGAATCTGACCTGCAATATCATGCAGGGTGAGCTCGCGGTTGTAATTGTTTTCCACATACAGCAGAATGGTACGGATTCTATCGTAATTCAGCATATCGGAGGTTGAAAGCTTGCGTGCAGGATGCATATGGAGATGCAGTGTTTCTAATATCGTATAAAGCTCCATCAGGATTGCCAGTTCATAGGCATCCGCTTTTTCTTCATCGTACAGAGCAATGTGCTGAATAGCGGCAGTAATAGCAGAATGCCATGGTGCACTCCCGTTAAAACAGAAGGAGGAAAGGGATAGGTCATTCACAAGCGGCTTCACATATTTCCTGTGTATCAGACTCCCTTCAAATCCGGACAGAAGTCTGGAATCGAAGGTTACGGAAATATAGGTGCAATCCTGCTCATGATACATGGTTCCCGCATGCAGGGCATTTGCATTGCAGAACAATGCATCCCCTTTTTTGACATGGTATTCCTGATGATTGATTCTGTACAGCATTTCTCCGCCGGTGATCAGTGTCATTTCAATTTCCGGGTGCCAGTGCCAGAGAAAAGAACCGGAATCGTAAGCGGTTATTTTCTCATAGCTGACCAGCAAAGGGAATGTGTGACTTCCATGTGCCTTTATTTCTTTTTTTGTTTCATCCGTTATAATCTGCATATCTGCCTCCGGTATTGATTATGATTATAATTTATCATACTACAAAATCCTGTTTTTGGCGCATTTGATATCAAAAATAAGGGGATATTCTTAAAATAATGCTGTTTTTTATCAAGATAGTTAAGGTCTGTGCGGTTAGGAAAGCTTATGATGTATATGAGGAGTAACCGTTTTCATGCTTTTGCACAGCAGTAGGCGTAACAGATTTGACAAGGCGTTCATCTTTTGATGAAAGCTAAGGTCAGCGCATGTTGTCAAACAGATACAATTCCGTTGTTGGCTGCAGAAGCATGGATATGCGCAAGCTGTTCACACTTCAAGAAAGGTGTGGTGCTGCGAGTCTCTCAGCAATAAAAAAGCACTATGCCTGCTCATAAAAGGCTGTATATCTGAGCAGGGACTAAATCAGGAGGATACTTCATGAAAAAACGATTGATTAAAGAATTTACAGATATATTCGAGGTACCGGGTGAGGCATTGTTCTTTTCCCCGGGACGTGTAAATCTGATTGGAGAGCATACAGACTATAACGGCGGCATGGTGTTTCCATGTGCCATCACGTTTGGTACCTATGCTGTTGTCTCAAAACGAACAGATTCCTGTATGCGTTTATTTTCCAATAATTTTAAAGAGAAAGGGATTATTGACGTTGCATTGCAAACGCTGCACTATGATAAAAAGGATGACTGGGCGAATTATGTAAAAGGCGTCCTGTACTTCCTGCAGCAGGAAGGCTTTGAAATTCCATGTGGTTTAAACATACTGATTGAAGGCAACATACCAAACGGGGCAGGGCTTTCCTCCAGTGCATCGCTGGAGGTCCTAACTGGAACAATTCTGAAAGAAACCTTTCAGCTTCCCATCAGTAAGCTGGATATTATCAAGCTGTCGCAAAAAGCTGAGAATCAGTTTGTCGGCATGAACTGTGGTATCATGGATCAGTTTATCATCGGAATGGGGAAAAAGGATCATGCGATCACACTGGATACCGGCACATTGGAATATACCTATGCACCCGTTCAGCTAAAACAGGCTAGTATTGTTATCATGAATACCAACAAGCAGCGCGGACTGACGGATTCCAAGTATAACGAACGACGTGCTGAGTGTGAGCATGCGCTTTCCCAAATCCAAACGGTTGTGAAGATTAAAAATTTATGTGATCTGAAGGAAACGGAATTTGAGAAGGTGCAGCACGTCATCACCAGTCCGGTGGAAAGAAAGCGTGCCCGTCATGCTGTGCTGGAAAACATACGTGTGAAAAAAGCGATAGCGGCATTGGAAAAAAACGATATTGAAGAATTTGGTGCTTTGATGAATGCCTCTCATATCTCCCTGCGTGATGATTATGAGGTTACCGGGATAGAACTGGATACGCTTGTGGAAAGTGCATGGAACCAGTCAGGGACAATCGGGGCACGGATGACAGGAGCAGGATTCGGAGGCTGTGCGATTGCAATTGTCAGAAATGATGATATTGAGGACTTCACAGCTGCAGTGCGCAGAGAGTATACACAGGCAATCGGATATGAACCGAATTTCTATATCGCATCCATTGGTGACGGTGCAGGGAAACTGGCGGAGCTGTGAAGGCTGAGATTACGTTTTGCTGAGGAATGGTACAGAATGCAATGTCACGTAAAATGGGGTGGAAAGTTTTTAGAAACATCTGACTGTATTCCTGGGGACATCCTTTGCTGCATGCATATATGGAAAATCATTTGAAACAGGTACTGAAGGCTGCGGGTCTATGAACTGTACGTTTGCTTCGATTGTGTAGGAAGGTGCAATGCCGCAATATGCACATGGATATCACTGCATTTGTCCTTTTATATTTGTGTCTGCGCAATATGCGAAAAAGAAATGGAGTAAATCATGAAAAAAAAGGTTGCAGAATTTTCACAAGGTGCTGTTTATGCATATACAATTCAGAATGAGGCTATACATATGACAGCCTTGAATTTCGGTGCTGTGATTACGGAGTTGAAAACCTCGGATCGAAGCGGCAATATGGAGAATGTGGTCGCTGCCTTTTCCGATATCATGGACTATGAGCGACAGCAGGGGCCGTATCTGAATGCAGTCGTCGCACCGGTGGCAGGAAGAATCGCCTATGGCAGCTATTCGATGGAGAACACCGTTCATCAGCTTTCAATCAATAACGGCTGTCATCATCTGCATGGTGGTACGGGTGGTATATCCAGACAGTTGTTTCATGTTGAAGAGGAGGAACAGGCACTGCATTTTCATCTGGAATGCCGTCATGACATGGACGGATTTCCACAGGGTACCTACCGCTATGATATATGGTATCGGCTCAGTGGAAACAATCTGATAATAGAATATCACGGTACACCTCCGCAGAAATCGCTGATGAATATGACTTCCCATATGTATTTCAATCTGTCGGGAAATTTGCGGGAATCCATATTGCAGCATGACCTGCGTATTGACAGTGTGGAAAAACTGAAAATTCATCCGGATGGACATCCGTTTGAAAAAGAGAAAATTGAAGCCGGAAGTGCCTTTGATTTCCGAAATCTGACACCGATACAAAAGCGCTACGAGCTTGGCCATCCCGAGTTTCAATATACCAGAGCATATGATACGCCGTTTTTGCTGGGGCCTAACGGCATCACCTTATATCATGCAGGAAGTGGAAGACGTCTGGATATGACTACTGATGCGCCTTCTCTGGTTTTGTATAGTGCAAATTATTTTGATGATGAGAATCTTGTATTGAATCATCATCGAAGGGGAGAGGCATTTATCGCTCTGGCACTGGAAACACAGGACCTGCCAAACGGTGTAAATATCAGGAATGCCGAAGTGCATCCATTTTATGATGCACGGCATCCGTATAAGCAGAAAACGGTATATACCTTTTCTCATATGTAAAACTGGTCAACCATCGGCATCAAAATTTGAAAGCAATAGAGATATCGTGTATCCTTCTTTAAAATATCGGACAGATATAGAGGAAGGCATAGGGCTTTCTTTGAATGCAGATGCTCATACAGGCAGTACTGGCGAAGAAGAAAAACGTGCAGGAAACATAAGAATGCTTCAACAACTTGCTTTATCGCAATAAATATGGAACAGCTTGCATTCCACAGGCTGTTCTTTTATACAGAATCTGTGAAACTGCATGGTCTGTCAACTTCTTTGATGTCTTTCCTTGAAATTTCTGAATATTTAGGTAATTCATAAAAGAAAAGCAGACAGGTCTTCTTATATAAAAGACACGCAGAAACTGGAGAATAAGCGGCTATCGTATGGTGATTGCATTCGCAGGTTAAAAGGGTACTGGCGCTCAAAAGGTAATGAAGCATATAAAATCATCCGGTAAGATGATGCAGACAAGGGGGAGGCATCATAGTAAGGAAAAACGAAATGAAATTTCATAGGGAAAATATGTTTTTAAGGTAGACAAAATAAAGATTTTAGTGTATTATTGTAGGGCACTCAATCATGCAGGAGTGGTGGAACGGCAGACACGCTGTCTTCAGGCGGCAGTGCGAGCAATCGCGTGAGAGTTCAAATCTCTTCTCCTGCACCATTTGTTGAGTCAGACGCTCTATATCAGCGTCTTTTTTTGTTTTGAAAAATATATGTCCTGCCATGCATACATGGGATACCTGCCAGCATTTGCAATCATTGCAGGGAAAGTAAAGTAAAAAAATGATTTTTTTCCATTTAGGGGTAGACAAATCATTTTTTTCAGTGTATTATAATTGAGCATCATGAAACATGCAGGAGTGGTGGAACGGCAGACACGCTGTCTTCAGGCGGCAGTGCGAGCAATCGCGTGAGAGTTCAAATCTCTTCTCCTGCACCATGATAAGCACAAAAGCGCTCTATATCAGCGCTTTTTTTGTTTTATAGGATAATAGTAAATAAATACACAGTATCGTGTATATCGGATATACATATAGCCGCAGTTGCTGTAGCTTACTTTTTCTCATGTCAGTATCTTTTCCTCTCCCGCAAATATTCCATATAGATACTGCAGGAGGGAAAGAAAATGCCTGCGGCAGAATATGACAACAGAACGCTGTGTTCGTGTGTATCGACTCCAACTCATTCCACCATACTGACAAATGTCTCAATGAACTCATCATAGGAATTGCAGGCAGTCAGTTTTTTTACGTTTTCCCGTTCAATTAACACAGCACTGATTGTTTCATATACTGATTGAAATAATGTTCTGTCATGTTTATTGAAGCACATCAGAATAACGATGGAAACCTGATTGCTGTTCCACAGAATAGGCTTTTTGGAAATCAGAATATTGATAATCGTTTTCTTGGAACGCATATAAGTGCTGTGCGGTATGGCGAAATGATCAAAAGCAGTAGAGGACATATGCTCACGCTCCATGATTTCATCAAACAGCCTTTCATCCGCAAAACCGTGCCTCTGCAGCTTGGCGCACATTGCTCGTATGCAGGCGGAGGCGGAGGAAAACCCTTCTGCCTTCTCAAACATAATGGGAAGAAACAACTGCCGGAATTGCTGTTCAAAGTCATTTCGATATTTTTCAGCCTTGATTTCTGTTATCATCTGCTGTATTTTCTGCTGATCCTGCTTATTTAAAAATAAGCCGATCTGTACATTGCGCAGCTCGAAGTGCTCCGATAGCGGGAGAATGGAAATCACCAAATCAATATTTTTCTGTGCATATACAGCCTGTTCGCTGGTTGCTACATCGATGATTGTAAGATCCTTGGAAAAGACGTCGTTTACCTGCTTAATCAGATTTTGAACCATTTCGTAATATTGCGGACAGTACAATAAGGCTGTAATCTTGTTGGAAACAGACTTCATCTCACTGAACATACAGCCTAAATGGATAGCGATATAGGATATTTCATCCTCGTTAATGATGATACCGGTGCTTTTCTTAATTGCGGATGAAACATGAACCGCTACATCAAAGAAAAACGGACACGTGGTTTTTATAGTATTCGTCAATGGATTCTTATTCAGATTATGATTGTTGGATCGGATAAACAGGCTTTGCAGATGCAGAGAAAAGCAATTCAGAAGCTTTTCATTGCACAGGTCAATTCCATAGGATTCCTTGATTTCGTTCAGCAGCTTTTCCGCAAGGGACAGATATTCCGGCTGAATATAATTGCTGACATTGGAATCCTTTAAATCCGTATAATCGATCGGCGTTGTTCTGGACATGACCAGAAGGGCAAGCTCCTGTATTTCCAGCTCAATGTAATGAATATGAAAGTGATGCTCGAACTGCTGAACTGCATCAAGTGTTATGGTATATGCGTGTGACTGGATACACCCCGGTGTCAAAACACTCTGGGAGCTGAAATTTTTATGCCGGATTCGGTCTATGGAAATCGCAGTGTGCAGTACCAGATTGGTCAATGAAAAATCATTGATAAAATATCCGTTCTTCTGAAAGCTTTCCGTAAAGATAGAATGGATATATGTGATATCGATATCCGGGAATTTTTTCTGAATCATAGCATAGTCTACAAAATTGGTGGAGGATTCTCCATAGAGTACATCGCTGATCAGCTTGCGTTTATCACTTTCCGAACCGCTCAGCGCTATGGTATCCCGTTTGTTTATGATTTGCAGATGATAGGTGCTGATTTTGCTTTTCAGCTTTGCAATTTCCTTTTTCAATGTAGAATAGCTGATATACAGCTCCTCACACAACTGGTACATGTCCAGGTAGGTATCCGATTCAAGAGACAGCAGCGCATTCAATATGTACTGGATACGGTCCTCAGAGGACTGCGGTGCTGCGCTGTCGTAATGCTGCAAGCGCTCCAGAATATGGAAGTCGTTTAGTGAATATCCGCGTATGGAGGAGGTGATGACAGAATTGTATGTCTGATTGATTTCCTTTACATAATTTTTTACTGTTCGTGAAGAAACTGAAAAATGTGCAGCTAAGAAATCACTGGTACAGGGCTCATGCTCCGCAATGAATTTCAAAAATGAGGCACTGTCAATTTTCATAGGAATCCGGCTCCCTTCTGTAAGCCCCCTTTTGCAGCCTGAATTGCAATGAAACATGATGCAGGCTTCTCTTTCTTCCCTTTGACTGTATGAATCATATCCATCCTTCTTATGATTGCGCAAAATGTATACGAATAAGATAAAAATCAGTTTCCTGTTTGTGTAGATGGAGACTTTTTTTATGAGGCATCACATGGAAGATGCTGCATAATAGAAGATATTCTATCTCCATATCCCCTGTTTCAGTTATAGTATAAAGGATTGTAAAGCAGAAATAAACTGCTTTTTTTTCACCGTGAAAGGGGAAAACGAAGGAACCTTTTTTTTGCACGCTTTGCAGTGAAAAAGAGGAGAGGAAATAAACTGGATTTCAAATATAATGGAAGCAGGCAATCGATTGTGAAACAGGAGAGGAGTTATGGGAAATGGATGATGAAATTGTCGAATGTTCGATGGATATGATTTTAAACGCAGGCAATGCACGCAATGCATGCTTTCAGGCTCTGGAAAAAATGAAGGACTTCAGCTTTTGTGAGGCGGCGGAGCTTCTGGAGCAGGCGAAGCAGAATATTCTGAAATCCCATCAGGCGCATACCGGCTACATGCAGAAGTCAATACAGCAGGAACAAAATGAATACTGTGTGCTGTTTGCTCATGCGCAGGATACACTGATGACGATTAACACGGAAATCAATCTCACAGGCTATATGATGGATATCTTCAGGCATTATGATGAAAGAATCAGACAGCTGGAAGCTGTCATAGAAAAGGGGTGAGTATCGATGTATAAAATATTACTGGCATGCGGTGCCGGTTGCTCCAGCGGACTGGTAGCGCAAAGGATGCGCAAATATGCGAAGAAAAATAACATCGAAGCACAGATTCGCGCAGTTGGGGATGCGGAAATCATCAACTGTGTGGAGGATTATGATATTTTAATGCTGGGACCTCATCTGCAGTATGAGCTTCCGAAAATCACCGCCTCGATTCAGGCAAAGGGACTGGCAACGATCATCCGGCTCATCACAAAGGAGCAGTATGCTGCTCTGGATGGAGAGAGTGTATTAAAGGACGTTGTCCGTGTGCTTGATGAAGCACCGAAATAAAAATTGAGATAGAAAATCGTATGAAATAGAAAGGAGAAGGTATATCCACGCCAATAAGGGAAATAGACATGGATATACAGGTGAATAACAATGTCAAAGTACAGTTATTTTAATGAAAAGGCAGTGCCCGCCATACAGAAGGTCGCATCAAACTCCTATGTTGTAGGTGTTCAGAAAGCAGTTTTAAAGGTAGTGCCGATGATTCTGGTATCCAGTATTATCACACTTTACAATATTGTAAAAACATATGTTCCAGCGCTTCCTGCTCTGGATCCGATCAGTAACTATTCCTTTGGGCTCATTGGAATCATGACAGCTTTTCTGATTCCCTATTATCTGCTGGAGGAAAAGCATGACAGTCGGAAAATTGTCGGGGGTATGACCGGACTGGCTGTGTTCATGCTCGCAATGAATCCGAAAATACTTGAGGAGGGAAATCTCTACAACTTCTCTAATTTCGGTGCAGCCGGAATGTTTGTTGCTATCATATGCGGATTGTTCATCGTCATGATTTTCCGCTTATCGAACCGGCTGAATCTGGCGAGTGAGGATTCACCGCTACCGGATTTCTGCAAGGAATGGTTTAACAGCATTATTCCCATCTTTGTTATACTGCTTATATCAACGATTGCTGTGTATAATTTTGAATTTGATCTCTTCAATTTCATTGTTCTGCTATGCAATCCGATACTGGGGATTGTAGATACCTACTGGGGCGGCTTGCTGATCGTATGTCTGCAAACGGTTGTATACACCTTCGGTATTAGCTGCTGGGTGTTCAATGGTGCGATATGGCCGATTACAACAGCGGCACTCGCTGCAAACGCAGCAGCATTTGCAGCCGGTACATCACTGCCCTATGTATACAGCTATGGTTTTGATTATGCATATATCATCTTTGGAGGAATGGGCGTAACACTGCCGCTCGCTGTTTATTTCCTTCGGTCAAAATCGAAACGGCTGAAGCTTCTTGGTAAGGTTTATATCGGTCCTACACTGTTAAACATCAACGAGCCGATCATGTATGGAAATGTCGTGTGGAATCCCATCCTGATGATACCGTCCTGGCTGTGTACAATCGCCAATTATTCGATTGCATATCTGCTGGTAAGAATCGGCCTGATCATGCCGCCGATATCCTCCTTCGGTCTGTGGTTTCTGCCATATCCGCTGCCTTCACTGCTGATCGGAGGAATTTCAGCCGCAATTGTCTGCTGTCTGCTGATTGCATTGGATTTCGTGATCTGGCGCCCCTTCTTCAAAGCCTATGAAAGAAACATACTGAAGGAAGAAGAGGAAGCAGCTGCAGCGCAAGCATAACATTTGAATTATCATATACGAAAAGAAAGGAGTTCATTGCGGTATTGTTAAAAGCAATGATACGGGGTATTGAAATGGAAACAATGAGGAAAGCATTCCCAAAGAACTTTTTATGGGGAGCAGCAACTGCATCCAATCAGATTGAGGGTGCATATCTGGAAGGCGGAAAGGGTCTTTCAACAAACGATTTTGTCAGGTATATTGAACCGACAAACCGTGCAAAGGGGGATACAACCTTTACCATAACGTATCAGCAGCTGCTGGAGGAAATGGAGGATGAAAGCAGATTTAATTTCCCAAAACGCCGGGGAAATGACTTTTATCACCGCTATAAGGAAGATATTAAGCTGATGGCTGAGATGGGATTTGGCGTGTTCCGCTTATCCATCGCATGGGAGCGCATTTATCCGACAGGCTTTGAGGACACGCCGAATGAAGAAGGTCTTGCATTCTATGACCGTGTGTTTGATGAGTGTCACAAGTATCACATAGAGCCGCTCGTGACACTTTCACACTACGATTTTCCGCTTGAGGTCAGCAGGCGGTTGAATGGATTTGAATCAAGAGAAACCGTGGACCTGTTTGAGAAATATGCAAGAACGGTTTTTGAGAGATATCATGAAAAGGTGAAGTACTGGCTTACCTTTAATGAAATCAATATGGTCCTGCACAGTCCGTTTGCCTGCTGCGGCGCGATGATGGATCACAGTGAATTAAGTGAAATACAGCTAAAATACCAGTGCAGCTTTCATCAGCTTCTGGCAAGTGCCCGCTGTGTTCTTGCAGCCCATGAAATTGATGAAACATTGCAGGTAGGGAATATGCAGAGCAAGCAGGTGTATTATCCGAAAACCTGCAGTCCACAGGATAATCTGCAGCAGCTTTTTGATACCGGTATGGATTTACTGTTTCCGGATGTGCAGTGCAAGGGAGAATATCCATACTATATGAAACGCTTTTTTGAACAGAATAACGTTGTTCTTCCTATGCAGGAGGGAGATGAAGAGGTATTGAAAAAGGGGACTGTTGATTTCATGAGCTTCAGCTATTACAGCAGTATTGTATCAGGATATAACGGTGATTCCTTAAAGCTGCATACCTCCAATTTAATGGGTGCTGAGAAAAACAAATATGTGGAATACAGTGCGTGGGACTGGGCAATCGATCCAATCGGTATGCGTATCGCATTGAATCATATGTATGACCGTTATCATTTGCCGATCTTTATCTCCGAGTGCGGCTTCGGTGCCTATGATCAGGTGGAAGCCGATGGTATGGTTCACGATGATTACCGGATTGATTTCCTGCAGAAGCAGTTGACACAGGTGAAGGAAGCAATTCGTGACGGGGTAGAGGTATTCGGATTTACCGCATGGTGTCCGATTGATCTTGTATCACAGACAACATCAGAATTTTCCAAGCGATACGGCTTTGTATATGTGGATTTGGATGATTATGGCAACGGTACGTATGAGCGTACACCGAAGAAAAGCTTTTACTGGTATAAAAAAGTGATTGCATCCAATGGTGAAGAGCTATAAGCCGTTGTAAAACAGAATTCGCCTATCTTAACTAGAGGATAAATACGCTGTGAGGAGGGTACGACGCGATCATACGTTTGTGCCCTTTTTTGCAGGTGTTGGAAAGCGTCTGTCTGTTATCAGCCGGATGTAGTGTTTTCAGTTGCTTGAACCTTTTTCAGACAGGGTCAAGCAAACGGATATTTTATACCCATCACCCATTAATGCATAGCATAGAATACATCTGTACCTTCAGATAAAAGCTGTAAAGCAGCCTCAGCCTGAGAAGCTGTTTCTTTATGTTATGAGAGCTGTTTGTAATACTTATATGATTTCAGGCCTGATCACATATGTGTCAATGGGAATGGCATATGTCTGGAAAGGATTCTATTTGATATTGATGAACCGATAGACTAAGAAGTATGCTTTGCCGGCATATATTGTTTCCTGCTGGGAAATATTTCTTCCTGAAGTTGCGTTTTATGCCATTGTAACTCTGCGGGGAAACGATATAATAAAAGCAGAAAGAAGGAATGAACAATGACGATGATTCGACTTGGAAAAAAGCTTATCGCGCTGCGAAGAGACGCGAACATGACGCAGGAAGAGCTGGCTGCATATATGGGTGTATCGAAATCCAGTGTTTCCAAGTGGGAAACCGAAACGACCCTGCCGGATATCCTGCTGCTGCCCCAGCTGGCCACTTTGTTTAATGTCAGTGTGGATGAGCTGATCGGATATGAACCGCAGCTGAGTATGGAGGCTGTAAACAAGCTGTATCTGCAGCTCAGTGCTGAATGGAGCCGGGACAGCGCCAATGCGTATGCTCACAGTGAGGAGCTGATACGCAAATATTATTCCTGCTTTCCCTTCCTGCTCCAGATGGCAGGGCTTTATCTCAATCACTACATGCTGCATGAAAAACCAGAACTGGTTATGAAGCGCAGTGAGGAGCTGTGTGACCGCGTGATTGCGGAAAGTGAGGAAAACAGTCTGGTAAAGGATGCGATTTCTTTGAAAATAACCTATTTGATTACCAGCAGACAGCCGCAAAAGGCATTGCAGCTTCTCGGTGAAGAGGCAAAGCCGATCGCACAGGACAGCGAGATGATTGCGGCATGCTATCAGATGCTGGGAAAGCCAAAGCAATCCAGCCGTATCTTTCAGATCTGCATCTATCAGCATCTGTTGTTCGTAATACAGGATATGGCCAACTATATGATGATGAATATGGAGGATGAGCAGCTGTGTGATGAGACCATGCATCGTATGCTGGAATTGCTGAAGCTGTTTCATATCGATGCACTGCATACCATCACCTCCACGATGGTTTATATGTCCTGTGCCATGGTCTATGCACAGCGCAGGGATAAGGAGTCCGCACTGCGAAAGCTGGAACGGCTGATCGACGTGATTATCCGCTACGATCTTGCCCATATGAAGATTCATAGAGATACGTATTTTACAGAGGTGGAAGCCTGGATGGAATCTTTACAGCTGCGCACACAGGCTCCCAGAGACGGCGGGGTTATTCTGGACTCGCTGATTCAGGAGCTGCAGCCGCCTGTATTCGATTTTCTGAAGGGGGAACCGCGTTATCAGGCCTGTTTGCAGAAGCTAAAGGCTGAAAAGGAGAGAGCATAATGGATACACTTATGGAATATCTGCCGGCATTACTGCCGCTGATTCTGCTGGAGCTTGGTCTGGCAATATTTGCATTGATTCATCTGATTCGTCATCCACAGGTTAGGATTGGAAACAAATGGATCTGGATACCGGTTATTTTGTTTCTTCAGTTTCTGGGGCCGATTCTCTATTTTGTAATCGGCAGAGAGGAGCAGTAGCAATGGATGTATTAACACTACGCAACCTGCATAAAGCCTTCGGAAGGCAGAAGGTTTTGCAGGGCATCGATTTAACGGTACCGCAGCACAGTATCTTCGGGTTTATAGGAAAAAACGGTGCGGGAAAAACAACGACAATGAAAACGATTCTCGGTCTGGAAAAGGCGGATGCCGGGGAATTGTATATTATGCAGGAGCCGGTTGTTTTTGGAAATACCAGAACGAACCGCTATATCGGCTACGTCAGTGATGTCCCTGAATTTTACGGCTTTATGACAGCACGGGAGTATTTGCAGCTGTGTGCTGAGATATCCGGCCTTGCTGCGCAGAAGGCAAAGACACGGATTGATGAGCTTTTACAGCTGGTGGGATTATCAGAGACCGGAAAAAAACGATGTGCCACGTTTTCCAGAGGGATGAAGCAGCGCCTTGCGATTGCGCAGGGGCTGCTGAATGAGCCTAAGCTGCTGATAGCAGATGAGCCGACATCGGCGCTGGATCCGCAGGGTCGCAAGGAGATTCTGACAATACTGGAAAAGGCGAAAGAGAAAACGACGGTATTGTTTTCCACACATATCCTGAGTGATGTGGAAAGCATTTGTGATTCCATCGCCATTCTGCATGAGGGAAAGATCGCCGTAAGCGGAAATTTACATGAGCTGCTGCAGATGAAGGGAACTGCATCGCTTTATGTGGAAACTAAGTGTGAGGAGGAGTGCTCGCTGTTGCTGGAAGCATTGCGAAAGCGGGGCATTGCCGTACAACAGACACATCCGTATGCAGTGCAGTTGCCGGATCATATGGAAACACAGCAGCAGGTTTTAGCTATTGTAAATGCGCAGGGGCTGCGGCTGCAGAGGCTGGAGCGCATGCGTCCGACTCTGGAACAGTATTTTCTGGAGGTGACAAAATGAAGGGATTCACAGCGTTTATGAAAAAGGAGCTGCTGGAGGCAGTACGTTCCTATAAGCTTGTCATATTATTGATTGTATTTGCAGCACTGGGATTTATGAATCCAGTCAGTGCACGTTATTTACCGGAGCTGGTCGCAGGTTTTCTGCCGGAAGGTATGCATATGGAGATTCCACAGCCTGTCGTACTTGATTCCTGGCTCCAGTTCTTCAAAAATACGGCGCAGATCGGCTTGATAGCAATCATTATTATGTGCTCATCCTCAATGGCGAATGAAATCGGAAAGGGGGTTCTGATACCGCTGCTGGCAAAAGGGATGCCCCGCAACAGCGTTCTTGCCGCAAAATTTATTTCCATATCATGCTTGTGGACATTGTCTCTGGGATGCTCATTCCTGATTACCTTTCTGTACAATTTCGTATTCTGGGAAAGCTCTCTCGTGCCGCATCTGTTTCCGCTTGTGACTGGGGTATGGCTGTTTGGTTTGATGATGATAGCCTCTATGATTCTGGGGGGCGTGTATAAGGGGACTGTTTCCGGAAGTCTGCTGTGTGCCGGCTGCCTGTTTCTGCTCTGTGTGCTGATAACGATGTTTGCTGCGGTGGCAGATTATTCACCCTTTGTGTTTTTGTCACAGTACCAGTCTTATCTTACCGATGGCATCACGATGCAGGAATTTCTGAAGCCTGCAGTCTGTGCAGTTACTGCTACCCTGCTTCAGCTGGCAGCGGCAGTTATTATATTTCGTCGCAAAAGTCTATAATTGAAAAAGCAGTCACTTATTCACAGTGGCTGCTTTGCCTTTGTTCTTTCTTACTCCAGGGTGTTTGCAAGTAGGAGGATGCAAATGCTATTGATAAATACATTCGTGTTGAATTCTCCTAATTTTGGATTACCCCATAAGGGAGTAGGAATTTTTCTTGTTTAGGATTCTTTTTCTTCTGGAAAGGGGAAAGAGTAGAATCATTGATGAAATCCCGAATCGTAATTGATCCGATGATAAGGGGAGGAGACGATTTGGTAAAACGATCATTCAGGATGAGGAATGAACATGGAATGAAATTATCACTGCAGCTTCAGAAAACAGATTTCTCTGTTTTCTACTTTATCCTATGTTCAGAAAGGGCTGCAGTATTGGCAAAACACCAGTTCCATGCAGAAATTTCAGAAAATTATATCACACGCATAAAATTATAGAAGGTATGGTGAATTTGCAGCTGGCAGCTCTAATTACGAAAACCAGGCTGTATGCTCCAGATTTATGATATAATTTAAGAAATCAGTTATGCTTGCATACTGGGAAAGGAGGCTAAATAAGATGAATATAATGATAGGAAAGAGAGTACAGAGAAAACATGAGCTATATAGAAAAGAACAAGGAAGCTTGGGAGGAAGCGTTCGACAATAGAATCAATGGCTGGGGAGATGCAGTCGTTGAAAACCTCCAGGCATCATCCGCTTATTACATTCAGCCTGCGTTACAGGCTGAGCTTGATCAACTGAATCTTGCTGGAAAACATGTTGCGCAGTTTTGCTGCAGCAACGGCAGGGAGCTGCTGTCCATCAGCAGTCACTATGGGGCAGTCGGTACCGGCTTTGATATTGCAGAAAATCTGATTGCACAGGGGCAAATGCATGCAAAGCAGCTGCATGTGCCATGTAGCTTTTCCGCTATGAATATTCTGGATATAGGAAGCGAATATCATCAGAAATTCGATGTGATCCTGTTTACGATCGGTGCAATTACCTGGTTTCAGGATGTAAACGCACTTTTTCGGGTGGTGTCCGACTGTCTAAAGCCAAAGGGCATTATGCTGATTCATGATTTTCATCCACTTATGAATATGCTTCCTCTGCCGGGGGAGGACTGCTATTGCGATGATGTCGTCAGGCTGCTAGAGCATAAATATTTCACAGCTGAGCCATGGATTGAAAACAATGGGATGGGGTATATTTCCGGAGATTATGCATCCAAGACATTCACAAGCTTTTCACACTCCATTTCAGAGCTTGTGAACAGCACCATACAAAGCGGTATGAGTGTAAGGCTGCTGAATGAATATGATTATGATATCGGACTGTCGGATGTATATGATGCAATGGGCTTGCCGTTATCCATGCTGCTCATGGCTGAGAAAGTATAAACATATGACGCTAGCTTAGTCTTGAGTTCAGAAAATATAATAAAATAAGAAACGGGGAAGATACCCGAATGCGTTTGAAAATCAGGCTGTTGATCTGGGATGCTGAGATCGATGCCTGATTTTTATTCATATAAAAGGCAGCAGCAGTCTCAAACAGAGCGAATATAATGATCTGCATACTGTGAACCATATAAAAAAGCCGATATTTACCGGCTTATTTATCAAAATGGTGCAGACGATGAGATTTTATTTTTAATTTCCTCATGTGATAAATAAAGGCTTTTTTATCATCAAATTTAATTATTTTCATGATTTTCCTATTTTTTTATGCCAAAATTTATGCCACAAAAAGCCGCTATGATTTGCGGCTTTTACACCTTGTATATTATATTTTTCCTACCTGTTTCTGAATCAAGCTCGTATATTCTGTTCAGTAAAAGTTCACCATCTTTTTTTACAACATTCAACACATAACAAGCCCCATGTAACCAACACACAATTCTTGATTTCCCTATCTGCAAATCATGTGTATAACTTAGTGTTCCGAAAACTTCTTGTTCTCCAAACTTATTCCATTCTGTAAATTTTATACCAGCATCAAAAACAATTTCATAAGGATATTTGGACGGCTTTCCTGTGGCCGTCTTAGGGTTATATCGCACATAAGTGCATTTCTCGCTGTTGTAATCATCATGGTTATAATTAAAAGTAATGTTCATAGGATTTACTTTAAAAAAATGCTTTCCTGTGATATGCGATGCTTCTTCTATAAAATGGTTGAGAAATAAAATATCAGTTACAATTTTCTTTGTAGATGATATTTTTAATGTATAACATTCCCCTTCTTTCTCGTTACTACGTATTTTCTTATCAAATTTAATTTCATTTATATCAGTCATTGATTCAATATGCCCATTTAAACGATCTAATAATTCATGCAGATATACCTCTATAGCATCGTTGAAAATTGGATATTTATATTGTATAGCAGCAACTTTCTCATATTCTTTTTCATAATTGCGGTTACGGCCTTTCTCGGTTTTCATCATCCCAATTTCACTAAGTTTAATAGACTGGTATTCGGATATAATTAAATTCATGTCATTTACATACTCATCATGAGTCTTGCTGACACTGATTATATCTGTTATCATTTTCTTTGCTTTTTCAATTCTTTTGTAGCAGTCAAGGATTACAATAAATCGCGAAAGATATGAATCTAAATTTTTAAAACCTCTATTTATATCCTCGGAGATTCTATTGATGTCGTTCGTCGCAAACCGCACATCAGTGATAAAGTAATTCTTACAAGTTTTACAAATATTGCTAGATGAAAATAGGCCGGTGCTGTGTCCACAATTTATACATTTTCCCATAATAAATTCCTCCGTGTTATTTTTATATTATATCACGAAATAAAATGTCATTATATAGATAGTGATAATATAAAAAAGAAAACCGCCAATACAGCGGCTTAATTATCGAATTCATTAAGTGAAATATTCGAATCTTTTAACTCTTTCTCGAAAACGGTTTTTATATTGTCTGGATCATCACCAGTTTCCCAATTATAAGTTATAGGATTATTGTCTTCACTAATCTGAAATTGTTTTTGATCTATGTTCAAATAATAATTACTATTTTTCTTTTTGTCCACGACCTTTGCATATATGTTGTCTGTTAAGTGATAATAACCATTATAAATCAATTTTTCCTTGACTGTTTTAGGTGTATAAGTGACCTTGTCTGGTTTTTCACCATTTTGCAAATTTGTTAAAGCATCTTCATATTGCTTTGCTTGTTTAGGTGTTAAAGCATTATCTACACGTAGAAGGATATTCTTATACTGATATTTGTATTGATTTGGTGGAAATGGACCAGATTCTAATGACTCTATATATTCGTGTCGTTTCGTGGCATCTTTCTCGTTTTCAAAAATCTCAAAAGACCCACCAACAGGATTCTCGTTAATATCATTTTGACCAACACGTTGATCAGCAAAATTCACTTTGCTTGTGTAACTTCCAGGTCTTCCAAGCAATTCATTTACATCGGTTTCTTCATTGTATACAATTATCTTTGAAATAGGAATACCACTCTCTTTAAATAGGCTGCAAATTTCTTCAGCAGATAATTCTGTGATATTTATCTTCTCCTCATTCTTCGCGTTTTTTCCATCATCATTGGTGCTACAACCTCCAATCCCCAAAAGTACAGTCATACACATAAGCACTGCAAATAATTTTTTCATTATCTTTTCCCTCCGTTTTCTCAATTATATCATGTTTTGCTCAACACTCCAATCTCATCCATTTATTTCCCCATCTTTTTACCTGTTTATATTGATATATGCATTCCTGCACATAATCAGCAATTCTAACAGGTACACCAACACTACATAGATAAGTATCATAGTATTCATTATCGTATATTCGATTATCTAATAAATAAAGACAAGCAAAAATGTTTGCTTCATTTTCTTCGCGTCGGATGTTACGTATTTGTAAAGCTGCGTCAGAGATTCCAGTCATCATATGTAAGTAAAAATGTCCCAATTCATGCAGCAATATAAATTGTTCATACTGTTCAGAAAGTCCGGGTTTTATAAAAATAACCACTTGACCATACCCTTTGTCTATTCTGCTATCTCTCCCATAACAAAGTGTTTCATCATAGATTACATCAATATCCTCGCTGGTTATCATATCTTTGGGCGATAGGCTCTTTAAAAAATCCACCTTTTCCATTATTTTTTTGAATTCCATAAAAAATACCTCCTTTAATGGAAGTATATGTCAATTCATTACATTATATATGTAACAATATCATTTTTTATATTTGCTTGCGAAAAATTTTATACTATCGAGTATCTGATTTGCAAATTCGATTTTTTCATTATCGCTCATTCTTTCGATATCATATCCTCCGAATGCTGCAACCTGAGGATGTTCGATGAATATTTTAGCAGCTCCTTCTACGGTGCTGATTGTATGATTATTATCTGACTCTACACTACTGATTCTGGCTTGTTTTAAAAGCTCGTCGCAATCAATATCAAGAACATTGCATAGTGCATCCAAGGTTTCTATGTCTATCCGTACTTCGCCAGTTTCATATCTTTGTATAGTTTTCTTTGTTTTACCGATTCTTTTACCTACTTCTTCTAAACTGTATTTATGTTTGGTTCTTGCGTCTTTTAATTTTAATCCGATGTATTTGTAAAACTCATAATCTAAGTATGACATATAAAGTACCTCCTTTAATTATATCTATATATTAACACAAAAATGACACAACACAACAAAAAAATGATAAAATGTGTCTTTTTCTTGACACATCAACGGAATGATGTTATTCTTTATGTGTCATTTAAAAGACACGGAGGTGATTAAATGCCAATGATGACCATTGCTGAAGCAAGACGTTTGAAAAATATAAGTCAAGAAGAAATGGCTAAATCTATCGGATGCTCTTTCTCAGCATATAGATGCAAGGAAAAGTATGTTACTTTAATGAATTCTAATGAAGTAGCAGACTTTCTCAGAAAAACTGGACTAGATTATAAAGATGTGCAGTTTTCTCGCCCAAATCGTGTCGTAAAAAAGACACAAAAGGAGGTGACTTTATGAACGACCCTTTAGATTATCCATTTCTTGGTTACAAGGATATTATGCTTGTTTTAGGCAACACATGCTCTAAAAATACAGCCTACGCAATTATGGACGAGTTGGAGAATGCAAAAGACGAAGATGGAAACCCGCTGATTGACAAAACGAGGATACCGCCATTCCCTGTGCGAGTTGTACCGACTGAAATTTTCTGCAAGCGTTACAACATTAAGCGCAGAAAAAAGAAAGTAGAACAGGAAAGGAAGTGAGAGTTGGAAATATGGTTTATATATCTGAACGAATCACTAACTTACATGAGTATGAAAGATCGATAGCTATGTGTAGAACATTTTACAACATGGCAGTGAGTGCAACTAATCTCGAGGATAAGCAGAATGCATTGCAATCATTGAATGATGAATTATTGAAACTGGAGAATTATGACTTCTGTATTGAAAGACGAAAAGTTGTTTACTGTGAATAACCGTATTTACAGGAGGTAAAAGGTATTTTTAAAACCGGAGATTCAGATTAGGAAAGGAAGCGAAGAAAAATGAAAGAAAAAAAGACCTATCAAGAAGATAGATCAGTAGAGAGCCAACTGAAAGAATGCAGATGTGTAACAGAAATGATTCTTTTGCTGGCTCAGGCAGTCGATGCCATACACAATCGCACAGAACGTACAAAAGGTATACAGTCCTCATTTATGACTGACGCCAAGGAAATTGCAAGAATCGTAGCACCATTCACAGCACGTGAGTTATCTCTAAGTAAACCAAAGCGAAATATACGTAACGAGTTACTGATTGATTCTGCCAGAAATAGCACACAGTTGTTTGTGGATGGAGTCGAATTAAAAAATGTCACAGACTTTATTATCATGCAGGATAGCGCATCAGAGCCCACAAAGGTAACAGTCACGTTTGAGTGTAACTTAAAGACAGAGACACTTAGTAAAGAAGATATACCCAATATTTCTAATGAGTAAAAATAAGAAAGGAGAAATGATATGGATAAAGTGAAAATTTATTCCAAAGACGGAGTCACACATATTTATGTCAATGGAAAAGAGCTTGATTTAGTGAAATACTTCTGTATAAAGCAAACGACAGATGATTCAGCACCATTGATATCGGTTGAATTCTATTCAGATATTGAAATTGAAGGGGAATATCGCCAGCTATCGTCTGCTTTAATAAAGAATCATTCATGAACGATAGGAGCATTTAGGTAAATAGGACATTCGTCAGGATTGTCACATTTTATATGATTCTCCATTTTAGAACACGAAAATCCTGATTTTTTGAATTGTTCTTCACGTGAGCCAAGAATGCGAATCCCTGTGTATTTAACTACAATGCAAGTGAATTGATTATCGACAGAGCATGTACCATAGCTTTCTTTATAAAAAAATGACATTTTTCCACCACCTTTCTCTGAACAAATATTAACACATACAGAGAAAAGGTCAATAAAACAGAAAGGACTACTCTATGAGAAAAAGAGTATTAAAAAAGATGCTCCATAGACTTGACGGTCAGAGCATCTAAACCACGAACCCTTATAAAAAGATTCATCTTTATTATAAGGGATACATATGCGAAAAGCAAGGGAGTAACGATATGGAAATCGTGATAGTTGCATGGCTAGGAAGTGTTATTGTTAGCGTATTGGTAGGAAATATCATAGGTATTTATTATTTAAAAGTCAATGATAACAAATGGGCTAATACGTTTGATGAATTTTGTAGCCACATAAGTGAAATCATTTTTTCACACAAGCAGTAATGAACTGGTTACCGAAAGGCGTTGGAACTGCGATTCCTTTAATAAGCCGTATATGAGTTTGGAAAGTGTCAACTTGCTCTGGTGAAACTCTGGAACTGGCAAATTTCTTGTAAGTAGGATCTTCTTCATACATTTTATATGCGTCTTTTTCTAAATTGCAATAAGAGTAATCCAATTTTAATAAGCCCAATCTTTCGAGATTGGTTATACTCGCAGACATAACATCAATGTCATCATATTCACGGTCGATATAAAACACGTTGGTTGCTATTTCAAAATAAGACTTAAGATTATCTTTTAAGTTTATATCCATTACATATTTAGCGATTGCCTTTGAAACGTTTTTGTCGAATGAATTCATGATTCTCGCATCTAATGCAGACATTTGCTCGAGAATTTTAACGTAAGCAGGATGTACAGATTTGATTTTATCTACATTGCAGGCAGAAACTAATAGATTTGAAAACATTTTTGAAAGTGTATCGTTCTCAAAATAATAACGCGAAGCATCAATAATAGGACCTGCTATTTCTAAAGGAGGAATTATTCTTTTGTCCTCTTCTATTTCCAAAATATCCGCATTAGAATATTCTTTCCAATTGAGAAGTTTTGCTTTTCTCTTGTAGTCTAGCTTTTCGGCGAAGATATTTATTGGTTCAAATAATATTTTGAGGAAAGATGTTGTTGTTTTACCAATGAATTTAGTAGGTTCATCGGTTAGATTTTTGGCAGCGTTCTCTGTAGCTGATGGCGCAATTTCATGCATGAGTTTTAAAGAGTCACTTATAGGATCACACATTATTAACCACCCTTTCTTTATTACAATAATCATATCACATATTTGTCTGAAAGGAGATAACAAATGAATGAATTAAAGATCATCACATATCAAAATCAAAGGATTCTAACGACACAACAACTTGCAGAAAGTTACGACACGACGCAAAAGGTTATTTCAAATAACTTCAACAATAACAAAAGCCGATATCAGGAAGGAAAACACTATTTCTTTTTACAGGGTGAAGAACTTAATTCATTTTTGCATTCCTTAAATTTAGGAATGCAAAATTCAAGCAAAATCCGTTCGATGTATTTTTGGACGGAAAAAGGAGCATTCTTGCATGCCAAATCATTGAATACTGATAAAGCATGGGAGCTATACGACAAACTGGTAGATTGTTATTTTCGGAAAGCTGTTGCGCCATCACTTGCAGAGCAGGCTAAAATCGCACTGGCCTTATCAAGTGAAACTGCTGGACGTGTAGAAGAGATCAATGACGACCTACAATATTTTAAAAAGGACATTCCACTATTCCCTGTTGAATGTGATGATGTTCAGAAGGCTGTTCGACAATTAGGAATGAGGATTCTTGGCGGGCACGGCTCGCCAGCATACTGTGATGATTCGTTGCGCGGCCGTGTATATGCAGACATCGGTCATGAAATCAAGCATAAGTTTGGTGTTAGGTCTTATAAAGCGATAAGGCGAAAATATCTGAACGATGTAAATACAATCATAGAGCGTTATACATGTCCTATGGATTTGGTAGAAGCGATAAAAGATGCAAACACCATCACAGAGGAAGAGTGATGTGGGAATACATAGTAATCGGTCATGCAGTATTAACAATATACCTGGTTATCAGCATGTACAACACGCTGTGCATGGGAGTTATATGTGACCCGGTAGTATTGTTGAAGGCACATCATGAAAACCATCTATAACCGCATGGACCCAGACCACTACGACGAAG
>OASS01000025.1_pt1 | contig 161770 bp, 159 predicted proteins | sample 1475811 | NCBI WGS metagenome assembly OASS01 (sample SAMEA2579922, study PRJEB22360) | human gut metagenome | biome: human gut; feature: human-associated habitat; material: faeces | place: Denmark | collected 2008/2010 | reverse complement strand
AGCACCCGGCTCCACACCTCGTTGCCCTCGGCATCGTATGCCTCCGTCGGCGTTCCGAGCTGGTCTGTCAGTATCGAGTAGGACCTGCCTTCCTTTATCATTGCCACCGGCACGAAGGAGTCCTCGTCGAAGAGCCATACCGTCATGTCGCGGTGTTCCGTGTCCGTGTTCCACCTGTCCTCCATGACGGAGTATTCCCTGCGCTGCTTCCACTGGTGCAGCGGCACGTTGCCGTTCCACACCCACCGCGTCACCGTCGTGCCGAAGCTCTTGGAGAGCCTGCGCCCGAGCGCGTCGTATGTGAACTCCACCTCCCTCTTGTCGGGCCGCACCACCTTTGCCAGAGAGCCGTCGGCGTTCCACCGGTATCTCCAGCGGTCCTTCTTGCCGTCAAGCCACCTTCCCGTGCCGAGGTAGCGTTCCGTCAGGTTCCCGTCCGCATCGTACTCGCAGTGCCATTCGCCGTCCTGCTCCAGCCGTCCGCCACCGAGGTAGCGGCGCAACTTCATGTCCGGGTCGGGATACAGGTTTCCCGTCTGGTCGCTCTTTCTCCACCGCTCCCTGCCGTCGGGGTATTCCGCCCTTTCGAGCTGCCCCGTCGGGGTGTAGGAGTAGCGGGTCTCGCCACGCCTGCTGTCCTCCACGGACAACAGCCTGTCGGCGACGCCCCAGCGGTAACGGCGCATATGCCGTGTGCGCGAGTCCTTGCGTGTGCGGGCATCCACCAGACGGCCTATGTCATCATAGGCGAACGAGCGGACGACGCCTCCCGGAAGGATGCGCTCCACCTCGAAGCCCAGCGTATCGTGGCGGTGTGCCGATTCCCACGAGCCCGCGCCGTCGGCGTCGCTGCCGCCGGTGGCAGTGAACCCCTCAAGCTCCCCGTAGCCGTTGCGGGTGTAGCGCAGCGAGGCCCCCGCCATGCTGTCGAGCGTGAGTATCCTGCCGGTATGGTCGTAGGTGCGGAGTATGGTGTTGCCGTCGGCCGTTTCCCGTGTCGGAAGTCCCAGGGAGTTGTACGCGAACTCCACCGTGCTTTCCCCCCTCGATGCCTGCACCAGCCTGCCGGACAGCCCGTAGGCGTAGGTCTGGTCGGGGTCGCCGGCCGTGGGGTATGAGACGCGCGTCACGCGCGAGCAGGCGTCATAGCCGTATTCCCTTTCCGTTCCCGATGGCAGCGTCTCCCTGACGACGCGTCCGCCCCTGTCACGCAGGTAACGACGGACGGCCCCGTCGAAGCCTTTCTCGGCAGTGACGTTTCCCACAGCGTCGAGGGCGAACTCGTAGCTCTGGAGCCTCTCGTTTGTCACACGGCGCAGGCGTTCCTCCCGGTCATAGCGGAAGTTCACCACGCCCCGGTGGTCGCGGCGCCTTGTCAGTTTCCACATGCCGGAGTAGCCGTACTCCACGTGCTGGACGTTGTCACGGTATTCGGTGAGGTTGTCTATCCCGTCGTAGGACAGGCGTATGTCGTTGCCGTCGAAGTCGAGCACGCGCACCACGCGGCCCACGGGGTCGTATTCCCTTTTCTGCACCGCACCCTTGGGGGTGGTGACGCTCACGCACCTGCCCAGCAGGTCGTAGCCGTACAGCGAGGTGTTCCCCCGGCTGTCGGAGGCTTCCGTGAGGTTATGGAAACGGTCATAGGCGAGCCTCGTCACCACGCCGTAGGGGTCTTTCACCGATGCCACCGCACCGTTGCGGTAGGTCATCCTCGTGACGGCACCTTCGGGGTTGGTGCGGCTCACCAGATTGCCCGAGCGGTCATAGCCGAACTCCCACGTGCCGCCGTCCGGCGTGGTAACGGATACGGGACGGTTGCGCAGGTTCCCCTTGCCGGGGTACACGGCGGACACGCTGCCGCCGCACGGGTCGGAGCTGTCGGTGCAGTTCCCCCAGCGGTCATATCTGTACAGGGTGCTGTTACCGAGCGGGTCTGTCTGTGCGAGGAGCCGGCGGCTGTCGTCGTAACGCCACAGGTGTTCCCCGCCGTTGGCATCGACCTTCTTCCACACAAGGCCGCCGCGGTGGTGGTACACCGTCAGCTCCCCGTGGCTGTCGAGCACCTCGGTCACTCCCTCCCGGAACGTGAGCCTGTGGTCGTATATGCCGCCGTCGCCCCACGTATGTACGCAGCGCGAACCCACGCCCGCACCGTCGTACTCGAAGTACCACGCAAGGCCGTTGCGCCATGTCTCCTTCACGATGAGCCTTCCGGCATACTCGTATGTCATCACATCGCCCGCCGCGTTGCGCTGGAGGGTCATGTTGCCGTCGGCGTCGTACTCGTAGGAGGCGAGGGTAATCTCTTTCTCCGGATCTTCCGGATGCGGGCCGCATATCTCAAGGATGCGTCCGCTTCTCGTGTCGTGCTCCACCCTCAGGCGGCGGCCCGCGCTGTCGGTGATGGAGCGCAGCAGGCCCTCTTTCGTATAGTCGAAGCGGATGCCCAGGCCGTTGCAGTCGGTCACGCTCTCAAGCAGGCGCACGGAATCGTACTCCTTGTGTGTGAAGCGGTAGTAGAGGTCCTCGGCCATGTCCCACACGCAGTAGCCGCCGTCCTGTTCCAGACGGGCCTCCTTGCGTTCGGAGAGGATGAACGAGGGTTCCTCCGCTGTAGGCAGGGGGAAGGCCACCGGGATGCCGTCACTCATGCGGAGCGTCAGCGTGCCCTCTTCCGTGTCCGCGACGACGCCCATGTCGTAGGCGTGGTGCCACCCGTTGCCCAGAGGCCCCCGGTAGTCGCTGCGGCTGTACCACGTGCGCTCCCATGACAGGGGCACCGGGCCGTCGAGCCAGAAGTCCTCCTCGTCGGTGAAGAACGTGCCGCTGGCCACGTCCACCGGGTGTCCCGTGACCGTACAGATGGCCTTGTGAAGCATGTTCTTCAGGGATTCGCTCTTTATCGTCCTGTTGACCTTGTTGTGCAGCCTGTCCGCCAGCTTCCTGGTCTTTTTCTTGTAGAAACGCCCGAACGCCCCCGTGCATTTGCGGGCGAGTGCCGCCATGGGGTTGAGGGGGACGGGGACCGGGCTGGTGAGTATCTGTCTGGCGGGAGGTATCGGGTTGATGACACCCGTGGGCAGGAACATGCCCGGAACCTTGTGCACGCTCGGTATGCCCACGTCGTTGCAGTCAAGGTGCAGGTGCGCGCCGCCGCCCGAGAAGGGCATCCCGTCGGCAAGTACCGTCAGGCTGCCCATGAAGGCGTGGCCGTTGTTCTTGGGTATCGCCGCTGAAGGGGCCGCCCAGCCTGCGCCCATGGGGATGTGCGGGATGCTCCGCGTGGGGGTGGATGCGACCGCGCGGGGGATGAAGCCGCCTATCTTGACGGTGGCGCCCAGCATCCCGACGGCCATCGTCAGCACGGTGTGGCCCACCTCGGCGAGCTTCGCGCTGTCGGCGTCGCCCGTCTGTTCCGCTGTCGGTGGCGGGGGGATGAACGAGGAGACCGCCGCCGCGATGAAGTCCTGCGGACGGAGGAGGACCCCGACATAAGGGTGAGGCATGGGCACGACGGGGGACGGGGGTATCGTCACGAGGTGGATGTCCACGCCGATGACAGGGTCGAGCTGCTTGGAGATAGGCAGGCAGGCCATGCCCTTCATGCCCATGGCACCCAGTACGGGGAGCATCGCGGCTTCGCTCAGGCCGTCGGCAAGGCCGCCGATGGCGGCTGCCGCCTTGACACCCGTGTCGAGGGCATTGACGGACGGTGACACACCGGCCTCGGAGTTCGCCTTGACGCCTTCCGAGATACCCTTGACCTGCGCGCCTACGCCGGTCTTTAGGTTTGCACTTACGCTGTCGAAATAACCTGTGTCCGCCATAACTGTCAGTCTTTATGATAGTACCATAAAATTCCAAGATGACGGATAATCTTTCTTAATCATATTGAACAACAATTTGAAATTGTTATTGTGAGATCCTTCGAGTATTGAATAAAAATAATTATGACATATACAACAAGCTCGTTGTTTGGGAGAAGCAATACAATAAAACTCTTCTCCATCAACTATAATTTGATACCATTCCCAATCATATTTGGTCTTTATAAGATTTCCAAATAAAGATCCAAATGAATATGCATAATTTTCAATATCATCTTCCTCATTATTTTTATTTGCAATAAAATTATTTATGAAATCTTTCATCTTGGTTAATTGTTGTTCAATTGCATCCGTTGTGGCAATTTTTGCTGTTTGTTTCGCTTCTTCAGCTAAACGATTAATTTCATCGAACTCAGACTTATCTACGAGTCGATATGAATTTAAGTTTTCCATATTTATCCTATTTTATTATATGAACATTTACCTCGAGGAACATTTCCTTTTCGAATTTGTCCATTGAGTTGAATTTGTAATCGTCTAATTCTTTTTCGAGTAGCGTCATCATTTACTCCAGGTTTCCAATTAGTTCTGATTTTAGCTATTCGACTTTTCACATGGTGTGAGTATTTAGGATGACTTCCTCTATGATATACAGCTTCACCTAACTGCATTCTTCTTTTATCACTATCAGGAACAAGCCTTCCATTATCCGCACTATCCATATCAAGACCTAAAGCATCAAACATGACCTGATTCTGTTTCCATACCTCCTCTGGTATTAGATGATGATTTTCCATGCCATCACCTATTTTAGCATTTATATTTTTACCTAATTTTTTGCTACTTAACCCAAGGATATCCACAGTTGTATTCACATCTATCACATACCCATACAGATTGAGTATTCCCCCAGCCAACCCAATCGGATCTTGTGAGACATACATTCCCATCTGCGGCGAATAATACCTGAACCTGTTGTACGCCAGCCCTGTCTCCCGGTCATAGTACTGTCCCTGAAACAGGAACGGTACCATCCCCTTGTTACCTGTCTCCTCGATGACGTTCCCGTCCATGTCAAGCACCCGGCTCCACACCTCGTTGCCCTCGGCATCGTATGCCTCCGTCGGCGTTCCGAGCTGGTCTGTCAGTATCGAGTAGGACCTGCCTTCCTTTATCATTGCCACCGGCACGAAGGAGTCCTCGTCGAAGAGCCATACCGTCATGTCGCGGTGTTCCGTGTCCGTGTTCCACCTGTCCTCCATGACGGAGTATTCCCTGCGCTGCTTCCACTGGTGCAGCGGCACGTTGCCGTTCCACACCCACCGCGTCACCGTCGTGCCGAAGCTCTTGGAGAGCCTGCGCCCGAGCGCGTCGTATGTGAACTCCACCTCCCTCTTGTCGGGCCGCACCACCTTTGCCAGAGAGCCGTCGGCGTTCCACCGGTATCTCCAGCGGTCCTTCTTGCCGTCAAGCCACCTTCCCGTGCCGAGGTAGCGTTCCGTCAGGTTCCCGTCCGCATCGTACTCGCAGTGCCATTCGCCGTCCTGCTCCAGCCGTCCGCCACCGAGGTAGCGGCGCAACTTCATGTCCGGGTCGGGATACAGGTTTCCCGTCTGGTCGCTCTTTCTCCACCGCTCCCTGCCGTCGGGGTATTCCGCCCTTTCGAGCTGCCCCGTCGGGGTGTAGGAGTAGCGGGTCTCGCCACGCCTGCTGTCCTCCACGGACAACAGCCTGTCGGCGACGCCCCAGCGGTAACGGCGCATATGCCGTGTGCGCGAGTCCTTGCGTGTGCGGGCATCCACCAGACGGCCTATGTCATCATAGGCGAACGAGCGGACGACGCCTCCCGGAAGGATGCGCTCCACCTCGAAGCCCAGCGTATCGTGGCGGTGTGCCGATTCCCACGAGCCCGCGCCGTCGGCGTCGCTGCCGCCGGTGGCAGTGAACCCCTCAAGCTCCCCGTAGCCGTTGCGGGTGTAGCGCAGCGAGGCCCCCGCCATGCTGTCGAGCGTGAGTATCCTGCCGGTATGGTCGTAGGTGCGGAGTATGGTGTTGCCGTCGGCCGTTTCCCGTGTCGGAAGTCCCAGGGAGTTGTACGCGAACTCCACCGTGCTTTCCCCCCTCGATGCCTGCACCAGCCTGCCGGACAGCCCGTAGGCGTAGGTCTGGTCGGGGTCGCCGGCCGTGGGGTATGAGACGCGCGTCACGCGCGAGCAGGCGTCATAGCCGTATTCCCTTTCCGTTCCCGATGGCAGCGTCTCCCTGACGACGCGTCCGCCCCTGTCACGCAGGTAACGACGGACGGCCCCGTCGAAGCCTTTCTCGGCAGTGACGTTTCCCACAGCGTCGAGGGCGAACTCGTAGCTCTGGAGCCTCTCGTTTGTCACACGGCGCAGGCGTTCCTCCCGGTCATAGCGGAAGTTCACCACGCCCCGGTGGTCGCGGCGCCTTGTCAGTTTCCACATGCCGGAGTAGCCGTACTCCACGTGCTGGACGTTGTCACGGTATTCGGTGAGGTTGTCTATCCCGTCGTAGGACAGGCGTATGTCGTTGCCGTCGAAGTCGAGCACGCGCACCACGCGGCCCACGGGGTCGTATTCCCTTTTCTGCACCGCACCCTTGGGGGTGGTGACGCTCACGCACCTGCCCAGCAGGTCGTAGCCGTACAGCGAGGTGTTCCCCCGGCTGTCGGAGGCTTCCGTGAGGTTATGGAAACGGTCATAGGCGAGCCTCGTCACCACGCCGTAGGGGTCTTTCACCGATGCCACCGCACCGTTGCGGTAGGTCATCCTCGTGACGGCACCTTCGGGGTTGGTGCGGCTCACCAGATTGCCCGAGCGGTCATAGCCGAACTCCCACGTGCCGCCGTCCGGCGTGGTAACGGATACGGGACGGTTGCGCAGGTTCCCCTTGCCGGGGTACACGGCGGACACGCTGCCGCCGCACGGGTCGGAGCTGTCGGTGCAGTTCCCCCAGCGGTCATATCTGTACAGGGTGCTGTTACCGAGCGGGTCTGTCTGTGCGAGGAGCCGGCGGCTGTCGTCGTAACGCCACAGGTGTTCCCCGCCGTTGGCATCGACCTTCTTCCACACAAGGCCGCCGCGGTGGTGGTACACCGTCAGCTCCCCGTGGCTGTCGAGCACCTCGGTCACTCCCTCCCGGAACGTGAGCCTGTGGTCGTATATGCCGCCGTCGCCCCACGTATGTACGCAGCGCGAACCCACGCCCGCACCGTCGTACTCGAAGTACCACGCAAGGCCGTTGCGCCATGTCTCCTTCACGATGAGCCTTCCGGCATACTCGTATGTCATCACATCGCCCGCCGCGTTGCGCTGGAGGGTCATGTTGCCGTCGGCGTCGTACTCGTAGGAGGCGAGGGTAATCTCTTTCTCCGGATCTTCCGGATGCGGGCCGCATATCTCAAGGATGCGTCCGCTTCTCGTGTCGTGCTCCACCCTCAGGCGGCGGCCCGCGCTGTCGGTGATGGAGCGCAGCAGGCCCTCTTTCGTATAGTCGAAGCGGATGCCCAGGCCGTTGCAGTCGGTCACGCTCTCAAGCAGGCGCACGGAATCGTACTCCTTGTGTGTGAAGCGGTAGTAGAGGTCCTCGGCCATGTCCCACACGCAGTAGCCGCCGTCCTGTTCCAGACGGGCCTCCTTGCGTTCGGAGAGGATGAACGAGGGTTCCTCCGCTGTAGGCAGGGGGAAGGCCACCGGGATGCCGTCACTCATGCGGAGCGTCAGCGTGCCCTCTTCCGTGTCCGCGACGACGCCCATGTCGTAGGCGTGGTGCCACCCGTTGCCCAGAGGCCCCCGGTAGTCGCTGCGGCTGTACCACGTGCGCTCCCATGACAGGGGCACCGGGCCGTCGAGCCAGAAGTCCTCCTCGTCGGTGAAGAACGTGCCGCTGGCCACGTCCACCGGGTGTCCCGTGACCGTACAGATGGCCTTGTGAAGCATGTTCTTCAGGGATTCGCTCTTTATCGTCCTGTTGACCTTGTTGTGCAGCCTGTCCGCCAGCTTCCTGGTCTTTTTCTTGTAGAAACGCCCGAACGCCCCCGTGCATTTGCGGGCGAGTGCCGCCATGGGGTTGAGGGGGACGGGGACCGGGCTGGTGAGTATCTGTCTGGCGGGAGGTATCGGGTTGATGACACCCGTGGGCAGGAACATGCCCGGAACCTTGTGCACGCTCGGTATGCCCACGTCGTTGCAGTCAAGGTGCAGGTGCGCGCCGCCGCCCGAGAAGGGCATCCCGTCGGCAAGTACCGTCAGGCTGCCCATGAAGGCGTGGCCGTTGTTCTTGGGTATCGCCGCTGAAGGGGCCGCCCAGCCTGCGCCCATGGGGATGTGCGGGATGCTCCGCGTGGGGGTGGATGCGACCGCGCGGGGGATGAAGCCGCCTATCTTGACGGTGGCGCCCAGCATCCCGACGGCCATCGTCAGCACGGTGTGGCCCACCTCGGCGAGCTTCGCGCTGTCGGCGTCGCCCGTCTGTTCCGCTGTCGGTGGCGGGGGGATGAACGAGGAGACCGCCGCCGCGATGAAGTCCTGCGGACGGAGGAGGACCCCGACATAAGGGTGAGGCATGGGCACGACGGGGGACGGGGGTATCGTCACGAGGTGGATGTCCACGCCGATGACAGGGTCGAGCTGCTTGGAGATAGGCAGGCAGGCCATGCCCTTCATGCCCATGGCACCCAGTACGGGGAGCATCGCGGCTTCGCTCAGGCCGTCGGCAAGGCCGCCGATGGCGGCTGCCGCCTTGACACCCGTGTCGAGGGCATTGACGGACGGTGACACACCGGCCTCGGAGTTCGCCTTGACGCCTTCCGAGATACCCTTGACCTGCGCGCCTACGCCGGTCTTTAGGTTAGCACTCACGCTGTCGAAATAGCCTGTGTCCGCCATAACTGTCAGTTTTTATCGTTATTTAACTCGAAAATACAAATAGGCAGATGCAACAATGGCAATCACAATAATTACACCGAGCCAAAATCGGAATCCGGTTGGACCCAATAAGTCAAGAAAGAAATTTCCTCCCCAGCTTCCGGGTCTGGCGTATGTCCATTTCCAGTCGAATATCAGTCCGACAAGCCAAACCAATAGCAGAAAGATTACTACTAAGTACCCCACTTTAGGGTTCGCATAGGCATATTCGGTTGCATTAGTGAACAGCCCTTCAAGATTTCGCAATATGTTGTTCAGCCATTCCATTGTATTTTCCTAAATTTCTTTTATACTCATACAAATAATTCTCCCAGTTATCTCCTAACACTTTGGTCAGAACTTCATTTATTTCATCGTCACTGACCAGCTTGGAGCGTGCCGAACTGTTTAACAGGCTTAATAACAGGAGAGGATAAGAGGAGTTTTTTATCAGGTCTATGGAAAGTTTGTCTGAAAGTCTGAAACCTTCCACATAGCATTCCGCAGCTAACGATTTCTCATAATTATTTTCCCGGCACCAACCACACAATCTCAATGCTTCACTTTGCATTAGGTAATCGTTGCATCTGGAGTATGCTTCAGCACCGCGATAGTACGTCTCTGCCGCTTCTTTCCAAAGCGACTCTCGTACATAGATGGAGGCTTTCCCCAATAAGGTGTTTCCGAGCAATCGGCAAGCTAAAGAGGGATCTAATTTTTCTTCCCCGATTTCAGCGGCTTCTACGGCTTTGTCGGCAAAGTACATGGCTGTCTTGTAGTCCTTACGGGAAATCTGGTCTGTATATAGAATTGTATATACGGTTACAAATTGACTGATCCAGTTAATGTCTTTCTTCACATTTTCGAGAGCGATATCGAGGCATTTCTTCGCAAATTCCTCTGTTTGCGCTGCGTTCCCTTTTTTCACACTGTTCATCAGTTTGATTAATGCCAGCCTGAAATTCGAGGCTGCCGGGTCGCTCTTATCTTCATTCGCCGCTTGTTCCGCGAGTTGCTCCATTGCACCGTCTAAATCTATTGGTGGATAAATAGACACCGCGTCATTGGAGTGTTTGGCCATTAGTTTACCAAACTGTTCATAGTCTTTTATGTCGGATATCCCCCATACCATTTGCTTGTGGAATGGCAGAGCAAGAGCCTTTTCAAACCATTCACGACATCCGTCATAGTCGTATGTGTTCTTTAGGTTAAAGACAAAACTGCATTTCATATCAGTCCCTTTTACAAGGGATTCTGTCAGCTTGTTGAAGTTGGCAACTGCGACGGAGGCATCGTTTTCCGCTTCTTCCGACTTATAATCAGCTATCCAATCAACACGTTCAAAGACAATATCTTCGGGTTTCTTTGAGTTATTCCAGTATTCTACTTGTTGTGCAATATACCCTACAACATCTTTTGAGAAATCGGTTCTGGAACTGAACGGAAGTTCTATGAGGAACACCATATCTTCCTCTTCGCTATCAAGGGCAAGCATATAGTCATAGAAAGCATCAAGCATACTTTCGTCTCCCGGATTGATGACGATACGGATTAACTTGACCGGTTTCCTGACTGCATCTTCCCATTGGTAGAGCATCTTGTCTGCTATTTGTTGTATGGCGTTGCTCATATGCTGTTAATTCAATTTGACAATAGTTCCGGCTACGGCTGTGGTTCCGGAAGAATCTATCGTAGCCTTTGTTGTACCGCTGACCGTGGCACTGCTGCTGCCGGTTGCTGTAAAATCAGTACTGGAGATATTATAATTGCTGCCTGCTGTACAATCAATATTTTCTGCTGATTGCGCAATATTGGCACCCGCGGACTCTGTTATGTCCTTTTCCGCATTAGATGATATATTGCCTTCGCTATCAATCATTATTTTGTTTTCTCCAACACATAAGGTGATGCTTTTAGAGGCAGATATTGTGATATTTCCTTCTCCGTCTGCCGTATAGCTGTTGCCTTCCTTGTCTTTCATCATAACGCTTCCTTTTTCATCATCAAGCGTTATGGTACAACCGCTGCGGGTAGTCAGGCTTTTTGTTTTGTTTGAACTGCCGCCACCGGTGCCTGACTTTCCATGGAATAAGCTGCCAAGTACAAACGGACGGTTCGGGTCATCATATCTGAATGCCACCATGACTTGGTCTCCCTTTTCGGGTATGAATACAAATCCTCTGTTTGTGGCCACTTTGTCGCTTGTACCTGCGTCAGGAGTGAGCACCCGTATCCACGAGGTTTGCATCGGGCCGGTCTGCCAGTTCATCTTGACTTGGACGCGGCCTAACTTTTTCGGGTCCTCGTTGCTGACAACCACGGCCTGCTGTGTATGAGCAACAGGCAGAGGTACATCCGGGCATGGAAGGGTGGGAATAGAAGACGGAAGTGCGGTGAAATAGTTCTGGTAACTGTCACCCATACCGGCTACGTGGGTTATTTCCGTAATGATATAGGTGCCGATGCTATTTTTTACGTGGATACCTATTCCTGTATGGATAGCGGTATGAACATCTATGATACTGCCCACCGTGAGGATGCGGCAATCGCTTTCTCCGGTGATGAAACTGGATGCGGCGCTGTCGCTTTGCTGCTTGCGTTGGAAATAGGCGTCAAGTTCACCCTTATTGGTTATGCGCGGTTCCGCCCGTTGGACAGCGGGAGCGGTAAACAAAGCCAATGACGAGTCAAAGGCCGCTTGTCCCAATGTGTTTTGTCCGGCTGCGGTATCGGGGGATTGACCGTTATAGGTCTGGTCGTTCACCGAATGGTAAGAACTTCCCTTTATTGGTCGGGCAAGTGCCTGCGAGCAGACATCGAGCACGGATAGTTCCTCGCCGTATGTCAGCTTGGTCGTCGAGCCGGCCTGTGGCTTTCCGAATACAAGGTTCTGTCCGTCGTAGTAGAGCCATTCCTGATATTGGCGGGCAAGCCGTTGTATGAATCTGAAGTTGGTTTCCTCGTACTGGCATTCGTATTCCAGCTTCGATTTCGTTTCCGGATTGACAAGAGCTTGCACTCCCGCCTTGTCTGTAAGTTCCTTAACGATGTCAGACAAGGATTTGTTGCACCATGAGGCACAAGTGTGGTCTGACTCCAATAGGAATGTTGACGAATATCCCGTCACTTTTATATTTCCGTGTGTTCCACCGGAACGATGAAGTCCCACCATGGTGGCCACGCCGACAAAAATAGTGCCGCCGAAGTCCATGATTACTTTTTTCCCAACCCAGTCTTTTGACGCCTCCGGGATTTCCACACCATAGGCTTCTATGGCTTGGATATCCAGCGTTATCTCAAAGTAGTGATGCTCATTGATGCTCTGTTTGAGCATCAACTGCACAAACGACGGCATGGGTATGCCGGCTATTTCCAATGTGACTTTTTTTTGTTCCAGCATGGCGGCATTATATTTGACGGTTTATATCCAAATTGCCAAAGCCGCCCGGCGGAAGTCCGTCGGACGGCCTGACAAATGTTTTGATTTAGGATTTACCTATGTACGCCGATTTATTTCTTCGGCCAACGGTTGTCAAGAGCTGCGCTGCCGACGATGATTTCTTCAGCGGAGAACGTAATGGTGATTGTCATAGGCACATCGTTATTCGCGTCCAGAGTTTCCGAGTAGTGAACGATGTATGCGTTCTTGAACTGGATCTCCTTCATCTTGGCATCTTCCTCCGTTTTTTTGTAGATAATCTTTCCTTCTACAGGTTTGAAAGGACTGTTCAACATCGCTTCGATGACAGAAGTGTCTTCTGTTGATTCGATGGTTGCTTTTACTCTACCACCCAATACGCTTGAAGAGGGCATACCTTTAGGGTCTGTGTTACGACTAAACTCATAGTTTGAATAAAGGACGTCAAATTCCTTGTTGTTAAGTTCCAATGATGCTCTAAATGCCATAATACTTGGATTTAATGGGTTAAACTTAATTATTTTACTTCGGTTTCTCCGTCCTTGCGCCCTAACCGGTATAGATGCAAAAAAGAGAAAACCTCAAAAACGATTTTTTGAAATTTCCTCTCAGCCTCCGGATGACTCAGTTTTATTGTGGGAAAAAGAGAAGAAAATAAAACATCATCTTTGATGTGAGCAAATATAAGTGCTTATATTCATTTTTCCAAATTTTTTAGCGCGTTTTTTTGCTGTTATTTTCATTTTAACACGTTTTAAACTAATGTTCGTGTATAAAGCCACTGTCCTATATGATTAGAAACACGCCCCGTTGATGATGTGTCGCTATTAAATTGATTCCCGGTATTGTACAATAACACTTGTAGAAGAAGTTTCATCAGGAATGGACGAAACCGTCGGAAAGAAAACTGCTGCCGGAATGCAGAAAAACGGTATCCACCGCATGAAAGTGGCAGATACCGTTAGCAGATTGACTATGCAGTCTGAATGTTTGCGTATGTCCTAATTCTTACGCCCGTATCGGCAGATGAGCAATGAACTTAATACCAGGAGTGCAAGGGCAATCATCCATGTGTAGATCTTCCGTTCCTTTTCCAAATGTTCGATGTCCGCCGCTTGTTGTTTGGAGCAAGTTGTCAGTATATTAATCTGGGATTGTTGTGCCTTGCAGATATCCATAAGTTCAGCATTAATCCGTTGCTGTGTATCCAGCGAAGTTTGGATGTTCTTGAAGTTGCGGTTGGTCGTATATGCGTCACGGATATATCCGGGCGTGCTTACCTGTAACGAGGGAACTTGTATGCTGTCCGGAAGGTATGTCAGTTCTGCATTATTGCGCCGTTCCGTTGCGAAGCTGTTGAACAGGAGTATGCCAACAAGTGTGCCGCTGATCAGAAAGGCTATTAATGCTATGATGGCAAACATTGTGTTTGATGATTTCGCGACAGGTTGTTGGTACTCTCGTTCAAGCCATGGATGATGGTTCATCGTGTGAGGCGGAATGGATGTTCCATACTCCACAGTCCGGACTTCGGCATTTTCTTCGGTCTCTTTTTTCTCAAGAGCCTTACGTCTTGATATATCCATAAATTCGCGCTTGGCAATCTGGTATTTATCCGCTTGATAAATTACAAGGTCGTTTTTTACCAGCCAGTCAAGAACGTCCTTGACACTCCGTTCTGATACCTTGAGGTTGCTGATGCTCCAAAATATTTCTGCACAAGATACCCATATTGGCTTCTGGAGGCACTTCTGATATAGGATTTCAAGAATCTCTGCCTGTAGTTGTTCTCTTGTTGGTTCCATTTTATTTACAGTATTAATTGTTTCGGAATAAAATAATATTTCTTGCCGGCGATGAATACAGGTCTGAAAAGGTTGCGTTGATACATGTCTTCCAATCTCTTCATCTTTGAAATCAGGGCTGTATAGCCACTATTAAAGTCCGTCAGTTCAACCTTTCTTTTCTTCAGTTTCTTCACCTTTGTTGAATTTAAAAGGCTGTCATTGGCCATGACTCCCGTCTTACAATAGAAGATTTGAGCCAAATATGGATTTCTGGGCAATACTTTTCGATAGAAACTTCTGTTTATGCTTTTCTTTTGCCGGTTAAATTGCTTGCGAAGCACTCTTAGCTCCTTTTTCCCTATGTTATCTGAGAACTCCGGGAGCAGTCCCCTGTAGCTTTGCAGCAGTTCCATCACTTCCTTGTCATCGAGTAGATATCCATATTCGTACCCGTCCATTATACTGTCCGCTACGGAGGTCTTTATATAGTAGGTGTCATTCACGCTGTTTCTATCTATATCGTCAAGGCTCATACTGTCAGGATTTTCCGTATGATGGAATATATGCGTCAGTTCGGATGTGGGACGGCTTCTTAGGACACCTATATTTCGCTCATAATCTTTAAGTGAGTGCAACAGTAGGCTGTCCGTCTCGAAAGATTGCCATAACACGGAATCCAAGGCTGTTTCCAAAGCGTTGCTTTCCAGCCTGTTTCTACCTTTAGGGAATAAGATTCCTCCTACCGTAAGGCTGTTGTATGGAGCATCGTACAGGTATAAGTTGGCATCCGTAGCTTCTATGTTCTTGAACAGCTCCGTCTTTACCAGTCTGCTGTCTGCGATATAATTGGATATATGGTCTATGTATTTCGTAGAATGGCTGTCCAGAATGGATTTGGCCTGCAATAGGAAGTCCTGATAAGAAGTGCCTGACGCTCTGTCTATCTGGGCAAACAGAAGCCTTGCCGGTTGGGTTGCCAGCCACGAGAGTTGTTGCTCGTGCAAGGATAAAGTTTGCTTTGACCCTAAAATGACAAATACATTGTTGCTGAAACGGCTTTCGTTATCATAACGGGAGATTTGTTTGATAGCCCCGCCAAAACCGTAAAACGATGATTGTTCCTCTTGCTCGTTTTTCCGCTTGGAAGAAATGGATTGTTTGATATAGTCGAGCCAGGCTGAAAAGTCCTTGGTTGGGGCCAAATGTCTGTTTTCTCCGTTGGAGGATATGCAAGTTGCCGAGAAAGTGTAGTCATATTCGGGCTTCATTTTCAGCTTTAGGTTCTGTAGCACATTGATATATGGGGATAGATAAGGCAGGTCGGCATCATTGAACAGTACATGTATGTTCACGTTTTTGTTTTCCGCTTCCATCTTTCGGACATCGGAAACCATGATGTCTCCGCCTTTGATATTGATGATCTTATTCCAGTTCTTGTCCCAGACGGACAGAGGATAGTTCAGCCGGATATTCCCATTCGTTATAGGCCCTGCCGGGTTTCCATCCAGGTTGAACAACATCGTACCCTGCATATTCGCATTATGTAATGCCAACGTATCGGGATACATTAGGTTGACAGCACACAACAAAGAATCACGGTATCGTGAATAATCAATATGATACACCTCATTTTGGCCGACTTCTGCAAGAAGGTCAGCGGGAACCCACCCTAAAAAGCGTTTGGTACTGTCTGATAATGCGGGAACATTGGAAATCAATGCGGATTTGCCGCTCTTGTCTAACTTGTATAGGTAAACAACCTCTCCGCTGACAACTACCGCATCCGTTGTTGTTTTCAAAAACGGCTCTCCGTATATTTTCAGGGTATCTCCATTGAAGAATTGATGGATATCGAACAGCTTGTTAATGCTGTTTATGCCTATACGGTACCTTATCGGCTGGTTGTTGCGGGGATTGATACGGGCATGGTCGTACATCAGTACATTTTCCGATGGTATCCATCCGGCATAATTGACTTTACGGGGTTCCTTAAAGTGTCTCTTGCTGTTATATAGGAAACCTATTATCGACTTGGGCTTGCCTGTAATGTCTGGGTCAGCCTGAACGAGCTTGTAGGTTCCGTTCTTTTCACCTACTATGTAATAGGGTGTGCCAATCCCGTGTGAAGACCGCTTACGCTGGAAATACGGGTCTTCATAACTTTGATTTCCAGTCCTGTCCGAATAGACAATTCTGTTTGTCTTGCTTTTCTTTGTTTTGACAGGAGTTTCTGTTAATTCCGGATAATTGAATATATCCCTATCCATTATTTGTATTCTGTCGCGGATGGACACTTGGGCAGATACGTTGCACGCAAGAGTAATCATCACGGCCACAGAAAACAGATTTCGTATGAGATTCAGTTGTTTCATTTTTCAATATAACTTTGTGTCACATGGATGGACTTGACGCAATTCAAATCGTCAATTTTCACATCATCAATACTCACACGCTTTTTCCTGTTGCTTTCAAGAAAATGCAGTCCTTGGCAATAGCCGTTGAAGTCATTGTATTTTTCATCATTGATGACGACCACTACCTGGTCTGCATCAATGCAAAAATATTTGTTACGGATATAATTCGTATGTTCGTAATAGACCGACTTTTGTGAGACTTTGGCGTCAGCTATGGCTTGCAAGTGTTTTTTTATATCATTCTGTACCAGTACCAACGAATCCACCGTGACCAGTTCCTCTGCTTTTTCAAAGCGTGGGAGAATGGTTATACGGTGCTTCACCGGATATTTCGTCGTATTGGTTTGTAATGAGATGGTGTATTCTCCCGGAATATCATACGAATACACGACTTGCTGCTCGTATGCGTCCACAGTACCGCTTTCTCCAAATTCCCATAGCCATGTGTCCATACCATAGCCTTCTGCCGAAAAGACCAGCTCTTCACCTTGATAACCCTCTGACACTCCATTTATACGGGGTATGGAATCAATGGCCTCATGCTCCAGCCCTGAGATAACTTTGATATACTTGTTTACGGAGTGTTTTCCGTCTATTTTCAAAGTAATAAGATATTTGCCGGCCTTACGGTAAGTGTATGACACATCCGTATTTCTCATCAGTGTATCACCGTTTCCCATTTCCCATATGAGCCGCTTGCCTTTAATCGCTGCCGTATCGTTGACTAATAGCTCCAACCGCTCATTGACCTCATAATGAAAATTATCATTGGTGTCATACACATAAAAGTCAATATTGGCAAGGTGCGACTTCGAAGGCAGGAACAAAAACAAAAGGATACCTGCCATGGCAACCAGTCCCAATATGATGATTGTTATAGTTTTCTTATTATCCATCGCGAATGTTTTATAAATTGGCTTTACATTCTTCCAAATCCCGTTCAATCAGTGCATTGTTATGTACCAGACTGTTCAATTCCTCTTTTATGTCGAATTGGCATTTAAGCATTCTGGAGGACAACACGCCGAAAAGGAATTTCGTATTCATATTGTTTTCCTTGTATATATGCTGCAATTGGTAAATCCCATCCTTCACCTCGTCCATCTTTTGTACTTGATGAATGTTGAAGTCCAGAGAGTCAATCTCATTCCAGATGTTCTGCGCTTGCTGCATATGTGTATGCTGGATTTCAAAAATGCGTTCGGAATGGTTGATTTCGTTTATCAACTCCGAACTGTCCTCTGTCGGTACGTTGAGTATATACCGGCAAAGTATGATATAAATTGCGGCTACTGAGAAAATCAGCAGCAGGAGGAAACGGATGTTTCCCCATAGCATTTCGTCTTTTGTCATGGCTTCGTCAGTTTATTCTTGGTTAATTCCTGATATTTGATTCTACACTTTTCAAGTTGCTCCATGTTGCTTTCACGCTTTTTGCTTTCGCGGTCAAGGTCATCCATTGATGATTGGATGACACGGATCTGTTCAAGCATAGCTTTATACACTTCGTACTTGCTTTTATCGGCCTGCATCGCAATGTCATTTTCCATTAATAACCGTTTTTTGGTTATCAATTTTTGCATGTGCTTGTGTTCACTCGAATTTCGCCGCTTGGTCTTCAGATTGTTCAAGTCCCGGAACAATTCTTCTATCTGGAAGTTAAGTTCTGCCTGTTTCTTGAACACATTGTCATATTCGGCCTTCTTGCTTTCAAGAAGGGATATTCCCTTTTGTGCAGTCACAATCGTTACGATACCTCCGGTTGTGGTAACAATCAGTGCGATAGCGAATACCAAAGTAAATCGGAGCTTCGCTTTCAAACGAGCTTTTTTGTTTTCTGCTTCCATACTTGCTATGATTTAATCGCTCAACCTATAAATGACCATGATCGTTTCTTTTGAGCCTCTATTGTTTCGTGACTTTCGTCTCCTACTATAATATTCTCACGAACCATTCCGATGTATTCCAGTTCACTCATTTTGTGGAACATATTGCTGAGCAGTGTCACAAATGCCCCTGCCGTCTGCAATGATTGGTTTATATTGGTATGATCATACATAAGCTTGGTTAGGCTCTCTATCTTCGTGATAAATTCAGAGGGTGTGACATTGGTCCACTCATAGAAATATTGGAGCAATTGTTCTCTTTCCGTTTCAGAAAGACTTTGAAGAGCGGAGTTCAGACCGTTTGCAAGCTCATTCACGGCCTGCACAAGATATATCGGCGGTTGCTCTAAGGCGATTTGTTCGATAAAGAAGATTCTTGAGTTGTAAAAGGCCGAGAAAGCCTTACACAGCTCAAATGTATTATTGGCAAGCGTATCTCTACGCTTGTCAGCAACATTCCTGCTGTAAATGAGTTTCACGTCTTCTTTTATCGACTGTAGGGTACGTGCCAATTGGGAAATGAATGTTTTAATCCCATCGTGGCAAGCGGAATGTTGTACCGGTGGAATATATTGATGATTGATTTTATAGGTATTCCCTTGTCTGCATACCTCTGCCACCAGCAAAAAATTCTGGCTGTAGAAAGATTTGTTGACTTGGTTTCTGGGAACGATATGGAGTTTTATGCTCGGCAAGACATACGGGTGATGCAAAGGCACCTCTTCCGGGTCCGGTTCACCGACAGGTATCAAGTGATACGGATCTACGGATATTAGTACCATATACTCGCTGTCCTCGGCTTGCAGACCGGATTCTGAAATGGTTGCACAGGGTTTCTCATCCCCGTATAAACCGTCGTAATAAACGATGGGCAGACCGCCTTTGGTGATAGCGTTGCAGCTTTTCAGGCGGACACAGAGAGTGGACATGGTATCACCTGAAATCTCTATTTCAAGATTGTCACCTATCCCTTCAAGGACCTCTCCAAGACCATAGTTATAACTGGTCAGACTCCTTCCTGCTTCGCGGTTGAGAGCTTCCGTTTGGCAATATTGGTTTGCAAAGAAATGCTGGCTGGTCAGCTTCAGACCATTGACCCAGTTTACAGGCAAATATGTTAGTGTTTTCATATATTATGATGTTTTTGTTTCTACTTGTACACGTCGGATATATATCGTTTGATTATTCTTAATCTTATTGCCCTCACTCGTCAGAGTGGGGTCAAGTATTCTTATGAACAACGGGAAGTTAAACCATTTTGAGGTATAGAACATCCATCCGATTTGCATATCTTCCTTCTCTGTTTCAATCTTGTTTTGGGGGAAACGCCTGTTTTGGTCTTCGATAACCCAATTGAACCAATTCCCAAGAGATATTTCATTGGGCAGGCGGACAACCAACGAAGCGTATGTCGGGTCTTTTATATTCCGTTTGATTTTGACTTTGACCGTTCGGAAGCCGAAGTTGTCTATGTTGTCCCAATATTTCCGGTCAAAGGTACCATAGCTCAATTCCCATGGGGTATATATCGGGTGCGGGATGTCCAGGAACAGGGTTCTGCTGTACATAATCAGATATGGGATTGCAAACCACAGGATATTTGTTGTGTTCCATAGCGAATAAGGTAGCTTGCTTATCAGTTCAAACAGTAGATAGTAGCACCATCCGCCTAAAGCGCATATTGTGGTTAGAGTGAGAATGACCGCTGTTCGGGAACTGCCAATACCGATTGCTCCGAACAAATCGGAGGTTGACAGTTTGCAGAACAATGCTCCAAGGAGGATATAGGACAATATCGTGAATGTCAAGCCTCCCCAGACGTATTCGTTTTTTAGGAAACCGAACAGGCTGGGTAAAGCAACGGCAATGGAAGCCAGAAGAATGAATATGATTAATTTCTTCAGGCTAAGTTTGCTCTTGATCGTTTTTATTCCGGTCAAGACAAATATCATCACGGCTACAAATAATGGAGCCAATAAATAACGTGCAAAGAAATATAGCAATATCTTCATATTATTAGATTTTTCATAAGTTCATATTATATCCTAATCGGTTTTCTCCGAGTATAAAATCCGTTTCTCCACGTACCAGATAATCAACTTCGATATTTCTTGTTGAAAGGATGAAAAATTCAAGTATCCGGCGGACATTGGATAGATGCGTTTTTACCTCCTCATAGTCATCTGTCGGAGTATCAAGGATGATTGTCGCCGTCAAATCATCGGTTTCGCTTATCATTAGACCATTAAGGCCTAATGTCTGTCCGACACATCCGGAACCGACGGAAAGGTAAACCGTTTCATCAATCTCATGGACTTCCAGTCGCAGTTTCACCTTCAATCCCAAAACGATAAGAAGCAGTTGCTCGATAGCAGGCAGGTTCTCTTTATACCGTTCTGCATTGCAGAGGAATAGGAACAGCTTATATTTCTGATGGGAAGTAATGGATAGTTCGACATTTTCCATTACTTCAATCATCTTGATGAAGTTCTTCTTGGAGTCCGGGTCTGAAAAGAAATTCAGATGGCGGTTATTGATACGGACCTTTTCTTTGAAAAACTCTGTATCAAAGGGTGCAAAGAATTGTATAAGCTCTTTATCCTGTTTTTCATTGGCTCGGATGGCTTCAACTATCTCCTTGTTGCTCATGCCCGGTGTGCTAAGCACCAATGGATGAAATAGTAATTCCGGCAATTGATGATAGATGCTGTTTCTTGCCAGATTCAGCAATATATATTCTTTGTCGGCATTTGTCGCCGCGATATGCTGTACCGAAACACTTAATACATCTCTGGATTTCACACGACTGTTCATACCATGGCAATTAACCATAGTATGGTCCAACAGCCGCCGGTCAAGAATAAATTGAAGTTCATCATAAAAGATTTCTGCGACAAAATTTATTGCCTGACTTCGTTGGATGCTTTCCAAGGGTTTCTTTTGCGCTAACATTGTTCCCATATCAGTTCACCGTTTCGATAGTTTATGACGATGTTGTCACCCGACTTGATTTGCTCAGAGACAATCAGACGAGATACGGACTTCTTGATATAAGTTCTTATGACTCCTGCTATCGGACGTGCGCCGTATTTGGGAGAATACCCTTTGTTTGCCAGATGTTGCAATGCTTCATCCGACAAATTCAACTGGATGTTTTTCTGTTTCATCAGTTGTTCTTGCAATCTTCCAAAATGGAGGTTGAATATCTGTTTGGCGACATTTTCATCTATTGGCGCAAACGGAACCACCTCGGTGAGACGTCCCAAAAATTCAGGTCGGAAATACTGTGCCATAACCTCGATGAGCTTTCCGGAATCAGGAGTATGTCCGGATTGTATTTGTTCCACAATCCACTGGCTTCCGATATTGGATGTGAAAATGATTATGGAATTTGAAAAATCTCCTTCCCGGCCCAGTTTATCATGTATTTTGCCTTCATCCATCATTTGCAGGAAAACATCATAAACGCTGCTATGGGCTTTCTCAATCTCATCGAATAACACTACCGAATAAGGTTTCTGTCTGATTTGAGTGACCAGTAAACCACCTTCCTCATATCCTACATATCCCGGAGGTGCACCATACAGCAATGCAGCCGAATGTTCTTCCTTGAACTCGGACATGTCAAATCTGATCATGGCTGATTCGTCATCAAACAGTAACTCGGCCAGTGATTTTGTGAGTTCTGTTTTTCCCGTTCCGGTAGGGCCAAGGAAGAAGAATGAACCTATAGGCTTCTTGGGGTCACTCAGTCCGCTGCGTGATTCTATAATGGCATCTGATAAAGTCGTAATAGCCCGGTTCTGTCCTTTGACCCGTTCTTGCAATTTGCTCTCGATGCTCAAAAGTCGGTCCTTCTCGCGGGCTTGTATTTTTCCGATAGGTATATTGGTGCACTCCGCTACAATCGCCTCTATTTCCGAAGAGCGTATCTCTTCAATAGACTGGTCGGATAGTGCCTTTAATTCTTTGATGATGCCCGACAAACGTCCTGCTTTTATCGCGATGTCATCTTCTTTATCCCATACATAGTTGTCTGACAGTTTGGTGGTCAATACGACACTGATTTTGCTGAATACAGAACGGTATAGTAAGTAAAGCGGCCCTTCAGATATTTTTTCGTCGAGACTCTTTATTTCCTCAAAATCCGCTTCCAAATCAGAAACACTGGCTCGTGCATTCTTATTGCATAGCCGGACGGCAGCAGCGGTTCTGTCAAGCAGGTCGATGGCGGCAGATGGCAGGCTGCGTTCCTTAAAATATCGTTTGGAGAGTGCGATTGAATCTTTAATACACGCATCTGAAATTCTCAGCTCGTAATAGTTTTCAATCCTTTTTTTATGTAATTGTATGGCACTTTCAAGTGTAGCCGTATCCAGTTCTTCAATCTTTATGATATCAAGACGCCCTTCTATCGGATGCTTTTCGATGTTCTTCCGGTAAGAATCGTTCGTGAGTGTGAGAACAAGATTTGCGGCTCCCTCGCTGATTTGTGCACTTAATATGTTGATGAGTGTGGATGCTTTGCCTGATACGCTGTTCTCCAAAAGGACCTGTAAATCATCAATCACCAGCACAGCTTGTTCCAATTGGTTGAGCTTGTGCATCAGATTGACAACTTTTTGTGCTATCTCCGTTTCAGACGAGGTTGATGCGAGCAGTTTTGCCGTATTGAGTCCGACAATAGATATTTGCTTTAACATCTCGTCTTCATTCTCACAGATATCTTTGACAAAGGCGTTGATGATGGAACTCTTCCCGATACCGGATTCACCGACAATCAGTATGCCCTTGTTCTCTGAGCGTTCGAGGCATTCTAAAATAGTACGGACCTCTTTTTCCCTACCGACGACAAAGCCACCGGCATTGATGGTTTCTTGCTTTTTTAGGTTGTCGGCATAAGGAACGCTTGCTGTTATCTGCATTTCCTCTCCTTGATAAGAATGCAACGGGGTAAGGGCATTGTAGTGGGACAATATGTCATCTTCCGAAACATCCAGTATCTCTATCTGCTGATGCGAATATACGACACCTTCACGCAATATAGCGGTAAACACACAGATGGAGTCTATGGAATCCGCTCCTAATTTAATTTTAGACCGTTCGGACTCATCCAAGACTTTTGACACTTCTTCGTCAGGCTCCACTTCTTCTGTGGAAGTGCCACTGGACCTATACATTTCGCGGTGGGTGTCAAACCATTCCATTATGTAGCCGACATCCTTCTGCATCGAGGATAAAATTTCTTTTAGACCCGTGTTTTCTGCAAACATGGCCATGACAAGATGTGACACGCCGAACGTGTTATGCTTGTCTTGAAGTGCCATTCCTCTTGCTATCTTAAGGGCAGACACCAAACTTGGACTATAATTGCTATCATTCATACGAATTTGATTTTATAGTTTGAATTACATACAGAGCGTTCAGTCAAATCTTTTTCAAGATAATGGGCCAATTCTTCCAGATTGGGAATTTCATCTTTATCAAATTGTCCAAGTTTTATCTTGACCTCTGTCACTCTGATTAATCCTTTTTTGCTGTCAGGAGATATAGCTACGCCATTACCGACTTCGACTGATTCAACATGTTTTCCCAGCTTGTGAAACAAGTAGCTTTTGATGTCTTCTTTAGATATAATCCGTTCCCGGGACAACAGACCATACCTTAAACTATTAATAAGTTCCTGTTCGCTATCATGCGTTGTTCCTCCTTGCATACAAGTGCGCAACATGATGCCTGAAGCGTCATATTTTTCTATGTTGAATTGCTGTATCAGTGTGCGTTCATTGAAACCGTTCGCCAGAGATCCGGAAGTCACCCAATATTTTATCTCGGCATTGGTCGCATCCTTTTGTGGGACACTTAAAACAAAGGCCTTTATTTTGTTATCTCCTTTTAGCGTGGCCTCCAATCCTTTCTCTATATCATTTATCTTGTTGAACAACTCTTTGAGCTGCGTCGAAAGTGCATCCGGATTCATTGAAGCAAAAGCACTCCCGTCTTCTTTCATTAATTGTAACACTTTTGAAATTAATGAGCGGGCACTGTCCGAATCAAATCGTTCAAGGTCGCCAAAATACAGGCTGAATATACCTGTCGGATTTTCCTCATACTGGTTCAGTCGGTTTACATATTCCCGGCCTTTGTTGTCTTGAAACGAGCGTATGTTCAAGAATTGTGTACGGCCCGGACATTTCAGGGGTATAATTCGTCCGGTGGAACGGAAATTATGCTGTTTGTAAACGATTTGTCTGTTTACAACCGGAAATGTGTTCAAATATACTTCCAGATTTTCAAGACTTTCTTTCGTGAATATTTCAGGAAAGACTATCTTGACCCAAAAGAGATTCTCAGAGTCATCCGGGACCTCGCAGTCGGCCACATAACCGGGAAACATTTCTCGGTAGGTATGTTTCTCTTTGGAAGCATCTTTTATACCCACATTAAAATATAGGTCACTATAAAAATCGCGGATTTCATCAAAGTAGTGCGCATTACTATATGGATCTTCAACATGAAGGCCTGTTTTTGCATTCAATCGGTTTCCTGTGCAGTCATAGAAGAAAGCCATATTCATAAACGGAAGCAACCCCATATCGGAAGGCTTGATACAAAACATTACAGAGTCCATTTTTTGCAGGACTTCTTTAGACACATCCAGCCCGACCCAGACGCAATAATCCGCTATCCGGTTTTTAGGGCCAAGGAAGCGTGTTGGAGTGCTAAAGCTATCGGTTGAATGCCTTATACTATCGTTGTATGCGATTGCTTTGACTTTTGCATCAACCAGTTTATAGGAAAACAAAGGGGTTATAAAGACTTGAATATCCCCTTTGCCAAATATGTTTTTCTCTGCATAAAAGTGATCTTCGGCATCAAGTTCGCAACATTCCCCATGATTGGGGGTAATAGTCATAAGCGCATGGGCCGGCTTTGGCAGCGACCATTTGTTTCCTATGAGTATTCTGGACAGGCGGTGAAGTATCCGTGAATCGGACTGATCTATTTCTTGATGCAGCTTGTTGGACTCATGGGCAAAAACTTCAAGCAGCAAATCTATCACGGGGTCCATATCGCGTATATCGGATACACCCCAAAACTCCATAGCCTGCTTTAATATTCGTTCCTTTATTGCGATTTGTTTCTTGTCTGACATAGTTCGATTATTGTGATAAAGGGCTTATATATAATGAGGTGTTAAAACTGAATTTCTCGTTGGTTCTATCCATTATTCCGGTCACCGTTATTTGTGCCTTTCTTCGGATATGAGATACTTTATCTATATTTTCTTCTTCTATTTCCAAAAGGGTGACGTTCACATCTACATTCCGTAGTCTCTTTTCATATTTCTCTATCGTTTTTATTAAGGAGTTTTTTACTCCTTCCTCCCAATCGCTGATTTTCACAAGTTGGTTGAACTCAAGGTCCCATATCATGGAACCAAAGTCTTCTCGGCCGATAACTTCCCCATGGTGAGAAAGAATCAGTAGCATGATGTGTTGGGCTATCGATTCCTGATAGGAACACCTTTGCAATTTCTTGGCAACAGCCGATTGCAATTGTAATGGCATTTTCAGGTAAGTCATACTATTCTTTTATTTTATTCTATTTCGCAAATATACTCTTTTCCTTGTTAGATGCCAATAAAATGCTCCTAAAAATTTGACGGTTTCAGAAATAATTCATATATTGCGCACGGTCACAAAACCAAAAGAGAGCTATAAAAAAAGTATGATATTAAAAAGTAAATTCTATGGCAATCTACAATTATGGAATTGGAGGCAACGAAGTAAAAGTCGATGCGAACGAATCCATCGCGGAAATCCCCTCCAACCGAACTTTGATAGTTCAAAAACTGACAGATGAAGCTCCTGCGGCTCCGGAAAGCGTGTATGGTTTGGAAACCATTGAAGATGTGTTCCAACGTTTTGAACCAACAGTTGACTTATGCCACGTGGATGCGGAAGGTAATGAAATCAAGGAAATCATGACATTCACCGGACTTGGAGACTTCGGAGCCAAGAAGATTAAAGAGAAGAGTGATTTCTTGAGTAAACTTGACATTGAGAAAGAGCAGGGTGTCAGAATAACTCGCCAGCTTACTTCCAACCGCGCTTTACAGAAAGCACTTGAAAATCCGGAAGTCAAAAATGCCATTATGGACGTGATTGAATCATCAATCGAGGAGATTCTGGCAAATCAAAAGAAAGTAGAACTTTAATCTTTTACTAAGATGAAGCAGGAAACTCAACAACAGACAGCCAGTACGACAACCTCACAGAAAGTCGTATCACAACAGGCGCAAAAGTCATCTGCATCGGCAATAGACAAACTCAAAGAATTTGGTGGCTTCGCTTTTCTTGAAAATATCATAGATGGGTATTCCAATCTTAATCCGGCACGAAAGGCCCGTCGCAACATCTTCCTCACGGATGAACAGTGGGAAAATGAACGTAAGGCCTTGGTTAATCGCTTAAGCGTATGGCTCAAACTCTTACGTGAGAATGACACTGCCGAACAAATGCGGGACAAGGCCAAAGAAACCGCAGAAAACGCCGAGAACCTTCTTAATCATAACTTGAAGAATGCTCTTGCCAGGACACGGGAACTTGAAAGCGCATATCGCACTATTGCGTTCTTTTACAAGAACACGGAAAGTGATAAGGTGAAGAATGTCACCATTGTCAATGCGACCATGGAGCAGCTTCAGGATTTGGACAATACCATTTTCGCTGACCACATTAGCAACGAACTCAAACAGAATTTTGACCGTCTTGACCTGCGTCGCAACTACTCCTTGCTTGTCGTTCCTGGGTATATAGGCTCAAATGCCATTTTGGATAAGTGGTCTAAAATGGCATACGAGAACAAGGTTTTTCTTGTTACAGACTTCCAAGACCTTGAAACTCCGGACGATGTAGTAGATATATTCTTCAATGCCAATCATACGAGTGGAGATGTGTTCAAATCGAATACTATTATGACCTGTAACTGGTTGCTTGGTCGTCAAAGAGAGGAAAGCGTTGGAGAAGAAGAAAATCTTTATATTCCGCCATCTTCTTCACTTGCCGGAAAAATATACAACACCTTAATGTCTCAGGTAGTAGCCGGAAAGAAATTTGGTGGACTTAATGAAGTAGAAAGTGTACGCTTCGACCTTCGCAAGAGCGAGATTTCAGAGCTTGAACGTATGGGGCTTGTGCCGATGGTGAACGAGTACAGCAAGGTTATGGCTTTCTCCGCCAAGACATTATTTAATGGAGATAATCTTGGCTTGCAGACCTACTCCGTAGTTCGTGTATTCGACTATATAACGAAAGTACTGATTGACTTCCTGAACCGTCGGGCATTTGAAAATTGGACTACTCGCACGGAAGCAGATTTGCGTGGTCAGGTTGTGAAATTCCTCGATAGTGTAATGGGACCGAACAAACTCATCGAACGCTTCAAGGTTATGAAGATTGAACAAGACCCGAATCAGAAAGACCGTGTGCTTCTTGACATCCACATCACACCGTATTTCCCGGCAAAAAGCTTCGTGATACAGCTTGCCGGTCATAAAGGCGATAATCCGGAGGATGCTATTTGGGAAAGCGAATATCATCAAGAATAGTATTGAATAATTTTAAATTTACAGATGGGCATAACTATGCCCATCTGTAAATCATTTATCAGGGTCATGTGTTGCTGAAATTATATGTCTTATTATTGAAATCTTTACTTATATGAAACTCCGAGATGTGGATATTATTATTTCTGGTACAAAAACTGGGGATACCTATTATGCAAAATCTTATCCATGCAGTGATATGGATAAGAATAGCAAAATAGAGCTCTATGGAGTCCCTGTATATTATGTCTATATCAAAGGTACTGATGATAAAGGTCAAAGTGTAAAATATACATGGAAAGCATTACGCTTCATGCCGTATTATAACCCACCAAATTTTAGTTCTTATAAAACAATTGGATGGGTTAATAGTGGCTTGCATAAGCTCAATAGGCAGCCTGCGCCAGAATATAAAAAAGCCTATGAAGTACATAATACATATTCTCAACATAATGGTGCAATAGTTCTAAAAGGAACTTTTTACATTCACGCTGGTCCTGAAGATCTTACTCATATTGGATGGGGAGCAGCAGGGTGCGTTGAAATAATAGGAAGTTTTAGTGAGTTTAAAGATCAAGTAAAAGAATTATCGGGGTCAACTCAAGTTGATGCGGATAGTGCAATTTCTGAATTAGTTTTTTATAAAAAACTTTATATAGAAATTGAATATGCTACTCCACCCAATATTAAAGCAAATTTTTATAAAGAAGTTAGTATAAAAAGGAGATAAGATTTATGTGTAACATAAAATATATACTATGTACTATATTTTGTATGTGTGCATATCTTCATGCTGCTGCAATCTGTAGCGATAGTATATCTGATAAGTTTTCATATAAGGTACTTGAAAATCTCAATTATTGTTGGGATAATAATAATATTGTCTATGAGGATACTAATTCCAAAGATACTGCTTTATTTGTCTCGTCTCATAAATACATAATCTCTCCTATTTTAAACGCTTTTTGTAATAATGTGAACGAACAGACAGAGTTGGCTAAGATCGGATATTGTTGTAAGCATTATCTCATTAAAGTCCCAAATAAATCAAAGAAAAATATACAATATTACTCTATAGAAATCAATATTCTATCTAATATAAAGAGCCATGCCCCCATAACCTCAAAAATAGAAGAATTAAAAAAACAGGACTATGCGATTATTGATATTATATCAGAGGCTCCTGTTATGTGTCTTGTTTTTGTGGAAGCAGATTATTTAGTAGCCGTAACTTATAATATGTTCTACGATTTTGATGATGTATTATCCTTTTCGAAATTCTTTGTAAAAGAACACTTCTCAACAAAATAATTAGATGTCATTACACAGTGAATATAAAACGTAATACATCCTCTTTCAAAGAAAAAATAGAGTTTCATTTTTCGATATATAATGCTTCTTCATTCTTATAATTCTCACATGAATAATCCAACATGAAGTTTTCTTTATATGAAATCATTAGGGTCTCATTTAAATTGACTTCTCTTATCGCAACCGGAAACTATCAGGGATTTAATGTAGATGTGCAGCAAGTTTTCTTCGTGTAGTGAGTGCTCTTTTTTCAAATTGGAGATTTTCCTATAATATAGCAATAAATAAGTAAATTAATACGTCTATTATTGAAATGCAAATTTATTGGTAAACGTAGTTTTTATATTCTGTCTATTGTTTGTAAAGCATAAAAATGTATATTTGCAACAGACCCAATTGCTCTATATCAAAACAAATGAAAAGAGAATGGAATAGCTGTATAAATACTTACAGTCTACCTTGGGATATTATCGTCAATTCAGAAAAGAAGAAGTTTATCGAAAGCTAAAATAAAAATATTTCCTTTTACTGATTTTTGCAGATTTATTTTTATAACATACTATATAATAGTGAAACAGAAAGAAAAGAAAGCTCGAAATAGGAGGACAAATGAACAAATAGACAAGGAGGTAATATCCGAACTTGAAAAGCTTGTAGCTGAATACGGTTTTGGTAATGTCAATTTGAGTGCATTGATGAAAGCTGCAAACATAGAAGCTAATGTGTTTTATAGAAGATACGGCTCGATGGACAATCTTTACGACAGGCTTGCCAAGCAGTATGATTTCTGGATCAATGATGCTATTGACGTTTCCAGCCTGAACATATTGGGACCTAAAAAGTTTTTTGCGGAAACATTCAAGACCCTTTATAGGAACTTGTCTGATAACACTGTAATGCAAAAGTTGTTACTTTATGAAATGTCGGTTATCAATGAAACGACAAAGAGAACAGCAGAAACACGGGATATTATGAATCTAAATTTGATTGCGTTTTATGACAATCTGTTTAAACCGGCGAAAATCAATATTAAAGCTATTATGGCGAATCTGATTGGAGGAATTTATTATCTGATACTTCATAGGAGGTGTGCGAAAACCTGTACAATAGATTTTAGTACTCAAGAAGGGGAAAAGGTCTTTTTCGAATGGATAGATTTTCTAACAGATGCCATTTTTGACAAACTGGAAGCGTATGAAAGGAATAGAAAAGCAGCTCAAGAAATGTTATCAGACGGCATAAGTGAGTTTAAAATATGTAAATACATGGGCATCAATAAAAATGACTTAAAAATGTTACTTTCAAATAGCCATAGAAATTCACGAGAACTTTCAAAGGAAAGCTAAAAATTTTATTTATAGTACATATCATATTAATAAGTAGAATACCATAAAATATTCGCAAAACTCCATTGCTGCGTAAATCCCTATCCGGATACTTTGTATTAATAGCGGTCATTATCTGTATAGCCGTCGTGTGTATCCATGAACATATAAGTGATTATGGACTTAATAGTCTAATCAGGCCATTGGAGCAAGGGGTATTTGACGTTAGCTATTGTCGGTTACTTTTATAATTTTTTTCTATATCCCTCTGTATAAGGACTGATAGGCTGCTACAAGAAAAATCTGACACGCTTTGTGTAGCGCGTTACATAAAGTGCGTCAAGTTATTTTTCAAAGGGTACACGAACAGACTTGAAATTGCGGAATGATATAACTATATCACTATTCACAGTTTCAAGGTAGTCTTTGGAGCTTAGTCCTGCATGTCCGTTCTCCTGTTTTATTATTCCCTGCTTTAGCGTTTTCTATTCCTTTTTTATATACTTCTATTTATCGCTTTTCTGCTGCCGTGCAACCTGCCGTGGATTGAATTTTTCCGCAAAGGTAATCGCCAGTCCCAGTCGTGTCAATGCCGGCATTCAGCCGCAAGTGAAGCGCAAAAATCTTCCTCTCCGCTGGTGAGCGTATTTTTCCTCTTCAGCCTTGCCAAATTGTTCCTGCCGCCTTTGGATGCAGAAAAAATCATCCCGGAGGTCGCAAACAGGCCAAACAGAGGGAAATAAAGAATATTTATAAACTAAGGTAACGGTAGGATTAACCACCTGCCACAAAAAGAATTTATTATGTTATACGTTCACACAATTGGTCGCATTGGCAAGGATTGCCAGGTTATTACTGGAGCACACGGTTCATTCATTGCATTTGATATTGCGGTAGATGACTATTCACATGGAAACAGCATCACTACTTGGGTAAGGGTACGGAGTAAGAAAGAGAACCATATTCGACTATCCGAATATCTTACCAAAGGACGGTTATTGCTCATTGAAGGGACACTTTCGGCTTCACTGTGGAAGGATAAGGATGAAAACTGTCAGATTCAACTATCCATTACGGCAGACGCATTGGAGTTCATCAATACCGGAAAGCGTGAGGGTACAACTTCAGAAGCAGAGAGTCCGACAGATGCCGCAAGCAATGTACCTGTACCACCGGTAGCTATGCCGCAAGAGGACAAGGAAGACTTGCCGTTCTGATGATGTGCATATAGAGTATTGAACAACAATAAATACTAAATGTAGTATTTACTAATTATAGTAAAGTAGGAAGTTAGCGAGTTACCTATTGCTGAAAGTAGTATTTACTACATTTAGTCTATTAGTATTTTAGTATAGTAGTAAATACTAAAATACTCTTTTTAGTAAAATAGTATATACTAATTATAGTATTTACTAAGAATAGTATTATCTTTGTATCGCATATAAAGACATCAAATTATGACAAAAATTATAGCTGTTTTGAATCATAAGGGTGGGGTTGGCAAGACAACTACCACCATCAATCTTGCCGCTGCTTTGCGACAGAAGAAAAAGCGTGTACTGGCTATCGACATGGACGGGCAAGCAAATCTTACAGAATCGTGTGGTCTCTCCATTGAGGAAGAACAAACGGTGTATGGGGCAATGAGAGGTGAATATCCCTTACCGGTTATCGAACTGGAGAACGGACTTGCTGTTGTGCCGTCCTGTCTCGACCTGTCGGCGGCAGAATCCGAACTGATAAACGAGCCGGGACGTGAGTTGATACTGAAAGGTCTGATTACGAAGTTGCTTGACAGTCGGAAGTTTGACTACATCCTGATTGATTGTCCACCTTCACTGGGCTTGCTGACACTCAATGCCCTTACCACAGCGGACTTTCTGATTATTCCGGTGCAGGCACAATTCCTCGCCATGCGCGGAATGGCGAAGATTACAAGCGTAATTGAGATTGTCAAGGAACGCCTGAACCCGAACCTGAGTATTGGTGGCATTGTTATTACCCAGTTTGACAAGCGCAAGACACTCAACAAGAGCGTAGCTGAAATTATCAATGACTCTTTCTGTGACAAAGTGTTCAAAACGCTTGTACGGGACAATGTGGCACTGGCCGAAGCTCCTATAAAGGGAAAGAACGTCTTTGAGTACAATAAGAACTGCAATGGAGCCAAAGATTATATGGCTTTAGCACAAGAGGTTTTGAAATTAAAATAAGACAATATGGGCAAGAGTGATTTATTGAAAGACAGTATGAAAAGCGGACTGGACGGATTGCTGTCATCCACGAAGAAATCTCCGCAAAAGAAGGAAGCCACACCACTTAAAACTGAAAAAGAGCCTGCGGTACATTGCAATTTCGTTATCGACAAGAGTGTTCATACGCGTATGAAATTCCTTGCTATTGAGAAGAATATGTCATTGAGAGACATTGTAAATGAGGCGATGAAGGAGTATTTGGAAAAAAACGGTAAGTGAGGGTATGTTCCTCGCTTACCGTTCTTTTAAATCTGTGACTTCTGTTAGTACGTTATGCCGATATGTATTGCTACATATCAGTCATTGACAACCCTTTGTATGACAGGGAATAACCTTTGAACTCTCCCGTTGCACGCATGAAAGCGGCTGCTTTCGCTTCCAGTTTTTCCATGTCGATATTTTCGGCCTTGCGTTTGACTTCGAAAAATGTCGCCGTATCGTCCAGTTCGTTTTCAGCTACTATGTCTATTTCGTTCTCACCCTTGCGGTCCCACCAGCCTCCGATACGCGTATAGACTTGCCGTTCTATCAGTACACGCTTAAAGTAACGTTCAAGCATCAGACCGCTGAAAGTTTCATAATCCCGACCTATAATCATCTTCACACTTCCATAGTTCTCTATCTCCAGCATATAGCTGTACTTGTAGATGAAGCGGAACCAGAACGTGAAAAAATTATCCTCGATGACATACCGGACATTCTTGGCGGAACTCTTCTCGAACAGCGGTTGCTTCTTCGATATGATTTCGTATTCTTTTTCCAGCTTGGTAAGATAACCGCCGATTTCCTTGCCTACCACGTTTTCAATTTCCGAACGGGATGTTTTTCCTCGTGCAATGGCCGATAGTATGGAGAAATAGATTCCGTAATCCTTGCCGAACTCTTCGATAAGAATCGCTTTACCCTCGCCCAAAAATATGGAGTCGGCCTTTATAATCTGGTCGAGCATAGTCGTTTTGGTTGTTGCTCCTGCATCCACGAGTAGTTGTACATACTTCGCCACACCGCCCGTGAAAGCGTACAATGCCAGCAGATCTTCCGCCGTGTAGCCGGGGTTGTATTCCGAAAGAATATCTTTCAGAACAGTTGGGGTAAACGGACGCACAGTCATAAAGCGCGACTGCCGGTTATACAACGGCTCTTTCTTATCCTTGAATATCTTTGTCATCATGGAATAAATCGAACCACAGACAATCAGGTTAATACGGGACTTCGGGCTGTATAGATCCCAGATGCGCTGCATATCGCTGAACACCGATTTGTTCACACGGAAAAACTCCTGGAACTCGTCGATAAAGAGTGTGATGGGACGTTCTGCCGAAAGTTTCATCAGGTACTCGAACACATCGGTAAAGTGTTCGGCCCGCCCCATGGTTGGGACTCCCAACTTGTTCTCTATTTCAAGCCGGTAGTCCTCACACAAATCGCCTTCGGCTTTCCGGGCAACAAAGAAATAGAGAATCGGTTCGTCCTCGTATGCCTTCCACACGAGTGATGTCTTACCGATACGGCGACGTCCCGTTACCACTGTAAACTGAGCATTGTTTTTGGCCATTTCGCGAATCTTGCGAAGAGAGGCTATTTCTTCTGTCCTGTCAAAAAATCTCATATCCTTATCCTTTTTTATTGCTGTTTCCGAAACGGCTGTTTCCGAAACGGCTGTTTCGTTACTGCAAAAATAATGCAAATTTCTGGTAAAACAGGCAATTGATACAGATTTATTTAGCGAAATGGCTCAAAGGATTTTTATCTGGTAAGTTCCATTCCTGTTTTACACCGTCTGGTCTTACGTCCTTCCGCTTGTCCCGTTGTATCGTTAATCATCCCTTTATAGTTCCATCCGTTTTACCATCCGCCTTTCAGCGTATTCTTCCTTTTCTATATTCTTTTAATGCCACTCATCCGGTCCATTCCTGCCATCACCGGTTGGTTTTCCAGACGCAAAGGTGGACTGCCGCGCTTGATTCCGTCGCTTTGAAGTGCATTTCCTATAAAATTCTTCCTTTCTGCGAAAGAGTAATTTTCCGGAAAAAGCGTCGGAAATCGCTTATTCGTCAGTCCTTGTAAAGCATCTGTAAATCCCAAGCGGTTCAGGCAGAAAAGAGAACCGAACAAAGGGAAAATAAAAAATTAAATATTAAAACCAATTAAATTTTTATGATTATGGAAGCAACAGCAATTCAATCAGTAGAGAAAAACATCACAATGGTAGCATTGGCAAACGTGCAGCCGAGCAATTACAACCCACGTAAGAATTTTGACGAAGCGAGCCTTGCAGAACTTTCCGAGAGTATTCGTCAGCAGGGTGTGTTACAGCCTATTGGAGTACGCCCAATAGAAGACAACCGCTTTGAGATTGTTTTTGGAGAACGCCGATATCGTGCCTCCCTCATGGCAGGATTGGAAGACATTCCGGCTGTCGTTATGGAAATTTCAGACGAAGTTGCCGAAGAAATGGCGGTAACTGAAAACCTCCAGCGCAAGGATGTTACCCCGATAGAGGAAGCAAATGCCTACCAAAAGCTCATTGATAGTGGTCGCCACGATGTGCAGTCTTTGGCGGTGCAGTTCGGTAAAAACGAAAGCTATATCCGCACACGCCTTAAATTCGTTTCCTTAATGCCCGAAATCGCACAGCTTTTGGAACAGGACGAAATCACAATCAGCGTAGCGAGCGAAATTTGCCGTTATGGGGAAGATATTCAGAAAGAGGTGTACAACAAGCATCTTAAAGAGGGGGTGCAGTACAATAGTTGGCGAGGAATGAAAGCCTCTGATGTTGCACGGAACATCGAACGGCAATATACCACCGACTTGGAGCGATACGCATTTGACAAGACCCTCTGTCTGTCGTGTCCTCACAATACAAATAATATGATGTTATTTTGCGAGGGTGGTTGCGGAAATTGCGCCAATCGTACTTGCCTTGCTGAAATGAATGCAGCATATCTCACGGAGAAAGCCGTGCGCCTTATGGAAGAACGCCCTGAGGTATCCCTCTGCTATGAAAGTTTCAACAGCAATGAAGCCGTAGTAGAACGTCTTACCGCCATGGGTTACGAAGTGGAAAGCCTTAACTATTATGCAAAGGCATATCCCGAACAGCCCGAAGCACCCCGAAAAGATGAGTACGACACCACCGAAGAATACGAACAGGCACAGAGCGAGTTCGAACAGGATTTGAACGATTACACGGAAGAATGCGAAGAAATCCGTACCCGAAGTGAAGCAGGTGAAATCATCCTTTATTTCCGTATTGAGAGCAAGGACATCGTACTCTGTTATGTTCCGAAAGTTACCTGTACTACCAATGACACAAAACAGGAGCAGACGCTTTCACCGGTAGAGAAGTTGGAAAAGCAAGACAAACGCAACAAGGAAATTGCCCTTGAAAAGACTGTAGAGGACACAAAAAAACAGATTTTGGAGGTTGATATGTCCGATTGCAAGTTTGGGCAAGACGAGGACAAGATGATTTATTTCTTCTTGCTATCATCCCTCCGCAAAGAGCATTTCGAAGCGGTAGGTATCGAGGAAAAAAAGCCTTATTCCTACCTTACAGATGAAGAAAAGATAAACATCATTGCCAACCTCACGAGCAAGCAGAAAGCGATTATTCGCAGGGATTTTCTAATTGCTAATTTCAAGAACGCATACGGCAACAATGCCATTGCATCCCTCTTGCTTGACTTCGCACAAAAACATATGCCCGACCTGTTGGCAGACATCAAGAACGGACATAATGAAGTGTATGAGAAGCGTCACCAACGTATCGAAGAGAAAAAAGCCGTTCTTTTGGTGCAGGAACAAGCAAAGCAGGAAGCGGAGCAATCTGACAAACAGCAATCCGAAGTAGGGATGCAGACCGAAGAACAGCCACAAGAGGAAGATATTGCAGCTTAACCATAATCAGTAACCAACGAATAGAGGGTGGAGTAATCTGTCCTCTATTCGTTCCTAATTTGTAATTAGATTAAGGTGAAGATGTTCACGGACAACTGCTCCAAACCGTTGTCGGGCGGCGCGTCTGCCGGGCAAACCCGCCATCCGCGCGATTATGCCTTTTCTATCCCATTTATAGCTACCTCCCGATACCCCGCCGCCACCCGTCTTCATTTATACCTATCAGTTTCCTCCTTTTTATCTTTTCCATCTTATTCCTTCTCCGGTTCCTTCCTGTCCTCGCCGGTTGGTTTTCCAGACGCGAAGGTGGACTGCCGCGCTTGATTCCATCGCTTTGAAGTGCATTTTTATAAAATTCTTCCTTTCTGTGAAAGAGTAATTTTCCAAAAAAAGCGTTGGAAGTAGCTTGTTCGTCAGTCCTGTAAAGCATCTGTAAATCCCAAGCGGTTCAGACAGAATATAGAACCGAACAGAGGGAAGAAAAATAAATCATTAAAATTTCATGACAATGGACAACATCAAAGAAAGCAAAGAGTACAAACTTGCCAAAGAATGGGAAATGGCAGTGAATAGTTTTAGTTTCAATCCCAAGCGTTTTGCAGCCGCTATACCTGATATGCACCCCACACTGCAACAGAGCCTCTATAGATTGTTTAAGGAGTGCATCATTGTGATGGCGGATGAGACACGTCGCTATGATGACCGCAATCGTGCGTCACATGAAGAAGCAAAGTGTCTTATGGAATACCTCAAGACAAATGGAAAGCATATCCCATTAAAATAACAAGCGTATGAAAACACAAGAAGTACAATTTGGCGGCAATAACTATCCTTGCCGTGTGGTGGAATCCAACGAGGGTGAAGAACTCCTTATCGGCTCGATTACCTTGCTTGATGCCCTTCAGCCCGGTAGTTTCAACGATGAAAACGAAGGCTTCGCAAGCAAGGAAGCCGAAAGAATCTATGACGAGGTTTTCTTCTTTACCGACATGGCAAACCTGCGACTGACAGACGTAGAATTGGTTGCCGAACTGAAAAAGGACAACCCGGAATGGTTCGAATAAAAAAACAATAATCATCTTAAAAATAGCATAGTTATGGAAAAAGAGTATGTAATACAAATAGCACAGACCATTCAAGAGCAGTTGATAGGACTTACCCCTATGCCCGTCCTCATGTCATGGGGTATCGCAGAGTTTGCAGCCACCATCTTCAAAGACCTGCCTGCACTTCGTATCAAAGTAAACGGACTGTTACACACCGGATACGTCATTATTGCACTTAATGGGTCGGACTATTATGAGGTATATCTGTTGAAAGGCAAAGATGCAGAGTGTGTCAATGAAGAAGTTTGTTACAACGAGTTAGGGGATGTCATTGACAGGGCAATTGAATGCGGTACTGACAAAGAGGAATACGAAAAAATTGCCATCAGCAACTCACCCAATTATTAAGCAGGTAGCTCACCTGATAAACCAGAAGAAGAGATTAGTTAGTAGTAAACCGCCAGTACGATTGTACTGACGGTTTTTGTTGTTTTTATTTACATTATATGTCAGACAGCCGGATTTTTATTTCGCGTTGCGCTTATTTTGAACGTCTTTTATCATCTCTTTCACATCTTGCCCCACTTGTACGAAGTTTTTATATAGGATGCGCTCCCGTTCCTCTCTCGACTTGAAAGTGTAGAACTTCGGCAGCGGCACATACGCCGCTTCTTCTTTCTTGATTTCTGCCATATCAAAATCTGTTTTGCAGAAGAACTTTGTAGTCTTGAACTCTTCCGATTCTTGAATATTCATTGAACCGCCCATACCTGTTTTCGTCTTCACAAAGTCCCGTGCCGTCTGACCGCATATCCATCCGGTTGCCATATCCGAGATTTTCGAGGCAGGCACAAGGTTATCCATATTCTCATTGAGATTGATACTTGTTTTGTCCCGGTCAATAGTCACGCCTTTTTTGACCTGGACCACCTTGCCGAAGATGTCATTGGACAACCATTCCAGCGTTTCTTTGGCACGTGCCGAGCCGCTTACCACATTACCTACCGTCGTAATGATCTTTTGCATACCTACCTTACCATAATCGGCTTCCAGTTGCGGTAGTTCCTGAAAGCCGAGCGTTACACTCACCTTATTGCTTCGCGCTGTACCTATCAGACGGTCTATTTTGTGAAAGTAGAGTGTCGGTAACTCGTCCACTATAATACTCACAGGAATATTTTTCCCCTGCCCGGTATTCACACGGGTAACGAGACGGTTTAGGATAAGAGCGTTCAATGCACCGATGATGGATTCCATTTCCGGGTCATTTGCAATCAGCAGGTAACTCGGATTCTTCGGGTCACTCACCTTCAGGTCGAAGTCATCGCCATCCCGGTGGAATATCCAGTAGCTCTCTTTGGTTGCCAGACGCGAGGTATAAACACGTAACGTGCCAATCATACCCTCCAATTGTTCCATTGCCTTATTTTTGAAAGCTGTCTGGAATGGACCAAGCAGCGGAGCAACCTCATTGTCAGTTTCCAGTACCTCGAAAATCGTCTGATAACTTTCATTCAAGAATGACAGAATATGTGGCATGTCCGAATACTTTCCCAGCCAGTAGGCAGGTTCCACGATATTGCCGCCTTCACGGTCGCGCACGATACCTGTCGGTTTCCAGAATTTGGTCTGCGGATCTTGCTGTCTTTCCGCATATAGAGGCTTGCCGTTGGCATCGTAGGGTTCACGTTCATAATTCACGAAGAAGTAGATACAAGCGGCAAGGAAGTTTACCGCCGAGGTTTGGAAGAACTGGTCGCTTCCGCCGCCTCCCTCTTTCTTACCCTTTTGTAGGCTTTCCAATAATGTTTCCGCCGTTTCGCTGGCCGCCGCAAGATTGTTGATGTACTTTGCCTGAATTGGATTCACCCGACGGCTGTACTCCACATCCACAAAATTAATCATGTTGAACTTGCACCCTTGGGGTACTCTGCCCAGTTTCTCGTTCTTCTTGTAATGGTAGTAGAGCTTGGTCGCCAATGTAGGAAACTTGTAGTCATACACCACCATGGCGAAACCTTTGGCCGAATGCTGTCGGATAAACGGCTCTATGATACTGAAAGTCTTACCCGATCCCGGTGTTCCAACTACCCATGTTCCTCGAAAGCAGTTGCTTACAGAAATCCACCCCTTACGGAATTTACCCTTATAGTAGTATCGCATGGGGATATTTACGCTGTATTCATTCTCGACTTTTTCTTCACATTGTTCAAAACTTTCATTCTCGAAGTTGAAACGGTCTTTCATCAATCCCTCCTTGATGAACTTTGAAATGTTGTCTAATGCGATATGTACCAGTACTACGCCAGCAATGGAGGCAATCATATAGAGAATGATATTCAGAGGTAAGGTATAAAGCCTTGTTTCCATCGTATGGCCGAACAGCCATACGGAGAGTACGAGCAGCAATAACCCACTCGTTAATGGATACACCACCTGCCGGCGTGCGTTGAACTCCAGATGCTTCTTGTTCCGCGTTCCGACACAAGTGATGCAGATAAGCAGTACCGTTGCGATTTTGCTGTACACAAGATTGCCGTCGTGGTAAATCATCCATTGTTTGATGCGTCCGTGGATGTCGGTCAGTATGCCGCCCCAGTGGTCGAGCATTGCAGGGTCAATGGCATATTCAAAGAACTCCAGCAGCACGGACACATATACCACTGTGCGGAATATTTTATAGAACCCTTGCAATTCCTTACTTTCTTCCATAAGTCAGTCTGTTATTAGTCCTTGTTTTCTACGATACCAATGATTACCTACTCTGATTACATCCATACCGAACCATGCACCATTCTCGTTCAGTTTTGTTTTTATCTTATCAAGTGTTACCGGACCGATACCCCAGATTTCCATGAGATATTGCTCGTTAAGATGAATCAGGTCTCCGATATATAATATTCCATGAGATTCAAGATGGCTTTTGATGGATGGGGTAATACCCAAACTGAATACCGGTTCCGAGAGATAGTGTACTTCTTCTGCCTGAATGTTATTCAGGGCTATTTCAAGCCCCACTTTGATTCTTTTGAGAGAATCAAGGCGTTCTTGCATCTTTTGGATGACAAGCTCGTCTTGCTGTATCTCATTGCGTAATTGGGTTGCTCTCTTTACAAGTTCGGCATTACTTCTTTTCAACTCTCCGTTAATATCCGCCATTGACAGATTACTTGTTTCAAGCTCGTTTCGTGTGCGGTCTAATTGCGTGACAAGTTCCTCCAGTCTGTCGGCATGACGCTTCAAGATTGAATTTTTTTCATTATCGGCAGTCATTTCGTCCAAAAGGTAGCCGAACCTTTTAATTTGAAAATTAATATCTTCTTTATCCGATGCTATGGAATCTGCGAGTTTTGCCAGTATTTGTCGGCATGAATTACCTTTCATGGACTTATACATGAGGACAATTCCCAATATCATCAATGCTATGCTGAAAAATATATCCGTATCTTTCATATCTTTCTATCTTTTATTCGTTTATGGTAATTATAGGGCGTACTTTGTGCGCCTGTACTTTAGGTGTTTCCTGCATTGCGCCGCTCCCCATGGAATAGAGCCATGCCTTGGCTGTCTGTTGCTTTTCGACTTCTGTGGATGTCCAGTACCAACAGTCGTTTTCATCCAGTGGTAACGGCTCACCGCCACATTGTTCGATGACAGGGTTGATTATCTTTCGCATGGTGTAGAGCAGCCGCATCTCTGCCACGGACGGTACATAGGCACTCTGCCCGTACCGCCATAGGTCGAAAACCGCTTCTGCCATTGGCGAAGCGGTTTCTTGTGTATCATACAGTGCGAATGTATTCTCATTGCCATCATAAGCCATGATGTCAGCCGATGTGCCTTGTGCGATGCCGAGGCTGTCGGCGAATGCCTGTGGAGCAATGTCCCACAGGTAAACTGCATAACCGTCCCCCTCCGTATCTCCGCGTTTTTCGGTATCGAAGACAACCGCTATCGCTTTTTTCCCCGATTGTTCATATTGTGCGTAAGGCAAGGCTGTTCCATCCTCGCAGAGGATATGTCCTGGACGAACTGCTGTATCGGGTACGTCTATATGCGTGTCACAGGCAGCGCAAAGCACGGCAGCCGTTGCCGCTGCCACCAAATGTATCTTTCGTATCATATTGCTTTCTTTTTTGTTTCCCTATTTTATAGGTAGTTTCACACCCAGCACGACACCTGCTCGCAGCACGTCCGCACCTTTTATCATCACATCGCTTTTCACTTGCCAATACAGTGTCCATCCGGCCCGTAGCACATAGTTGTGTTCGTAACCGAAGTGCAGGCCACCGAGGAACTTATTCATGTCGCTTCCGGCTGAAGCTCCGATACGCAGACTGCCATAGTGGTTGCGTCCCCGCGTCATGCACGGCTTGTAGGCCACGCCAAAACCGTAGCTGCGGTAGTTTCGCCAAAATGATTCCGGGCAGATATGCCCGCACGAAGCGCACTCTGCCCATTGTAGATAGCCGTTGACGAAGAACTCCCACATATGGCGATAGTTCATTTCGTGTTCGTAGGCGAGCGTTATATCCATGCCGTTCTTGTAGAGTAGCCCTGTGCCAAGCGAGAGGCGTCCGCTACCTTGTTGTGCATTTGCACTTGCAGCGATACACACGCAGGTAATTATCACGATGATTGTCTTTTTCATAGTCATTCCTCCTCCAATAAATCTGCATGGAACGAATCTGCCGCCAGTATATCCTCATAGTCGATGTTCAGACTGATGTTACGGCCACTAATCTGTTTCTCCGTCATTTCGATGGTCAGTAGCTTGTCATTGGGAAAGGTCATCTTTTTCACGACAATCACATTCCGATAGCCGTGTCTGAATGTCTTGCCCGATTCCAGAACCAGGGCTGGTGTCAGTTCGATAGTCTGTGCGTTGGTTGCCTTGGCGAGTTTCTTGTCTGTCAGCTTTATCCGTATCTCATCAATGTCAAAACGGATGTTCGTCTTGTTCTCGATGGAAAAGTCTATGAAGAAGTAGTCACCCACCGAGTAGATATTGTTCAGACGCATCACCATGCGGTGTGCTTTGGTAGCTACGTTGCGGATTTTTGCAGGTGAGTTCCAGATGCGCCGTGCATGATGTGTCATGTCGGCAGTGGACATTGAGACTGCCGGATTGTTGTACGCATTACGCTCTTGTAGCAATATCTCCTTATCCGTTACTGCCTCTTTCATCCTTGTGGTATAAATCAGTGCGTATTGTGTGCGGTATCGTTCCGTCACAATGGTGACGATGGCGAGTATTTCACCATCCTCGTGTCCGCTTTCCTTGGGCTTTAGGCGAATGATGTTGTCAATGGGCTGATCGCCCGCCACCTTGTCAGTGGAAATATCCACGAAACGCACCGGTTCCGATGCCGTGATGACAGTTGTTATCTGTTCGTTCACCGTCAGTTGTTCCATTTCTTCGTAGGTAGTTTGTGCGTTAGCTTTCGGTAAAATGGAAATACCTGATAGAAGCATAATGCCAAATAAATTCCTTTTCATTGAAATACAGAGTTATAATTGAAAATTCATGATTGCTTTATTCTCTTGCGAATTGATATTTGCCTTATCTGGGATGTCATCCTGCATACAACTTGGAGATTTGTCCGTAACATCTATCTGTTCGAATATGATTTGTTTCGGAAGTATTTTATGGCAGAAATAGCTGCTGTTGAACGGTACGTTTTTCCCTTTTCCGAACTGAATACGTTTATCGAACATGAGTAATTCCAGATCAGTATTCTGGAAAAGTCGGCAGGGTGCTACGTTGTTCAGCCAATAGTTGGACATCAGCAAGGCGAATGGTTTTCCGAGTTTCAGACAGCGTTCAAAGACTTCCACCTTCCGGCTGAAAGGAGGATTGGATACGAGTATATCCCATTGGGACGGTTCATAGTTGAAAAAATCCTGTCCGTTATAGATATGGGAATACACGACATGGAAACCGGCATCCTTGAATTTCTGCACAAACTCACTGTGCTTCGTATCGAAAGGACACCAGACTATCTTGCCTTCAGGTATATATTTGATAATGGGTAATACACCATATCCCGGTGTATATTTTTCATCTGTCGGATTCCCGTATAATTTTTTTAAGTAGTTTGAAGATTTCATAGGCACATGATTAAAAATATTTATATTGATTTCTTTTCCCTATTTCGCTTCATTTCTTTATCTGCCTGGCACGCGCCCAAGTACAACGTCCCGTCCGGGTCATTTGGATTTCACATTGCCAAAGAGTGCCCTTCTCCACTGTTCTGAAATTAACATTCCCGTATCTTGGTCCGTAAAAACCGGTATGTTTTTGAAAAGCGAATAAGGCAATCCTCCGTCTGTCTTCTGTTCGGAAGTTGCATATTAGGGCAAACTGCCCTCTGTGATGCCACCATTCGGTACTCACAAGTTTTCCGATAAATGTTTCGGCTTTATTTGGGGCTATATAGTCCGCATAATAAAGCCCATCCGTACCTTTGTGATATTCTGATAAATCTGTTTCCATGTCATCATCGTTTTAATTCCTTTTTTCCTGTCCGTTCACTAAATACACGAAAGTTCCGTATTTCAACTTGACTTTGTTTTTCTTGATAGCTTTGCTAATGGCATTGCTTGTTTTCTGGTAGGCATTGTTCACCGCCTGCATCCCCCATTGTGCAAGGCTGTTTCCTGTTGTACTTCCCATACTCATGTTCATATTGCCCGACATTGCCCCGCTTGCTACATCCTTGCTCGTTTCCCGGAATTGGCTGTTGGGCACATACAGCCCCTCCATGCCATCTGTATCATAGAGTGAAAGACTCACTTTCACCAATTCGTCATTCACGAGGATGCTACTGATATTACCTTTCACGCGCCCGGATGAGAATCCGCTTACCGTAGCGTACAGGTACGTTCCTCTTGCTATCACACACTCGCCAATCTCCACATCGTCAAGCAGGCGCAACCTCACGCGCGAGCCGTCCACCGCTTTGATGTTCTCGTCAATGATGGCTTGGATGAGTTTCGGTTCACGGACATTCTTCGACAGTGTGTTAAAGTAGTCCGAGGTTGTCTTCACCTTGCGTACCACCTCGCTGGGCGGTTCGTCCGCTGATGGCGTTTTCACAGCCCGGCTCTCTTCGTTGATGGTTCCGGAGGCTGCTGCTCCTTGTGGTGGAGCAATGTTGGCCGTGTCCGTTTCTGCCGGGGGTACAGTCGCGTTTTGCCCTCTCAGTCTCGCCTCTGCGAGTGCTTTCTCCAGTTCGGCAAGTGCTTCCTGTTCTCGTGTCTTGGCAGAGGCAATTTCCGCTGCCGCAGCTTTTTCCTGTTGTTCTTCCGTGAGCAGGTCGATGTCGTCCTGCGTGTATTTCGATTCATACTCTTCCTTGTTTTTATCGGGTTCTTCCCGGTCTATGTTATCTACAGCGGAGTAGTCTTGTATCTTACCCCATGATTTCGCCATATTCTCGTATTTGCTGCCTATGCCATCGTCCTTGATCTGTGCCCCCGGCAATTCGGGGTTTAGGAACTCCGTCGTCTGCAACGCCTTGTCTTGTATTTCTATCGTTTCTGTCTGAAACAGGTCGAAGATGAAATAAGACGTGCCGAGCAGGGGGAAATAAAGGATGGCGGGAAGCATATATTTCGGCTGGCGAAAATTGATTTTCTCCAATATCTTCATTATACATCTTTTAATTGAGTTGTACATATTTGCCTTCAATGGCACAATTTCTCAGTATCTCTGCGTTGTCTTCTCCGAAAGCTAATAGGATGCTACCGCGACTGGGAGAGTCACCTCGTGCTCCGCCTGGTCGGTAGAATCGGATGCGGTGGCGTAGGAATTTCATTCCCGTCGCTTTTGGAAAGATGACGTCCTGAAACATTTTGGAATCGCAACGGTTGAATAATAATGCAATGCCGTTGCCATGTTCTGCCAATTTCCGGACGAATAGCTCGATAAGAGGACGCGAATAGGGAGGATTGAGCCACACACGCCCTTCCCATATCTGGGACAACCCATCTATGTTCTGGTCATACATGACCTCGGCAGTCGGCCACAACGGATGGATGGGAGCGCAAGGGTCAAGGTCGAATTTGCCCAATGCGTCCAGTATCTCCTTTGGCGTGTACCATTCGTCTGACGAACGGACTGATTTTTCAAGCCGTGTATTCATAAGTACTCTTTTTACTATGGTTTGTCCCCTCTGTTTTTATGTTCCCTTATTTCGACTTCCTGCAACAGCTTGTGCCGTTCCCGAAGCACTGAATCCTGCTTTTCCGTCGCCGTGCGACTTACCGGACTGTGTCTGTACACAGTTACCAAGCGGTAGGCGTTCCATACGAAAGCTCCGATGACGAATGTAAAGACGATGACCAGAAACAGCGTCCGGTGTGCGTTGGCAAAGCCCTGCACCTTGGCCGCCGCTTGGTCGATGCGTGTCGCCTTGGCGAATTTATGCCCGGCCTGCACCTCTCGCTCGTAGCGTTCCTTGTACTGCGGGTCATCTTTGTCCGGCATCTTCTCGCCGAACAACATCCGTTTGAATCCTTTGATATTCATATCTTTGGTGATTTAATAGTTACTCTTTGTTTTTTGCTCGATATCTTTGTTCAGCAATGTGCGCCAGTTTACTATGAGCAGTCCATGCGGATTATTGTCCGTTCTCGGCACACGTTTAAGTTGCCCTGCCGTAACCAGTTCGCGCATCAGGATATTACTCCGGCGCTCGATTCGCTGCCGACCATAGTAGGTGAACTCCATATTCTTTTTGTCAAAGGAGATACTGTCACAGAATATCGAGAACACCGCGCTCGTACCCAATATATTGGAGTAAAATCCCTTTTCCTTGAGGGTATTGTACTGTGCCAGTCCCGTCTCATCGACCAGGTACATCGCTTTTTCCATCGTATAGCGGATGTATTTGTCGTCCGGTGCGAGAGTAAAAAAGTAATGGTGGAACATTTCTACGTGGCTCTTGGCCTCCACGTCCAGTGTTTCGTCCATCGTCGTGCGGGTTACGAGTATAGGTACATTTCCGTCCAGCACATACACCTTTTTCTGCGCGTCCGTCACCATTGTCCGGGCAGTCCAGATACTTGATACGCTGATGATGATACACCCTGCAAGAAAAGCAGTGCAGATGATGCCCACCAGTCGGATTTTATTCTCCAAATGTTTGATGACCATATACCTTTATTTTTTCTTGTTAGACAATCGTGTGTATTCGTCATGTAACATTGTCATGACTGTATCATGCAACTCCGTCAGAAATTTTTCGAACTTCCCGTCAAAAAGCTGTGTGTAATCTTCCCGCATGATTACATGCACGAATATCCACCAGACACGGCGGTTTCGATTCTTGGCATTTTTCTGCAATTTGACCAGTTGCAGACGATAGGTAAGGTAAGTCATCATAGGGACAATATATCGGTTGTCCCATGTAATGGCTTCGTCCAGTTCTTCATATTCCGGATCAATTCGGTGGTTAGGTGCATAAACGAGTTCTTCGCTTATGCGTTCATTTGCATAGTGCACGAAACGCTCGTTCCTGCACCATTTCTCAATTTTCTGTTGTACATTCATCTTTTGGATATTTAATATTAGGTTTATCATTATCTCATCATCGAGCCGATACCGCCCGTAGCCGTCATTTTGGCCTGCTGCGCCACACCTTCTCCAAAGTTCCGTGTAGAGAAGGCCGTGTCGCCTTCAGGTATCATCCATGCTGCCAAGTCCGGCACGAGGTTTAGGCATTTCAGTGCCACGATACTTGCCGCCATCAAGTAGCCGGCGGAGAAGAAGCTGTTTTGCAAGTAGGCCGCCATTGTCTGTTCGCTTGCTGTGATTGCCGTCAGGTTTTCTACCTGTATGCACAGTACAATGTCGAATAACAGTAGCACATAGAAGCCGACGAAGTAGAGCATTGCACCATAGAAATGTACTGTCAGATACCTTATAAGCCACTTCGCCCATGCACCTTCCCATTTGGGCAACAGCGAGAACGCCCATTGTATAGGTCCGAATATTGTTAACATGCCCAGTAGGATTTGCTGGCAATAGATGGTATTCCATTAGCCAATGTATTGAAACGAAGGGAAAATAAAAACAGATAAAATCTATATAAATACTGATTATCAATGTATTATTAACTAATGATGATTTCTGTTGTATTCCTTAAAAATCTCTATTATTCGACATTTTTGTTACCTAAAACGATACTTATATCCGGATTATTTGTTACCTTTGTATATGGATATAAATCATTGATATACAATGGGAAGAAAAAAGAAATCATTAATAGAGAAATCTCCGTTCAAGTTACGTCACCGTAAACTGGCGGACGGACGTTTATCCCTGTTTCTTGACCGTAGTGTAGACGGCGGGCATGAGTACGAGTTTCTGCAACTCTACCTCATGCCGGAAACATCTGCCAAAGCAAGGCGGCAAAATGCGCAGACACTCCGCAAGGCGGAAGATATTCAGCGAGAACGGACAGAAGCCCTGCTCAATGCGAAGGTGGGAACAGTACCGGAAAGCAAATCTTCCGATATGCTGCTGTCCGACTGGATGACCATTGTCCGCAAGAACCACGAACACCGGGAAGCACGCGACCTGAACGGAATCGACAACGCCCGTAAAAACTTGCTGAAATTCCGTGCAGATGTCAGGCTCTGTGATGTGGACAGACAGTTTTACATTGATTATATCGACTGGCTTCGTTCTTCCTGCAAGACCGCATGGGGAAAACAGATTACTCCCAAGACGGCTCATTCCTATTATACCACTTTGCGTACCGCTTTGAACGAGGCTGTACGTGAGAGACTGATTGAATCAAATCCTTGGTACAAACTGGAGATGACCGAGAAAATCAAAGTTCCCGAAAGCAAACGGGATTTTCTGACCATCGAGGAGATAAAGAAAATGATAGCCACGCCATTTTTTAACGAGCAGGTACGGCAGGCATACCTGTTTTCCTGTTTTTGCGGACTTCGTATCAGTGACATACGGAAATTGCGTTGGCGTGACATTTCCATATCAGGCGGGCAATGGCTCGTGTCGGTAGTAATGACAAAGACCACCAATCCCGTTTATATCCCCCTTTCGTCCCAAGCGGTAAAATGGTTGCCGGAACGTAATGGCTGTACACCGGATGGCCTTGTCTTTGGAGGGCTGCCCAATACAAGCAACCTTTGTGTCAGTCTCAAGAACTGGGCTGATAAGGCAGGCGTAAAGAAGAACGTGACATTCCACACGGCACGTCATTCATGTGCGGTGCTGCTGCTGACGCTCGGAGCGGACATCTATACCGTTTCCAAAATCCTCGGCCACCGTTCCGTGCGTGCCACACAGGTTTATGCAAAAATAGTAGACAAGAAAAAGGACGATGCAATCACCTTGGTTGACGACGCATTCTAAATACATTATTATATATGGCAACAACAAAGAAATCGACCAGACTCAAGGAACCGGTAAAGGTGCGCACGAAGAAGCTCGCCGACGGTTCGGAATCCTATTATCTCGACATCTATGTTGACGGAAAACGCAGTTACGAGTTCTTGAAACTGTACCTGTTGCCCGAAATCAATCCTATGGTCAAGGAGCAGAACCGGGCCACAAAAGCGGCGGTAGAGGCCATCAAATCAAAACGCATCATCGAACTGACTCACTCGAAGGCCGGACTGAAAAAGACATCCGTCCGTTCCAAAATGCTACTGGACGACTGGATGGAAGCCTATCTTGCCGAACAGGAACGAAAAGGCGCGAGAGGACTGAAACTGTTACGAACAGTCTGCCGGTTACTTCCCCTTTACAAGAAAAAGGTGAAGATGAGAGAGATTGACAAGGACTGGTGTCTGGGTTTCATCGACTGGATTCAGCACACCTACAAGACCCGGTGGGACAAGCCGCTTTCACCCAAGAGTGCAGCGGACTACGTGGGTTATTTCTCCACCGCACTCAACGCCGCCGTCCGTGCCGAGGTTATCCCGGAGAACCCGATAATGACACTTGCAGCCACAGAACGTATCAAGGTGCCGGAATCCAAACGGGAATACCTGACCATTGACGAAATAAAAGTTCTGATTGACACGGAATGCCCCCGCGAAGACGTGAAACGTGCCTACCTTTTCGCCTGTTACTGCGGTTTGAGGTTGAGCGATGTTTATGCCTTACGATGGAAAGATATTGTTCAGGACGGGGAACAATACCGGATGTCAACCGTGATGCAAAAAACTACCACACCGATTTACTTGCCTCTTTCCCGCCATGCCGTCCGTTGGCTGCCTGAAAGGAACGGTGCGGAAGACGGGCTGCATGTCTTTGCCGGACTCCCGGCAGAACCCAATATCAACAAGGTACTGGCCAAATGGATGGCAACGGCAGGAATCAATAAAAAAATCACCTATCACACGAGCCGCCACACGTTCGCCACAATGATGCTTACCCTCGGTGCGGATCTTTATACCACGAGCAAACTGCTCGGCCATGCCAACGTAAAGACTACGCAGATTTACGCGAAAATCGTTGACAGCAAGAAAGTTGAAGCGGTGAATCTGGTTGATAACGTATTTGGCTGACATCCTGCGTTGTACTCCATTACCACCGTTTTCAGCCTTATTTGAATAATTGCCGAATTTTGACCTTTCCGGCCAGATTTCAATCCGAAGAGGTCAAAACTCGGCATATCTGTTTATCAGATACATAAACCTGAACTTATCTTCTTGATTTAGATAGATAATTTCAGATTTATGGACGCAGTTCATAAACCTCACAAAACCTTATATCTGAATTTACAGCGTAATATTTCATAGATAATATCAAATAAGTGGTTCTAAAATTTGCTTGGGCAATTCCAAATGCGTAATTTTGCATCAAAACATGAAAGTATGGATAAACTTATTGGCCGCGACAAAGAACACGCGGAACTGGAAAGATGCCTGAACTCGGACAGATCGGAGCTGGTCATAGTCTACGGCAGGCGGCGTATCGGAAAGACATTCCTGATTGAAGAATTTTTCGACCGGGAGTTTGATTTCAAATATGTCGGTGCGCATGGAATGACCACCCGCAGACAGTTGAACAATTTCCTGAATGTGCTCAACAGTTATTCGGGAAAAAAGTTCTCCCATTTAAGCAACTGGGATGAAGCCTTTTATGCCCTTGAAGAATACCTGTCGTCCCTGCCCGCTGACCGTAAACGGATTGTGTTCATAGATGAAATGCCTTGGATGGATTCGGGAAAATCCATATTCGTGTCGGCCCTTGAAAACTTCTGGAACGGCTGGGCCATGTCACAGCGGAACATCATGCTTATCGCCACGGGGTCCGCGACCTCATGGATGAAAGACAAGATTGTCGCCAACAAGGGAGGCCTCCATGCCAGAGTGACGTGTAACCTGCATCTGTCCCCGTTCACCCTGAATGAGACGGAGCGGTATCTCGCTACCAGAGGCATCGAATGGGATCGTTACCAGCTTACCCAGACATACATGGTGCTTGGCGGTGTTCCGTTTTATTACAGCCTTCTTGACCCCGCGTTGAGCCTTTCCCAGAATATAGACCGGCTGTTTTTCAATGAAGGCGCACTTTTGAAACTGGAGTTCGAGGAGCTATACAACGCCCTTTTCGACAATGCCGACCTGTACACGTCAATCGTACAACTACTCAGCGAACACGAATCGGGAATGACAAGCAAGGACATATTCCAGTCACTATCATCGAAGAGCAGCAACATAACCAAGGCGATAAAAAACCTTGAAAGGTCCGATATGATAGAGAAATGGCTTCAGTACGGCAACAAACGTCGCGGAGCCGTTTACAGGCTTACGGATTTCTTTTCGCTGTTCTATTTCAAGTTCCTTGCCGACAACCTCTCACACGATGATGAATGGTGGAGCAATCATCTTGATTCCGGAAATGTATTCGACTGGATGGGTAGCAGTTTCGAGCTTGTCTGCATGAGACATCATAAACAGATCAAGTCGGCTTTGGGAATAAGGGGCATGGCTACATCCTTGTCCACATGGCAGGTCAAGCCCAATAAGGAGGAAGGAATGCCCGGCGGACAAATAGACATGATAATAGAGCGGGCTGACCGGATCATACACCTGTGCGAGATGAAATTCTGCATGGACACATACCGTATCAAGCCCGAATACGAACGCCGGTTGCGTGACCGTTCCGGTTTGTTCAGGGAACTTACCAAGACCAACAAGACACTGGTTCATACCTTTATCACGACGTATGGTGTGGCCAATGGCAAGAACAGAAGCATCGTCCACAGCGAGGTGACGATGGACGACCTTTTCAATTCCTGACGATTATGATGATACGGCAAATAACACAACGGTTGCACGAAGTGAACACGCTTCTTGCAACTTACGGACAAGGCGTCTTGTCTTTTGAACAGGCCTTGCCGCCGTCCCTGTTCTATCAGGATTTCAACGACACGAACCTTCTTGTCAAGGAGGCAGCCTGTCTGGTAAAGGAGAACCCCGGACAACTTCTGGACTTTTCTTCTTCCCTTCTTTCGGAAACGAACAAATACCTTTCACTCGACAGGACACCGTTGCAGACAGTGAACTTTGAAGCCCTTTTCGAGGAATATCTAAGCCCCTTTGAACACCGGTACGAGGAAGCGAAAACAGCCGCCACAGAACTTTGGCGCGAGTATTCGGCAATGAGTAACCGGTTGGATTTCCTGCCTCTGGATTCGGAAGAATACAGGTCGCTCGACACGGAGTGCGGAGTAGCAAAGGCAAAATATGACCAAGCTCATGCACACGCAAACCTATCATATAAGGAATGGCAGCAGGAGCGTGACCGGAATTTCTGTGTCTGGTGCTTCAAACCGGTATTCCTCGACGTGCTGGTGGAGCGTCTGCAAGGAATCGCCGGAAGCATCATCTCCGACATCAGACGCGTGAAGGAGGGCAACCCATGAACCGTGCAGGCCTGCTGCAAGAGACCACCGCATGGATGGATACCGTTGACCTCGCCCTGTGCCTGTTCATTTACGAGGTGTGCAACGACTACCAGTTCGAGTATCTGTCGGGCAGCGACTTCGTGAACTTCCTGAACCTGAAACCCACCGAACGGGAGGTCATCGTGCGCCCGAAAGAGAACCTTCGCATCTGTTACATGGTGTTTTCCATCGCCCGTACCATCAGGCCGCGAGAGCGCGGGAAACTCTGGTCGGAAGAGTTCCTGAAACGCTGCGGCATATCCAAATCCTACTACGACAAGCACCGCAGCGATGTTTGCAACAATGCTGCCACCAAAGAGAATCAAGATTTCCGCAAATCCATCGACAAGGCCGTTGAAAACGCAAGACGGCTGAAAGGTACCCCATAACCGCCCGTCGTTTCCCCATTCAGCCCGGTATCTTCCCATTATAGCTATACGCTATACCGTTCATACACAACGGTATGGCGCATTTTCTTTTCATGCACTTTCCCCATTCGTCCCCCATTGGCCCACCTTGGAGCAAACTTAACTTTGCATCGGAAACAGAAGAAAGGAAAAGTCTGAAAAAACAGCAGATTCCGATTCTACGAAAGTACAAGTAACAATAAAAATGAACGTATATGGAAAGTGAACGTAATTTGATGACCACCACGGAAGCAGCCCGTTACCTCGGACTGAAGCCAAGCTATCTCTACAAGATGATGATGCGCCGCGCAATCCCTTACTACAAGCCGGGCGGCAAGCTGTGCTTCTTCGCCAAGGAAGACCTCGACGCATGGCTGAAACGGGTACGGGTGAAATCGCAGGTCGAGATCGACAGCGAGGCATCCCACTATCTGGTAACACATGAGAAAAACAAATGATTCATCAACCTTTTTTAGAACAATGCAGTTATGGACAATTCAAAGAACATGGAACCGGGTATCAGGAATGCCACGGTTCAGGAATCCCCGAACAAGGAACAGAGAAAGAAAGAGAGCAGACCCGTAATCAGCGCGAAGGCACAGACCATTCTGGACTTTCTTCGCGGCTGTTCCCCCTACGAGGCCGATTCCATACGGGTAATGGTCGGTTACGGGACGGGCAACGGCGATACCGCAACGATTGAGGCGACGGACATGTTGGCTGTCAACCGCTTTCTCAATCACGGGCTTGCCAAAGAAAACGGAACAAGTAACGAGGCCGTGATGAAACACCGTCAGGAACGTGCGCAAAAACTGTTGGAAGCCGTCAAGGATTTCGTTGACATCGGCCAGCTCTGCCGCGTCAGCATCGTGCTGATGAAAATCTCTTCCGACTTCAAGGCGGTGGAGGACGCACGGGGACACCTGCAATCCCAACCCGCCGCCAACGTGAACCGGAACTGATGTCAAAACCGGAACGGGGTATCGGACGGACAAGGAAACTCCCGCACGCACTATCTCATTGAAACTGTTGTAGGTTTTCCGATACTCCATTCCCTTATTTTTTATTGAATTATGCAAGAAAACAAGAGGAACAAGGAAACATCCCTTTTCAAAAAGCCGCAGGGCTTCCGTACAGTCCGCATCCACTTTACCGCAGAGGCAATCGAATGGCTCGGAGGGACAACGAAAGATGACGACGGCAATACAATCGGCAACCATACTCTTTTTTATGACCTGCTCTCACGGATGCGACTGTCCCCCGGCAGGGGCGATTCATTCCGCAGGCCGCAGGAATTGCAGCCCGGACAGTTCCAGTTCTCGGAAACCAGACTCGCGGAGGAATGGAACATAGGGAGAAAAAGAATCCGCAATCTCCTTGCAACGATGGAAAAGCTGGGCATGATAGCGGTGGACGCTTCCAAAACCGCTTCCGTCGCTTCCATGACCTGTGTCGAGGAATGGACGGACTTTCAGAACTTCCACGTCGTAAACCTTTGCAATCCCGCCCTGAATGGTATTCGAACGGCATCTGAACGGCCTTTGAATGGCATTTTATCCGGCAGCGGAGGCACGCCGCAGGAGAGGTGAAAACGTCTTTCAGTTTCGAGATATGCCAAGGTATCACCTCCCTTCGGTCAGTCATCCCTTGGCGCTCTCGCGGCTCACTGGCAGTTCGCCGGTGGCGGCGCTCGCAGGCTCGCACCGCTTAACCCTTATAAAACAACAGTTATGACAGAAGACAATAAGCAAGACACATCATTTCCGTCCGGCGGCAGCCGCACCGAATACATCGGAGCCAAAGTCACCGTGGAACAGAAACAGTACATCCGCCGCCTTGCCGCCGAGTGCGGCATGACCGTCAGCAGCTACGTGCTGGCAAGAGCTTTCAACTACAGGCCGAAAGCGAGGCTGACGGCAAGGCAGGAGGCGGTCATGGAGACCCTTATAGGATGCCGCAGCGACCTCGTGAACTACACGTCCGCGCTCCGTGGCATGAACCCCGAAAAGCGCAGACAGATGTTTAACAGTTACCCTTTCATGCTCGAATGGCTCAAGGAACTCGGCAGGCTGGCCGAGCGTGTCACGGACGTGCTCGACAAGGTACGGTTTTCCAACCGCCTGCCCGACGGGACAAGGAACGGTGAAGACAGGGAGGACGAGCCATGATAGGGAAAGCGAAATCCATCTCCCACGGGATAAATGACATCAGGTACATCACGGGAGAATCGAGGAACAAGAAACATCCCGAACGCATCTTCCACGTGGGGGACAATCTGCTGCCGCCCGGTCTGGATGCCACGGGTATATGGGATTCTATGCGGCTGACGCTGGAGAAGTCCAAACGGGTCAAAAATTCCGTCATCCGCATCGAGGTCAGCCCTGCGCCGGAACACACCAAAGACTTTACCATCGACGACTGGCAAAGGTTGTGGGACGACTTCACGGATGAGTTCGACAACATCGAACTGCTTGACAAGAACGGCAAGACCTATTCCCCGAAAACCGCCCTCAAAGGCAGCAAGGGCACGGTGTGGCTGCATCTGGAATCCAAGAGCGGCATTCCCCACCTTCACGGTGCGTTCTGCCGTATCGACGAACGGGGGAATATCAACAACGACCATGACATACACCTGCGGGCACAGCGGGCAGCCGAGCGTGTGGCCCTGAAACGGGGCTGGACGACTGCCGCCGAAGTACGTGAGACGAACATCGGGCAGGTGAACCGGGACTGCATGGAAACCCTGCAATCCATGGAAAGCTGGTCATGGGACGAGTACGTGGCCAGACTCCGGAGCAAGGGATATGAGTTTTGGGAGCTGCGCGACAACAAGAAGATATTGCGCGGTTACGTGCTGAAGAAAGGCAACGCCAGATACAAGGCTTCCGAACTCGGCAGGGGGCGCAACCTCATGGCGACCAAACTTGAAAGCACGTGGAAAAAGCTGCACGCGGCTCCCAAGACAAGGACTGTTTCGACACAGCCCGCCGCAGGGAAATCTATACCGACTACACCCCGGACGATTCCGGTTCACGCACAAGGAACGACACCGGTTCCGCAATACACCGGCTATCGTCCCGGTACCAGCCCGTACCATATCGACATCGACGGGGAAAGCCGCCGGTTCTTCATTCCCGATGAAGCGTTGGACGTATTCAATGACGAGTTCGACTACCGGGAGACAGCCAACAGCCGTGACCTCACGGACATGGCTGCGGCACTTTTCGTCGGGATGCTCGATACTCCGGCGGTTCCTTCGGGAGGTGGTGGCGGCAGTTCCAACGACCTGCCTTGGGGAAGACGCGAGGACGAGGACGAACGGGAATGGGCACGCCGGTGCGCCCGTGAAGCGGCAAGGGTAATCGGAAAGAAACCGAAGACAGGACGAAAAAGATAACAGCCTATGAATAAAAAATTCGATTTCTCGGAAATAGACGGGGCACTTCCGACTGCCGAAAAAATGCAGGAGCAAGACCGCATAATCGATGCGCTGAAAAACAATTATGAAGCTGTCCGCATTCTTAGTGCCAACGTGGAAAAGCTCGAAAACAGACTTTCGGAAGCCCTGCCCAAAATGGACGGGGCTGTTTCTTCCCTGCGTGGGGCAAGCACGGTCACACTCGGCGAGGAAGCGAGAAAGACGCTTGAACAGGAGGGAGAGAAAATCTGCCGGAAGATGGCCGACAGGATGGAACGGGAATGCGCAAGGCTAGCCGGACGCCTCTCGGCGAATGACCGTGTGCTTATCTCCGCAACCGCTTTCTGGTGTATGGTAGAGGCAATCATCTCCCTCGCGGCGGCTTTCGTTTGTACCTGCGCCGCGAACGCTCGTCTTATACATAGCATATTGCTGTGGGAAGTACTCGGCTGTACCGCTGCTTTTCTCGTTGTCTGTGTCACGTTGACCATTTTTATATGCCGCAAGTTAAGACGAGAATGAAACATTACCAATTAAATAAATATAAGTATGACAACAGTAAAGGTGAAATTCCGCCCGTCAACAGTCGAAGGCCGTCCGGGCACTATCGTTTATTTTGTAACTCACCGCCGTGTCGTCAGGCAAATCACAACCGGTTATAAGGTGTTCTCTCATGAATGGGATGATAAACAGTCAAGACCTGTTTCGGCACCGGCTGGCGAACGGATAACCGTTATTCAGACAATAATCCGAAAACTGGAGGAGAATTTGGAAAAGCTGAACAGGATTATTGAAAGATTCGATCTGCTACGACGAGGTTATTCATCTGAAGATATAATTATGGAGTTCCGGTGCACCGAAAAAGAAAATACCCTTTTTATATTCATGGAGAATCTCATCGAGCGACTCTGCCAATTAAATCACATCGGTACGGCCAAGAACTACCATACCGCACTCGGCAGCTTCAAATGATTCCGGGATAACAAGGACGTTCCGTTGGCAGTAATAGACCAGATGATAATGGAAGATTATCAGGTATACCTGAAATATACATTGACTGTTATAGTAAATAACTAAATATTTTTAGAGCATTGCGTATCAGTAATATATTAAATGTGATGATTTCTAGGTCTTAATAAAGAAGCAATAGTTATTTATGAGATATAAAGAACTTATCATTTTACAAAAAATAGGAAGGTAAAAATACATATAATACCCCTTTGTAGGTAATATTTCCTTATCATAAATGATTATGTATAACAATCTAATATAAATTAATATCAACTGACTACTAATACGATAGCTACACACAATAAATAGAAATATATAATTTAAGTAATATTATATGCATACAACAATTTATTAAAAATACCTAATAATTGGTATTGATGGATTTAGCTAAACAAACGAACTTTGCGGGCAAAAAATAAAGCAAGATGGAAAACCTATATGAATTGTTGGAAGAAGCAGCACATAAAGTGCCGACAAAAGGAATTGTTATTGTAAATAATAGTCAATGTGATCTTTTTCTAACTTATTCAGAGTTACGAGAAAAATCTAGAAAAATAGCTTTTATTTTAAAATCTTACTATCAAGTAAAGCCTGTCAGTAAGATAATAATCTCTGTTGAAAAATCCGAAAATTTTATATTATTATTTTGGGGATGTGTTATGGCAGGTTGTATACCCGTTTTAATGCCTTCTGTACAATTCAGTAATAAGAACTCTATTGCTTTTGAACGCCTAAAGAATGCAATTGATATATTAGGTGTAGTTACACTTATAACAAATGATATTAATCTATTTGAATATTATAAATCTTCATTTCATAAAGCTGTGTGTGTTGAAGATATTATGAAACAATTGGATTTGTTGCAAGATTATTCTTTACACATACCTAAAAGAGATAGTAAAGATTTATGTGTTATTCAGTTTTCATCAGGAAGTACAGGGGCACCCAAAGGAGTCATGCTTAGTTTTAACAATATTTTAACTAATTTGAAAATAAAAACTCTTGCGGATGAAATTACAACTGAAGATACTTTGATTCACTGGATGCCATATTTTCATGATTATGGTCTATTTGGAAATCATTTGGTTTGTTTGTATAACCAAATTACAGAAATAAAAATAGAGCCTTTTTCCTTTTTAAGAGATCCTTTGATTTTTCTAAAGAAAATTTCCGAATATCAAGTAAGTATTTGTGGCGGTACGACACCTTCAGGATTGGATTTGTTAATTCAAAAGTTAGAACAATCTAATGACATAAAAGAATTGGATTTATCTCAAGTGAAGACTCTTTCAATTGGAGCAGAAATGGTTCCATCTAATTTATACGTCCGATTATCCCCCCTTTTTCAACTTGGGTTTAATCGAAATGCATTCCGCCCTTCATATGGAATGGCTGAAACAACATTGATTGTTTCTTCCTGTTTACCGGGTTATGGAAATAAAAATATAAGAATAAATAGAGAGGCGTTCTATGAAGGGATTATCAAATTAGTCGATAAACAACAAGATTTTTGTGAATTTGTTAGTGCAGGTAGAATATTACCAGGCTTACAAGTACGCATTGTTAAAGACGGTATTCCTCAAAATAATTTAAATTTAGGAGAGATTCAAGTAAAAGGCGCTTGTGTCATGTCTGGTTATTATAATGACATACAATCAACAGATGAAGTATTAAAAGACGGTTGGTTAAGTACAGGAGATTTGGGCTTTTTTGATTATAACAATATTCTTTATATAGTAGGTCGAAAAAAGGAAACAATTATAGTAAATGGACAAAACTTTCATCCTTTTGATTTAGAAAATTGTGTCTTAGAGAAATTTGGTCTTTCAATTGAAAAAACTGTATTTACATCTTTTTATTCTTCTACAGAAAATCGTGAAATTGTACTTCATTTCTTTGTATTATCAAGAAAAATGTCGGAAGAACAAATAAGACAATTAATAAATGAATGTAACGCATTTCTAGCAGACAAAGTTGGATTTGCTCCAGAATACTCTATAAAGATAAAAAAAGGAGAAATACTCAGAACTTCTAGCTCTAAAATAAAACGTCGATCTATGGCAAAGTATTTTGAGCAAGGACAGTATAATAAATCAATTGTAAAACTAAACAAAGAATCTCATAATATGGATTATTTATTGGTTCTCAAAAAAATATGGTCAGAAGTTTTAAAAACAAACCTCATTCATATAGAAGATAACTTCTTTTCTTTAGGAGGAGACTCAATACGCAGTATGATGGCTGTTTCTAAACTTGAAGAACTGTTAAATATTAAATTAGAAAATAGTTTCTTCTATAAATATCCGACCTTAGTCTCTCAAAAACATTATCTTGAACAATATTTATTAAAAGAACTTCAATCTCCTTTAAATGAATATGAACTGTTAGTTCGAGAGTTTATCAGCGAAGAAATAGGAATTCCCTCTTTAGAAATACAATATACAGAAAATATTATAACTAAAGTGACTTCTTTTGCCGCTGTATATCAAATGATGAAGCGCTTAACTGAAGTTTTTGATAAAATAACATTAGATGATATAAAAGATAAAACTTGTATACGAGATATAGCACAAACCATTAAGGAACGCTATGTAACTCCAGAGGGGTATTCTTTTCCGTTAATGGATTTCCAAGAAACATTATTCTATCACAGTAAAAGTTTTATCCGTAATGAACCGACAGGATTAAGTTGTTATATCATTTGTCGGACACAATTGAAAGGTTTTTTTGATCCAGCATGTTGGGACAAGACGTTAAATCACATTATTAACTGTCATCCATTGTTACATTCTATTCTTTCCGAAGAGTCGGATAAACCTGAGATGATAACTCTTCCTGAATATCCGACATTTAAAAGTTCTTATGAAGATATAACTTCAATGAACAAAGAACAACAGGAAACATTCTTTTTACAAAAGGACGAAAAAGATCATGATCACAGATTTGACCTTAAAGAGTATCCTTTATTCTATTGTAATATTTATAAAACAGGGGAAGATGAACATGAATTAATTATACATATTGATCACCAGATAATTGATGGTTTCAGCTTTTTTCAATTCCTTCAAGAATTAACATCAACTTATGATCAGTTTATCGCTGGTAAAGAAATAACTGTTGAACAAGAAAAAGGTCTAACTTTTTCTGACTATGTTTTTGTGGAGAGATTCAGAAGGCAAACAAAGCGATATCAGAATGCAATGGATTTTGCCCTAAAGGTGTTTAAAGATTTACCAGAGAAAATATCTATTCCCACGAAATGTCAGCCATCTTTAATAAATAAAGTCCATTTTAATACCTTACATACGGAATTGGATTCTTTATTGATGAATAAAGTTCTTGAAATCAGTTCTCATACTTCTGGTATATGCCTTAATTCCTTACTTATGGCATGCTATTTTAAACTGATGAATTTGTGGTCTGGACAAAATGATCTCATTATCAACATGCCTGTATTTAACAGGGAACAGCATTTACCTAATGCAAAAAATATAATAGGTAGTTTTCTTGATATTTTCCCTGTCCGTATCCAAACATCTCCACAAGAACCGATTGTTTCTATTGCACGTAAGATAGAACAATTTGTACGAACCATGCTTGAGTATCCAATATCTTCAATAGAATTGTCCAGAAAAATCGCAGAACAGGAAGGCTTAAAACAAAGCTCTTTGAGTGCAATTATTTTTAGTAATTCTATCAATATGCTTCCCAAAGGTATCAGTCATTCATCTAGATATTTGACAATTGGTGCGCCTAAAGTACAGACAGGTGCACCTGGTACTTATATAGACCTTGTTATGTATACATGGGAAAATAAATGGTGTTTTGATTGGAATTATGTTCGTGAGCTATTTGATGCGGAATACATACAACTACTTTCTGAACAATTCACGTCTATGCTTAACCAATTGGTAGATGATACAAACACTAAGGGATACGAAGAGCGTTCATGTTCAAATATACTCCCTCTCTTCTATATAAAATTATTGGAGCAAACAAATAAAACAGAACATGCTTATCCTCTTAAAACAATATATGAACAGATCAGTAATACTGTAGATTTGTATCCTAATAGAGAGGCGATCTCTTATCAAGGAGTTTCTTTAACTTATACAGAGTTTTGGAAAAAAGCTAATCAGATGGCGCATTTCTTACGTTCTCTTGGAGTGGTACGAAATTCTAAGGTTGCTTTATTACTGAACAGAACGCTTGATTTGCCTATAGTACAACTTGGAATTCTTTTAGCAGGTGGGGCGTATGTGCCAATTGACCCTTCTTATCCTTCGGATAGAATACAGTATATGATAAATGACTGTGGAGCAGAAGTTCTTGTAACTCAAGGAATACATGTAGACAATATTAATAGTTCATATACCCCCAACATTAAACATTGTGTGTTACTTGATGATGATTCTATTCCTTTACCTGATACATATCGTCGATACACCGTAAATGATATAAATAGTCAATCTATGGATAATATAGTACCTTGTAATACTCCTGATGATTTGATTTATATGATTTATACTTCTGGTTCAACAGGACAACCTAAAGGTACAATGCTTAGGCATAGAAATGTATCCAATTTTTTGAATTATGAGAAAGAAGCGTTTAATGTAAACTGTAATAACAGGTTTGCTTTAATAACATCGTATTCCTTTGATATGACTGTTACTTCTAATTGGCTACCTTTCATTGCCGGAGCTTCTTTACACATTCTTTCCGATAATGCAACTAAAGATATAGAGAAACTTCTGTATTTTATAGATGAAGAAAAAATCAATTTTTTGAATGTAACTCCCTCTCATTTTTCAATGTTGGTAAATACGTTGGGATTTTTGGAGAGACCTGTAAACCTATCACCCAATATGACTATTATGCTGGGTGCTGAAATTATCAATGTTTCGGATATAAACAGGTGGTTAGAAAATTATCCTTTGCACAAATTTATTAATGAATACGGCCCTACAGAAACAACGGTGGCTTCCACTTTTTATCCTATCCCGATTGAAGAAGACGGCAAATGTCATTTAAATATAGTTCCAATAGGGAAACCGATTTATAATACACAAGTATATGTATTAAATGATAATTTAGAATATACACTACCAGAAGTTCCTGGTATCCTTTATATTGGAGGCGAGGGAGTGTCATGTGGTTATTTGAATAAAGAAGAGAAAACGAAATCTGTATTTATCAATAATCCTATTACTCATGAAGGAATTGTATATAATACAGGAGACGTTGTAAAGATGACTGTAACTGGCGATATTGTATTTGTAGGACGTAAAGATTTTCAAGTAAATGTCAGAGGGTATAGAATTGAATTAGGAGAAATAGAGAATGCTTTATTAAAAGTATCAGGTATTACAGAGGCTTGTGCAGAGATTCAATATGATGTAAACAAACAGCCTGTAGTTGTAGCTTTTTATGTTACAGCAAATAATTGTGATTTAGAATACAAGGATATAATGTCTGTTCTGCAAATGAAGATACCTCACTATATGTTACCTTCCGCAATGGCTAGAATAGAGCAGATTCCAATTTCTGCCAATGGAAAAACAGACAAGAAGCAATTACCCAATATTGCGAATCAGAAACAAAATTTTGTTAAAAGGGATATTGTAGGTCCAAGGAATGAAAGGGAAAAACAAATAACCTTAATCTGGGAAAAGGTATTAGGGATACCAGAGGTAGGTGTATTTGATAATTTCTGGGATATAGGAGGCGACTCTATCCGATCTGTAAGGTTAATAAAAGAATTAAAGGAGGTCGGATTAACCAACATCAAATTAAAAGATTTATTCGATAAACCTACGATAGCCGAACTGCTTGAACAAGAAATAGAGAATAATAAAGTTGAGAATCTCATTTGTATGAAAAAGGTTTCTACTCCATATGCAAAACTTATATGTCTTCCATATGCAGCAGGAACCCCTGGTATGTATAGTACATTTTCTGGGGATTTTACCGGAGAAATCAACTTATATACAGTACAATATCCGGGACATGGAGATGGACGTGAGATAAAGTCCTCTGTAGAAGAAGTTGGTGCGCTATTAGCCAATGAACTGAAAGAGGCTGATAAAGAGATTCCTTTGTTTATCATGGGATATTCTTACAGTTGCTATATTGCTTATGATATCTGTAAACGATTTGAACAAGAAAATATTCCGATACAGGGTATTATAATGATTGGTGGAACTCCTCCTACATTGCGTGATGACTTAATGCAATTCTTTTCAAATGACGATAATGCCCTTTTGGATTATTCACGTGCAAAAGATCTGTTGAATGAAGAATTGATCGCAACTTTATCAGATGAAGAAAAACATGAATATTTGCATGAGTTGAGAATGAATACTGTAGCAATGGTAAATTACAAGTTTCTTGATTGTAAATTGAAAACCCCATTATGTTCCATCGTCGGTAGAGAGGATGAGCCTACAATTCGAAACAATCAACATCTATGGAATAATTACTTTCAGAAAGTTTCTTTCCACCAATTGCCAGGAGGGCATGTTCTTATTACAAAATATCATGCGGAATTAGCTAAGTTGATAATGAATTATATAGAATTGCATGTATAAATATGCTTGTATTACCCTTTTCCGATATAGCAGTAGAAATTGTGGAAGATAGTCCTTTTGCTACTTCAGATAATCTCTTTAATGAGGAAAAAATATTCATTAAAAGAGAATGGTCTGAAATACGTCTTAAAACTTATATTTTGGGACGTTGTGCCGCACATCGTGCCTTACAGACTTTACAAAAGGAAATAGTTCCCATTTTAAAAGGAAGAGATGGTGAACCAATATGGCCATTTGACATAGTTGGTTCTATATCTCATAAAGATGCAATAGCAGTTGCTGCTGTTGGAAAGAAAAAGAGGTATAAGGGTATTGGAGTAGATATTGAAGATCAAACGACGATATTATCAAAAAAGGAATATTCTCTTTTTTGTACACCCCAAGAGATAGCGTGTATAGATAAGAAAGAATTTTCTCCTATTGACATTTTTTCACGTAAAGAAGCTATTCTAAAGGCATATTATACAGCATATAGTAAATTATGCAATTGGATTGATATTGACACGATAAATGTATCTAAAGCTTCCAATGTAACTATAATATGCATGTTAAAAAAAAATTTTATTATAAACCTATGTTGTGTAGAAAAGTAAAAACAATTTTAGTCATTATGGGAATATGTTGTTTCCCTATGATATCTTGGGCACAAGTTTTTCTTTCTGGTCGAATCGTAGATAAAAAGACAAATGAACCTGTTGTAGGAGCTTCTGTATATATACGAAAAAATCAGGTTGGAGATAATGCAAATGATAATGGGTTATACAGAATAAAATTACCTCAAAACGGAACGTATCTTGTAGAGGTTTCTTTTATCGGATACAAAACAATAAAACAGTCTGTTACTGTAAATAGAAATACAACTAAAAATTTCTTTTTGGAAGAAAGTACAGAAGTGTTGAATGAGGTCGTGGTAAAAGCATCCTCACAGCAGGCAGAAATAAATCATATACGTAAAAGTCCTATGGCTGTAACGGTTGTTGATGGAGCAAAATTAAGAGGTCGTTCAACTGGAATTGAAGAAGTACTTACTCGTACTTCTGGAATCAAAGTTAGAAAATCCGGAGGTTTGGGTAGCTCTTCTAAAATGTCCATACATGGTCTGGAAGGAAAAAGAGTAGCTATTTATATAGATGGTTTTCCTTTAAATAGCCCCGATGGTTCATTTGATATAAACGACATACCTATTGATGCCATTAAATATATTGAGATATATAAAGGAATAGTTCCTGCTGAATATGGCAGTGATGGTCTGGGAGGAGCGATTAATGTTGTTACAAGAGAGGACGAGTGTGACTTGGTAGGCTTTACTCAGGAGTTTGCTTCATTTGGTACTTCCAAAACGTTAGTCAGTGTAAAAAAAATGTTTGAAAAACCAGGGATTCAAATTGGAGGAGGTTTTTTTCATAATAAATCGGATAATAATTATAAAATGACTTATCCTGTTTTTGAAACAAATTTACCTTCAAGTGCCTACCAAGAAGTAATAAGAAATAATGATTATTATAGGTCCACAATGTATAATGTAGGTTTAACATTTACAAAATTCTGGTTTGATAAGATTGAATTAGAATGTGCTTTTTATAACAATAAAAAGGGAATTCAGGCCTTAGATTTTGATTCACGTTTTTCTCATACACATGGGACAAACATTATGCCTACTTTAACTTTAGAGAAGAAGAATTTCTTATTTAAAAACCTTGAATTCAAGTCAGGTCTAGTAACTCCAATCATTCATACGCATTTGGTTGATACCGCTAGAACAAAACGGCAATGGGATGGAACCATAACAAATACAATGGGAGAAACTGATGATAATTTATTAAACTATTCAGATGACAAACAATTTGAAATCAGACATAAATTGAATTTAAAATACAAGTTAAAGCAACATACCTTTAATCTTAACAATCAATTCACATATTCAAGGTATAGACCTAAGGATGATTATACAGCAGAATATGTTGGTTTTGACCCTAGTGGTTTTCCCAGTAATATGAAGGGAAATACTTTGGGGTTAGCACATGAGTATTCTTCACGTAATAACAAACTTCAAAACTCTTTAATGTTCAGTCTATACTATTTAAATTCTGGAATATATAGAACAAGTGATAAAATTGTAGATGAATCTGAAAGTGTTAAGAAAGAACCGAAAAAAACAAAAATAAACAATTTTTACTATGGAATAAGTGAAGGAATCAGTTATGAATTTTTCAAAGGGGTGAGAGGTAAATTTTCCTTATCACATAACGTGAGGCTTCCTGATACGGAAGAATTGTTTGGAGACGGAGTGACAGTAAAGCCTTCAGTTGATTTAAATCCCGAAATAAGTAATAATATAAATTTAGGGTTAATCATGGATAAAAGTAATTTTATGGGGTTAAGTCGTTTTCAGTTAGAGACAAATTTATATTATATGTATATAACAGATATGATAAGTTTATTTCCTGCTGATATACGAATGATTTATACGAATTTGGGTAAGACTCAGATCATGGGGGGAGATTTTGATTTAAAAATAGATGTGACTCCACAGCTTTATAGTTATTTTAACTTAACCTATCAAGATATTCGGGATAAGCTAAAATGGACTACTAATGACCAAAGTGTGAAAAACCCGACTTATGATAAACAGGTACCCAATATTCCTCGTTTTTATTTTAACTATGGTTTAGAGTATCATACAGAGGGATTACTTGGGAAACATGAAATATCTAGAATCTATATAGACGCATCTTACGTTCATGATTTTGATTGGAGTTGGCAAATGAGTAACTTACCAGAACAGCGAAAGAAATGGTTAATTCCTCGTAGTCATCTTTTTACGGCAGGATTCCAGCAATCTATTTGGAAAAATAAAGTATCATTAGGGTTTGAAGTTGAAAATATATTCAACAAGGAGAGCTATATGGAATTTAAAAAGCCTTTACAAGGTCGTACTTTTAAAATTAAATTACGATTTAATTGGTTTGGTGATGAATCTTCAGGGGGAGCGATGAGTTTGTAATATTATAAATAATTATTTTAACTAAAAAAAATAAAAAAAATGAAAAATCAATGGTTTTTATTGTCGCTATTAGCGACCTTTTTAAGTTTTATTTCATGTAGTAAAGATGATCCGTTTCCAACAGATGAAGAAGACGATATGAGTTTTGTTCATAGTGTCACGGTGGGTGATAATGCTTATGTTAGTCTATTTAAAGATTTAAATGTAGAACAGACAAGTACACAAAATTCTTTGGTCTTTGCAAAAGAATCTTTTCTTTTTACTTATGGGGGTAACATTTATGTCTTAGAATCGATGAATGCCCGTTTATATAAGTACAGAGTCGAGAATGGTTTGCTAATTCAAGAAAAAGAAACGATGATTCTCCCTTCCGGTTCTCTTCCTGCATTCCTTACATTTGATTCAGAAGAAAAAGCTTATATATCATGCGTAGGATTGGGAAAATTGTATATAATAAATCCTACGACAATGCAAAAAACAGGTGAAATAGATTTATCTGAATATGCAATTGGGAAAGAAAGTGGTGATAAAAATCCTGAACCTGGTGCTTCGGTTATTAGAGATGGTATTTTATATGTAGGATTAGCTCAAGATAAGTCCCAGTTTAACCCTAATACTGGAGCTTATGTACTTTTGATTGATACAAAGACAGACAAGCCTATTAAAATGATATCTGATAATAGAGCTACAATGGCAACCGCTTATGAGTATTCAGGTGATCCTTTCATTGATGAAAAAGGCGATCTTTATATTTATTGTGTAGGAGGCTTCGGATATTTTGCAAACTGTACAGAAGGTTTCTTGCGTATAAAGAAAGGAGAAACAGACTTTGATCAGTCATACTATTTCCCAATAGAAACAATTAGTATACCGGACATAAAGGGTAATAAAGCAAATTATATTTATAGCAAAACATATACAGGAAATGGTAAGCTATATGGATATTTCAATGTTCCGGGATATGTTAGTAATCCACCTGATTATGTAAATGACAAATCAATGCAAACATTTGAAATAGATGTTTATAATAAAACTGTCAAAAAAATGAACTTTGACGGAACTACGGGTTGGTCATGTAGTCAATGTAAAGCAGGAGACTATATGGTGTTCGGGATGGCTTCTACTCAAGGAACAGGTTATTATCTTTACAACTATAAAGAAGATAAGTATGAACCTTTAAAGATAAAAACAGAAGGTAATCCCTTCAAAATTCAATATTTAAAATAAATAAAGACTGCCGGAAGCTAAAAGATTCCGGCAGCTTTTTAATTTTTATGGAATGAACAATCGTAATTATGACTGTATAATCATTATAAGTGTAATCTCAGGTTTATTTATCACAACCTGCGACTATCTAGTACAGATGAAAACTGTTGAAACAGATTATTTTGTTTCAAGACTACTTTCTTTAGAAGAAACTATTTTAAATTTATCATCTTTTGGATGTATTTTTACTTTTCCTTTTTGGATATTAGGGACATACTTCATATACACAACAATGTGTAAAGTTAATAAAAAGCTTGCGCTTATTAATACATTCTGTATATCTTATTCTTTATTGATGTTGGGGTTTTATCATTACAGCTATGCCATAATATATAGTATTGGTACATCAAAAATGATAATGCAAACAAATATAGATTGGCAATTATTAACAGGATCTAATATACCTTTTTTCCCCTTTATGTTTATTCTACTTCCAGTGACCTGGCTGATTGTTGGATTTAGTAACTTTTCATCCAAAGCTATAGTTCCTCGATGGTCTATAGTTGTGAACCCTGTTATACTAACAATTATTTTATCTATTGTCACTTGGATAATTCCCAAGACCGAATGCTTACTACCAGGCATTTTTAGTTTGGGGATCACTCTGTATTATATAATTTGTTGGATAAGCTTAAAAAAAGATAGAAATTTATGTCTAAAAAGAAAGTTTTAGTAATTGGTGGCACAGGGATTGCGGGACAATTTATTACAGATTACTTGCTACATTATCATGATATTTGTGAATTATTTATAGCATCAAGAGGTATTCATAAGATATCAGAGAAGAAAGTAAAGTTCATAAAAATGGACATACATGATACCCAAAATATAGAATCTGTTATTAAACAATTTGATATTATAATTTTGGCACTTGGTCCTTTTTCATGTGTAGGAACAGATATTTATACAATTTGTTTAAGAAATCACGTAATATGTGTTGATATTAATGATGACTATGGACATAGTGGACGTGTACTAGAAATAAAAAATGAGAACATAACAAATTTTCGGGGAACAATTTTTACAGGAATGGGATTATGTCCAGGGTTGACAACTTTCATGCTAGAATATGCTGCAGAACAATTAAAAAAAACTGTTTTAGAAGCCGAATTGAGAATCTATTTTGGAGCAGGTGTTGTTTCTGGAACAGCTTCAATAATCAATATGTTTGAGGGTTTTAAAGATGACCTGATGCTCCTTTCAGAAAGGGAAATCCGAAGAATAAAACCAACTAAATATCATTCAGATAGAACTTTTACTTTTGATCGTTTTCATTCCAATATGCCATTAATATTCTTTTCTAGTCCTGAAATAAGGACTATACAACGAGCTAGTCGATTTGAAGAACTACAAAATTTTGATTGTGCTTTTCATCTGCAAAATCTTCCTATGGGCATAGTTCCCTTACTAAGAAAGAGCTCTTTTATTAGAAAATTGATTTGTAAAATGGTCAATAAACAACAGGGGCAATTGGAGAAAAATGAGAAAAACGAGAAATCTGTGATAGTATGTACTTATGTAAGAAATCAAAATTCTATTGTAAAATGTTTATTGCACTCAGATTCCTCATTTAGATTAACAGGAGTATTTTGTGCGGTAATTGTGCTCTCGATAATAAAAGGATGTATACCAATTATGCCTGGCATCTTTACTTTTGAAGACATAAATATCAATCTGCACATGTTAAACGAAATATTAAAAAACAACAACATAAATATATCTATAGAGGAATAGTATTATGGTTTATAATAAATATATAGGAATAATAGGTGGAACTGGAACAATTGGTTCTATTATAGTTAAATATTTATTACAACTACAAACTCACTTCCATGTTTTAATTGGTGGTAGGAGATCCATAAAAGAAATATCTATGTCTACATTTTATAATAGTGAGCGACTTAAGTATAACCAAATGAACTATAACAATGATGTAGAATTGGATAATTTTTGTTCTCAATGTTTGTTGGTTATTAATGCTGTTGGACCTTCATTTAAAATAAATGACAAGATTGCCTTACATGCATTAAGAAATAATTGCCACTACATCGATATAGGAGGATATGGCATTTTGCGTGATTTATTAAAACCATATGAAAAAAGCATTGAAGCTCAGAAACTTTGCTTTATTATAGGTGTTGGTTGGATGCCTGGTATTTCAGGCGTATTTTCTAAAACTATTATAGAGACTCATTTAAACAGCCCAGAAAATACTAATTTTAATATCTATTATGGTGCTGTTGATAATTGGTCATATAGTTCAACTTATGATCTGGCAGCATCATCTATGGGAAAAACACGTTCCTATGTTTATTCTCATGGAAAGGAAATACAGGTGTCTCCTTTTCGATATACACATCACAAATTTTTTCCTTTCATTGGACATAAAAAAATATGTATGCCATCATTTGACGAACAATTAACTCAATTGGCTACTTCTTTAAAACAAATAAGAAAGATATCAACATTCATTATGCTAAATGACTATATCTCAATGGGGAAGTTTATGTTTATAAAGATCTTTTATAAACATAATTTAAATAAAGCAACACTTATGTTGCAAGATGATTATCAACGTCTCGTTAAGAAAGAGAATAAGTGGGGAAGTGTAATTTGTCAAGTTTCTAAAATAGAGCCAGAAAGAAAGATAGATACCTTTTACTATTTATATACAAAAAATAATTTATTATATACTGCATTACCTGCTGTTATTACTACTCAATACATTTTAGAAGGTAAAACAAAAATAGGATTAAATTGTCTTTGTGACTCTTTGAATTGCCAATCTTTTATGTCGGATTTAGACTTTTACGGAATAAAATATTCATATTATGAACATAAAAATTAAAAAGAAAATTCTTGTGTGTATGTTGTGGTTATGTGCCATAGCATGTTTCACTGGTTTTCCCTGGATATTTTTCTCATGGGATGTAATTCACTCTTACATGGGAATCCATGATATACCATCAGACTTGACAATTGTCTTGTTTCGAGAAGAATGTTTGTTCTTCGGTTTTTTCTGTATTTATTTTCTCTTTCTTAGAAATATCGAAAAATATAAAGGACTTATTAGCTTCTGTTCTTTCTTAGTCGCATTTATGGGCGGTTTTATGTACTTGCTAAAACTTCAAACAGGGATTGTACATATATCATCAGATTATGAACCTTTTATTTGGCTTATAATTGGAAGTTTCATATTTTATTTAAATCATAGTATTAATGGTATAGCACCAAAGAAACAAAAACTTCCCGTTTTAAGTTGTTTATTCCAAGTGCAGGCAGGAGTATTGCTATTGAACATTGTAAATATTTTAGTCCCCGAACAGACTTGGGAAATAATGTTCAATATTTCTTATTCTACAGTTTCACCTTATGATAAATATACATTTGGAATGATAAGTGGTTTTACTGCTTTCTCTTCTATTATTATATATTATATCAGTAATAGGATTCTTTTTTTTATGAATTTATCTAAAGCGATTCTCATTTTCTCTTTTCTTTATTTCTTAGGTTTCTTTGTGTGGGGAAACTTTAGTGAGTTGTATAAACCTCTATTTATTTTATATGTAGTATTAGTTGAGATTTTAAATATTGTAGGAATTAATTATATATTTAAAAGGAGGATATATGAGAAATAAAGAAGGGCTAGTCGATGATTTGATAACATCAATTCCAGGAGAATGGAAATTTGATGAACAAGTATCACAACATTTCGACACTCATGTAAGAAAAAGTGTCCCATTGTACGAGGAAGTACAAAAGGCTGTTATCGAAATAAGTGAATGGTTTATTAGAGACAATAGTGTTGTATATGATTTAGGTTCCTCTACAGGAGAAACCATTTCTCTTTTATTACAAAAGCATTCAAGAAAAAAGAATGTGAGATTCATCGGAGTCGAAGAAAGTTTACCAATGATAGAGATTGCAAGAAAAAAATGTAGTAGCGAATTAGTTCAATTTCTACAACAACATATAGAGGAAATAAATGAATTAGCTAATATAGATTTAGTTTTATCATTGTATACGTTACAGTTTTTACCTTTATGGAAAAGAAAAAAAGTCTTACAACGGATATATAATGGATTAGTAGAAGGTGGAGCTTTTATATTTGTAGAGAAAATAAGGGCGGAAAATTCACTGTTTGAGGATATATGGAATGACTTGTATTGGGATTTTAAGCAAGAAAATGGTTTGAATGAACAACAAGTTATAAAAAAGGCTCAAAGTTTGAGAGGCGTTTTGATTCCATTGAGTCTTACAGAGAATTTGAGTCTACTATCTGATGTCGGTTTTCAATGTATGGATACTTTCATTAAATGGCACAATTTTGCAGGAATTATAGCTGTAAAAATGCCTTCGAAAAATGATATAGAAGAAAATACTTATTTAAATACAGATAAAAATAATAAAATACAGCAATGAATACAAAGTTGATAATTCACATAGTAATTAGTTTGATCTCATTAAGTGGATTAATTGTTTATTATTACGCATTTCTACTAGGTTACAAAAAACATAATTCTCAATTAAAAAAACAATCAAAGCTTCCGGAAAAGTTATATTTTATGAGCACTTATCCAGCACTCATATGGTATGTATTACCCTTTATAGAGCAACCAAGGATGCATGGAATATATGACTGGTTAAATGGCGAATTTGTTTTTTTTAATGTTTTGTATATTCCAGTTTCTTTTCTGTTGTTTGTATATTTCTTTGGCATTTGGGGTAAAAAGTCTGTTTCTCAAAATATTGAAGCTACTAAAAGTGCATTTTATGCCCCAAGTAAATTGTTAACAGAAGGAATATATGCAAGAGTTCAACATCCAATGATCATAGGGGATATATTAGGACATTTTTCTTTGGTGTTATTAACAGGTGGAATCTACACTTGCATTTTATTCCCTATATATGTATTTATAGATCTCTTTATGATAAAAATACAGGTTAAGTATTCTTTAGAACCATATTATAAATCAGAACTTATAGTTTATAGAAAGAAAACCCCTGTTCTCCTTGATCAAAAACTATTATTTATAGTTTTATTTATGGCATTGTTGGTTATTTGTAATTTTTTAAATTATACAAAAATAATATGATTTATTTTAGCTGGGCCACCCAAATTATTTTGGCCATAATTTCATTTCTTTGGTTGATTCCTTATTATATAGCATTTAAGGTTGGGAATCGTAAATATATGTCTAAAACACTAGATTTATCTTGCAATAATAGATATACATTAATGTATTATTCGGGCTTTTTTATATCTATTCTTTGGTATATTATGCCCTTCTTAAATCAACCTCGCTTCAAACTAAACATTTTTTCTTTGTTTGACATAAAAGTAATACTGTTGGAAAATGTTCTTTACAATATTATCCTTATTGCATTAATTGGATATTTTATGTCTGTTTGGGGTACTAAAGTGGTAAATTGTAATCTGCAAGCAACCAAAGATAGGTTTTTGCATCCTTCAAAGTTAATAACGGAAGGTCCCTATAAAAAAGTGAGAAATCCGATGATAATGGGAGATCTATTTTGTCATTTAAGTTTTATTCTTCTGCTTGGAGCCATACATACATTATGTTTATATATAATTTATATATGTATTAATCTTGTAATTGTATATATAGAAAATAAATATTCATTATGTATACATTTCAAGAAAGAATATGAAGAATATGCTAAAAAAACTCCAGCTTATATGAATCAGGAATTATGGCTGTTTGCTATTTTCTACTTGGTAATTATTGTGACAAATATTTGTCTAACTACGACAATATATATTTAAATAAATAATGAAGAAAAAAGAAGGATTATCTAGGTTACTGGAAATTGCGGGAGAAAAAAAAAGTTTATTGCTTTTCTCCGGGTTATTTTCCGCTATAAGTGCATTATGTATACTTATACCATTTTGGTCTATATATGAAATATTAAAGGAATTGCTTGTTCATGCTTCTGATTTATCTACGATAGATTCTGAGCTAATGATCAGTTGGGGGTGGCTTGCTTTTATTGCTTTGATTGTGGGTGTACTATTTTTGTATGCGGGATTAATGTTATCTCACATAGCCGCCTTTCGTATTTTATATGGGTTAAAAATAAAACTTTCAGAGCATATAGGTCAGTTGTCTTTGGGATATTTAAATTCGACATCTATCGGTTGTATAAAGAAAATCATGGAACAAAATGTCGAAAAAATAGAGCATTTTATAGCTCACACTATTCCCGATTTGGTGAATGTGTTTGCAACCATAACTTTTATGTTTATTATCTTTTTTTCTTTAAATGGTTGGATGGCATTCACCGCTCTATTATGCATACTTTTAAGTATAGGAATGCAATTTTCTAATTTTGTAGGGAAAAGAGCTACTGCACTTACGAAAATCTATTTTGATGTCCAAGAACGCATGAGTGCTTCAGCTGTTCAATATGTGAGAGGTATGCCAATTATAAAGATATTTGGACAAAGTATACGTTCTTTTCGGCAGTTCAATGCCGAAATCGAAGCGTATAAAACATTTGCTTTAAAATGCTGTAATAACTATCAAAATGGTATAATTGCATTTATTATTCTGTTGAATTCAATAGTCACGTTTATTCTTCCTGTAGGAATATTAATAATGACCTCTGATCCTAAAAACATCTCATTAGCTGCAATTTATCTTTTTTTCATCGTGATGGGGCCCGGAGTAGCTTCCCCTGTATATAAACTCGCATTTTTAGCTTCAGGAACTGTAGAAATTAATGAAGGAGTAAAACGTATAGACAAAATATTTGAGGAAAAAAAACTATGTGAACCAGTTGTTCCTCAAATACCTCAGACGTATGATATTGAATTCAGAAATGTAAGTTTTGCTTACGAAGATAGAGAAAATATGACAAAGACAGAAGCGCTGAAGGATATCTCTTTTATCGCTCGACAAGGTGAAGTAACAGCTTTGGTTGGACCTTCTGGGTCAGGGAAGTCAACAATAGCCAATCTCATTCCTCGCTTTTGGGATGTTTCCTCTGGAGAGATTTTAATAGGGGGAATAAACATAAAAAATATTTCCTCACCCCAATTATTGGAGATCGTGTCTTTTGTATTCCAAGATACGTTTCTTTTCAATGATACCATATATGCCAATATTACAGCAGGAAATACTCAAGCTAGTTTATCGGATGTTATACAAGCTGCTCAAGCTGCCCAATGTGATGATTTTATTCGAAGTCTTCCTAAAGGATATGATACGATTGTCGGAGAGAGAGGCGTTTTTCTTTCTGGAGGAGAGGCACAACGAATTTGTATAGCTAGGGCTATTTTACGAAATTCTCCTATTTTAGTATTAGATGAAGCAACAGCTTTTGCTGACCCAGAAAATGAATATAAAATACAACAGGCCTTACAAAAGTTAATAAAAGGTAAAACTGTTATTATCATAGCTCATAGATTGTCTTCTATCACCTCTGCTCATCAAATTCTTGTTTTTAAGGAAGGATGTTTAGTTCAAAAAGGAAGACATGACGAACTTCATGTTACTACAGGCATATATAAAAATATGTGGAATGCTTATATAAATGCACATAACTGGAAGTTAAATCTAAAAAAATGAAATAATATGATTACAAAGGCTATAAAACATATTACTATAGGACAAACCAAACGTTTATACAAGCCTGTGGGGTATACAATGCTTGCAAACTTTATAAATATAGTTCCCTTTTGTCTTTCAATAGAAGTTATAAATACCCTTTTTAAAGCTTTTGATGGAACTGGAACTCCTCTAAACATATCTAAATTATGGGGGCTGATTGTGATAATGTTTGTATACATAATTTTTATGATTTTTGGAGAAAAGAAATCCTATAATGCAAATTTCCGGGAAGCATACAATATTAGTGCAGAAGGTCGTATTGCTTTAGCCGAACATTTACGCAAGTTGTCATTAGGTTTTCTTTATAAAAAAGATTCTGGAGAATTATCTTCCATGTTAATAACTGATTTTGCTATGACAGAACAAGGGATGTCGCACCATCTTCCTCAATTGCTTGGTGCACTGGTCATGCCTATTTTTGCTTTTTTAGGTTTATTGTTCGTAGATTGGCAGATGTCTATTGCTATGTTTTTATCCCTTCCTATTTCTTTTTTAATACTTATTTTCACTTCTAGTATTCAAAAGAAACTAGGGCAAACTCAAATTCTGGCTAAAATACGTGCCAGTAGCAGAATGGAAGAATATTTACAAGGTATACGTGTTATCAAAGCATATAATATGACTGGAATAAAGTTCATCCGTTTACAGGAAGCATTTAATGATCTCAAACGTGCGAATATCAAAACAGAAGCTCTGATTGGACCTATTGTCATGTTGTCTGTAACCCTTCTTCGTATGGGACTTACTTTGATGATATTATGTGGTACATACCTTTTAATTGGAGGAAAACTTTCTGTTGCTATTTTTGTGATGTTCCTTATCGTTGGCTCCAGAGTTTTTGACCCACTAACATTAGCACTAATCAATCTTGCAGAATTCCGTTATTATTCTATTGCAGGTGAACGTATTTTGAATTTACTAAATGAACCAGAAATGTCAGGAACACAAGATGCCCCGGAACAAGGAGATATTATATTTAGAAATGTATCTTTTGGGTATAATGATAAATATATCCTACATGATATAAGTGTTACAATGAAACAAGGTTCTTTAACTGCTATAGTTGGGCCTTCTGGAAGTGGAAAAAGTACATTGATGAAACTTTGCGCTCGGTTTTATGATCCTGATAAAGGTGTAATATTATTAGGTAACAAAAATATACGAGAGATTGATCCTGAGAAACTTATGCAACGCATTTCAATGGTATTTCAGGACGTATATTTATTTCAGGATACCATAAAGAATAATATTCGATTTGGTAAAGAGAATGCTACAGATAATGAGATAATAGAGGCGGCTAAAAAAGCTCAATGTCATGATTTTATAATACATTTACCTCAAGGATATGATACAATGATAGGTGAAGGTGGATGTACCTTATCTGGAGGAGAAAAACAGAGAATCTCAATTGCACGTGCTATATTAAAAGATGCTCCTGTAATTTTATTAGATGAAGCAACAGCTTCTTTAGATCCAGAAAATGAAGTGGAAATACAGTATGCAATCAATTCTTTAATACAAGGTAGAACTGTTATAGTTATAGCGCATAAACTAAAAACAATAAGTGATGCTGATAAAATTATTGTTTTAGATGGTGGAAATATTGTAGAACAAGGGACACATGAACAATTATTAAAAGATGAGGGATTATATGCTCATTTATGGGATATTCAAGAAAAATCCTGTAATTGGAAAGTAAATGTATAGAGATGGCATAAGGAAAATCAAAGCCGACTCCGGAGCTTTTTGGGGGGAGGCGGTTTGGCGGCGTTTCCGCCGTTAAACCGTCCTGTTTTCGTTTAACGAAAAGACAACTTGCTGTTTGCAGGAGCAGACCACGTTTATCCAATAATTATTGTGTATCAGCCCATTGTATGGCTATTCTCCTGTGATTTTCGGGGCATTTCCATCAAATATTTGCCGACAGCTCTCCCCATTAAAGGGTGGATATCTCTCCATAATTATGTGACTTACGCTCATAATTCAGGAATAAGGAGACGAATATACGGGAAATCTGTCCTTTATATACCCTATTGTCCATTAATGGATTGTTACTTTCACACATCTACAAATGGAGAGTGGCAGTGAGTCGTATATGCTTCATGGTTTTTCTGCATTATCTCCATTAATGCGTACATTTGTTTATATTCAAATGAGAGCATTTGCTACAACGTACAAATAAATTATATCATTGTTGCTTTTTTGTTATCCATTCTAATAAAGTAAGAATTAATTCGCTTATTTATAATGTGATAATGTGTTTAGTAGGTTAGTAGCCCACCATCCGATACGATACACAATCAGAGCGATAAGCATGATGATTTTGTCGATACCTACGATGACTCCTGCCGTCAGTGAGGTAAACCACAGTTCGGCTGCGTCTTTCTCCATCTTCGTCACTTCGTCCACTCCGGTTTGTTCCATGGTCGCTTCTACCAGGTTCGGGTCGGAGGTACCCGTGTGAGCGACATCTGCCTGTGCTTGCAAGCTTTGGTACATCGTGTCACGTACATGGATAAGTTGCTGCACTTCCTCGAATTTGTCCGCTATTTGGGTGGCTTCTGCCTCGTACAGGTCATGCGTGTACGAGCCGATGCAGTTCGGGATGTAAGACAGGAAGTCAAGGAAACACCAACTGCTCCCACTGCCAGCCATACCCGTGTCTGCTGGCGGATACCACCAACAGAGGATGATTGAAACAGCCAAAGGACGGAACAGCTTCAGCACATCCAGTGGCTCATGTTTCACCATCATCTTGTACGCCATTCCCGCTGCCATCACAATAGCGAACAGGGCAGCCAGTGCCATGCACATTTGTAGTATCCACCAGAACGGTCCCTGCGAGCCGGTAAAAGTTGCATCAGTCAGGAACTCGTTCGTTTGAAAAATCACATCGTCAATTTCTTCTTCAAGGATATTAATACCGAAATCCGAGAGTATATTTCCGTCTGCCATACGTTTTTGTTTTTTCAGTTCCCTTTGTTTACTGTTTCATCTCCGTCGCCGTTGCCACCCGTGTTATTGCCTGATTGCGGGCCGCGCACGGCAAAGCGCGATTCGTGCCATCGGTTCACCGCATCGCGGACAATACTCTCCTTATCCAGAGTACGGTCAGCGGTAGCATTCAGTAGCGTACTTGTTATCGTAGTATTCTGCCGTTTGGCAAGGTAGCCGACAAGGATTTCGTTCTGTCGAGTTATATCCTCGTAGATGCGCAGATACTCTTTCTTCCGCTGTGCGTTGGGCATATAGGCATCTTTCGTTGCATCAATGGCGCACTGGTAGATATGGTAATATTCCGTCCATCTGTCTTTATCCTCCGGTGTCCCCCCGACAGGCAAGATGCGGTCTATGTTTCGTTTGAACCGTACCATCTGTCCGTTGACCTTATCGCCTTCAGCGACCCATGCGATGTCCGCTTGACGGTCAGCCACGTTCAAGGCTTCTATCTTTGCCCGGCTCACCAATGCCGAGTCGATGGCTTCAGCTTCGTCCGTTTGGTTGTATAGGTTGACGCCCGCCAGTGTGCGGAATGACAGTTTGTTCTTGACTGCTGCCGACTTCTTATACTTGTTGTGCAGTATGGAATAGTAGAGGTCGGGCGAGAGTGCTCCCGTACCGGTTTCCATTACTGTTACTTGGTTTTGTTTCGGCGAATCGTGGTTATAGGTCACGGATTGTGCCTTTGCCGCCGTGGTTGCAATTATTGTAACCGTCACGAGTAAGAGTATTCTGTCCATATTTACTTTCGGTTATTTGTTATTAATCTTTTAATACTCAATGTGTTTCAATCAGTTAATCACCAGGATTATTCCACATTTCTTTTTATATTATATTCATTTCTAATCCTTTCCTCTCCCCGCAAGAAGTGCATATCATCCTTTTCAATACAAATACATTTTCTATTCGTATGAATACAGGCGATTGCAGTGCTCATGCTTCCAGAGGCAAAATCAAGGACTGTGTCACCCTCTTTCGTGTATGTTTTTATCAGATATTTCAACAATGCGACTGGTTTTTGATTAACATGAATCGTTTTGCCCTCTGATTCCGCAGTTTTAAAATATTTCACACTTCGTGGGTATCTCGTTCCTTTGTTTTCATTTCTGAATGTAGGATTTGGTACCTTGTTTACTCCTGTCCAGTTACTTCCTCTCTTTGTACGATTCTCATAAGGCTCACCTTCCTCCATGATTGGATAATAAGGAGTTCTGCCGTTACAAAAGATACTGATTAGCTCATGCGCTTTTAGAGGTTGCTTTTTAGCAAGAAGGAAATTGCTTGCTTTTGACTTTTCCCATACCCAGTCATATTTAAATTCGGCTAAATTGCCACAGCGTAAAAGGCTGCTGAACGGTTCGCTGCCAAATAAAGCCGTAGGCGCATTATCCTTTCTCACTCTTCTAATCTCCTCCCACATTTTCGAGAATGGTATTATCTTATCCCATTGCGAGGCTGTAATTCCAAAAGGTGGGTCGCATAGAACTAAATCAATACTTGATTCTGGGAGAAGAGGCATTACTTCAAGGCAATCGGCTTTATATAGCGTAATGTCTTTTTCAAAAACGATCTTTTTCATTACATCTTTTATTAATGTCCATTTGCCTCTTGGTTATAGGCCAGATAGACTTGTTTGTACTTAAAGTTTCTTTCTCTGTTTGTACTTCTCCGAACATTCAGGACGAAACGCTTTTCCTGCGTTTTAAGATATTCCTTATCAATTTTGGTACATAGAAGTCATAATCTAACTTGTGGCATTATTTACCTCCTTCCTCTTTTACCGTCAATAATCCAGTCGCCCCGCATTGCGCCATCGTCCGAAAGCACCGTCAATAATTTCCCGTTTGGTACGTTCCCGGTAAATCTTCGATTTCCAGTAGCCGATACGTACCTGTATGTATCTCCATGTCTCGATGTATGCCCGGTTCAAGTGTTGCTCAATGCTGTCCAGCGACTTGTTCACGGACTCCAGTACCATAAGCAGGTCGCTGGTCGAGCAGGCCGCTGCGCCCGTGGCATACAGTACGAGGTCGCTCACCGACTTATAGAGGTGTTCGCCCTCGTTGGCGATGTCCCGTATTGCTTTTTCATTGATAGTCAGTATCAGTGCGTCTGACGGCTCGATGTTCCCATGTTTCAGGATTTTCTCATGGAAAGCCTCCAGCATGGTCTTATAGTCACCGATACGGTCACTTACCGAGCTGTAGGTATCCTTCACGTTCAGCACCGTCCGCAGGGATTGGTACATCACGTCGATGACATCAAAGGCACGGGTATAGCGGTCAAGGTCGATATTTACTTCCTTGTATTTGCCCGTCTCCTCACGGCTGTACTCATGCAGCAGTTGGTTGCTGTATTCCAGCGTGCTTCGGGCCAGCAACAGGCTGCGTTGTTTTTTGTGGTCATTTATGTACGCTTCCACCGACACGATATCGAATGTCCATTGGCCCTTGGCGACATCGGGTAGTAGCGCAAGCAACGTAATGGCTATCAGTATAGTGCGTTTCATGGCCGTACCTCCTTTCTGCCACTTCGGGATGTCCGTGCGTTTTCTACCCAGCGGTCATGGCACTCTTCCACGAGTGTCAGCCTACGACCCTCGTCCGTATCGAGTCCCGGTAGCACATCCTTCAGTACGTCGATGATGTTCCGCTTGTAGTGCATCATCTTCTCCAAGGATACGAGGTCGGCGTATATTTTCGTGATACGTGAATCCACTTCTCGTGCGATTTCGAGGCGGTCACTTGACCAAAGCAGGTGGTACACGTCGCTGTTCGGTACTTCTTCCATAGGTTCTGTACGGGCATACTCGGTAGTGATTTTACAGTTGGGATATTCCCGTGCGATTTCCGATATGCGATTATTCACGATTTTAGTCTTTTCCTCGTTCGGCAGGTTCGGATCGAGTGTCAGTACATCGGCAACGTGCGTGTCTGTGTATGCCGAAGTCAATTCCCAACTGATTTGGATAATGGCACGGTGAATCTTGATACCCAGAAAGTATTTCGGCTTCCGTGCGATAGAAATAGTCGCACGGAACGTAATGATACCATTGATGTTCGGCATCGTCGCCTTACGGACGAACGTATAGCCGCTCCATGTACCTCCGTCCTGCCAAGTGAGGCTATAGGCTGTCTTGCAATCCTGCATGATAGCCGGTAGGCGGTAGTAATCATCTGTCGGCACATCGTTCTCTGCTTCCGCTTCCTGCTTCGCATCTGCGTACTCCTTCTGTTTTTGTTGCCACTCGGCAAGTTCGCTTTTCAGTTCCTCGATACGTGTCCGGTTGGAGTTATATTGTTGCCGATAAGCTGCTGCGTCTTCCACGCTCGCCTCGGCAATTTTTTTCAGAAGGTCGGCGTTTTCCTTTTCCAAGGCACTAATCTGAGATTGAAGAACGGCGACTTGATTGTCCGCTTCCCGTATCAGTGCGTCCAGTTCTGAAAGATCCAGTTCGTTCTCCGTTACCGAGGTCTGCATGACGCACTCTTTGGAATGGGCGTCCAGTGAGCCGCCACACTTGCGACACTTGTATTGTGTCGAGCCTTGTCCCAGCGTCGCCCCGTCTGAACAGGTTACACTGATGGTCACGCTTTCGCATCCCTGCAATTTTGCAGCGTCCGTCGCCTGATAATAGTTCCGTGCATCGGATGCTATGTAATAGACATAGCCTTCCTCGTTGTCATTGAACTCCGAGAGGCGGGCATTGAGTTGCGCTTTGAACGTATTCAAATCCATCGAATAGGAGTCGAAGACATCCTCATAGACCACCTCCGTCCGATTCCAACTCTGTGTCACGTGTATCTCGTAGGCGTATGCCTTCTTTGTCTGTTTGTTACCCTTACTGATGATATAGGCCTGTTGTCGGGTATTGATAGTATAGGTGTAGCCATCGTTGCTATTGTTGAGCTGTTGTACTCGACTTCTTGACCATCCGGCATACCGTTCTGAATTGGCGAGGGCCTGCTCCCGTTGCGAAGCGTTCGGATAAAATCCCGGATCACTCGTGTTAAAGCGTGTCCATGCACCCCCGTTCAATATGCTGTTGTCGTCTGTCGGTGGGTAGTAGTCGCATAGAGAAATGCTTCCTTGATCACGCCGTGCGATATACCACCGTTGCGTGTAATAGTTCCCGACAGCATTGTCCATATAGTCGGTCATCCACGATGTGAGGTCGTAATTGCTGAAATTGAACAATGCGGCCACGCTATCCTGACCGCCCACCATGTCGATTAGCAGACTGCCGATGTCATGTTCCGCCTGCTCGAAGAGAGTACTGTAGTGTTCATACAGGTTGCCGATTTCATTGACTTTGCCACCCAACAGGTCATGGAACGCACTACTTTGCAGTAGAGCGTCACCGAGGTTCTCCATACCTGATGTTGCCAGCCCTACGCCCATGTTATAAAGGTTGTCAATGTCGCCCTTTAAGTTCTCAATCGTGAAATTGCCCGGCACTTTGGTAAAGTTGTCCAACATCCGTTGCCAATCGGTACCGCCCAGTTCTGCGAGGTTCAGCAAGGTGGCAATGTCGCGGTCAATTTCCAGAAAAGCGATGTCCGAGAACGACAGCGTGCTGTTTGTCACCACACTTTCGAACTGCATACACAGGCTCTTCGTATCGTCGCACACTTTCATCAGGTAGCTGCCCCAGTGGATTGCTGTTTGTGGTGAGCGCAGCATCAGCTTCGCCACCACCCATATTTTCGGCATGATTTTTTCTGCCACCATGTGGTAAATTCGACGATAGTAGTAATTTTCCGTGCTGCTGCACCAGATGCCAAGGTCGGACAGAGCCTTGTGTTCCAAAAATTTGGAAGAAAATATCCCTGCTGCCGCCACTTCTGCCGCCGTATAGTGTTTCAGAATATCATCCACCTGCTCGCGGTAGTAGCTTTCGGCTACTGCCTCCGTGCCGAATGCTGCGGCCATGGCCGCCACGGTACGAGCGTCATAGTTCACGCTGTAATATTGTGCGTGAACATGCTGTGTCAGGGCAGGCAATAGGATAACCCAAAAGATAAACAGCCGTTTCATCGTTTCAGACCTCTTTTATGTATTCCGGTTCCTTGTGATTGAAATACCACCGTTCAGATTCGATACAATTCTCCGTGACAAGTCGGCAGAACATATCATGTATGATGGTAGTATCCTTGATGGCCCTTTTGATCCGGGCTTCTTGGGAGCCGAACCATCTCAAAAAGAAAGGCTGGTTTAGATAAGTTTCGCGCACGGTCTGATAACGTAGCCATCCCAAGTCACTTAGTCTTTTTTCACTCATCGGACTACTGTTCAGTTCCCTGAATAGTTCTTCTCGAAACCTGTTTTCATCGAAGACAGGTTTGCTGTTACATAGCCTGTCGCACATATCGTAAAACTCCTTTTCTTTGGGGTTTTCTTCATAATACCGGTTCAAATACGCTTCCAGTTCTACATCGGACATACCCAACCGAAGGGAATACTCTGCCAACAACCGTTCGATGGCGGCTACTTTGTCCGGTGTCATGTCATCCATGCGGAGCAGGTTCTCCTTGGACAGCATACAAAACTCCCGGAGGGACAAAACAGTGAGTTCCGGATTGCTGACAGAGATTTGTTCGCGCGTCAAGCTGCTTTCAAACCCCATCATATTTATCCCGTAGCCCAGTGACAGGGTGATTAAAATCCTTTTCGTTTTCATTATGATGTTATTTTAGTGGTTAAGTTCAGTACACATCCCGCTTCATTAACTTTCTGCGCAAACGGCAATGCCTTGCCGATACCGCTGGTATTCCAGTCGCGGCAATATGCCTCGATAGCCTCTTGGTGGCTGCATTGTAACTCGCGCTTGTAAAGCTTCAGAGCCTCCTTCTCCGCTCGTTCGGTCGTGTAAGTCATGTAGCACTCGCGCGGTTCTTCCACGCCATAAACACCGCTGGTCGTGCCCCGACGGATAAACACCTCGCGGAAGAAGCTGCGTCCTTCCTTGTTTTCAAGGCGGTTAATGGTGAAAATTTTCTTACAGTCCACGTCCGTTAGGCCAAGAATCGTCTTGATGGTGTCGAAACGTTCCTTGAATTTGCTCTGGTCAAGCAGCATCACCACATCCGAGTTATTGATGATGGCCTCTTTCACGATTTCGCTGCCGATGATGTCTTGTATTTCCTGTGTCACCACGCCCACACTGGCCCAGAATTTACGCGCTGTTTTGTACATAAATTTAATGTACTCCGCCATCAGCGGGCTGGCGATGGCTTTCCATGCTTCCTCGATGACAAGGACTTTGCGGTTCTTCTTGATGCGCATTTTTTGCAAGAAAACATCCATGATAATCAGCGTGACCAAAGGAAAAAGCAGCGGGTCATCTTTTATGCTGTCGATTTCGAAGACCACGAACGTCTCGTCGAACAGCGAGCTGTCCATGTTCTCGTTCAGCGTTTTTTCGTGGTTGCCGCCCAAATAGAAGTCCTTCATCATATAGCGGTATGTCGAGAGGTCGATGCCCGTGATACGGTTCTCCTCACAGATATCCGGGATGCGCTGCACGGAATATTCATAGAAAGAGTTGAATGACAGTTCCTCCACTTTCAGTTCCTTGCGTCGGCCCTCTATCTCGTCAATGATACCCTCGATGCGGACCGCGCGTTCCCGTTCGCTTTCGTGCCGCTTCTCACTGCTGTTGCGGTCATCAATAACGAGGCTCTTACGCAAGTCCTCACGCTGTTGGGGTGTGAAGCCCTCGAAACCATTGAAGTAGGCGTCGTAATATTCCGTGATGACGTGCTCTATCAGACGGTCTTCCGTCTTTGTGACCGTTCCCTGCGTACCTTTCCAGATAAGCAAGACGAGGTTTTTCAAGAATCCCGTTTTTTCTACGTTCATCTCTTCCCGATTGATGCGGAACGGATTCATCGTGATGGGCCGTTCCTCGGTATAGCTGATATACTTGCCGCCGAAATACTCGCATAGCCCCTCGTATGAGTTACCCGTATCGACCATTACCACGTCCGTCCCCTGTTCATGCAACTGGCGCACGACGGAGTTCATGTGGAAACTCTTTCCGCTGCCCGAAGGCCCCAGGCAGAAAAAATTCGAGTTGTCGGTCAGCTTGTTCTTTCCCTCTTTTCCCGTGATGTCGATAGCTACCGGAACACCTTGACGGTCAGTATAATAAATTTTTATCGGCGTTTCCTCACTATGCTGCACCCGTTCCTTGTACATCAGGCATACCGCAGCGTCGGAGAGGGTCAGAAAACGGTCATATTCCTCGTTCAGGCTGTAACAGTTGCCCGGAAATGAACTGACGAACAGTTCCAGTTGGTTGTATGCACGCTTACTGATATGTATGCCCATGCGCCCAAAAGCGTTTTCCAAGTGATTCGTGCATTTTTGAAGGTCGGTGTCGGCAGGCACGCCCACCACCATGTTGAAGTGCGTGTACACGAGCAGTTTGCTTTCACGGGCTATTACGTCCTGTACCTGCTTGATGTCCTCTACGGCCATTTGGTTACTCGGATTGGGGATGCTTGCGTGCCGGTTCTTCTTTTTGTCGAGTAATGCCAGTTCACGCTTCTGACTGGGCAGGAAAATAATTTGGTTGTACACCACCGTTTCTGCGTTCGGAATATTATCCACCACCGAGACAAGATCCACTGGCATCTCGGTATTATTCACCTCGATATTGGTATAGGGACGTATCAGCGAGGGGAGTGCGGCGCAGTCCACGTCCACGAGGCTGTACACCTTACAGCGTTTATCACCCATAGATACCGTTTCGTCGTCAGACTTGACATTCGTCATCGAGACCGTACGGTCTTTGAAGTTCATCGCAAAGTAACGGTCCACATATTCGCTTGCCTCGGCTTTGTTCAGGAATTTCACTTGTACACCGCTGTCGCGTAGTAGGTCTCGAACCTTATAAATCTTCACGAGGAAATCGCGCCATTTCTTGCTATCGTAAGAGAAAAGACGGCTCTTCTTGGCTTCCTGTGTGATAGTCAGATAGCAAAGGCTGTCCGTGTACGGACGCCCATTAAAATAACGGAAGTACGATGCCGAAAGAAATTCTTGATTATGCTCTGGCTCCTTCGCGAACTGTTTTCTCACGAAGATGTCCTGTTTGTGTAAGGCATATCCTTCGCCCAGTGTTTGCGCAAGAGCAGAGAATAGATGCGTGAAATCGTAATAGCTGTCAATGTCCGCCGAATACTTCTGTACCGGATTTTCGATTTTTAAGACGGCGGAATATTCACCCGTCTTGGTGTACAGCACACCCACACCATCTGTATCTTCCACAGAGAAATAGATATTCTGAAAGATGTGCTTGCGCTTGCCGCCCGTACCGAACGTATAGACTGACAAGGCCATACCCGTACATAGGGCGATGAAAAATAAAATGATATATAGGGTCATTCCGATATGCGTTCATTAAATAGGGGCAGGTCTGCCTCGGCTGGAGGCGAACCCGCCCGCGTTCAACAATCAATCAGCCACACACATTGCCGTGATGGTTTTTCTTATAGTCATACTTTGTGCGAATAGGCATACACATACACTCCACGTTTTACATTTTTGCTGTGCAGCCCTTTTCGCTGTTTGAGGATGATAAGCACGATTCCCGCAGATAAGACAGTTGCCAATACGACCAGTCCGGCCACAAAGCCCATAAGACAGTAGGCGGCGATAAAGCCCACAATGGCTCCACCAGCCACGCCTGCCGCCCAATAGATGTAGCGACCTTGTAATCCCATCAGCTCCAAAGGCCGTTGTAACCCCTTGAACAGCGGATAATCCGGATAACGTCCGTCATTAATCATTTCTTGACTGTTTATGCGTTAATTCCGAAGAACAGAGGTAATGCTTGGGCTGCCGCAATCAAGAAAAGGCACGCCCCAACTACCATCATAATCTTCTTCTTGACATCCTGTTCCTCGTTGTTCATGGCGATATACACCGAAATGGCTCCGATGATGGCCACGACACCAGCAATGGCATAGCAGAGTTTGACCATGACAGGAACGTATTTCACAATTTCCTCCGCTACGGTTGATAGAGCTGTCGTACCGGCCGAGTAATCGCCTGCCGTACTTTGAGCCATAGCAGGTATGCCTCCCAACAGGGCAATGATTAACATTCTTACTTTGGTGGAAACTTGCATGATAGTTTTCTTTGCCTTTCGGCACATTCTTTTAAATTTCTGAAACATATTTATTACATTTTTGTGGTACTCTTGTTTTTGAATTTATTTTACACTTCTATCAGCCACCTATATGCGGTAGCCGAAGAAAGCAGGGAACACGATTGAAGCTCCAATGATGAAGAGGCACGCACCGACAAGTGATACGATAGACTTCACCACGCCGTCCTCGCCTGTGTTCATTTTGATATAGATCTGGAGCGCGGCAACGACTACGAAAACCGAGGCGACAGCGTAGCAGATGTACAGCACGTACAGCATCATCGTCACCACGAAGTCGTGCATCGTTGCCAGTGCGTCTGCACCCCAACTGTAGTTTACGCTGCCACTTTTGGCGAATGCCGCATAAGGGACAAAGCACAATGCACATAATATTTTTTTTGCTTTCGACATTTTACAATCGGTCTTTGAGAGGTTTCCACACCAGTTCCGGACGGTTGCCCGTCTTTCCTTTGGCAAGCATCGCTTTGTACAGTTCGTCTGCCGTGTATGCGTCCGACAGGTAGGTCTCGGTTTCTTCCATCTGTTCCTCCGCTTGGGCTTTCAGGCGTTTTAGCTTCTCCGCCACGGCTATCTCGCCATTATTGTCTGCGGTTTCCGTCTCCTGTGGTGCAGGCGAAGCGGTAGGGGCAACATCTGTTTCATATTTCTCATTACCCACATTGAATCCCGTATCGCTCTCCGTCACGTACACACTCTGTTCATCTTCTGGCGCACCGAGGTCAAATACCTCTTCTTCCGGCTTGCCATTTCCTTTTTTTCCATAAAGGTCCTGCACGATGATAACTGCATAATAGACGAGATAGGCAACCGTCAGGACAATGGTGAAAATAAAATATGATTTCATATATTTTTGTATAATATGATTTTTATATTTGGTTGTGTGTGCAAAATAAGAATGGATAATTTGAAAGATAAAATTATTGATTATAAAACGTATCGTTTCAATATAATATTTTTTCAAAATCTAAAAATCATATTTCAAAATCATATTCAAATATGATTTTGGATAAGAAAACAGGAAAAGTCGGGATATAAAAAAAAGCCCTCCGTGATGAAGGAGGGCTTAGGGAGCGGTTTTTTCATTGTTTCTTCCCACGTAAGTAGTCGTTCAGGTCTTTGTAACCGGCATAACAGTTTGATTCGTTATAGACGCATCTGCCATACATCCCGGCTATGGTTTCCACTGTCTTTTGTCCGGCAAGGTCATTGTCAAGGTAACAGTGAATATACGTGTATTTTTGCAAATACGTCAATGTCCTTTTCAGATTACTGACCGAGTTCATAACAAGGTAGTCACAGGGGGCATTAATGCAAATGGCACTATCGTCCGTCTGTTTTAGGGTTAGATAGGACAGAAAGTCCATGAATCCTTCAAATAGGCAGACACGGCTCTGTGCCTCACCACGCGATTGGGGTATCAAGGAAATGTCCTTGTTCTTGATACATCCTTTGTAATAAGGGTTTCGTACCTCGTATCCACCGGATATATTGCCAAAGGCCAGTGCAAAGTAACGTCTCTGGCGCAGTTCGTAATGGACTTCCTTGCAGAACATTCGTCCGATATCCGAATCAATCATACGTGAATGGAGATATGAGAGCAGTGCGTGGTGTCGCAGCGGCACGATAATCAAATTCTTCATGTCGGCTTCCACTGGTCGAGAGGTTGCGGGCAACGCCCGGGTTTTCGGCAGCGACACACCATTGACATACCGTTTGATGTATGCTAATGCTTCACTCACACTTTTAGTTCCGCAAAGGTACTTACCCAGTTCCACAAGGTCGCCTCCGGTGGCCTCACCAAAATCATACCATTCATTCAGCCGGTCATTGACTTTGAACGATGGCGTCACCTCTTTCCTGAGAGGCGAAAGATACCAATATTGCTCTGATTTCATATACTGCGCACGGTGGCCGAGCTGGGCCAAAAAGTCCACGATACGCACTCGTTTTGCTTCGTCTATGGTCATATTAAATTTCTTTTCACTTGTTTGTACAAAAGCGGTTTAGTTTAGTTTGCGCCCCTATATATATAAATACTAAATTAAACTGAATTATATAGGCCCGCGCCCGCTCTCATTCTTCATCGAAAAGCATGGTTTCTGCCTGTGTCATGTCATAATAAAAAAGTTTATCTCGTTTGATAACCAGTTTTAAGGTGTCAGTCAGATATTGCAGCAGTTTGACCATTACGTTTCTCCCACGCTTAAATCCGATTGCCTCGTAAGCAGTCATCATGGCTTGCAGCATATTTTCAAACCCACGGATAGGTTTGTCTCCAAACGCAGCGGAAAGGGCTTCACGGTGCTGTTCGATGCTTAGTTCCATAAAACCCGTCCGTTGTTTCGGTTTCTGATGTGGGGCATTCTCAAACAAATGCCCTTCTGCGAGAACCGGGAGCCCACCCTCATTGACAGTGAAAGCAAAAGGTTTAAACTCTTTCTCACGGATATGTAACGCATGGACCTCGCTGATGTTGGGACAATCATTGTTTTTGCTGATGACCAGTACGGTTTCCGCTTTGTTGCTCATTTCCGTACCGATATGCCCGCGTACATTGTTATCTCCTTTATTCAAGTGTAGCACACAGTGGATATGCAGGTCATACTTTGATGACCATTCCATCATCTTGTTAATGACTTCCACAGACTCACCGGTACTGTTTATATCAAGCATCAGGTCACGGATACCATCGATAATTACAAGTCCGTATCCTTTTCTTTGGCGTAAGGCGTAGTCGATGACCCCAATGCGTATGGCCGGAGAGTATTCGCGCAAGCAAATAAAGTCGAGGTTTTCACTGTCGGTTGTAGTGGGCAGTCCGGCAAGCCGCAAGATGCGTTCCAGTACATTATGACAATGGAAGCGGCTCTGCTCCGTGTCCACGTACAGAATCTTGCGTTTACCTTCCGGGAGGTGCGCCCGGTAGTTCAGCACTTGTTTCCCTGCCAGCGATGCAGCGACAATGGCCGAAACGTTAAATGTTTTTTTTGATTTCGCCTTGCCGGTTGATGCGCTGAAGTTGCCGAGCGTAGCAATGGTCGAGTTGTCTATCCAGATAATCTGTGGCGGCGTTTCATAGGTATCCGTCGCCCGAATCTGCGAGGCGGAGAGGATATCCGATAAGAAATCCTCCTCCGGCCTCATATCCACATTATATTCAGTTCTTCTTTCGTTTTCCATGGCGTCTTTGATTAAAGAAAGGTTGTGTGGCAGCGGCCTCGTTTGCCATACGTGCTGCTTCATCTACGGTTGGTTCATAATTCTGCAAAAGCCATTCGTCCAGATCTTCTTTGGCGAAATATATCATTTTGCCACGTGGCTTGTAGTGCGGAATCTCCTTGCCTGATGTTAGCTTGTACAGCATACTCTCGGATATTCCGATATACATACAAGCCTCTTGGAAGGTAAACACCTGTTTGGTGGTATATATATTTTTTTCCAGCAATGCGATGCGTTCCAACAGACTTTCTATCGGATCTAATTTCTTTAGGATGGCTTCGACGCTTGTAAGCCGTTCACTCAGCCGTTCCATGAATGTCAATCTATTATTTTGCATAAATGAGTTATTATAAATTTAGACAATGAAGTATATCCTCCGTTATGTAGCGCGCTAACGGAGGTCAAAGATAGGGCAACCCAAAAGGTCAGCGTGAGTTTGTACCGTGATAGTAACCACGTATCACGGCAACTGTCACGCTTTTACCTTTCACATACTTCGCTTATTGGCACTTCTTACCACTCTCTCAGTTCATCAATGGCTCGTCTGATACCGTAACCTGTTGATGTCATGTTGTTACGCAAGGCAGACAGAGCGGATGAAAGGCTTGAAGCTGAAACGAATCCTTTTCCATCCTTGGTTTGCAAGAACCGCCCACTACTAAGAACGGACTGCCATTTGGCTTGGATAAACGAGTGCTCAAGGAGTGTATCAAACAGGATGGCCACATGGCGGATATTGTTTACACGAATACAGAATCCTTCTTTACAGGAAAGCAGGGCTTCCATATCTTCAACGTGTAGGGTAGAAACGCAAAACAGATGATAAGCATTGGCACAAGCTGTAATACCTATCATCTGTTTACGAGTGAGATTGCATCCAAAAGAAAGAGGATAAATTCTTGTCGGTCCATCTTTGCAGCACGTGACGGACTGTGATGGTGGCACAAACGTATCATACGTTCGTTTCAGTTCCATACACTTCTCGAACGAGAAGTCTGCTTCGGTAAAAAATGCTCGGATAAGATGGGAGCAATCGTTTAATAGCCCCTTGACGATATGAATGTTCATTTCATGGCAGTTCCGGCAGACCGCATGGTCACAGTCGATATACCGGTGGCTGTTTACGAAATCCTCCACGTAACGGTAGTACTGCTTATTGCCCGTCACGACATCACGGAGATACATTGTTTTTGCTTCAACGAGCAATGCGAATAATTCTTTCGCTACATCCTGTTCTGCAACAAAATGGTGCAGATGTTTTTTCCCTCCAAAAAGAGAGAGGGCCATTGTTAGGTCTTTTCATGATGAAATATTTTAAATTGGATTTATATGATATATTATAAGAGTGTTGCTCCCGAAAGAGAATCCTGTCGGAACAACACCCTTATAAGTGGTTACATATCTGATGTTCATTGCATTGTCAATCGAATAAACCGTTGGTCAGATTTACTGCATCGTCTTTTTTCTTATTGACGATTTTGGCATACACTTGGGTCATCTTTACAGATGTATGACCGAGCAATTTAGATACAGTGTACAAATCGGCCCCCAATGTCAGCATCATTGTGGCGAACGTGTGGCGGGCGGTATGAAAGGTGAATCGCTTGGAAATTCCGGCTGCTTTGGCCCATGGTTTGATAAGCTGGTTGATACCAGAAGGCAAATCGAACACATGGTCGTCTGCTGTCTTGTCCCCACGTTCCGGCATCCACTTCAACGCTTCATTGGAGAGCGGAAGGTAAATCGGTTCTTTCGTCTTCTGCATGGCTACTGCCAAGCGGTATTGGCCGTTGTCAATAAACACATCTTTCCATTGCAATCCGATAATGTCACTGATACGTAGTCCACAGAAGCAGGAGAACAAGTAGGCACTTTTTACCCCTTCGTTCTGCATTGGTGTAGCGATTAATGATCTCACTTCTTCAATAGTCATATACGAACGCACACTTTCCGGCATCTTGGGCTTCTCCGATTTTTCCATTTCGTTGAATGGATTCTTTAAGATCCGTTTCGCACGGACAGCGGCATTTAACGCACCGTTGAAAATCTGGTAATAGGTATTACGCGTAGAAGCCGAGATGGGTTTTCCTTTGGGACGGTAGTTTGTCAGCATATAGTCGATATAGCCGTGGCAAAAAGTGAGGTCAATCTGATTTAATGTGAATCTTTCTCCTGCATACTCTTTCAAGATACCGGTAACAGATTTTATCTGGCCTATGTTTTTCTTACCACGTTTCTTCTGTTCCTCTTTATAGAGTTGCATCCAGTCCAGCAGATAAACCTTATCCTTGTGATTCATGATACCGGCTTCACCACTTGTCAACTCTATGATACGCTTCGATTTGATTGCATTTGCGGCAGCCATTGTCGTTTCGTTCTGTTGGCGGGCATTACGATCCGTTTCCGGAATAAGATACATTTTCAGATACTCGTATGTCCGCTTACCATTTCGGTATATATCCAGATACAAACTCTTGCTGCCATTGGCCAACTCCTTCGTCCGAAGACGAATCGGCTCCTTTACTTTTATTGGCTTTCTGGTCCTTGGCATATTTGTGTCCTTTTATTCGTTATTTCCTATCACAAAGGTACAAATAAAAACGAAATGAAGAAACAAACAAGAAACAAAAATGTACCTAAAAAGAGCAAAGCAACTGAAAACGTAGAAAACAACTGAAAATAAAAACTCGTATATAAATTATTGATATATAGATGATTTATCTATATTTATTTGGAACTTGTTTTCATTTTATATATGTCTTTATGATTATTGGAAAATAATGGAATGTCCGGTGAGGTGAGGAACTTCTCATGGGAATTCAATCTGGTTAAGGATAATCAGGTGAACGCTTTCTGTATGCCGGGAGGCAAAATCGTTGTGTATGAGGGACTGATGAATCTGGTTTCCTCTGATGACGAACTGGCTGTAGTTATCGGACATGAAGTGGCGCACGCTGTGGCCAAGCATAGCAATGAGCGTATGAGTCAGCAGCTGGTTGCACAATACGGAGCGAAAATTTTGGGGGAGGCTCTCAGTGGAAAGTCCGCCGCCATACAGAAAGCCGGGAATATAGTCTATGGTCTTGGAGCACAATACGGTGTGATGCTTCCATTCTCACGCAAACATGAAACCGAGGCTGACTATATGGGGCTTATTCTTATGACGATGGCTGGTTATAATCCGAATGTGGCCGTCACATTCTGGCAGAAGATGTCGGCGGGCGGATCGGGTTCAGTACCAGAGATCATGAGTACGCATCCGAGTGACGCAACACGTATTAGTGACATAAGGAAACATTTGCCGGAGATGAAGAAATATAAGTAAGCTTTAGAAAGTTACTGTAAAGTATTTGAAAAAACTTTAGAGAATGGTACAAAAAGGCGTGAAACCAAATGGAATCACGCCTAAATTATAATAAAACTCTTAAAAAGGTGTACATAATTACCAATCCTTAATTCTCTAACATCAATCATAATAACGCTGCAATCTTACGCACCTTATTAATTCTCTCCATAAACCTGTTGTCTTTTTTTGCCATTTGCAAATTATAAGATGTTTGCATTTTGAGCAAAGGTTCCGCATCTAAATCTAACGCGGCTTCTAGGAGCATAGCATATTTTGTATTTAGTGAACGCTTTGCATTCAGAATTTCATTTAATACAGTATAAGACACACCCATCTCTTTAGCAAGTTTCTTTTGAGAAATACCCCTAAATTCAATTTCATCTTTTAATACTTCTCCCGGGTGTGTCGGTTCAAAAGGAATTAAGTTATTAGCTATCATTTTAGGGTCTACGCCATCTATTTTAATCATAACTTTCTATTTATAATGGTTAGACAATTCAATTATATTACAGATGGTAGTCACTACTTCACCTTGCACCTCTGTGGTTGTAAATTCAATACGATATTGATTGTTTACTCTAACAGAGCAAAAGTCCTTTTTGTCCCCTGATAATTTTTCAAAACTCAGCCCATTGTATTTACAAAGTGAAGTTACATCAGGGACACTGATTATTATATCTATACAACGTTTATATCTACGTACGATATCAGGTTGAAAACGATGCTTTTTATCATTCGCCTTTCCAAACTCATACAATTCTTTCAGATACTCTTTATCAAACGTTACTACCATCTCATTTGTTTCTTTAATGCAAAGATAGCATTTTAATTTTATTCATTCGCATTTTTGCGAATAATTTTCTTAAAAAAAATTAGCGACAACTCCAAAGAATCACCACTAACTATTCTATTTTTCTTATCACAAAATTGTGAACTACCGCTAAAGTAAAGATTTAGGGGGCTTCAAATACGATTTTCAATAAGCCAAGAATGCTGGAGCCACGCAAATTTGGCATAAAGTCTGATTGGGAGCTTTCATAGAGCTATATTTCCCATTAAGTGCATTTCTTTTTAAGTATTTCAACACATTCTTTATCCCATCATCGAAACCATGCTTATACCCTTTAGCGTATTCTCCAATGTTATATACCGCCATTGCCAACACAAACAGGATGATACCTACAGGCTTATACCAACTGGGAAGTGATATAGAAAACGGCTTAAATGTAATTGTGAAATCTCCAACCCATAATAGGGCGATAATACATATGATTGTAAATATAATTGTTTTCATAATCAATATCTTTTTCCGTTCAACTTAGGTCTTAGTTCATTGTATCTCATCTTCTGCTCCACATGCCATATAAGGTCTATGTTCATATGCTTGGCAAGCCCGAAGATTGATAATAACATATGACCTATCTGACTTTCAAAAGAATAATTATATTCATAAAAATAACGAATTGGCAATGTGGATATGGCGTATATGCTTTCAGTAAATGTTTCACCTACGCAACTTTCGGATGCACCATATATCGCTTCTTCAGGAAAATCATCAATGGATATATTTCTTAATCCAGCCAAATCAAGCAGGCGTATAACCGCATCGCTTAGTTCGTCTGGAAGTGTATCTTTTACATTTTTTTTAAAGGAACACTTAAATCGCTTTTCTTCTTCCACTAATGCAGGATAGCGATTATAGTCCATTTCAAAACGTGATTTACATTTCTTTCCTAATCTTCCCTTTCTATCCGCTTCCACAGCTTCCATAAGCTCTCCAACGATAAGGCAAAGGCAGTGTTCGTTACTCAATTCTTTATCATGGAAACCGTGCTCACAGGCGGTCTTATAAGCACGATTCCGTAGTTCGTTCAAATTAATATTGTTCATTTTTTATCTGTTATTATATTCCGGTGAAGAGGTGATGTCCCTTTATAAGGTCAGGCAGTCATGGCTCTATACCACCGCCAAACGCAACCGTATCCTCATCTGCCGCATCGCTGGAAAGAACTATTACAACAAGAAGCATGTTGACGAGTTCTTCGGTACGGCTGTCGATATGGAAAGTATCACCGACTGGCTCCTGACTGAAAAAGCGGAAGAGCAGTTCGCCATGCAGCACCCGCCACTGTACGTTCTCTATCCGGTCCCATCCGTAACCCAGATTCACAACCGACTTACCCCTGAACAGCTTTTGCCATACATCATCGGCCATTCTGCGCTTTTCGTAAGGCAATCTGCCCCAAAAGTGAGTGATAAAGTTCCCTAACATTACAATTTGTGGCTGCACGGTTGAATTATAATTCTGAATTTCATCATGCCGCTTTGTCCACTGGTATGTGAAAGAATCGCGGTGCTATCTGCCTGGTGTAAAGGATAAAGTCGCCTGCTCCGGGAAAAGGATACCGGTTATTTTCTTATAATAGGCATCGGCATACTGCTGCATACCCAGGTCGGTAGCATGCACTCCGTCCACCTGACTGTCCATAGACAGTGCCAGCTCGTCAAACGTAATGTAATGCAGATTTCCGGCTTCATCCTTCATCGAATCGTATACGGCACGCAACTGCTCATTGGTCTTACGGAACTCCTTTCCTTTCTTATCCGAAGCGTAAAAGCCCATATAGCCATCGTGCTCTACCAGTAGAATGGGAGCTTTGCTTTTGCTGCGCAATATACGGATGCCTTTTTCCAGACGCGGACGGATAAGTCCTACACGGTCGTTCGTCATATTCGGCATACAGTCTATCACATACATTGCCGCATCCACTTCGGCCAGCAGTTTGAAGAAACCTTCGTCCAATTGTCCGTTGCCCGAAAAGCCCAGATTAACGACCGGCATATCCAGCTTGCGCTGCAGGATATTGGTCCAGGCCATACCGGGACGCGAAGCACATGCCCCTTGCGCAATGGAAGTTCCGTATATCACGACAGGCTTTTCGACCGACGGACGCACGAAATCGAAGCGGCTGCCTTTGGGCACACCAATCTGTAAAGACTTCACACCGTTGTACAGAGGCAGATACAAGGTGAATTCGTTTCCCTTATCGTGCGTGTTGCGGTATGTCAGGTCGTTATACGTATAGCGCACTGTATCACCGAACTGATAGTTGGCTGCGCACCAGTATTGCTGCCCGTTGCAGTCCATCGTGTAAAGGTCTACTCCGCTGACACCTGTTGCCGGCATGTGGGGCATCGAGAATCCCCCCGTAACCTGATACTTTACTTGAATTTGTGGAGCATTGGTGTAAAACTTCACATAGAGTCCTGCTGTCTGCAACGACAGGTCCCACACGGGTTTACGGACCAGTTGTTCGGCCCGCTGCGGCAAACGCTGGTAGGCCTTTCCGGTTTCCGCATTCCAGGCTCTTCCCTGAATGGGCAACAGCGAATCGGCCGCCGGGTTATGCCAGGCTGTCTGTGCAAGCAGACAAAGCGACTGCCCGAATAATAAAGCAGACAATCCTGCAAACTTGAAAGTGGTTTTCATACTTATTTTTCTTTTAGTGTTATTTCATCAACTGTATCAGATGTGAGGCTACACAAGCATAACCTTTGTCTGTGAAGTGAATATAATCGCCGCTGTAAAGTCCGTCACGAATCGTTCCATCTTCGTCAAGAAACCAGCCTGTAGGATTTGTGTAACTGACCTGAGCTCCGAAGGTATGCGCGCCCAGCAGTTTATGAATGCGGTTGCACTGTTCACGGACTGCACTGCCCTGCTCCTTTCCGGAAGGGAAAAGTCCCAACAGGATAATCTTTGAATCAGGGAACTGCCTGCAGGCCTCTTCCGTAACAGCGATGATACCTTCAGCCGTATCGTCTGCTGTGTCCTGACCGATTACCAGATTATTGATTCCGATGGCAATCACCACATATTCCGGAGTACACCGGTTATAGTTTCCGTAACGGACACGCCAAAGCAAGTTCTGCGTACGGTCACCCGAGATACCGGCACTTTCCCAGTTTCCCTGTCCCAAAGCGTCGTCCATGGCCTGCTTGCCCGGTTTGTAGCTGACGAGCTTACGCATGCCGCCCCAACCTTGCGTAATGGAATTGCCCAGCAACAGCAGTTTCAGTTTACGTTCGTTCAGCGTGGTTTCGATATCCTGTGCCACCGAATGCCACTCCGAGCCTTCCACCCATCCGGCAGCCGAGCGATACTCGTTTCCGGGAACGGCATGGGTACAATTGTTGGACCACCGGCCGGTAGCTTTCAGTATGAAACGTACAATGGATTCGGGATTGTTCAGTGAATGCGGATGATGGCCGATACCCGGTTTGTGAATCACGGTAATCGGGGCACCGAGACGTTTCATTTCTGCTTCGAAAAGGGCTGTATTCTCTGACACCGGAACAATATCGTCTGCATCGCCCACTACGTGCAGTACCGGAATGTCTGCTTGTGCAATCTTGGCCGCATGATTCAGCGGATTCTTTTTCCAGCGCAAAGCCTGTTCCTCATTCTTAAAGCCGTAGGCTGCCAGCATCCGTGTCACATCCTCGGCCGAACCTGCATAAGCACCTTTTCCCATCGGCCAGCTCTTGATGTCCATGACCGGTGCATCGGCATAGATGCAAGCCACTTTATCAGAGTTCTGTGCAGCCCAGTTGTAAACAATCAGTCCGCCACGGCTCATGCCCTCCAGTACGGCCTTTTTATGAAAACCATTCTTCACCAGATATTTGTAAAACTTGTTCCAACGTTTTACTGCCTTATCGGCACCATACAAGTCGGCTACATCGCAATATACCACATGGAAACCTTGCTCCAGCAAGTCGATGTCGGTCTGTGGCTCATGTCCCCAGAAACGAGCCCGCCATATCCAGGGTCTTCCCTGTGCTTCTTTAGCCGGACGTACCACTTTGCAAGGAACCCCATCCAACTGGAAATCGTATCCCTGATAACCGTGAAAATTAAAGGAGGTCGCATTTTCGGGTACAATGGCTGCCGGCTTACTTTGAACTGTATTCAGCAGGTAATCGCCGATTTTACGCGCCATCGCACCCGCACCGATAGAAGACGGATGCAAACGGTCCGGCATAATGGCCTGATCCCACTGGTTGCCAAACAGATTATGCAGATTAATAATACCCAGTCCGTTATCGTAAGCCAGCTGTTCGACTACCAAACGTACCTTTTCTTCGATAATGCGCGGACTGATGGTGTTCTTCTCGGTAAGGAAGCAACGCACCGGAGTGAGCAGAATCACCTGCGGATGCGAATCCAGCGAGCGGTAGGTATCGATAAGCGTTTGATATTCTTCCATAAAATGCTTTTCGTCTTTCCAGTTCTGCGGCTTGGTGTCGTTCGTTCCCAATTTAATCAGGACAATGTCCGGAAGAAAGTTCTTCGATTCGCCGTACACCCCAGTACGGACATACGGATAATCGCCGTCCGACTGCGCTGTTGCTCCGTTCGAACCGAAGTTGCGGACTTCGTAATCATCGCCCAAGTAATACTGCAACTGGGCGGGATAAGAGTTTTTCTCCCGGTTGGAAATACCTGCACCGTACGTGATACTGTTGCCCACGCACGCCACCTTAATGATTCGTTTTGCCCATAAGCCTGTAGGCAAAATCAACAGATAGCAAATACATGCCAAAAAGATTCTTTTCATTGTTATTTAGATAAAGTTGCAATTCACTTTTCAAACAGAAGTCCCCTGTTTTTCAACATTGCTATTTGGTCAGCAATACTTATGGGCTGCTTAGTGTATGTTATCATATGTATATAAAAATAAGTTCCGCCTTGGTACGCATTGTAAAGAGGCGTGGCGGAAATTGTTGATGCAAAGATAATACTTTTTCTGCTGTACTGCAAACATTTCGATTTTTCTATCAAAACAAAAAATTCTATACTTTTGCAATGAGCCAAAAATAGTAGTGGAATATACAAAGCAAATTGTGCTGAAAAAGAAGAAACAGCTTAAGTTGGTTTTCCGAAGGAGTTAAGAATCAATAAAAACGTTAAATCTTCACCCTTTAGAATGTACAATTAAAGACAACAACCATATTTCTGACTTATCACCTATAAAATATTGATCAATAATCGGTTGTAAATACTATTGTAAAAGATTTGTGTTGTACTCCGTCCTTAAGTTCTCAATATAGCAGTCTGATTCATCTGGATCGGTAACGAATACTATCTTACCAGTAGTAAGTATCATCTTTTAGTTCCTTTTTTTCTTAGTTTGAAGCTAATTAGGTTACATCATTAATACTGATTTCTTCTTTTAAAACTCGTTCTACCTGCCGGTCAAGTAATTCTTGAAATTCTATTTGGCATATAAGAGAGCAATCCGGTATAAATTCTTCCGGCATTTCTCCACGGTTAGGAGAAAGCTCATCAAGAAATATTTTTCCAGATTGGTCTTTCAGACACGTTGCTCCTACTTCTCGTTCAATTTTTGCCATCCGGTCAAACACTTTCGGGAAATCCTTCCGTATCTTATTCCAGTAGCCCATTCCACCTTTGACACAACCGATACAATTATTGTTATTATAGCCCATCTTGTACATAGCTGGGATTTCAATGCCGGCTTTCCAAAGCATTCCCATTGCATCCTTTTTGGTTATCTGTCGCTCGATAAGTAGGAACAACGGCTTTGTATCAGGATATTGCTGTTTAAAGCGGATAGCTCGATTGATTTCTTTCGGGTCAAAGTCGAATCCCCAAACTTGACCGTCCCAAGAACCAAGTTCCTTCTCCAGCTTGTAACGGACTTGTTTCTTTAGTTCGAATGTGCAAGCTGCACCAGTAGGACCATTGATGTACCGTTTTTTAATCAGTACATCTTTTACGTTGAAAAACTTATCGCTGCGAATGGTATGAATTGGCTGCCCGTACCATCTCTCGCAATCTGAGATAAATCGGACATTATCTGGATGCCCGGAACCTGTTTCGATGTAGTAAATCTGCACATCATCATACAGACTTAGTGCTATCTTACAAGCAACTGCGGATGTTACACCGCAACTAAACCAAGCTATTATCATTTTATTCCTTTCTGATTTTGTTAAGAGTCAAGTTTTTTAATAAATTCATTTAATCTCCTAGCTGAATAATCGGTACCGCCAATTATGAAATAACCATCAACGGCAAATTTGAATGCTTCAATGGCTTTTTGTCTCATTTCTTCTTCGGCTATTACTATTGCTGCATAAGCTTTTGCTTCTGATATGGCATATTGCACATAGCCAGTAGAATCCATCCGGTTGTCACTTTCCAAATCCAAAGTGTTACGTCTGATATAATCTTTTGCTTTTTGATTCATAATTGTTCCGTTATACGTTAAACTCAATTTTCTGTTGCAGTACTTCGTCTGCATAATATTGGTCAAAATTTTTATCGCTTATCCACCAATTAAACCCAAACTCTGCATCGGTAAAGTTGTGGTTGAGATATCCGGCATCAATCAACTTTTGTATGGTCTGAATCCATTTATGTTTCGCATGAGGGAAACGCCGACAATCTTTTAGCTTCTGCTTATAGTTAGACATTGGGCAGATAATACATCCGATGCGCTTATAGCCTTCATCATACAACGAGCAATGCTCTATGCTATTCCCATTCAAAAACTGCCATACGTCCCTATCAGTCCAGTGAATTATTGGAGAAACAAGTATTTTATCCTTTCCTCCCACGCAAGTAACCATCTTTTCTTTGTGTTCAGAGAATTGGTCGAAGTTGCCGCTAAATTTATGACCGCTTATTTCAATCTCTTCACGCTTAGAGCGCCGGGCGCTTTCTGCTTTTCTAACGCCAATCAATGTAACCTTGCCAGCACCGGATATCTCTTTAAATTCAGCGCAACACCAACGGATTGATCTTGTAGGCAATAAGTGTTTTTTCAAAGCCATATCATAGATAGATATCTTTGGCTTAATCAATTCTACATCCGGGTAGTTCTGTTTTACAAAACGAATTACTTCCGGTGGGTCAACACTTGTAAGGCTCATGTGAGCCTTAAATTTTACTCCTGCCATTACTGCAAGATGGTAAAGGGCTTGACTATCCTTACCACCTGAGAACGCTAAATAAAAACCATTCTCTGGGTCATAATCAAGTGCCATTTGTTCACATTTGCGAAGCAAAGCGATGGAATAAGCTATTTTAGATTGTAGATTCATTTCTGTTCGGGTTATTCGTTAATTGGCAGTTTCATAAAACACATCCATATTGTCTTGCTCTGTCTTCCAGTGGTATGCCCAAATAGAGGTTTAAACGGGATGGCAGACAAAACTTCCGAGGATTTAATCTCACTTTCATTCCATTTGAATACAAGAGTGCCGTAAGGCTTCAAGACGCGCATACACTCAGTAAATCCATCGTGTATGAGTGACTGCCAGTCTTTCGGCAGTTTTCCGTACTTTTTAGCCATCCATGAGGTTGCACCAAGTGTTTTCAGGTGCGGTGGGTCGAACACCACCATGTAGAAAGAATTGTCTTCAAATGGAAGGTTGGTGAAATCAGCTATTACATCCGGCTTTATTTCTATGATTCTTGTCTTACCCCTGTCCTTGGCCGTAAGTGTTTCCGAACGTTTGTCAACAAATAAGGCAAGAGGATTATATTTGTCAAACCAAAACATTCTACTGCCACAACAGGCATCTAATATAAGTTTTCCATTTTCCATTAAGCTATTTCTTTTGATTTCTTCAATCTCAACTTTCTCAATACTTTGCAAAGTGCTTCAGTATTTTTTCTCGCTTGTGTAACCTCCACCGCATTCCCGATAAATTTCTTTTGGTCAGCTTGTGTGCCTATTAAAACATAATCTTCAGGGAATCCCATAATCTTTTTGAGTTCCGGAATGCGAAGCATCCGCATTTTAATATCCACTATGCCATACAGTGCCATGAACTCCTTTATCTTCACGGTCATAGGACTATCATTGTCGTAGATTTCAATCGCTACCTGACCGCTTTCTGTTGCTACCAGATAGGGCGGCATCTTATCCATGCGGGCTATTAATGTGAAGCAGGGGCTATCAACAGAGCCGCCAGCACTGTTGAACTGTGGATTCATCAGATAGTGCCATTTCCTGTTTGCGGTAATGGTCTGGGAGGGTTCCTCTATACTGCTACCTACATTTGAGAATGCAGTATTCATTATCCACGGCTGGCATGTTACCAAGTTTTGTTTCGGTGTTGTGGTAACAGCGGGGCATGGCGAGTTTATATCAGACACCTGACCACCTCCAGAATATTGATTCATAAAAAATGGAGATACAAGGGAAAGTCTGTCTTTAGTCAGAAGTGTAGGACAAGGCTGATTAATATCCTTTCCTGTATCCTTAAAGTTATAAGAACACATAAATCGGCTTTCAATTAAAGCCATCCTGTCCTTCGTTGTGACCGTTGGAGCTGGAAGGTCTACCGAATGATTATGTCCATTTCCATAATAAGCAGAAACAAAAACATGGTGGTCTTTGCAGGTGATTGCACCTGCCGGTTCTTCTACAGACACATTCTTGCTTTCGGGATGTCCGCTGAACTGTTTGGAGAGGAAACTTACCTGTACCTTTGCAAAGCGGTTTTCAGTAGTCAACACTCCGCATGGTTCATCAACTGATTTGCATGTGTCTTGAGGGCGAACCGTATTGTAACGGGAAAGGAAAGCATCCTTTCCTCCGGCTACAAACTTGATAAGTCCAGCATAGATACGTTCAAGCGTTTTCTCTGCAAGAGGCTTTTCCCTGAAGATGGTAGTTCCTTCATCAGAGAAATCAAGCACATCTTTTACCGGCTTCCACTTCTCCAGCCGCGAGAACATATCTTGCCTACCACCTTTACAGTGGGTCGGTTCAGGGAATACTATCGGCAAGTTCTTTTTAGCAAAGATGCCGAAGAAGCGTTTTCTTGTGGTGTAGGCACCGAAGTCGGCAGCATTTAAGATGCGGTGCTCAAAGTTGTAACCGTACTTCTTGACATTGCGCACCCACTTTTGATAAAGCCGGCCTTTGTCCATGCTGATAGGTTTCCCATTCTCATCCATATCTCCCCATGACATAAACTCTTCTACATTTTCAATCTGAATGTAGTCAGGGTCTATAACATCAATATAACGGAAGAGATGTTCTGCCAACGTTCGGCTGTCGGCATCTCTCGGCTGACCGCCTTTGGCTTTCGAGAAGTTGGTACACTCCAAAGAAGCATGAAGCATTATCATGGCATCAGGGTATAGCTGACGGATACGTTCTACAATAGTGCTTATCGGGGAAAGTTCCAGTGTACGGATATCCTCAATAAAGTGAAGTGCATCAGGGATATTGGCATCATGTGAAAGGATGGCATTCTTGTCATGGTTCACACAGCAAACAACCTTTCCACATCTATTTCCATCCAATCGTGCTTCTTCCACACCTTCGGACAAACCGCCGGCGCCACAAAAGAGATCAATAACAAATAGTTCTATATCGGACAGACCTTCAATGGATTTTAAGATATTTTTCTGCGATTTCATAACTTCTCCTTTTTAAACAGGTGGCTGAACGCATTATCCAAATCCAAGTCTAGATTCAGTTTGGACGGGAAAGATTTAATGTATTCGTACATCTTATAAGCGAGGTTGTCATCATCACCGCATCTGTCAATCAGTGTGAGCAACATGGCGTTCACCATGTCAGAATCATTGCCGAAGTTTTCCAGAGTGGATTCGCTGCAATGATTCACATCACTTTTCAATCTCTTTATCGCGGCTATGGCTGTGTTGAAGTTTCTTTTTGAATCGTGTCTGAGTTCAAAGCCTTCCTTCTTGTATTGCTGCTGCATTTCTAGAAGGTTGGTTTCTAAAACGTCCGTGAGGACAAATACGATGTTGGTCAGTGTATTCAATTGAGTTGTTTCTTGCATAATAGTAAATTTTATTTGTTTTTCAAATAAAAAAAATAAAGTCAGATTATCCGCAGAATAGGGGAGAAGTTGTAAAATGTGAACTTCCCCAAGATGTCATACGGTGTATTTTTTCAAAGTGTCCATGATATTGTCTATCGGCAGGGATACGGATGTTTTTCCCTTATCTTCATAGCAGGCAATATGTCTGTATGCCTCAGGGAAATTCTCTTTGATTCTTTTGAATGTCCGTAATGTCAGAAGTGACGCAACGACTGATTCATATACCTTGGTCTTCTCATCCTTTACCGCACTGATCTCGATTTCCAGTTTGTCTATCTTTTCAATAACTTCCCTGTCCGCCTCAATGTGAGGATAGTAAGCGTTTGCGCTGGGAAATCCTTTCAGTCCGGCAACACGTTTTTCATAGGAACCGTTAAACAGTGTGATGCTATATGCAACAGAGAAATAAGACCGAAACTTTTGAAAACAGTCGGTGATTTCCTGTGGAATGGATTTTCGGATCACCTCTTCCGTAATCCTGACCTGTTCATCATGCAACAGGTTGATTTTCTTTTCTAACGGCTCTACCATTTTATTGGCAACTTCTTCCGCCAAAACTTTCGTAATGTTCATTGCTCTTGGTTTTTATTAATTCTTTTATGTATGTAAAGATAACTTTTATTTATTTCTCAAATAATATAATCTTAAAAACGCATCTGCTTAACTTAATATAACTGTCATCTCCTGCGGCTGTTTCCGAGCAGGGGAATGACATTAAAACTCTTGAATCTGTCAATCAGACGTCCTTCAAACCGTTTCCTGAAATCACCGATGTTCAGATTGCTGGTGATATGGTATTTCTTCCCGAACTGCTGGTAAATCTCATAACGCGCATAGAGAAACTCGTCTATCACGCTGTCAAGACTGGTACCGTAGCTCTTCTGATTCTCGGTTTCCAAACCTATGTCGTTCAGACAGATATTGAACGGGGCGGGATTGAATCCTTTTGACTGCCCCTCGTTGTAGGAATACAGGTCTATGTGTCCGTTCATCTTGTAGTAGTTCATCATCTGGGTGACGGAGAGGTTTTCAAACTGGCTGGGATTCCGTGTCAGACGCAGATAATCGGCGAAAATCTGCATGATCATTGTTTTTCCAGTGCCGGGTGCCCCGACAATCAGCAGGTTCTTGTGAATCTTGTAATCCTCATCGGGAAACACTTTCTCGGCCAGTCTGCATCCGTTGAAGTAATACAGCAGGAAAGACAATACCTTCGAGTTGTTCTCGTCAACCTCGAACTCCCTGAATTCACGTCCAGTATAATCATTGCCCAGCTGCCTGACAAGATCACGATGGGCGTAATATTCGGCTGGATTCGTCAGGTCATATTCAAAATCTTGCAGAATAGTCTTTTTGTGACGCTCCACCAGATTGTATATCTGTTCCTGTTTCAGTTTCGCCGCAAATGACTTTTCCTGTCGGATCTGTTGTAGCTCTGCTGAAAGTTTTTGTTCTTGCTCTGTCATCTTTCTGTTTTTTAAGTTCCGTTATCAACCAGTTTGAGAAATGGCGTTTTGCATCTGAAACAGACTTGTGTGTAACGCCTTCCCCCTTTAGCTTCCAATAGTACAGGTCAACGTATTTGTCTTTGCATTCATCCAAAGTGAAGTTCCTGAATCCGTTCCTGTATGCCCGTTCCCAAGCATCCCTCAGCCATCCTTCCTCAGACTTTAGGTCCGCGAAGCATTTGTCTAAATCCATATCGAATGTTTCTGATGAAATATCGCCCAGGTTTTCACGCGTATGCGCGCTAGAGAGAGAGTTATTATTATCATTTACATTATCATTATCGGCTTTTTTGGGTTCTGAAAAACCCACTGGGTTATTTGGGTTTATTTGGGTTGTTCCAATATCATCCGAATTATCATTCTTCGCTCTCTTCGGAGCACCCCCTTTGCTTCCATTACTACGGTTTCTCTCGACAATGCCATGGTATTTGTTTTCATCTATTTCAAATTGATTCTTGAAGAACTCAAATGCTATTTCAATGTCCTCCTCTACCGTAATAATCTCGCCAAGTTGATACTTGAATATAGCTCGGAATAATCTTCCAAGTTGCTTGTCCGATAACTTCGATATAGGCTTGTAAAACGATTTATATATCAAAAAACTTTCTTTTCCCATTTCATTTGTTCTTTATGTAGTCTTACATGACATTCTCGACACAATGTAATGCCATTATCTATATCGAATCTCAATTCGGGATATAAAGAAAATGGTTTGATATGGTGTGCATTTAACTCCATGTTACGTTTTTTACAACGGCAACATGTAAAGTTGTCTCTTTCCAAGACTGAATTTCGCCAATTTCTATGGCCGCTTGAATTCCTGCATCTGTGGTTATCATCAGTAATTCCACCTTTCCAGTTCCAGTGGTTTTCTCCGCTTGGAGGTTCATGTAGCAAATTCTCATCTATCTGTTTGTTTATAAAAGAGAATGCCATTTTAGCCAGCGGTTTCTGCTCCGACAGTGTCCCCGATGCGGCGTACTTGATAATTGCATCGTACACTTCAAGTCTGACCTCCTCAGGATATTCCATCAGCACTTCCTGCCATTCTATATAGAAGACAAATGATTTCCTTTTTGTATCCTTTTTCATCATGTCTATTGTTTGATAATCAGTTTGTTATATATATTGTAAAGTTAACTTTTTGTTATGGGATTACAATAAATATATTTCTGAATATCAATAATTTAAACGTTATTTATCAGTAGCCTTTCCTTTGCAGTGCCATATCCTGTTTGGCAAAGGATATCTGGGTCCTGATATTGTCTCCGGCATGGACGAGGGTACGGTTTATACGGTCCAGCCATGTCACAATCTGATTGGCGGTCACACTTTGCGCGGCGACAAATTTCATGGCGACAGTCGCGGGAACACGTGAGATGAATTCCATGTGGCTGGCATATACATTCGCTGTCACCTGATCCTGATATGCCTTGGCGTCAGCAAGCAGCTTGCCAGAGCGTGCGAGATAGACGTTTATATCAGTGAGGCGGTCTATAAGCTCCTTTGGATTGTCACTTGCGGTTATCTCCAAAAAGGACTGCATTTCTTCTATCTCCTTTATGACAGGAGGCAGGGGGCATCCGTTAATGAGGCAGTTGCCGGTCCCATCGTTTTTAGGACAATATTTACAGTTTATCTCCATACTTGCAATTCAATTTATGGTTTATAGTTTTTCTGTTTGTCATACGTCATTCAAATAATCAATTGTCACTTTCATAAACTCATCCAATGATTTACAGACGACGTATTTCGCTCCGTTGGCTTCCGCATCCTTCTGCCATTCCTTTTGTGCAGGAGACTGGCGGGCTCCCGGCTTTTTCATCTCAATGCAAAGTCCTCCATAGAAGCGGTTGCTCTTCAGCAGTATCAAATCTGACACTCCGCTGGTCGCACCTTCCTCCTTCAGTCTCGCTCCGGTGATGGCATCACGTCTGCCACCATTGGGAACAGCAAAAAGCACGTTTTTAAGTTTCGGATATTTTAAACGGAACCAGCGGACACAAGCGGACTGTATGCGGTGCTCGTCATTCTTCGGCTTCCCGCGCATTTTGTACGACTGCGCTTTTTTAATCATCTCCTCGTATGTCATCGTCTTTTTCCTTATGTGGGGTTACTACCGTGTCCTTGCCGGTCTTGTCGACAACAACCTGCTTTCCTGCTACTGTTATGGTTGTCCTGCAACCATCCGGTAGGGACTGGATAAAATTGCGTACTACAGGAGAATCAGCACCTTCCGATATCTGAGTGTTGGATATCGGAACTTCCTTAGCTTCATACGGATATACATCCATGATGGCGGTTTCGGCTACGGATGCGATCTGATAGTCTGCCATTGTACCTTTCATTCCTTCGTCCAGTTTCTTTACAGCATCGCGAAGATCGGAAGCCTGTACCAATACGGTAGTGGAGGTCTTTTTCTCCGCTCCGCTTTTTTCGTCCAGCGTGATGAAGAACAGCTTGCACTTAAACCAGCGGTCGGCTGCATCTTCTTCAGAGGGGAACAGTTCGCTGTAGTTGGCGCGTTTGATGTCCGAAACAGTGAACTCACCGCTGATATACGGAGTGATTTCTTCAATGATACGGGCTTCTGCTTCAGTAAAGCTCAACGCGTCAACCAGATAGGGTTCAGTTACTTTCTTGTTCATGCCGTTTTCCATTACCTTTTCGTAACGGATTTTGCATTCAAACCAAGTATGCATCATAATTAATTCTTTTAAAGTTTGATATTCAACGTTTATTCATTTATAGTGGGAGGTGCAGGATTCGAACCTGCATGAGTGGTGTTTTTGCAGTTCACTGATTTCAAGTCAGCTCCCCTAAGATGTCTCGTAGGTTGCCGGCTTGGATATTAACGGTTATCCTAGAATTTTGCACCTTACATCTTGATTAGCGTCTGCCATTTCCGCCAACCTCCCGTTTGCCTCCCTATCTTCACAGACCGGGAAGGCAAGGTAACAAAGTTATTTCTGTATTCTGATCAAATCAGGGATAGAACCGTAAATCGGCGACTTCCCATCCCATTTGTCAATGAACTGTTTGTAAAGAATTTCTTTGGTAAGACCTTTTGACTGGATAAGAGCCTGTTCGGTTTTCAACTGTTCCAGCTCGTTGCGTTTCTTCTGTTCCTCAATCTGTTGGTCCAGTACGGATATATTGGTGTTCACTTCATTCCGGCTGTCAATCTTCTCACGGACCTTTTCGGAGAACTCCAGTTGTGCGGAGAATGTGAGCAGTTGCAGACCTCTTTTTTCAAACTCCATGTCAACTATCTGTTCCAACCGTTTCTCAAATACCAACGACCCTCCGTCAGCCATCAGGCTATCGGTCTTATGCTTTCGACTTTCTTCCTTTATCAAATCATATATACGTGGTTCCAAGATGTTATCTTCCAACGAAGACATAAAGTCACTTCCACGGCCAATATGCTTGTTGTCAAAGACAACATCAATGGCACGGTTCTTGATAACTTTATAGCTGTATGTAGGACACGCCTTGAACTCCGTGTTGTCGGCAGCTTTCAGTGTGACAGCTTCAGCGAATTCTCCACGCTGATCGAATAGCGGAACCTGAAAAAGTTCTGTGCCCAATTCCCATGTGGACACTTTGCCGGAAACAATCTTGAAATCCTCCTTTCCCTGCTTGCCGTAATTCTCCATAAGGACACCTGCATAATTAGGGGCTACTCTCTCACAGGAGACAAACATTACTAAGGTCATACATACCATCGTTAACTTAATCAGTCTTTTCATCTTTCAATGTTTTAATCAGTTTGTAAATAAAGAAAATTATTGTGGCTGATATTATTGTTACGCCCAGCCATGCGTGTAAGTGATTGAATACCCTATTCCCGACAACAATTCCTATTATCAGAAACAGGATTAAATAAATATACTCTTTCATACCACTCTCAGTCAAAATTAAAGTTGTCCTCACCGTCCGGCTCTTCGTCCGGAATGTCATACCCAAAGTCCATCGGGATGAACCAATCTGAAATATAGTCTTGCATGATTTAATCCTCCTTTTGGCTACTTAGCCATTCTTTATAATCTTTCTCGTAATATTGGGGTATTATACCTTTCCTCATAAAGTCTATGTATTCTTGTACAGTACAATCATCCCAATCAACTCCGTTGTCTGGTATATCTTCCGTTTCTGATGTACAAAGAGTGTATTCAAATGGATTATACCCACTGTTGAGCCCATATTCTTCAACTATCTTGATTACATTTTCATCGGTGGTTATTTGTTTGATTTCACTTTCAGCCACACACCCGGATATTTCAGAGTGTTTGCCAAGTACTTCACCGAAGTAAACACTGATTTTGTTATTCACTAAGTATTCGACATCTTCTGTGTCTGCAATAAATACTCCTTCAAGATTGCCCATTCTTCCGCAATCGAAGTCCATTTTAAATAATGCTTTCATTTAATCCTCATACTTTTTTATAATTCTACTAATCAATTCTTTTTCCCATCCTTGAATAAATCCATTTTCGTCAATATTCATAATGATGTAGTCGCCATATCCTTCATCTTCCGGGCACATGATGGATGGAACGTAACCCTCATGCTCAACAATGATGTTGCCATCTTTATCAGTAACTGTATAAATGCCATCATCGCATACCTTATAGTGAACTTGTGCGGTAAAACCTTTTTCCCAATTAGTGATAACTCCATTGTCGATGTCGATAATAGGTCGCCAGCGGTATTCATTATCGGCATGGATAAATTCAGCACAAGGAATAGTTGGCGGATTTTCAGAATCACTAACTCCGTTTACTTCTGCGTCTTCCCAATAGCGTACACCTGCATCCACTTTCAGGTAGACCGCTTCAAACTCGGTTGTTTTGCTGATTGTAATTTTCATTGTTCTATTTTCTTTTGAATTTTCTTTATCATGTTTCTGAATTGCCTTGCCTTATCTGCTTCGCAAGGTTTGGTAGAGGTTTTGTCTATCAGATTTGCACTATATTCAAGCATTCTGACAATGGAATTCAAATCTGTATTGCATAGGGTATCTGCAAGTTCAATCTTGTCGAAATCAATATTATTATCATTCATGAAGTCACCAAGAGCGATTATATTTTCACGAGTTGTGGTAACAGTAAAAGCTCTCGTCAGAAGCTCCGGTTCCTGAGCTTTGGTTTGCTCGACAAAGGAAGGTGGTTCATTGGTGACCAGCTGACTGGCTCTTGCAAATGGATTGACTGAATTCTGTTTGGCTCGTTCCGCTTCCTCTTTCATCTGCGCTTCTTCAGCAGCCTTTTTTTCCTGCTCTGCCTTGATGCGCGCTTCTTCTGCTGCTTTGGCACGCTCACGCTGCTCCTTCAGACGGTTGGCATACTGGATGGTGGATGCGATATTGAGCGTATCCATATAATAAGTACGAAGGACATCGAAATCCTCACCAAACCCCTTCAGCGTGGAAAGTTCGTTCTCGACTTTGGAGAATATGGAATCAATTTCGTTGCATACAGACTTCATGCTTGCGGATTTGTTGAGCCACTCAGACTTGAAAACCTTATTGAAGTCTACAAGGTTAACATTCAATCCATCAAAGTAAGTCTTGATAGTGGCTTTCTTTCTATCCTTGTATTGCTGTTCGTTTTGCTTGACTACCGTGTCAATCTTGGCAGAGCACTCGCCGATAAGTTTCACGGTTTCGGTTACAACGTCCTTGAACTCCCTGAAAGGTTTCATGAATTCTTTCTCAATTTCAAGACGTTTGGCATTGAGGGCTTTCGCCGCCTTGTTTAAAGCTGCCTTGTCTTTCTTTGCCTGATCGATATTCTCATCGTTATAATTGGAGATATCATACATTGGCAAAGCGGCTTTTACCATATCTCTGATTTGCTTTGCGTTGGTAGTAAGACTACCTAACGTCTTTTCACTGACGATCAGTTCAAGATCGCTTTCCTGGATTGCTATCTGTGTATTCATTGTTCCATATTTTTATTAGTCCCATCCACCATTATTGTACATAGACAAATCGGCAGAATCTAAATTCGTTTTCTGAATAGCTTCTAAAAGTTTTTTCTTGGTTTCCCGGCACATGTTGTAACCATATCCTTTATACCGATATGTACGCTCCCATGTGCTAATTGGGAAAGGAATATTTTCATCAATAACCAGCCTTTTCATGTGAAGATGCTCGAAAAAGTTTTCATGATGGAGTAGCCGGTATTCATAGCCAACTATTTTTTCTGATGAAAAAGGAATATCATCATCGCTATTGTCGTATTTAGGTTGCTTGAAATAAGCCATTTTCGCAACGGTAAAATCAAAGCTCCTAAGTATTTCCTCCGGCGTACCAAATTCAGATTCGATAAATTCAATCCATATTTTTTCACCGTCTTTCTGAAAGGCACATACCTTTTCATTACGATATTTAAATTTCCAGCCATCTTTCACATAGCCGTCGCTATTGAATAAATCTACTGCATCTTGGAAGTCATCGTTGCTTTCAAAGAATATATCTATATCTTTTACACGTTCACCGGAAAGGATGTTTTTAAAACACCCGCCTGCAATGAACCCGTTGTGACCTTCCATATACCTGTCAAGCCATCTGATTTGCCAAAAGTTGTCAGGGGTGTTTTCTTTATAGCTTGTATTCATCGCTCTATTGTTTTTAGTTTCTACTAAATTTATCAGCTACACGTTCAATAACTTCTGCATTTTCTTCGGAAAGCCATTCTTTAGCGACATTCCAAGATATACTTTTAGAGGCCTTGAAATTATCAAGGCGTGTGGAATGATGTGACAAACGTCCTTCGGTAGGCTTCAATCCCTTGTCATGAAGTTCACATAGTCCGTTATGGTAAAATATGCAGTATTCGTCACCCGCAACAGCTTGAATCATGGGGATGGGAATATCAATCACGCCCATGATTATCCCGGCTCCCCACAAAGTGGGAGCCAGCCTGTCGGCATATCCGGCATCTATGAGCCTCTCTATATCCTGAGGAGTACCCAGACATGGTGTGTGACATTGCATCCTGCATAACGAGCATTTGCATTCGCATGGTTTTCTTCCAGTTTTACGTATGATACGTTGCAACTGGGTTTCTTTTATCAATAGTTGTCCCGTCATTCCGCTTCAATCAGTTCTTTGACAATATCATCAGCCACACGAATGCGCTTCTCCATTTCGGCAAACACCGCTTCATCCGGCAATATCCTTACTATATGAATAGGATTGCTCTGGAAAGGGTTGTAAATAACAAAATCAGTCCATTGCGCACCTGTGCACATCATATGGGCCATGCACTGGTAGAAATACTCGAACTTGACATCAAGCAGCGACGCATTGTTGTGTATTTCACTTTTATACTTCATGAAAGTGCTTTGAATCGGGCATTTGATTTCCAGACAGCCTTTTTCACCGGTTTCTTCATCGTAATAATAACCGTCAGGACTGCTTGCGAAATGTTCTATGGCAGGGTGTTTGCATGATCCTGTCTCAACTATATGTCTTCCTGTCAGACGTTCATACAGCTCTCTGGCATTTTCTTCCTGATCAGTACCCCATTGCATCGCCTTGGTGTTGACACAGACCTGATGCAGATATTTCTCAAACTCGACATCATCATTGATAATTTCAGGATTCATATCCCTCTCTGATGCAACTTGATAAATATAAGTTTTGGCAGTATCGGAAAAATAATCACTTCTCCCTTTCTTCATTAGGAGTCCGATTTGCGACCCGGTGAAGTTACCGAGCCGCTTACGGAACCATTCTATAGAATGTTGTATTTCCATTATAACAATGATTTTCGAGTAGGTTTATTATTCGCGTAGTCTTGAGTTTGATCTGTCGGTTGTTCCGGGCGGGGGTGATCCTTGACTCCTGCGGCTTTTGCAGCGATTTCGGCAAGTTTGTTGCTTTTTGCTGATTTATCAATAATTTCCTCATATTCGGCATCCTGAATGTCATCTGCCTCCTCTTTGGTGATAAGCCCCATTGAGATTTCCGGGCAATAAACACGCTGCCAGAAAGCGGCTGCACGATAACGGAGCATCTGGCTTGGCATTGATTGCCATTTGGAACCGTTCTTCTTGGTCCAGCCTTCCTTTTCAGCCATTCCCATGGTGATCCAGTCACCATGAAGCGGTTCCTTGTGGTCTTTGTCGGACGATTCATAAGCAATGCAGCGGCATCCGTACTCCGGCGTACCTTCTTCTCCCTTAAACTCATAACGGAGTGGGGAGAAACGGCCACTTGCGTTAATAGTGGCAATCAGGAACTTGCTGCTGAAAGCAGGGTTGCCATGCACGATATAAAGATTCTGCATACACATAAGCGGATTACACCCCATACGCATGGCCATATCCAGCGCAATCACGCAGTTTCCCACATTTCCCTTGTACGTATCCGGAACGATTGTGCTTGTTGTGTACATGTTGGCCATGCGCTGCATGACCTCAAACTGTTTCACGGTTTGTCCTACCGGTGTCATTGCAAACTCGGCCGCTTGTTTGGCCTGAATAATCTGTAATTCTGTAACTTGATTGTTTTCTTCCATCACTCTTGAATATTTTAAAGTTCAACAATATCTTGGTATTCCCTGAAGGATGCACAACCTCGTGCGCTCTTCTTCAAGTTCGTCAGTAGCATAATCCTTTTGAATGCATTCCATCTCCGAGCGTAATTCGTTTATATCCTCCTGTATAAGCTGCATGATTTCCTCTTTTGAAGAGAAACCGTATTCAGGCAGATATTTCAACCCGCACCCTTTCACTTTCTCAAGTTCGGCTTCCAGCCGTACAAGTTCCTCATCCATGACGCTCCGTCTTATAGGATTCATAAATAATGCCGATAGCGGAGAGAATCTCCCTCATCCTTGCGTTCTCTTTCTCAGCCAGCTCCATACCGGCAAGTTGGAACTGCAATCCTTTCACCTGTTCAATAAGCTCATCATGGCTCATCTGCTGCAACTAAGGGGGGTAAAACGAAATGCGATAAATTGAGTTATTCCACATAAACGGAATAGCTTTGATATACAAATAGTTATGATTGAATAGGAGAGGAGAGAGGGAAAAACGAAAAGTTTACTCTGCTTTACTTTGGCTTTACTTTAGACTTTACTCTGAATAGTTTGAACGCCTATCTGCTTTACACTGCAGCGAAAACTTAATATACGGTGGAGTAGGAGAGGAGAGGGGTGAGCACATTGGCCGCAGAACGCTTTTATTTAAGCGGATTGCGGCTTTTTTATGCTCTGTTGATAGGATTATCATTTCATATTAAAATAGCCTGAATTCGGCGTTCAAAATAGCGGAAATAGGAGAGGGGCAAATGGTATTCATTTGAGGGTGGAATATTGCGTTTTTTAGGGGTTGGTTGTGCATTTGGTTGTGCGTTTGGTTGTGCATTTTTGTAATAAAAAAAACGAAATGTTTTTAATGGTTGTGCATTTGGTTGTGCATTTCCCGTTAAAAATAGACGTGTTTAGATATAGAAATTGCCTATTTATTAGCTGTTTTATAGTTGTTTTGTGGTTTTCAGAGGGGGAAAATACCATAAAAAAATAATAGAAATCAGCATATATTGTTGTTTAATATGCTGATATACAATATAATGAATAACTGATTCTTATTTGATAAAAATCAAAAGTGCGTGTGCAGCTAATATTTGGGACACTTTTTCCCGAAAATTATACGACATCTGCACATATTGCATCGGGTGCAGCCGATTGTTGTGTACCCAATAACTTTACTTGTTCTTTTAATTTGCCGATTTCCTCTGCTTGTTCTGCGATTTTCTCTATAAAGTAGTGGGTGTTTTGGTCGGGAGGTGTGTATTGCGTCTGAGAGGTAGAATTATACAGCATCTCCCCTCTTTCCATTAATAACCACTCTGCTGATATATTCGCATTTGCGCATACTTTTTCGAGGACATCATAAGATGGCTTACCTTGCCTCGTACCTACAACATTCTCAATCACAGTAGCAGATACACCTATTGCGTTGGCAAAAGCTCGTTTGTTTCCGCCGTACAATTCTTTGATAATATGGTTCATTCGTTCATTTATAGTCATACCTCTCCTATTTTATTTGCGCAAAAGCGAATAAAATATTCGCAATTACTTGTTTTATTCGCAAATGCGAATTATATTTGCAGCACGATAACAATGTAAACGGCTGTAAAAGTACAAAAAGCGGTTGATATTGCAATGAATAACTAATAAAAACAGAATTATGCAAGCAATTAAGGTACAAATCTATTTTTCGGAATGGGAAAAAGTAAGTGATTTTATTTCTGAAATAAATATAGATGAAGAAATGGCGGCTTACGCTATTGATAACAGAACTATGGTGATAGCGACAGTTGGAGAGTGTTCTATGGCCTATGCAAAGGCACAGCTGAAAACTTGGTTTAGTGATCCTACTATTGAAACCATTAAATAAGAAAAACATGAAAAAGAGAATTGTAGTTGAGTACGGGAAAATATCCCAAATCTCAAAAGATTTTAAGGTGACGAGGCAGGCCGTTTATAAGGCATTGAATTATTTGAGTAATAGTTCTAAGGCTACATTAATCCGAAAGGTAGCCATTGAACGTGGAGGCGTTGAAATCGGTGATCAAAAGGAAACGGCATGAAAAGGATGTTTTTGCTCCTTTTGGGAGATGAGTTTAAAGAGTATTTCTCTTTGACTACAAAGCAAAAGTTTTATGTGTGGTATTTCTGCTTGAGTTTCTGTTTTTTGTGTATAACAGATGATAGTCCGATTTGGGCGATTATAGTGGTGGTTTTGAATTTTGCTAATGCCGCCCGTCTGATTAAAAAAGTACCAATTTCAACCGATGACAAAGATATTTAAAATAGGTGAATCCCGGACGGTCTTTTGAGGTGGTTCGATTCCGCCTCCGGGGACTAAGATTTTAAAATAATGGAGTATTTCAATAAAATAGTATGCGTAACAGTTCAGGAATTAACCAGCTCTGAAAATGGAGAACCGGTGATTTCATTATGGACGCTTTATTCTTTAATTCGGAGAGGTAAGGCTCAACGGGTTAATAGAGGCGGTGGTCTTGATAATTACGCTCTTATTGATTACTTGTCCTTACCTGAACGTTACCGGATCCGCTTTGAGCAAAAGTATGGGGATCCGGTGGAGTTAATCAAAGAGAAGTGTATGAAAAACAGGCTTAAAATAGATGAAGCAGCCCGGATATTCTTTGAGGATTACCGGTATGATAAGGCCGGGGAGTTAGTAAGTCTCACAGAACCCAAAAAAGCTGAATATACCATCAACGCCTCAGTACTGAACGAGTTGATATCGATCCTGAATGACCGGGAGGGCTATCGCAAGGCTTTAGGTGGAAGTACAAAGAAAGTATGGGAAACGATCATCGGAACGTCAGACCGCCTCCGTGATTCTTATGGCCATACGCTACCTGAAAACGCCGCCCGGCTGAAAGACAAAATAAACCAATACAAAAAAGAGGGTTACTCCTGCTTGATCAGCAAGAAAATGGGAAATGGCAATACCCTGAAAATAACCGAGGAAGCCGGTAACATGATTATAGCGTTAAAGCGGAGCAGCGTTCCCGTTTATACAGATGCTCAAATATTCGTGGAATTCAACCGGATTGCAGATGAGAAAGGTTGGAAGCAGCTCCGGAGCATTCAGAGCCTCCGGCAATTCCTGAACCGTCCTGACATCGAACCGTTATGGTACGATGCCGTTCACGGGGAGCTGAAAGCTCACCAGCGTTACAGCCGCAAGAATAAAACCGAGCTTCCCTCGATGCGTGACTCCTTGTGGTATGGTGACGGTACGAAAATCAATTTGTATTACAAGGATTACGACAAAGACGGTAAGCTGGTTGTTCGTACTACTCAGGTTTACGAGGTTATTGATGCTTATTCGGAGGTGTTTTTGGGATACCATATTTCAGACAGCGAGGACTACGAGGCGCAATATAATGCCTACCGCATGGCCGTTCAGGTATCAGGTCATAAACCTTACGAGCTGGTGCATGATAATCAGGGAGGCCACAAAAAGCTGCAGAATAGCCATTTCTTTGATAAGATTGTCGGCCATGTTCATAGAACCACGGCTCCATACAGCGGGCAATCCAAAACGATAGAGAGCGTTTTCGGACGTTTTCAGGCTGAGGTTCTGCATAAGGATTGGAGGTTCACCGGTCAAAATATCACCACCAAAAAGGACACGAGCCGCCCGAATTTAGAGCGTATCGAGGCGAACAAGGATAAACTTTACACTTTGGCCGAACTGAAAGCAGCATACGCTGCCGCCCGGAAAGAATGGAACGAAAGCAAGCATTTTGCTACCGGGGTGAACCGCATCGAGATGTACCAAAATAGCGTGAACCCTGATACCCCGACAGTGGGTGTTCTCGACATGATCGAGATGTTTTGGGTGATGACTGATAAACCCTCCACTTACACAGATAACGGTCTGAAAATAACCATTAAAAAACGTGAGTTTACATACGAGGTTTACGAGGTTCCGGGTGTTCCCGACCATGAATTCCTAAGAAAAAACAGAGGGCAAAAGTTCTACACCATGTACGATCCTTATGACCATACTTCGGTACGGCTATACAAGAAAGATAAAGCCGGAGAGCTGCGATTTGTACGAACTGCAGAGCCTTATATCGTCATCCACCGGAATATTCAGGAACAGACCGAGGGCGAAATGTCCTTTATCCGCCGGAATATAGAGGCGAACACGGAGGATCGCATCGAGCGTCAGGTTGATGCACGTATCATCGAGCAGGCGCACGGCGTGAGTATGGAACAACAGGGACTCAAACGTCCGAAATTGAAAGGTGCAAAGAGCGAAACGGAGCGTGAAATTGAACGCCGAGTCCGCCGGTACAGTCAGGATCCGGAACAGCTCTCCGCCGGTAAGGTGACAAAGCTAATAAGCAACATCACGTTTGACCAGCTGAATGGTGACATCCGCCTGAATGAAAAGAAAGTAGCAGGAAAATTATAATTCTAAATAAAATGAACAGTACAATGACACAGCAAGAGAAAGACAGTATCCGTGAAGCTCTCCGGGTATATGCAGCAAAGTATTCCAGCCAAAAAAAGGCTGCGGCAAGTTTGAACGGCGTATCTGCCGGGACATTGAGTGCCGTGGTTAACGGCAAGTATGAGAGTATCAGTGATGATATGTTCCGCAATATCATCTCTCAGATAACCCCTGCAGCTGCGGCCACCGGTTGGCAGCTCGTGGAAACGAACTCCTTTCAGGAGATATGGTATGCCCTGAGCGATGCGCAGGAATTTAAAAAAGTCCGCTGGATCGTGGGTGGTGCGGGATGTGGCAAAACAACGACAGCCACCATGTACGCACAAAAGAATCATGAGGTGTTCGTCATCCTTTGTGATGAGGATATGCGGAAAGGTGATTTTGTTCGGGAGATCGCCCGTAAACTCGGTTTTAAGACTTGCGGGATGCGTATCCGTGAAATATTGGACTTGGCCATCGAGAGCATCATACAGATGGAAAATCCACTTTTGGTGTTCGATGAGGGTGATAAGTTGAATGATAACGTGTTTCACTACTTTATCAACCTGTATAACCGGCTGGAGGGCAAATGCGGGATTACTTTCTTATCCACCGATTACATCCAGCATCGTATTGACTACGGTTTGAACCACAACCGGAAAGGCTATAACGAGATTTATTCCCGCATTGGGCGTAAGTTCTTTGAGCTGGAACCAACCTCCCATAATGATGTATTTGCCATTTGCCAAGCCAACGGACTGATGGATAAAAAACTTATTGCAAACGTGATCGATGTGACGGAAAAATCGGAGTTTGATTTGCGATGCGTGAAAGATGCCATTCACCGGGAGAAAAAGGTGGCGGCAGCGAAATAGTATAAAACCCTGTTCAAACGCTGGTTGAACGGCGTTTGAACGTAATTCAAAAAATATATGAGCAAAATTGAAGAAGCCTTTAGAGGTTTAGGAAGAACAGAGAAAGCGAAATTTATTTCGCAAAATATTGATTACGCAAATGCGGATGCAATAGCCGAGTATGTAAGTGCCTACCTTTTCGATGTCCTTAAAGATGTCGGAAACGATGAATATGTAGCAACGTACCTTAAAGAAAAAGGTTACAAAGTGACAAAGGAGTAACAATTCAAATGAGAATATATATGAAACAAATTGTTTTACCACTCGCAAGCCGGTTTCCGGTAGGCCATTTTAAAAGAGGCCAACTCACCGGCTTTCCTGAGAAAGTAATTAAAGGAACCAAGATCCACACGTTTCGTGAGGATCCGGGCAAATGGGCGTACAACGTGGAGCTTATCAACTCCCATAATGCGGAGCTATCTATCCGCCGGTGGATTGGCCGTCCTTATCACACTCCGCAGCTGGAGGTGAAAAGATTGAAGAAAATCGGTATCCAGCAGGTGCAAATGACATGGGACTCCGATATCGAGCAGCCGACCGTTTTCATAGACGGAAAACGTATCCTAAACGTGGAGCAGCTGGCTGCTAATGACGGGATGACTCTCGATGATTTCGTGAGCTGGTTTTTTAAGACCTCCAACACATTCGAGGGAGTGATTATTCATTTTACAGATTTCAGATATTGATTTATGGCACGGGCATTATCGGTAACAGAAGCAGTAAGCATGAAGAAAGAAACGCTCAAGCTGACAGGCGCATGGGCGGACGCTTTCGGAGAGCCTGAACGGATTGGCGTTTGGTTTATTTGGGGCAATAGTGGTAACGGGAAAAGCAGCTTTGTCATGCAGCTTTGTAAAGAGCTGGCAAAGTTTGGGCGGGTGGCTTATGACAGCCTCGAAGAGGGTGCGAGCCTCACCATGCAGAACACGCTCCGCCGTTTCAACATGGCCGAGGTAAACCGCCGTTTCCAGCTGCTTGACTGTGAGCCGATGTCCGAGCTTGGTGAAAGAATGGATAAGCATAAAAGCCCCGATTTTTACGTCATTGACAGTTTCCAATACACCCAAATGAGCTATAAAGAATACATCAAATTTAAGGAGGCGCACCGGAACAAGCTGCTGATTTTTATCAGCCATGCAGATGGCCGGAACCCTGATGGTCGGAGCGCAAAGAAAGTGATGTATGATGCCGCCCTGAAAATTTACGTGGAGGGGTTCCGGGCTTTCTCGAAAGGCCGCTTTTTCGGCTCCGTGGGGCATTTTACAATTTGGGATGAGGGTGCGGTAAGATATTGGGGAGATAACGCTTAAAACGAACGGAAATGAGTAAAAATAATCAAGTTATAACGATTTCGCCTCCCATGTTTATCGGGGAGGGAAATCAGAAAGAAAGTATCTCCAGCAAAGGCCACCGGTGTAGCTATTGCCACGGTAACGGTTTCTTTTGGGGAGAGGAACAACGGGAACGGGTGAAAGTTGATTGCCCGGTCTGCAAAGGTAGCGGTAAACTCGATGCCGTGATAACTATCGAGTGGAAACCTGCAAAATAGAATGAACGATGGAAAAAGAAGTACCTGAAAATATATTGGCGAAAATTAGAAAGCTGCTCCGGTTAAAAGAATCCGCCATAAAAATCGGATCCGAGGGAGAAGCCCATGCAGCTGCGGAGGCTGTAAACCGGCTGCTGACATCCTATAACTTGTCATTGATGGATGTTACCCCGGAAGAACAAAAGAATATGATATCCGTGAGTGAATCGGAGAAAATAACCTATCAGGACACGTATGGGAATATTTGGAAAAGGGATTTGTTGCGGATTATATGCGAGTATAATTTTTGCCGGATTTTGTTGCATGGAGGTACGACTTACATGGTGGTAGTCGGTACACGGGAAAATGCGGAAGTTGTGCTCTCGCTTTATAATTACTTGAGGTCTGTATTCCGCCGGTTGTCGGTAGAACGTTGCACCGAGTATGTGGCTACCCGCAGAGGGTATTACCGGACAAAGAAGTTTAAACGGAATTATATCAAATCTTATTTGTTGGGATGTTGTACCGGTTTACGGAAACAGTTTGAGAGCATTCGGAAAACAGCGGAGGAAACAGGTCTGATGCTATGCCACAGTCATTTGATTGATGATTATTTTCAATCGATAGGCACAACCACCCATAAATCCAAGAACCGGAATAAAGTGAACGCCTCCGCCTATTGTTCCGGATATGATGACGGTTCAAAAATTAATTTAAACAAGCAAATCAATGGGAAATGATCTTTATCAAATAGGCTTACCGGTAGCCTCTTTAAGTACAGTTCTGATGGATTGGACTTGCTTTAACCGACCGGAGAAATTGCTGATCAGTCCGGCCAAGAAAGATGAATGGGCGGTGGTTGAACTCCGGAACCCGGAGCTGGCCGCAGCTATCATCAAGGATGTGCCGGAGGCAATGGTAAAAGTAGTACAACAACCTGTAAAAGTCGTGCAAATATGAAAGCGTTATCAGCATTAAGACAGGTATTCAGCCTGAAAAAGAACGAGGAACTCGGCAGAAAGTTCTCTCCCGAAGAATTAAAACGTATTGTCGATGCCATGAAAGAGTATGCGGCATCCAAGCTGCAGGAGCAGCGAGCCATTTGTCAGCGTGAATTTGAGTTGGCCTATGACTCCGGTGAAAGTAATTTGGGGACGAACCCGGCCATTACCGAATTGTACGTCCTGCAATCCCTAAAAGAGAGTGAAACCCCTGAACTTGATTGATTATGGCAAAGACAAACAGTTATTCACGTTTTTGGACGCTGCTGGCGAAAATGCCCTGTTCTGACAGGGACGGTTTAAAGCTGCAGCTTGTATCCAGCTTTACGAATGGGCGGACGGACTCACTGAGAGAAATGACTTTGAGTGAATATAACTCGATGATACGGGAGATGGAGAAGCAGACCGGATCCAGCCGTCCGGTCAGTTACGAGGTTCTGAAAAAGAAACGCTCTGCCGTTCTCCACCAAATGCAGTTGATGGGTATTGATACGGCAAATTGGGCGGCGGTGGATAACTTTTGTTTGGGCGTTCGTATCGCAGGAAAGAAATTCAGGGAGTTGTCCGCTGATGATTTGGATGCGGTATTGCTCCGGATCCGCTCCATCCGGCAAAAGGATATGCAGAAAGCAAAGAAAGAACTCAATTAACTTATTTATAAACCATTTAAAATGTGATATTATGGCACAGATTGAAGAAAAGCAGACCGTTGAAATGACGGCAGAGGAAAAGGCTCAATTCGAGGCTTTCCGTAAAGAAAAGGCCAAAAAAGAGGCTCAGGAAAAGGCGAAAGCCGAACGTGAAACGTACCGCCAAATGGTGGATGATGAAGTGAACAGCGCAATCCCGGTACTCCTCTCCTTGAGTGAGGATATCAAGGAAACCAAAAAGACGGTGCTGGAGAACTTTAAGAGTATCCTTGACATGAAATGCGAGGTTCTGAAAGTCGTAAAGGATGACCAGCGCAGCCATACCTTTACCAATTCGGAGGGAACCAAGCGCATCACTCTCGGAGTGTACGTGACGGACGGCTACCGTGACACGGTGGAGGACGGAATCGTGATCGTGAAAGAATACATCGAGAGCCTCGCCGACAATGCTAAAACGAAATCACTCGTGAGCATGGTTTTGAAGCTGCTGGCACGTGATGCCAAAGGCACGTTAAAAGCCAGCCGTATCGTCCAGCTCCGTAAGATTGCGGAAGAAAGCAACAATGACCGTTTCATGGAGGGTGTCCGCATCATCGAGGAGGCATACCAGCCAGCGATCAGCAAACAGTTTGTGAGAGCGGAAATGAAGAACGAGGACGGTATGTGGGTGACCATTCCTCTGGGTATGACAGAAGCATAAGGAGGGACGGTCATGATATACAAAGTTCAATTCCAAATCCACCGCAGAGGTTACCGCAAGCTCCGGCTTGAGGGCTTATACGTGCCGGAAACCGGTGTCGAGATGTCGGTTCCTGAAATGAAACGTGACGTTACCGAGTTCATCAAACGCCAGCTTTCCAGCCGGAACAAGGAATTTGAGAATTTTCAGGTGGAACTGACGGTTTTCAAAAAGCTCAAAACCGATTTCATGTATCACCCGAAATCAAGTGAAGAATTAACCATAATAAAGGAGGAATCAGATGGAACAGACGAATAATGCGAAAGCCCGGTATATTCCCACCCGTGTGGCTGTATGCAAGCGTTGCGAGGGAAAAGGCGTTGTATTCGAGTACAGCGATGAGAACAGGACAAAGGTATCCGGATCCTGCCAATGTCCGACCTGCCTCGGATCCGGCAGAGTGAAAGTGACCAGCTCGGTGATAACCACTATAAAGCCGTTCGTTCCGGGTAAGGATGACAAAGAGGGTATGCTTGCAATGTAAAAGCCCTTTAATCAATAATAAAAGTCCGCTGAAATCCTAATTTTCAGCGGACTTTTTTTGTACTATGGTGCAAATAATGTACCTTTGTATTAAGTAATCAAATCAATATGCAGGAGCAGCTCGTAATACCGTTTTTTTGCCCGGAAATAGAGAAAGCCGGTAACCGCCGCAGAACACGCACGGTTGCCTCCTCCGATGCTGCCATCACCTCCCGCCGTGACCGCCTCGAAAAGCGGAACCGCATCATGACCGCCCGTTATTACTATTGGACTGAGATCAAACGCCGCCGCTTCGATGACGTGCTGAGAATCCTTTCCGATAACGAGTTCTTTGTCGAAGAGCGAACCATCAGCAACACGCTGGTGGAACAGGATGATTTTTACAATGAACTCCTGCGTTCCAAAGCATCCACCCGCAAGCTCAAAGCGATGTTTCCCGGCTTTGATTGGAACTAATCCATAAACTCGGTTTCATAAATCACGTTATAGACTTTCAGACCGTCCGCTCTTTTTTCCGGCGCACCCCGGAGGCGGCGCATCGGGTTGAAAAGGTTCCCGCCGTTCCACCATTGCAAAGCCTCGTGTATCTTATCCAACGTGTCCATGCAGGAGAGAGCGTGTTCCCTGACAAGTTTAGGGGCTGCCGCATTTGTACTCCCTCCGGCTTGAAAGGCCACCCTGAGTTGTATTTGCGCCTTTATCTTTTGCCGTCCACCCATGTGGGTTTCGCAGGACGGGTAAGATATATCTATCAGGCAGCACGGGAAAGCCACAGCAGGCCGCTCTCCCGTGTTAAGTTGTCCCTCCTCGGCATCTATCCACCGGAGCCCGGGTACTTCTGTTTTCAGCCGGTCACAAACGGCAATAAAAATTTCTTTGTTCATAGCTATTCATTGTTAAGTGAGTCAATATATCCCTCTATCCGTGCGTGTATCTGCTCGTTCAATTCTTCGGAATCTCCCATGAATTCACGTTTCGGGATGTTAGTTTTCCGGGTGTGCGCCTTGACCGGTACATCTTTCCGTTTTGTTTTCCGGGTGTGTGCCGGTACGGGTACTATACCTTTGAATCCCTCGTTGTGTACCTGAGCGTAATCTACCTTTTCATTCCCTGCAGAGATAACCACCCGCTGGGGAGTTATCACCGCCGGTCTGATACTGTTCACCAGCGCACCGGAGTCGATCAGCAGGGAACCGGTTGTTTTCGGTGCTTTTGCCGGAGTCCACGGGTTCCCGTCAAATGCTTTCTTCTTGAAAGCTGATTTATAGTATTCCGTGGCCGTTTCCACCACGATTTCTGCCGCATCGGAGATTATCTCCTCCGGGAGCGATTGCAGATAATTATTTAATTCTTTGATATTCATATTGAAATAATTTTGTATATTTGCTTCCGTAAGCATATCGCTCCGGGGATGAATCGAATATGCCAACACCTGACGGATGACGGGGGCATCAAAAAGTCCGGGCTTTATACGGCGGAGCGGGATGTTAATCCGTATATAAAAGGAGGTTCTCAGAGCCTCCTTTTACTTTTTGATAAGCAGACCACGGCGATATCTCCATCGTGGAACTATCTTTCTGCTCCTGCGGCCTTTCACCTTGATGTTGGCGTTTTGTTCTATCTCGAACCATGTCGTGACCTGATAGAGCGTTCCGTTCTTAACCTCGCAAACCACGTTAATCACCTTATCCTCGTAAAACTTGATAAAGTTCAGGTTGTCGAACTTCTTTTGATAGTCGTTTATCCATACCTCGTCCGGGTTTTTAAGCACGTCCGGGATGCACTCCACGAGAGGAACACGAGCCTCCTCGTATTTCTTTGTGGTGTGGCGTTTGAACACCTCCTCCGTAAGTTGCACCTTTCGGCCTTTGTAGTCATCCATCACCTGATGCGAATCCCTCCACTGGTTCGGATCCCCGGCAAACACCGGTGCTTTTTCGGTCGCTGCCGCCGCTTTCTTTCCAAAGGACTCCAGCCCGTAATCATTATAATGCAGGTCACCCAGCAAGGAGGCGGCTTTATCGGGAAACTTGCGGATATAATGCTGGTTCTTGGAAAACACCTCAGCCGTTTCTCCCCGGTTTGAATCCCAGCCCTGAGCCTCGTTCATTTTCCATTCACTCGTACCGAGGTATTCATCGACAATGGCACGCATGGCGTTGATGTCTATACCCTCTACCTCGTGTTTCATGAGCGGAACCACCCGGCAACGGCATTTCCAGCCATTGGGCGGGAATATCTTTTTCCACCGTGGATCATTGGCCGGTAATATCACCCCGTCCAGCTTCCGGTGTTCCTCCCTTACCTTTTCATCCCCGGCAGTGACATATTTCCAATAAGGGAACATTTTCGTTTTTCCCATGAGCCGGTGGTAATTGCTGGCGGACTCCGCCGTTAGTACCGCCGTTTCGTATTCCGTCTTTTGCCACGTTTTATTGAACGTGCCACATATCTGCTCCGCTTTTTTGGAGAACTCCTGAAAATTACCGCTCTCCCTGAACGCCTTGTTCAGCTCCTGAATTTCCGCCAGCGTCTTACCGGCGGAGAAATGAAACAGGTTCATCTCCAAGGCGGTGATGAAAGCGTCATCCTGCAGGCCGTATGCGAATCTTACATCCGCATGGTTCATTGAACGTTTGAACGCACTTTGAACACCGTTCAAAAAGTCGGTAGCAATAAAGGAGAACAACTCCGCATCGAACTTCCCGGTTTCGCCGTTTGCAATCCTTGCGGCCAGCTTTTCCGACATCGGAGCGTTATCATTCAGCCTGATGGGGGCTTTTCCAATGGATGCCCCGACCTGCGGGGCTTGCACGAAAAAATCCCATAAGCGCATAAAGAAATTACGGTCTGCATTACTGATTGTGTCCTCCTCCGAATCCTCTCCTATATCGAACTGAGCGGCCTGAGAGGAGGCACGTTTTGCGACCGGCTCCCCGTCTTTAGGCACGGGAATCGAATATTTTTCATGCAGGTAGCTCTGCGGGATATCTATGATGTCGGAGAGCTGCACCACCTCGGCAACGGAGAGCTGCTCCGCCGCTTTGGGGAAAATGAACTTTCCGCCAGCAACGGGATACCCTCTCGCCTCCAGCATGGGGAGTACCTTTTGGTTGAGGACACGCTGCACGTACCGGAGGTCAGATTTATTCTTTCCCTCCTCTACCTCCTTGTGAACCTCACCCAATGAACGTGCGCCTTTCTCTCCCTGTACGGTGGTCATGGTTTGTCCGAGGATAGTGATCAGCATCTCCTCGTTGTTGGCCTGCCGGAATTCGTTGTACGAGGATCCTGAACCCGTTCCGCCCTCTTTGGTTTCCACATCCGCCTCTTTTGGGATGACCACATACGGTGCGGATCCGGCTTTATCGAAAGCCTCCTCCAGCAGCTTGCGGCTCTCCGGATCATACGTGTTGTATTTACCGATGCGCTGGGGCATCCCGAAAAGCTCGATCCATTGTGACCAATCCCCAAAGCCTCCACGTTTGTAGATGGCATAGGGAGCCGCCTTGAGTAACAAACCGAAATCCCGGTCTTTGCCGAGAATGAGCAGCTGTGAATCTCCCTCGTATGGTATGCCTATTTCGTCCGTGTCCTGCCGGAGGATTGTGCGGTTTTTCAGGTTGATATGCTTTGCCGGAATCGGTTCCACGTTGAAACCGTCATTAAAGGTCATTTCAATGCCTGAACGCCCGTATATTTTCTTTTTCAGGATTTCAGTTAGCAGATCCTCCCATGCGGTGGTGTCCATCAGGTCTGCGATCTCCTCCACTTCCTCCCCAGCCGCATTTTGGAAAGTAAGCTCCGAGTTCGTGACCGCATCGATGCGCTTTTGAACGGCATCGCTCAAAACGCCGTCAATCATGATATCATCGAGCAGGTCATACAGCTGCTTTGTTCGTCCATTGTCTGCAGAGGAGAGAGCCGTCCGCCAATTCCCCACGTCATACACTTTCCGCTGGGGAGCCTTGACTACGATCTGATGGATGACCAGCTGCTCCTTTGATTTTGCCCCGGCATTTGTCGTGGCCGTCTTTTTTTTCTTGTTCGCCATAGTCATATATTAAAAATGTTGATTACGCTTGGGATTGCTCCCGTAGATATATTCACCTGCAGTATCCGGTTTCCCGTCACCGTCCTCGTCTATAATGGGGAGGTTAGGCTTAATGTCTGATTTCTGCACTTGCCGGAGCCATGCCACGGCACGCTCGTACCTATCCTGCCGGAGCTGCAGGTCAGTACCGGCATTGCATAGGTTCACGAAATGCCACACGGCTATGTCCTTTACAAAAATGAGTAGGAGGGCGTTTCTTTGGCTCCCTGTGGCCTCGAAAATCTTTTTGCGGTCATACGCACCAAGATATCCGTATGCTTCCTGCAGGGCAGCGTCTATGGCTGCCGTGAGGATTGTTTCATCCTCCCTGCTGATAGCCTCTATATTCTCTTTATAGAGGTGCGTTTCCAATTCTTTGGGTGTGATAAATGCCATGATTAAAATCTCTTTTTATTGGTTACACGTGCGCCCACGGTGTAGGATCCAGCCGAGAGCGTGCTTATCTTTTGGTTGATGATCCACACGCCACCCTCGATACAGTCCACGCCGTCAGCGGGTGATTTCATAGCTCGGTTGATGAGCAGGAACTGCTCCTCCAGCCTTTTCATGTGCGGATTATCCTTTTCGTCAATGTTGAGGATGAGTTGTCCTCGCCGGTTGATCGGCTCAAGGTTTCCCTCGATACGGTCAAACTTTTCCGGTTTCTTCCGGGTATCCGGTATGATCCCGATAAATCCGAGTTGTTTTCCTTTCTCGCTAAATAGCGGAACGAACACCTGTTCATAGAAAGGATCCTGCAGCTTGTTATTTTCGATGTAATTATATACCTGCGTTTTTTGCCCCACGTAATCCCGAAGATAATAATACCAGTTCACGTACTCCTCGTTTACCACATGGTCAAGATAACCGGTGTAAACGTAGAATTTACCGTCATAATACCCGATAAGGAAACAGGCTTTGAAAGAGGTGGCCTTGTTCTTTGAGTTGGACGGAGCCGGATCCCCGTAAACAACGGCAAACTGCAGCTTTGAGAGTGGCGGGCATTTGCCCCATACCATTTCTTTGAACGTGTCACCCTCGGAGAGCGGGTTGTTCATGTATTCTTGCTGGAACGCCTTTGTGCTGATTTTGGACTGAATGCGGTTAATGCGTTCCTCCGTGTTCTTTTCCGGCCAGCTGGATTTGCCATCCTTGTCCCGGATGTTCACGATATCCCAATGGTCAGCTTTATCACCGGCACGTTTCACGCAGCAGTCGAGAGCGATCAGGTTTCCGCAGAATATCACCAGCAAATCCTCGCTGATGGATCGGGTTGGAAACAGAGCCTCCTCGAACCATTCCCATTTCTTTTTCAGGATGTCCGGGTTCCTGCAGTCTGCATCCGTATCGAAGTCATCCACGAGAGCCGTGTCCGGACGTACAGCGTCCTTTCTCGTACCACGGGGTGACTCCAGCGCACCGATAGCCCGGAACGTTGCCCCGGTAGTGAGCGTGAATTCGTCCGCCGTCCAGCTCCCGAACTCCCTCAAATCACCATAATATGCCTTTAGCATGGAATTGCTCTCAAAGGCTTTTTTATAAGGTTCCAAAAGCCGGACGGCGTTCTCGTGACTGTTTGAGATGAGTAGCACGTTCTTTTTCTTTCCGGTCAGCACGAGGTACATCATGCACATGAACACGATGGTGGATTTTGCCAGCTCACGTGACCACGATAGAACCTCGTACCATTCCATATTCGTGGTGATGCGTTTGATGGCCTTTTTATGGAATTTGGTAAAGGGGTACTTTGCGAATTCCGAGAAAAAGAACAGGATCCACTCGATGACGTTCGCCTCCAGCTTTTCCAGCTTCTTTTTTCGTTCCACCGGCGAGAGGTTGTCGGCGGCTTTGTCCCTTTTGAGTGAACGGTGGTATTCAGTCCACTCCTTGTATGCTTGAATATCATCTATTTTACCCATTTCATTTTCTCCTTTATATACGCATCGAAATAATCACTCAGCTCCTTTGCCCTTTCGAGATCCTGCTGTCGGAGCCAATCGAGCAGCCCACGGGAAACATTGTATATGTCCCTGATGGAGGCATCCTGCTCCAACGCCTCAAGGTCAGCCGTCAGTTTGCGCCGTATATCGGCCTCCGCCGCTGAGGGATACCGTTTTCCCTCCTCTTTGCCTGCGATGGAGCGGTCGAGTTCGTCCAGCTGCGTGAGCGTGGAGCTGATCCGTTCCTCCCGTGTCTGCAGGAGGTTGAGCTTTAAGCCCTCCCATTCCTTAACCCATTTGTTCACCGTGACACGGGAAACACCCACCCGGTCGGCAATTTCCTGCTGGGTGATGTTCTCTTTTAGATACATCAATTTCGCCCATTCTTTCCGTTGATTTGCTTTCAATTCTTCCGCCATAGCTATATCATTTTATAGCCCAAAGGTAAAGCCTTGCGGTGAGTGAAAATAATTGGTTTGTAATGGTTTACGTTTAAACTGAAATGGCTGCGGTTTAAGTTGAAACGGTTACAGGCCGATTTGTACAGCCCGTTTTTTACCCTGAATTTTGTCACAAAATCAAACGAGCGAAATGGGCAAATTAACCTTTGTATTACATGATGAGTCGGTGAACACCTACGGGTTTAGGATGCTCACCAGCGGAGCCAATTTGGAGGAGTTTAAAAAGAATCCCGTGATGCTTCTGAATCACGATGATTACTCCCTGCCGATTGGCCGGTGGGAAAATATACGTGTTGAGGGAGGTAAGATTTTAGCCGATGCCGTGTTCGATGAGGGAGATGCCCGTGCCGCAGAGGTAAAGCGTAAAGTTGAGAATGACTTTATCCGTATGGCCTCTATCGGTGCGTGGCCTCCGGAGGAGAAAAGCGATGCCTATGACCTGATGCTCCCCGGACAAATGCTCCCTACCGTTACGAGATGGACGGTTCGTGAGGGCAGTGTCGTTACAATCGGAGCCAATCACAATGCGCTGGTATTCTATGACAGAGAGAGCAAACAGATTATCGACCTGAATGATAAGGGTAATCTTATCCGGTTGATAGATCACAGTAATAACCCCAAAAAACAATTAAAAATGAGCGTACTTACAGGAGTATTGAAGCTGCAGGACTCTGCAAGCGAGGCGGAAATCGTAACCGCCATTCAGGGAATCATTGCCAATGCCGACCGCTTGGAAAAAGAAAACAAGACGCTGGCCGCCGCAGTGGATAAAATGAACGAGGCCAAAAAGGAATCCCAAAAGCGGGAGGCGATTTCCCTGACCGATGCGGCCATTAAAGACGGACGCTATGATGCGAAAGGCCGTGAGAACCTGCTGAACCTTTTCGATAAGGATTTCGAGAGAACAAAGGCTATGCTGGCAGCTATCCCGTGCCGTGCAAACGTGGCCGGTCAAATCAACACGGATAAAGGATCCGGTGTAACACTCGGTGATTGGAAAGACAAATCATGGAACGAGCTGGATAAAGCCGGTAAGCTCGTTGAGCTGAAAGATGCCGCTCCGGACTTGTATAAGTCCAAGTTTAAAGAGCGTTTCGGTATCGAACCGAATCTGTAATTATTAACCATTAAAGCAAGAATAGAAATGGCAATTCAGAAAGAAATTTGGATGGCGGCTATCGTGGAGGGTTTATTTGCCTCCAATAGCTTCCTGAGCAAGGCGTTCAACGCCGATGAGTACGTGAACAACGGCAAGATTGTTCACATCCCGAATGCCGGTGCAGCATCCGGAACCAAGAAAAACCGAACCAGCCTCCCGGCTACGGTAACCAAAAGAACGGATATCGATGTGACGTTCCCGCTGGATGAATACACCACGGATCCGGTACTTATCCCTAACGCCGACACGGTGGAACTCAGCTATGACAAACGGGAGTCCGTCCTGCGTCAGGATAAACTCAAACTGCAGGATGATGTGGCACTCGATTTCGTTTTCAACTGGAGTCCTGCCGCCGCACAGTGCATTGAAACTACCGGTACGGAGATCGATGCCTACACGGATAAGGCTACCGGCAAACGTAAAGGTATCTGCAAGGCAGACGTGTTGGGCTTGATGACCAAGTTCAATAATGATGATATCCCGCAGGAGGGGCGTTATTTGCTGCTGGATGCGCAGATGTACTCCCAACTGTTGAACAGCCTGACGGAGAACGAGAACACGGCGTTCCTCGCTTCCGCCGATGCGCAGAACGGTATCCTCGGTAAGCTGTTCAGCTTTAATATCATGATGCGCAGCAGGGTTGCCCTTTATACTGCGGCCAAAGCTCCCAAAGCGTGGAGTACCGCCGGTGCAGCCACCGATCTCGCCGCCGGGCTTGCATGGCACGAGCAAAGTGTCTGCCGTGCGCTGGGTGAGGTGAAAGCGTTCGAGAACGAGGGTGACGCAACCTATTACGGTGATATTTATTCATTCCTTGTACGTGCCGGTGGCCGTATCATGCGTGAAGATAAAAAGGGTGTAATCGCTTTAGTGCAGGGAACTCCTGTAGCAGGATAGAGTTATGGCAGAATTGAAATATTTGGTAATCCACTGTACCGCCACGCCTCAAGGCCGTAAGGTAACGAGTAACGATATCAGAGCATGGCACACGAACCCGATAAGCAAGGGTGGCCGTGGTTGGAAGCAGGTAGGATATACCGATATGTTTCACCTTGATGGGACGGTGGAGCGATTGGCCCGGAACAACGAGGACGCACGGGTGGATCCGTGGGAGATTACCAATGGGGCAAAAGGGTACAATTCCATTTCCCGGCACATTGTGTACGTTGGCGGTGTGGCCGCTGACGGCAAGACTCCCAAAGACACCCGTACTCCCGGCCAGCTGAAAGCGTTGGAGGATTACGTGAAAGACTTCCACCGCCGTTTCCCACGGGTGAGAATCATCGGTCATAACGAGATTGCGGCCAAAGCGTGCCCGTCATTTGACGTTCAGGCATGGCTCAGGAAAATAGGCATTAACCAATAACAAAGCAAAGAGATGGACGGTCTGATGGATTTTTTAATATTCGCCCTGCCGGGTGGTTTTATCGGGAGCATCTTCACATGGTTTGTTGGCCGTAGAAAGCAGAACAATGATATGTTATCCCAGCTTCAGGCGTCCATCAATATGCTCAGTAGTGAGAACCGGAAGATATTGGATGAGAATATCCAGCTCCGTAGAGAGAATGCCGACCTGAAAGCGAATCAGGAGGAGATGATCCAAAAGCTCTCCCGTCTTACCAAAGAGGTGGAGAGATTAAGAAAAGTAATCAATAAACAAACAGGAAATGATGAGGAACCCAATCCGAGGGGCAACCCTCGTACTACTTATAGCCGTGTTCTGCCTGATGGGATGTGCCACGGCGAAATTAACCAAGAGCCAGCAGTCACACACGCTGACGGAACAGACGAAAAGCGGAACCACCACCGGAGTAACCGGAGAGCAGTTAGACGTGACGGCTCAGAGGACGGGGGAACTACTGCAGGGACAGACGATAACCGCCCTGACACGGGAGGGGATCCCGGAGTCGGAGGCGAAAGTGGATGTTCCGATACAGAACCTCCTTAACCTGCCGGACGGTGCTGGCTACACGGCCAAAGACGGTCAGGCATCGGTAAGCGTGCAAAGGCATGGCGATAATATCACGGTTACGGGTAAATGTGACTCTATCGCCCGGCAATGCCTTTTTTACGAGCGTGAGGTGTTCCGACAGCGCAACGAGGTGGATAGCTTAAAACAGGTTATTTCCCGGATGGAACAGACGAGCAGCCGTAGTGATGAAACCTACAAGGCGGAAAGCGATGCCGCCCAAAGCATTAAGGAAAAGCCACCCGCTACATGGTATAAATGGCTTTTAGCCGGATTTGTGGGCGGTTTGCTGCTTACCTCTCCACTAAAGAAACTAAAGAATAGAATATTAACCTTTTTAAAATAGAGAACGATGTCAAAAGTATATGTGAATGACGGATACATGATGCTCCTTGATGCCATTTATTTCAATGGCAAAAAGATCGGCAATGTTTCTGATGACGGTATTGATTGGGGCGGTGATGCCGCTGAATATATCAAGCTCTTTGCCGCACAGGTTCGTAATGCCCCGGTCAAGAAAATAAAGAAAAAGGATGCCACCAATCTGCTAAAGTTTACCCTGATTGAACTTGTTCCTCAGAACTGTAAGGACGTGATGGGCGGAACGGTGAACGGTACAAAATGGGAGGCTCCCTCGGAATCCGTTTCATTGGAGGGTGCATTGAAAATCCTTTGCGGAACCGGCCAGACTATCGAGGTCAAGCGTATGACGCTGGACGGTGTTGTACGTGGTAAGATTGGCGGTGATGATCCGCTGGGTATCGAGTGTGAAATGGAAATGTTGAACCCGCTGGACGGAGGTTCTCCTTTCAGCTTTGATGATACGGTTCCGTTTATTTCCGTAACGCCCACCTCTTTGTCATTCGCCAAAGGTGGAGAAAGTAAAACGGTGGATATTGAAGCCTCCGGAGCGTTTTCCGTTGGAAAGGTTCCCACCGGCTTCAATCTTGAAGTTGTGAACGGCAGGATCACCATCACGGCGGATGCCAATACCGGTGCTGCGAGAAACGGATCAGTAGAGTTTATCCTTGCGGCTGATAATACGAAAAAGGTTACCCTCACGTTGAATCAGGCGGCTGGAAATGCGTAACCCATGAGAAAGAACGTGGAAATAGAGGCAGCGGAGGCTCTGCTTGATGTAGGGGTTTCCCTGCCTTTTTTACGGTTTAAGATACCACTGAGAAAGAAACCGGTATCGATCAGGGTGACCATGAAACGTCCCTGCTTGGGGAGTCAGATCCGAATCGCAAAGCTATACCTGCAGCTGGGCATTACTTACGAGGAGATGGAGCAGTTCAACAAGCATGAGGAGATGGCGTTCCTTGTCATTCATGGCAAACGTGTTTCCAAAATGGTGGCCTTGACCATCTGCCGTGGAGCGATCTCCGGACTATTGTTTTCCGGCATTGTTGCATGGCTGCTGAGATGGTTCGTTCCTGACAAATACCTGCAGGGTGCTAACCAGCGTTTTGTCACTTTGCTGGGTACAAAGTCTTTTATGCGTATTATCGAATCGGTTCAGATATCCAATCCACTGAAACCGAGAGAGAGCCAAAAAAGAAAGGGGAGTTAAGAACGAGATATGTCGGATCCCATAGCCCCTTTGGTATCGTGTGGCAGATAGCGGCGGCCACCGGCTGGAGTGTAAAATACATCCTTTGGGGTGTCAATTACCAAACGCTCCGGATGATGCTTGCCGATGCGCCACATTATGAGAAAGAGAATGATAACAACCGAACCGGAAGCAAAGGCGGTAAAGGGAAACCTAAAAGCCTTTCCGGATTTTTCCAATCACGACTGAAAGAACAATGAAACCCGTTGAGATAGAATTCATAATGAGAGATAAGCTCTCTCCCGGTATTGATAAGGCAGGTAAGTCCGCCGAAACGCTGGGAGACAAGGCCGAGCAGGTGTCTAAAAGCATCACAGACCGTATTGCCGCCCAAAAAGAGCAGATCAAGTATGTTGAATCCTGTCTCAAGGATTTAAAGAAGCAGTACGACAACCTCGCACCCGGAAAGGCGCAGCTGGAGATGCGCGCGGAGATAGATGCCTGTACCAAAGCCCTGCAGGAGGACAAGAACATACTCTCCTCCCTTGAAGCGGAGCATGACAAGGCAGCCGTTTCCACCAAACGTCTTTCGATGCAGCTCCGGGAGATGCAGGATGCGATGGCTCGCCTGCGTTTGGAGGGCAAACAGAACACCAAAGAGTATGCGGATATGGTCGATAAAGCCGCCGTATTAGCCGATACGATCGGTGACCTGCGTACCCAAACGAATATTCTCGCCAATGATGATGCAGCCTTGCAGGGAGTGATGAGCGGTGTGAACGGCTTGTCCGGTCTGTTCACGACCGCCACCGGTGTCATGGGGATTTTCGCCTCGGAAAACGAGGATCTGATAAAGATACAAACCCGTGTGCAGAGCGTCATGGCCGTCACTATGGGGCTGCAGCAAGTCATGAATACCCTGAACAAGGACTCCGCTTTCCGGCTGGTCACCGTTGTCAAGATGAAAAAGCTGCTGACGGCGGCCAATACAAAGTTGGCCGTGTCATTGGGCATCTCCAATGCGGCTGCCACCGCTTTGATGGCCACCCTTACGCTGGGGCTTTCCGCCGTTATAACGGGGCTTATCGTGCTTTGGGATAAATACAGCGATGCTCAGGAGGCAGCGGCGGAAAAGGCCAAAGAACGGGTTAAAATAGAAAGTGACGGGCGTTCCCAAATGATCAAAACCCGCTTTGAGATAGAGAATACCACGAAAAGCCTGAAAGACTTTACCGGTAGCAAGGAGCAGGAAAAGGCCAAAGTTGAGGAGTTGAACCGGAAATACGGCGAGAGCTTCGGATATTACAATACCGTTGCCGAGTGGTATGATGTGCTGATCCAAAAGAGTGATGACTATATCCAAATGCTTTTCCTGCAGGCGAAAGCCCAAAGTCTTGTTAACAAGGCCGTGGAAGCGGACGAAACGGTGAACGAGGTAAAAGCCACTCCTGAATCCGATGTCGAGGGTTCGATGGGCTGGTTCTCTAAAATGGGGCTTTATATGGCTCAAAGCGAGTCTTACGGTCAGATTGACGCTCAGGCGTTGATAGAGAAACATAATAAGGAGGCCAAGGATGCAGCCGTAAAAGCCGCCGAGGAGCAGCGGGACGCTTATTTGGAGGAAGCAAAGAAGCTGCAGGAGGAATATGCCGAGCTGGGAAAGAAATCCGGTATCGGCGGGTTCGTGGCTCCTGAGAACAACAAGGATAAAGCGAAACCGGCCAACAACCTTGCCGAGTTAGAACTGAAAGCCCGTCAAAAGATAGAGGATCAGCGTATCGCCATCCTGAAAGAGGGATATGACAAGGAGCGTGAGGAGGCATCGTTGAACTTTGAGCGGGAGAAAGAGCGTATCAACCGTGAGGAGCAACAGCGCATTGAACTTTATAACAAGCTGAAAGCCGCCGGGGAAAAAGTTACTCCTGAGCAGCTTGCCAATATCTCGGCACAGGCCGCAACCCAGCGTATACAGGCTGCACAGATATATGATGCCACCGTTGCAGAGATTGACGGTAAGGAGAAAAAGGATAACGAGGAGAAAAAGAAGAAACAGCAGGAAACCCTGCAGGAACTTCTGACTAAATATCGTGACTATGAGGCACAGCGTGCGGCTATAAAGAAACAAGGTGATGATGATATCGCTAAATTGGAGGCGGAGCGGACTGAGGCAAACTCGGCGGAAATTGACCGGGCGATAGCCGTCGCAAGAGAAAAGGTAAAACAAGGCATCCAATCAGTGAATGATGCGGAGGCCGACAGTATCTCAAAGGACAATGATTTCTTTAAAAAGCTCTTTGGGGATTATTCTTCCATGTCTTTCGACTCACTGCAGAAACTTATCTCACAGGCGAAGCAGTTGCGTGCGTATTTATCCGGCAAGGGAGATGCGAAAGGTATCACGTTCATCTCTCCGGATCAACTGAAAAACATAGAGAAAAGTCCGGCAGAACTTGAAAAGCTGAAAAAAGCCCTTGATAAACTGCTCGATACCGGCAAGGGAGGCAATAATAAGTGGGAGAACATCTTCAAGACATTTGAGAAAGGCTTTGCCGAACTCAAAGGTGCGAAAGGAGCCAAAGAGGTGTCCGGCGCAATCGGTACGATCAGCGGGGCTGCGTCCGAGGCGGCTGGTGAACTTGCCAATATGTTTGACCAGATGGGTAACACCGAGGTTGCCGATGCCCTGAACGGTATGCAGCAGGTGATGGGGGCGGTTTCCAATATCGGACAAGGTTTCGCCAAGGGTGGCTTAATCGGTGGCATCGGTGCGGCTATCGGTGAGGCCGCAAATTTCCTGACCTCGGCCTTTGCTGCGGAAGCCCGCCACAAGGAGGCTCTAAAAGAGATTGAAAAGGCTAAGCTCGATTTCCAGCGGCAATACAACCTCTTACTGCTGGAGCAGAACCTTTTGCTCGAAAAGGCGGAGAATATATTCGGGGAGCGTCAGGTAGCAAAGGCCGCCAATGCGATAGAGGTCTATCGTGATGCCCTCTCGCAATTCAAGGAAGAACTGGCCGGTGACGCTCCCACCATGAACAGGATAGAGCGCATGACGGGTGATTTTGCCGGAACCTACCGCAAACGGCTGGAGAACTATCAGAAAGGTTTTGGCGGGTTGAACGATGCGCAGATCGTTACGGGACATAAAAAAACAGGATTGTTCGGCTGGGGAAAAGGAAAGGATGTTTATAGCGGGATCCTTGATGTTTACCCTGAACTGATAAAGGCCAACGGCGAGCTGGATACGGAGATGCTCCAAGTCATTCTCGATACCCGTAAGATGAGCGATGAAACCCGGAACTATCTTGAGAACCTGATCGACCTGAAAGATGCGATGGACGAGGCGGAACAGGCTTTGGAGGATTATCTGCAGGAAACGTTCGGGAGCCTCGGTCAGGGAATGCTCGACTCTATCACTTCCGCCATCAAGGGAAGCGGCACGGCATTGGAAAATTTTGCGGATCAGGCCGCTTCCGTGCTGGAGAACCTCGGAGAGCAGATCGCATATTCCCTGTTCTTTGCCGATAAGTTCGATGACCTGCAGAAAAAGTTAAAGGCGGTATATGGAAGCGGTAAAAGAGAGGAACAGATTGCGGGTGATGCCATGCACCTGATCGATAGCTTTTATGACAATATCGGGAATAACGTTGATGCGGCTCAATCGTGGATGGAAGCGTGGAAAGACAAGGCCGCCGCTATGGGGTATGATCTTTGGAAAAACGATGAGGAAAAGACTACCACCCAAAGCGGGCGTGCCGGTGCTTTCCAAACCCTCACACAGGATCAGGGTACAAAGCTGGAGGGATTGATGACCTCCCTGCAGATGCACGATGCCTCCATCGATGAGAACGTGGAGAATATATCAGAGGGCATAGGCGGAGCATTGGAAACGATCGATAAGATAAAGACGAACACCGATGCCTTGCCAAAGATATACGATGAGATAAGGGATATCAAACAAAACGGTTTAAAGATGAAATGACAATGGATATTTTAAAAGGCTTGTTACTGATAAACGGGGTTGATGTCTTTGTGGATTATGGGGCATTCCTCGCAGAGGAGAAAGCGGGTGATACCAAGAATTACTCCGCCCTGCTGAAACCGCCATCGGCAAAGCCGCACACGGCTGTGTCATTCCGGGAAAAAGACGGGGAGAAACTGCCTGATGCGCTTTTACCCGCATGGGAGGCTCGTGATGTCACCCTGCAATTTGCGATCATAGCGGCAGACCGGGCGCAATTCCTGTCCCGTTATTCGTCATTCCTGAAATTTCTCAAGGCCGGTAATAAGGGATGGTTGACCATCAACCCTCCGGAGCTTGGCAGGAGTTACCGGATGTATTACAAGGATTGCACGGATTACACCCAGCTGACCGATTTCGGGGGTGAGGTCATCGCAAAATTCAGCGTGAAATTTCGGGAACCGGTTCCCTCGTTATAGTATTCAAACATTATTCAAACAGCGTTCAAAATGGAGCTTAAAATATACAACCAGCAAGGGGTGTTCAAGACTGCGGTATCGCCGTCAGACTCCGACCGCCACGTAAAGGAAGTGATGAATGACAATATCCTGAATTTGTCGTTTACCCTTTACGAGTACGTGGAACTGGGCGTGAATGATTACGTGGATTTTGAGGGTGAACGCTTCACGCTGCTGGAGGATTACAAGCCGGAGCAGAAATCCACCGTTGAGTATGCCTACAGCTGCAAGTTCTACGGTATAGAGAGTGAGCTTAAAAAGGCCAAAGTCCTCAAGATGGTGGACGGTGACGATGAGCTTTCCTTTTCCTATGATGCCACGGCTGCCGAACACCTGCAGCTGATATGTGACAATATAAACCGTATCAAGGGGACGAAAAATTGGGTTATCGGCGAGGTGGTGTCCTCCGCTAATGTAAACATAGAGTATGATAAGATATTTTGTTTCGATGCCCTTTCGGAAATAGCCAAGAATTTCAATACCGAATGGTGGATCGAGGGAACCACTATCAATCTGAGCCGTTGTGAACACGGCACTCCCGTATCTTTGGGGTACGGAAAGGGGCTGCTCAGGCTTTCCCGTGTGGAGAATGATACGGTTCCTTTCTTTACCCGGTTGTATCCTCTTGGCAGTACCCGTAATATCGTGGCCTCTGATTACGGCCACCGCCGCCTGCAGCTTCCGGGTGGTGTCCGTTACGTGGAAAGGAATATCCATCTTGGAATCGTGGAGCAGGCGGAGGAGGAGGCCTTTGCGTACATATTCCCGAAACGAATCGGTACTGTTACCGGTGTCAGGACGGAAGAGGCCACAGGTGAGGACGGCAATGCGTTCACTATATATTATTTTACTGATGAGGGGTTGAATTTCGATCCGAACACGTATGAGATCGAGGGGCTTGTTAAACAGGTGTCGTTTCAAGGCGGGGAGTTGAACGGGCGTGATTTTGAGGTGAATTTCAACTCCGAGACAAAGGAGTTCGAGATTATCACGCAATTCCCGTATGAGAACCAGCAGCTACCGGGCGGCCTGCTGATCCCGAAGCCGGGTGACGAGTATATCCTTTGGAACATACGGATGCCTAAAGAGTATTATCCGCTGGCGGAAAAAGAATTTGAGGAGGCCGTTCAGAAGCATATCGAGTCGATAAGCATTGATACGTCAGTCTATAAGGCTCCAACCGATTACATCTATTTGGATGAGAACCATATCGATTTGAAATTGGGGCGGCGTGTCCTTTTGGAGAATGAGATTTATTTCCCCACCGGCACTCACGAGAGCCGTGTGACCAAGATCTCCCGCCGGGTGAATAATACCACAGATATGGATATTGAATGCACGTATGCGGTTGATTACGGGCGTATCAATCAGATCGAGAGTAATATCGTGGATATTCAGGCAGCCTATAAGGAACAGCTGAATAAGGACGTGCTGACCGTATTGAAAAGCTGGGACAGTATTGATCCCACCGAGTATAACGTCCTTTCCGCCGTCCGGACAATACGCACGATCGCAAATTCCTTGAGCAAGCTGGAAAAAGAAACGGCAGACAAATACCTCAGAAAGGACATACCCGACACGGCGAAAGAGCTTGAAACCTTTTTGAAGGGGATAAAGGTTATCGGCGAGGCTCTTGTTGAAAGCCTTACGGTAGAGAAAGACTCCACTTTCAAAGGTCTGCTTTCCTCCGAGGTCTTTACTTCGGGTTTCCCCGGCGGAACCGGATGGGCATTGTTTTGGAAAGAGGTGCTTAATGCCGCAGGAGTAAAGGAAAAGAAAGCCGTCATGGAGCTGGACGAGATGACCGTCCGTGGGGTTATGCGAGTGTATGAATTTGTCATCTCACAACTGATGGGTGAGAACGGAACCCGTCTGACAACTGACATGATGCGTGTCGATCACATCGATGCGGGCACAAAGACAATCTATCTCGATACGGAGAAAGGAGTCCTTTACAACCCTTTCCGTCCGGGTGATATCCTGATGGTTCAGCGTTTTTCCGTGGATGGTATCATCAAGCAGTACGAACTGCAGGTGGTCACTGCCAAAGTCGGTGATACCTCCAAAGGAGAGGAACGGCTCGATAGCATCACCTATAAGAATTTTGTAGGCGATGAGGGTAGTGTTGTTTTTCGTGACGTGCTTACCCGTGTGGACTCCGCCACCAATTCAGACCGCAAAGGGGTTATCAAACAAACCAGCGTTGAGGAGGGCAGTCCGTATCTTGATGTCCTGTACGGGATGAAAACGGATCCTGACAACGCCGTGCGTCTCCGGCTTGGACGTCTGGCCGGTATTATTACCTATTGGTGGGGGCAGCTGCAGGGATATGGTCTGTATTCCAACAACGCCTATCTGCTGGGTGATTTCCGTCTGCGTACCGGTGAGGATGTCCGGACGAAATTCGAGATAATGGAGGGTATGCTGCAAAGTGCCATGCAGAGCGTTGTGGGCACGATGACCGAGGAGGATAACTTTTTGAAAAACGCCAGCTTTCAGGATGACATGGCTTATTGGGAGCGTGAGAGTGATATGGCTTTATTTGATATCGGAGGGCAGCTGCTTGATTTAGGCGTGAATTTCTATTCCGAGAAAAACAAGGTGGCCGATATTGACTCTTTCGATGGCCGTTTCATGCTCCGGATCAAACGGAGTCACATTCGCCAGCTGAATGCGGATATCACCAAGCCGGAAGATGGCAGCGTCATATTTCTAACCTTGAAATATCATTGCGCCGAGGAGGGGATCCTGACTGCCGGTTTCAGTGGATCCGCTCCCTATGTGGAGCAGGTTATTCCGGCTGGTGAGGGCTTTGATATACTGGAGATATCAGGAGTATGGAACGGAACCGGTGATTTTCTCCTGAAATTTACCGGTGACTTGTATATCGAGCAGCTAACCCTGACCAATCATCCGTTAGAGGATTATAAAAAAGAGGTCAGTACCAAGTTCGAGCAGACCGCCGAGCATATTCTTGCCGTGGCCGAGGAGGTGAATAAGATAGACCATACCATCAAGACCGCCGGTTGGATCACCACGGCAGACGGTAACAAGCTGTGGGCTACCATTACCGAGGTGGACAGTCTTGGCAATCGTGTCACCACGCACGAGAGCAGCTTTCACGTGACGGCGCAGCAGATCAATGCTATCGTGAGCCGTATCGATAAGGCGGAGGATGATTTGGGAATCATAGACCATACCATCAAGACCGCCGGTTGGATCACCACGGCAGACGGCAACAAGCTATGGGCTACCATTGACCGGGTGGATGTCCTTGGCAATCGTGTCACCACGCACGAGAGCAGCTTTCACGTGACGGCACAACAAATCAATGCCATTGTTAGCCGGGTGGATACGATAGACGGAACCATCAGCAATGCTGGGTGGATTACTACTGCAGACGGCAATAAGTTATGGGCGAGCAAGACGCTTGAGAATGGTGATACGATTGTTTCCTATATCAACCAAGCGGCGGACTCCGTGACAATAAACGCCAAGCATATCAAGCTGGAGGGGCTTGTAACTGCGAATGGTAACGTACAATTCACCACGGATGGAAAGATAATCGCCAAGAACGGCGAGTTCAGCGGAACGGTTGTCGGTGTGTCGGGTTCCTTCAAATCCTTAAACTGCGTGAATAATAGCGGGGATATTGTCGGAGGCATCTCCTTTGGCAGTGATGGAAAGATGTGGTTTAACGGTGACCTGTATCATCAGGGCTATGACTATGACAAAAAACGTTCTTTCCGTTTCTATACCTCCGATGTTTGGTGTCGTGGTAATTTCGGGGCAAGGCAACGCAATACACTGGTGGTATATGGCAGTTATGGTTACTATTACGTAAATGGTTTGGATACGGAAACCGGTAAGGTATATGTCTCCCTACCCTCGGCCACGTCATCCAATAACGAGACCTATTATACCATTCCGTTATACGGAACCACCGGGGATGCTTCCGGTTTCCCTGTTGACTTGGTGATCATAAAGGTTTCAGGGACGTACCGGTATTTATTGAGCGGGATGAAAAGCCAGCGGGTAACGGTCATGAATGCGAATAATCAAAATAGTGAAATTTATATCTACTCGAATGGCAATAAGGTAAAATGGCCGGGCGGTACTATCGCTGATTGTAGGAATATAGCGGATTTCATGAGTCCTTCACCGGCTTCTAACTTATTAGGCAGAGGATGGATAGTGGGCGCAATGAATGATAATAACTGGTAATAATAAAAAGGAGGTATTTATGAAAGTGAATTTGAATGTTCCCTTTATGAATTATAAGGGGTTGGTGATCACGAAAAAGGTAGAGGGTACGGATGTGGAACAGGAGCAGCTGATGAAAGATGTCATTGCTCCGATCCTATTCAGTGGGGAGTGGAGAGATGAGAGGGTGAATGCTTTGAGTGGTGATGAAAAAATCCGTGCTTATAGCTTGAGCCTTAAGATCTATCAATCCACCGGAGATATCGAAATCTCAGCGGAGGAGGCTCTAATGATAAAAGAAGCCGCATTGGTTTTGAGCCCCGGCGGTTACGCACAAATTGTCAAATTGATAGACGGATAAGTTATGGTACTGACAGAAGCTCAATTGCAGGAAATCGCTAAACGTGTGCGTGCGATCATCCGAGCCGAATCCAAAGGCGTGGGTGATCTACCGGTGGCCACCTCGTTGGATGGGCTTCTCTCGCTTCCGGCCTTGCGCTTTAACGGTGGCGTGCCGGAAGTAGTAGAGGCTCCTATCTCCAAATTGCAGGACGTGGCATTGGATGCGGTCAGTGGGGCAACGAAAGCCGCCAATGAAGCCGCAGTAAAAGCCAACACGTCTGCAGGTAATGCAGATAAGGCAACCACAGCGGCCAATAATGCTGCCAAAAGTGCCAATGATGCCGCCGGTACTGCTGGAGCAGCTACCGAAGCGGCAAAGAAAGCCACGGATGCGGCCAACGGAGCCGCCTCCAATGCCACGAATGCCGCCACGAAAGCGTCCTCCGCAGCTGATACGGCGAATAAGGAGGCCAGCTCTGTAAATGCGGCCAAATCGGAAGCTCTTGCCGCTGCCGCCCGTGCGAGCAGTACGGCCACCACAGCAGAGGTCGAAATCGAGAAGATGAAGCAGCTGCAGGAATCCATATCGGGTGCAGCTTCATTGGCTCCCACGAGGATGGAACTGACCTACACGAAACGCATCACCCAGCGTAATCCTTACGTTCAGCGTATCGTGGCCAAGATGTTCCCCTCGTACTCCCTGCAGAATGTTTTGTTCTTGGGTGATGACGTGGCCGTGAGCGTGGATCCTGCCGGTATTGTAACCCCGTTGAAGATCGGAACGAGCCGGATCCACGTGATCCCGACACAGGCCACCCACTTGTACAAGACCATAAACGTGACGGTTCAGGCTCCGTCCGTCCGCCTTACCGGAGGCGGTAAAATCCGGGTTGACAGTAAAGGCAGAATACGTTTAACTTAAAAACTTGATAAATATGACAAGCGATCAGGAAACTCGTGTATTAGCGATGCTTTCGGCTTTTGAAGCCGGAAAGAAGATCAGCGAACTCGATACTGCCTCCGGCAGCGTGAGCGATATGCGCATCGAGGTGCTGGATACGGATGGAGAGTCCAAAGTTATGAATTTGTCGGAGGCTGTTACCTCCGCCGCCAATGCCGTTTGTGGGCGTTATTGGAATGAATCGAATTCCACGTACCGAGCCGCCGGTTATCACGGAAGCCTTGATATGCTCCGCAAGCTGCCTGAGCTGCTGGGGCTTGGTTGTTACCTTGTTCAGGATGACCGTACCCGGCGCAAGCTGGATCCCACGAACCACTACCGTTTCGAGGACGGCACACCGGCCAAGCTGGATGGCACGATGGGGCAGTATATGTGGTGTTGGAATACCGGTTTCTATTTTGCCGAGTGGAAAGTGGGGAATCTGAAATATTATGCGGTTTCTCTTTCTCCTATCAAAGGCAAACAGTGCGTGTATATTCCCGCCGGTGGCCTTTCCGCCCTCGGTGGTGGCGTGATGGATAGGACGAACGCCATTCTTTGCTCGGTTGTGAGCGATGCCGCCCAATATCGTGGAGGTGGCAACGATGCGAGCCGTGACGGAACCTATCGCACTCAGCTTGGTATGGTGGCAACCGCTCTGCAGTACCGTAGTTTTTCAACTTATGCCCGTAAGCGTGGCGAGGGTTGGGATGCCAATTGGTACGTGGCTCAGGCCGTTGTTGAAATCCTTTTCATGATTATATTCGGAACCCGCAATATGCAGGAGGCCGTGATTGCTGAAAAGGATAGCAACGGTCTGTATCAGGGTGGCCTCGGAGCCGGAACCACTAATATGCCGAATTGGGATCAGTGGGGTTATTACCCGGTTGTTCCGACCTCTGCGGGTATTGAGTTGGGTGACGGTTGCGGTGAAACAACGTTCAATGTGCTAAAGGAGGACGGCTCGCTGCATTATGCGGCAAAGGTTCCGGTGTTCTTTGGCCTGAAACATCCTTTCGGCCATATATGGAAAATTGTCCGGGGGCTTATCGATAACGTGGGTGATGAGAAATCCGAGGTTTATGTTGCCCCGTCCCTTTATGCCGGTTATGATGACAATTCGATTTCCGGTCTTATCAAGGTTTGTGAGGTTCCAAGAACCGGTGGTTATATCAAGCAGAAAAGTTACTATCTGCTTTGCGCTATGCCGACCGAAATCGGAGCGACCGCCTCGACTTATTTTTGTGACTATTTTTGGGAGAGTTCAGCATCATCCAAAGGTCTTCGTGTCCGCCTCTCCGGTGCTGGCGCTGACAGTGGCGCGTATGCGGGGGCGTTTGCTACGTATACGAATGATGCGGCCTCGCATTCGTATGCGTCTGTGTCCGCTCCCCTCTGCTTTTTCGATGCGGATCCGGTGATGTCGGCCTAAAACGAAAACGGAAAACGGAAACAGGAAAAGAACGTTCTTTGAAATTTTGTATTGAGAGTTTTGGAAAAGCTGTTCGGCGGGTTTCAGAACTCGCCGTTAGGCGAGTCGATTTTTGTGATTTTTTTGCCGGTTTTGGGAAAATGTAGTTAAAAGGCTTATCTTTGCATCGTTAAACCAAGTTTAACAGGTTGTTTTGCCCTTAGTGTGACGCAGTCTTCGTGTCCGCCTCTCCGGTGCTAACGCTAACAATGGCACGAATGCAGGGGCGTTTGCTACGAATACGAATGATGCAGCCTCGAATTCGAATGCGAATGTGTCCGCTCCCCTATACTTTGCAGTTAGGAAACGGTTAGATGGGGTGAAAGACCTTGCCACTTGGCAAAAGATGACGAACGCTCAAAAGGACGCTGGTAGGCCGGTAACGGTTCGAACGCTTCCGAGTAAGGCAAAGCAGACACTCAGACACTCTGAACCGCAGAAACAGGCCATGAAAAGGTATGGAAATTTGTTTGAACGAGTTGTCGAATATGGCAATCTCGAACAGGCGTTTCACAACGCCGCCCGTCACAAAACTCGCCGAAGCGAAGTAATAGAGTACGGCTCCCATTTGGAGGCGAACCTATTACAGCTCCAGCGTGAACTTATCACCGGTACTTACCGCACCTCCGAATATAAAACTTTCATCATTTACGAACCTAAAGAGAGGAAGATCTTTAAACTTCCTTTCAGGGATCGTGTCGTTCATTGGGCGATAATGCAGGTGATTGAACCGATATGGCTCTCGAACTTCACCCGTGATACCTATTCTTGTATCCGTGGGCGTGGAATTCATCCTCTTTTATACAAGCTCCGCCGTGACTTGAAAGCGGATCCGGACGGAACCCGGTACTGCCTGAAAATCGACGTGCGCAAGTTTTATCCGAGTATAGACCACGAGATCATGAAACAGGTAATCCGCCGAAAGCTGAAAGATGCCCGGCTGCTTGCTTTGCTTGACGGTATCGTGGACTCGGCAGAGAACGGAGTGCCTATTGGAAATTATTTATCCCAATTCTTTGCTAACCTTTATTTATCCGAACTGGATCATATCATGAAAGAAGAAATGGGCATCCGGTACTATTACCGCTTTGCCGATGATATTGTCCTACTGGATGGAAACAAGGAGAAACTCCACGGAACCCTCGTGTTTATCAACCACTACTTGAATAATGAACGTGCTTTGAGTATAAAGCCGAATTATCAGGTCTTCCCGGTAGAGAGCAGGGGTGTCAATTACGTGGGATACGTGACGTTCCATGATTATTGCCTCGCCCGCAAGCAGAACAAGAAAAACCTCTGCCGGGAGGTGGCCAAACTACGAAAACGTGGAATGAGCGATGAGGAGATCCGGATAAAGGCATCCAGCCGGTTGGGGTTCATGCAGCATTGCAATAGTATTTATTTATTAAAAACTCTCAATATGAAAACATTCAGTGAAGTAACGAACAGCAGTGGTAATCTCACGGGAGATAAGTACCACATTGATGACATTTTGAACAGGGAAATCCACCTGAAAGGCTTCGAGATAAAAGCCTCCAAGTACAAGGGTGAATGCCTGATCATCCAGTATGACATCTACGAGCAGGTAAAGGACAAGACCGGAGCTTTGCTCACTGATGATGACGGTTCTCCAAAAATGGATTGGGTGGAACATATCACTTTTACCGGTTCGGAGGCTCTTATCAAACAGTTGAAAGATGTGGTGTTGGATGAACCCTGTTCGGCAAAGATTATTAAACAACCAATCGGTGACCGGGGTAAATGCTTTTATAAGATAACCGATCCCGATTAAAATATCGGTGATTATGTACAAAGGGATTTATGCAGAAAAAAAGACTTTTTCAAAGTTCGATAATGAACATTATTTGTGCTATCTGAACGAGCAGCGTGAGGAGTATTCTCCTGAACCGGATGCCCGTTCGGGTGAGGTGACTGAACCGGTGTCCGCTCCCATATTGGGATATGCCTATACAGGAAGTATGGCGGACGGAGGTACTCTGATTGAAGCGAGGGAGGCTACTTATGACGAATTTGTTTCTGGGTTGATCCGCACGAGGTACTCGGCCAGCCGGGTGGAGGCAATCCAGTCAAACCGTATGATAGCCTTTGTCAATCCGGAGCATGAACGGGCATCCGAATTTATTTCCGAGTGGGATGATTTCCAGTCTTACCGGGAACAATGCAAGGAACAAGCTAATGCGCTTATAAACGGATAAATGCCTGTCGGGGGCAGGCAAGAAAAAGCCCCCGGCCTGTAAGTAGTTATCTCACCCACATACTTACACAAAGATGCGACCAACCGCACAGCCGGGGGCTAAATACCCTCTGCTGCGGTTGGTCGCATTTGTATGTTATGTGAGTGAGATGTCGCAAAGATAGTAACATTTAAAGGAATAACAGCAATGAAAACACCTATTTCTTACTACGGAGGCAAGCAAACCCTCCTTAAACATATTCTGCCTCTGATCCCCAAGCATAAACTTTATACAGAGGCTTTCTGCGGCGGTGCTGCAGTATTGTTTGCCAAGCGTCCGGCTGATGGCGAAGTTATAAACGATATCAGTATGGATATAACGAACTTTTATTGGATGGCTAAAGTCTATTATCGTGACCTGAAACAGGAGATTGAGAAGACTTTGCACAGCCGGGATATGCACGCCCATGCCGGACATATCCTGCAGTATCCTCAATTCTTCCAACCGGTGCAGCGGGCGTGGGCTGTTTGGGCGTTGTGTAAAATGTCCTTTGCCAGCATGATGGACGGTTCATTCGGTTATGACTTTGGTGGTGGAATGCCGAAAAAACTGCGTAATGCAAAGGATGAGTTCACGGAATGGCTATGCGCCCGGCTTGATAACGTGACCATAGAGAACCGGGATGCGCTGGATGTCATCTCCACTTATGACTCGCCCGATACGTTTCATTTTGTGGATCCGCCGTATATAAACAGTGATTGCGGCCATTACGAGGGTACATTTGATGAGTATTGCATGGAGAAGCTCCTGCAGCTTTTGGAGCAGGTGAAAGGTAAGTTCATGCTGACAATGTTTCCCCTGCCAATGATAGAGGAATACGCAAACAAAAACGGATGGATAATCCACCGGGTAGAAAGAACCATCAGCGCATCAAAGACGAGCCGAAGAAAGCAGGAGGAATGGATGGTATGCAATTATGAAGAACACCCGCAGCGAACTTTGTTTGATTACAAAGACAGCAGCGATGTTGATGCAACAGATGCCTCCTAAATACTGTATAAAGATAGTCATTTCTAATGAATTGCACAAATATTGGAACGTATTTTTTATGTGAAAATGCAATAATTTTAAAGGCTTTCAAACACCATTCAAATGACGTTTGAAAGCCTTTTTATATCGTGCGTGTGCGATAATTTTTTCACATTTCGTTTTATACCCTGATTATCGCATTTCGTTTTTTATACCGCTCGCATTTCGTTTTGCCGATTATACAACTCATTGTCTGTTCTCATCATTATATATGTTTTTAAGATTATTTTTTCTGTCAATTCTCACGGCAAGTATGAGAGATAATACCACGAATGCGGATATTGATACCCAAAATGCGGTGTCAAGATTGTCTATTGTACCATGTACGATAGCTGCCAGAGCAAACCAAATGAGATATAATACTTTCATAACTTATTGTTTATTAGTTCCTTATAGTGATATAAAGTTAACTATTTTTACTTTGGGTGCAAAATTGTAAAACTTTAAAAATCAGTGGCTTAACTTTATATAACTATTTGAAATTCAAATAATCTATTTGAGCGCGGCGTGTTTCAGTACATCAAAGGCGTTGCAGTACCATCTTCCGTTCTGCCTGTTGGCAGGTTTCTTTTCGGCACGTATGGCACCAGAACCTACCAGTCTGAACAACCTTCCTCGTCCGCCCACGATAGTGGCGGCTTCTCTCTGTCCGAATGTCTTGTCATTCAGGACGATTTTCAATACTTCCTCGTTTAACATGATATTCAGGATTTATAGTTGGTACATTGCGGTAAAATCTCACGGCAGTTCGATATAACTGAGGTTGACACTGATACAGTTGTGAACAGAACGTATCTTATGTCTGTATCCCTCTATGTCGCTTATAATGACAGGGGTCTGCAATTTTACTGTATCCCTTCCTCCATTGGCATAAACAAGCTGGTAGCCTGTTATCTGATATTTATTTTCCATAATGAATTAAGATTTGATATTTGGTCACTCTGTGAGGTATCGAACCTCCATACCTGGCAAATGAATATAGAGATAATGATTCATGCCCATTGTACGCACCTGTGACAGAGTGGAGTGGTGTTCCTATCCTCACGGACTGGAACATCTGGAACTTTTCAGAATTAGATACATAAAGAATTGTGACTAACACACAAACAAAATAAGACTAGCATACTGATGATCCCCTCAATGGCTTAAACCGGTTGTTATCCCGAATCTTACGGGAGGGGATGGGGTTATATAGAGTTTGGCAAATGAATCTGTCATATACAACCATCATCTTGCATTGAACGAGCGGATGACTGTTGCTTTGGCATCATTGCGGTAGTCGCATCTCCAGTCATTGCGTCCCATGCGTGAACTGTAATAGGATCGGTAGTTCCTGTAATCGCGGTTTCCGTACTTTGCCTTATATTCAGCGGCACGCCTTGCATTCTCCTCGCTTATTCTTGCTTCCTCTTTGGCTTCCGTCCATGCTTTTGTCAGGCAGTAGCTGAATGTGGTATTGAACGTGTGGCCGAAAATGTAATGCGCTCTTGTCATTATTCTGCTTAAATCGTATCTTTTCATATCCTTGCTGTTTATGGGTTTATTTTGATATTGTAAAGATACTTTAATAAAGTGGATTATACAAATATAAACAACTGATTATCAATTAGTTAAACTTTGTTTAACGTGATGTGCTATTGATATTGAATGCTGTTACTAATTGTGTTGTATCACTGAGTGAACTATTCAATATGAATCTTATAATCTGATATTTTTAAAACTCGTGCCTGTACGGAATATTCACTACGTCCGCACAGGCTGTATCTGAAGGTCATACTTTCAGCGATACTTGTGCCTCACACCAAGCATACTCATCACGTTAAAGACAAATTGACGTGCTGAAAGTTTTCTTTATTGTGTTTTCCAAAATGTCAAAGAACTCTTTAAAATCGCGCCTCTGAGCCAATTCGATTCGGCAACTCATGTCTTTTTCAGAGGCTTTTCTTTATGTCAACTTAAAAAATTAAGAAATATGAAACTGAAAGCCAAAATCAGTTACTTTATTGAAGTAGATATTGCCACCCCGAATTACTTTAAGACCGTATGTGTCCCTTGTACTCTATTTCACTCTAGTTACTGTAATTGTTTTAGCCTCTCTGTCTATACGGGTTTTGAATGTCTTCCCCCATTGCAGTCCGTATGTGGTACATACAGTTCTGACGGAAGTCATCATCTGAATAGGATAAGTAAATTCTTCACCTATCTTCATCACTCTCAGCGTTGGTGTAATCGGACTTTTCTCTTCTTTTTCTGCCATATTATTTTGATTTATTTATTGTTTTACTAATTTTGTAATGCAAAGATAAATATATTATCTAAGAAACAAGAAAACTCAGTGATTAATCAGTGGATTTTAATATTAATTAAACTTGTTGTTTATGAATGTACAGAGTAGGCTTTTTGATTTCATTTCATCGAAGAAGATTTCAATATCAGATTTTGAAAGGGCTTGTGGACTATCCAATGGTTATGTGCACAAGATTAAAAATTCTGTAGGCAAACGTGGTTTACTGGATATTCAGAGAAAATTCCCTGAACTTAATACTGACTGGCTTCTTACGGGAGAAGGGGAGATGCTTAACGATACATCTTCATATATTGTCAATAGCGACCATCATGGAACTTCTGTAGCAGGAAACGGCAATAACGTGAATACCACCAGCGCTCTGGAAAAGGCATTGGAAAGTCTGATGGAACAGCAAAGACTTACAGCGAAAGCGCAAGAGCAGGTGGACAGGTTGCTGTCTTTAATGGAAAGGATGACTAAATGAAATTTAATTAATAATACACTATGGAAACATTTACATTAATTCTAGCAATCGTTTGCTTGGTGTTTGGAATCTTGCAGATAATCTTGTTCTTCAAGGTGTGGAATATGACCAATAATGTAGCAGGCATCAAGGCGCTGTACGAAAAGCAAAACAGTGAAATGTTGGCACTGCTGAAAACAATAGCGTCGGAAATGAAGGAACCCAAGCAGTACAACAACAAAGAGAGCAAAGGTGATATAAAGGTGGTAGCAGCAACCGAAATCAAAAAGGAGAGCACTTCTGCACAACAAACAAAGAAAGAACGTCCTACTATAGACAGAAGCAGTGAAGAATACTAGCGGAAAATAAAGAAGTGGAACGTCTTAAAATCCCGTGGGTACATCGAGCAGGCTGTAAGGGAGTATATGGAATACACCGGATCTGAACAGAATGAAGCGACCGAATTTATAAACAACTTATAAGATAGGTATGGATTTCAAAGACAATATACTTCAGCTTGCGGAAAGGATAAAGAAGCAGAAAGATGCCATCCAGACAGAGGAAGCCACCAAGAACGCCTTCATCATGCCCATAATAACGGCGTTGGGATATGATGTATTCAATCCTTTTGAGGTAGTGCCTGAAATGGACTGCGATCTGACAAGGAAAGGTGATAAGATAGATTACGCCATCAAAAAGGATGGCAGGACGATTATTCTGATAGAATGCAAGCACTGTAAGCAGAACCTTGACTTGCACAACACCCAGCTTTCAAAATACTATGCTGCGTCCAACGCACGCTTTGGGGTGCTTACAAACGGTATCGAGTATCGGTTTTATGCGGATCTTGACAAGACGAACATCATGGACGAGAAACCTTTCTTGGTGGTGAATATGCTGGACTTGTCGGATGCAGATATAGAGGAAATGAAGAAGTTCCACAAGTCATGCTACAATGAGTCGGAAATATTCAGCACGGCAAAGGAACTGCAAATGATGATACAGATAAAGGAGATTCTTGCAAAGAATTTCCAGTCGCCGGGCGATGAGTTTACGAGGTATTTTGTCAGAAGTCTTAATAACGGGAAATCCACACCGAAGCTGATCGAAGAATACAGACCGATTGTGAGGAAATCTATCTTGTCCGTGATAGGAGGGATGATTTCAGGCAGACCGGATACCGCCATACTGGTGAAAGAAGAGAAACCACGACAAGCACCGAACGATGGAATGGCTGCTATAAGCGACAAACAAGATGCAGTGATTACATGTAAGGAAACAGATGCATACAATATAATCAGAGCTGTTCTTGGGGAACAAAGTGAACTATCATATACCAGTTTCAAAGGCTATCTGCTGATTTGGACTGGACATGAATATTGGTGGGTATGTCGTGTATCATTAAGGCCGTACAGCAAGCGGATATGTTTTGTTACAGAGAACAGAACCGGATATAAATGGATTCAGTTACAATCAATAGAAGATATCCGAAATTATTCAAATGAGATAAGAACGGCTTTTGGAATAGCCTGCAAGCAACGGAAACAATATCAATTAAAACATAAGAAATCATGATTATTGTATATGTTACTTGCAAAACACAACCTTTATTCTTTTTTTGCTGAGTAACGGGATATTGACATTTCCGGTTCAAAGTCTTGATAAGCTAGTTATAATCATGCAGTTCGTTCAGAGAGTGGTCCAATCCGAAGATACCGGGAGGTACTTCCTTGCGCCATCCTTTGCCAAACTTTTTATCCAAATATCGGAAAACTTCTTCGTTATAAGCAGTCAGCAGATGGTTGGGAGTGCTTAAATAACATGTCAGTTTACCATCTTCATTCAAGGGAAAGAAGCTGATATACGTAACCCCATATTTCTTCCAAAAGGGATGCTTCCTTATGACCTCTTCTTTTCCAACAGGAATAATGAGCTTCAGATTGGGTTTCCCTTTGTCTATGTATTCACGAGACAAGGTCGGTGAACAATCATATTTTTCGATATACTCATACCACAGAGGAAGCGTAATTCGCAGTGTGTCACTTTGAAATGGTATAGTAACAAGAGTGTCGCATGAATTCAAACCGACAAATTGGGCAACCAACTGATACTTTCCTCTTTTCAAATGTTCTATCTTGAATGTTCCGGTAGAATCAGTAAGCCAACCTTGAAACGGCTTTTCATCCATAGTTAGGTATGAAGCAATCATTGGCCTCTTAGTGACATCGTAAGGAGGAATCTGCCGCACTTCTTCGCCATAGACTTTGCCTATGAGGGTGTATTCCGTAGTATCATTTGCTTGAGTGGACTTTAGCTTGTCTTCCCAAATGGTAAGTACAAAATCCTTAAATTCAATCGTGTACTTTCCGTTGATAAACAACACCTCCCAAGGATAAATGCTCTTCAGTACTTCTTTAAATGCTTTTGCCAAAGGATGATTCTTGTCATCAATGTTTTCCCGTTTTGGACGAACGGACATAATCACTACATCCAAATCCACCAGACGACCATCCGAATTGCATTGCATATTATTTACCCAAAAGGTCATGCGTTTCCCTTTGTATTCCGGAAAGCGATGCCAAGGAAAACGCCGGATAATTTCATCCTGAGCATGCTGTATTTTCATGCCAGCCCGTAGGGTATTATGGTAAGTCTGGCAGTTTTCTATACGACCGTGTTGAAGCACCATCACTTGTTCCGTTTCTAGATTGCGGTCGAAGCCGCTGTGTACATAACGCACCAGCTCACCTTTCCCGGCACGAAGTTCTCCGTTGAACCAGCGGGCACAGATTTTCCCGTTTTGGTAATAAGGTTGAAACACTTTTTTCAATTGGTCTGGCTGATAAGTGAGGGAATACTCTTCTTTCTTCTGTTTATCATAGACACAGACTTCCAAATGATGCAGATACAGATGAGATTGCTGCACTTCCCAATAGGCGGTATAGCCTTCCCAATTGGCGGTAGTAATGCAATGGTTGTCCGGCAAAAATTCCATCAACCGATGAAACAGGATAGAATCCCGGTTGATGGGCTTGTCCAATAACACCCATTCTTCTCCCTGCAGATAAATGACATCACCGGATAGACCGGTAGCCTTCCCTTCCCAAGGAATAAGAAAGAAAAGAATGGCTGTCATCATACTTTTGAAAAATATAGGTATCTTCATGGCACGTTCTAATATTGAGGATTATACAATACGGATACTATAGATAAGTTTTCTGCTTGCTAAAGTTATTTTTCTCCCTTGTAATGCTCTGTGTTTCAGATTACAGAATATCCATCATCTTTCCCATAAACAAAATTAAACCTGTTTTATTTTCATGGATAACTAACAAGAATGGACGATTGACATGGAATGGATAAGGTGTAATCTCTGGCACTATTTCTGATTCAAAAACAACATTTGTAATAGTCGCTGCTGCTGCAACTGTGCCTGTTTCCGTTACTTCCAATCGGGTAAATTGTTCGATTTCAGAAATATAAGCAGGCATATCTGTCATACGTGAAAAGTCTGCACAATTTGCATTAAAAGCATCATGGATGCCCATTTTCTGGAAGATAGGAATGATGTTGGATTTGTAATCCAACTTGATAGAAGGTAATTTGAGGTCCAGCATACAACTTATACTATCTGATGCGGACAGCCATGCTTTCCAATTGGCTTCACTAAATGTGGCTATGCAGGAGTCAATGGATACACCTTTCTTGGGAAGAATCACTGTCATGGCATACGAATCGTTTCCGTAAGGGAGGGTAGCCATTTCAAACAATTCCGCTTTATGAAAAGCAAACCATTGATCAGACAGGTGCATCATGCTGACCGGATGCTTCTTTCCACTCACAGGATAAAAGTTTTCCTGCCGGGTTTCAGCCGGATCAAAAGGGAAAATCCATCCACTTTTGAAGAACAACGTATTGATGAGAATACAATTACCCATAGTTTGATCCAAGATTTTAGAGATACGTCCTTGAGTTTGTTCTTTTGTCCATTGGTTTATAATATCGGTTGATTTAGGATCTGAAAAGTCTAGATTCTGTGTTTCTGCAAGAAAATACTTCTGATTAATTTGTTGAAAGGTAGCCTTTATAGGTGACTCGTCATGAATCCAAATGGAATTGGCTGATTGGAAGATAGTCATAGAATCTAATTGAGGTAGATTGTTCATCAGTTTTAAAAAGTAGCTATTGATAGATTGAAGCTTGCTTCCAGATGCAGAAAGTACAGATTCTATTTCTTGTAAAGTCTCTCCTGAGGCTCCGTTGGCAACCATCCCTAAATTGAATTGGGCACTCAGAGGAGAAATGAAAAAACTTTGTCCTTTCTCCTGTTCATTCATCTTTTGAAAAAAACTGCAAGCAAAGTCATTACTGATGGATACCATAGGCATCTCTTCTTCCGAAAGTTCCAATGAAGATAATTCTACAAAAGGTTTGTGGGATGAAGTCTGTTGGCAACTGATAAAGATACAGAAACTTATTCCGGTAGCAAATAGTAAAAAGTTTTTCATGATGACAGTTTTTTTAAATTCAATATCAGAATTCTTTATATTTTTGTTTATATTTAAATCTGTTTACAATTACCTTCTTCAGACAGTTAATTAACCGGTATTTCAAATTTGATAGGGAATGTATACTTCACTTTGAGGTTCACTCCATGTTGATGACCCGGTTTCCACTTGGGCATAATCGAAACAATGCGAAGTGCCTCTTCACATAATGCAGCATCCGCACTTAAAACGGGGTTGACACTGCGAAGAATTCGAGGCTGGGTCACCGTTCCATCTTTGTCGATAACCACCTGCATGATAACTGTGCCTTCCAGTTTGTTTTGCTTGGCAGCCTGAGGGTATTGTATGTTTTGTCTGATAAATTCCATCAATTTGAGCATACCACCCGGAAACTCGGGCATATGCTGCACGACATCAAACACATCTTCTTCGTCAGGGAAAACCTTCTTGCAATTGGCAGGTCCTACAGGAATAGGTCTTTCTCTGGTTGAAACCTGCTGTGAAGTGTAGGCTTCAAACCATTGATATATGTTGTAAAAGCAAGTTTCGTTTTCATCATAAACTCTAATTTTCAAGAGGTAATCACCCGGCTGAGCATTCTTTGGTAAATCAATCCCGATTTCGGCTTCCTTCCCTCTTTCCACCTGAAGGGCCACAGACTCTTTGTCTATGTTTTTACAGTATATTTCATGTAATCTTTTTTGCTTATCCTCCCGATAAAAAATGTATTCACCTTTATACGTAAGATAATGGCTTGTACTGAAAATGGATACATAGACCTTATCGTTTGACAAGGAGCTTGAAATGATTCTAACGTCTTTACTTTTGCTCTTGATTTCTTTATGCGTCCAATCGTCCAAATGAATCTTGACCACTCCTTCTGTATCATCCACTAATAATCCCCATTTCACTGAGGGTGATTTCTTGATAACTGAATCGAAATTTACGGGAGGAATATACTCAATTTCTACAGCTCCCGTATCATTCGGATTACGCTTGGGACCCTCATCAACAAGGACCATATGATCTTCAAGACGGAAGGTTACAGGAAAAACGTATTTTACTTTCACGGTCTCTCCGTTCAGTTTCCCCGGCTTCCAGTCTGGCATCATTCTTACAATGCGGAGTGCTTCTTGGTCTAACAGGGGATGGACGCTGTATGCTACTTTAGGCTGTACAACTTTTCCGTTGCGGTCAATGATACTCTCTATCCAAACTCTCCCTTGTATTTTCTTGTATATGGCAGCAGGAGGATACTGAATGTGGGTCTGTATATATTTTATAGCTTCCTTCATGCCACCCGGATATTCAGGTCGTTCTTCCAATACGGCATAAATTTCTTTATCGGAAGTATTCTTTTTTAAATATAGTAATAAGGTGGAGTCCACTACAATAAACGAGGTGTCGGCTTGGGTGGTAGAACATTCTTTCGTTTCCAACTTCTGTCGTTGCTGAATGCAAGTGGTTGAAAGAAGGCAAAAGGATATCAAAAATACAATACCGCTTCTCATAGGCAAAAACAATTTGTGAAAACAAAGGTATTTCGAAAACATACAATATTCGTAAGATGCTTGGCATCTGCTGTTATTATTATAGTCATCTATATTTCACGCTGATTACATCGGAAGAATCGCGAACAGCTTCTTTGATGTCTGCCAGCCGGAATTCGGTCATGAGCATAATTTTCTGTTTTTTATCGGTTAATTCCACCTCATAGAAGAACCTGTATCTGCCCGGTCGGTTGGGCAGGACATTCGGGTTTAAGTGAGTTTTAAACAGAAATTGTTTTCCAGGTTTGATGATATAGCCAACGCAGTGGAAGTTTGTATTTATGGGAAGAGTTCGCCAGACTCCATGCTGGTTTTCATAAGTAATCCGGTATGGGTCTCCACACCCTATCTCGTGCTCGCTCTGGTTGAATAAAACAAAAGTGGCGGTATGAGCCGTGTATGGGTATGCAGAGAATTCAGGATATAAATGGATGCCCAAAGTGTCGGAAGTGTATCGTTGATTGTTGGGTGTTGGTTCTATGGGTCCTTCAAAACGGATAGCGGGTGAGTCCATGACCTTCTTACGGAAAACGGCTCTGGCTTCCGGAGAGTTTAGACATAAATTTACAACAAGATGATTACCTTTTATGCCCGATTCAGATATATTGCCGTCTAATCGAGTGCCCTCTATTTCTGAACGCGCATATCGTTTTCGCAGTTCATTCTGTATCTTTTGCAGTTCTTGCTCTGTAAACACAGAATCCTTTACACTCTGAGTAGCTACAGGAAGATGGCAGATCGTGTCTTGGGTATGAACGGAGATTGTTTGAGCGCCTTGTGTAATCGAAGCTGAATCACTCTTTACCGCAGGCTGATTGTTGCTGGACGGTTTACCGCTACACCCCACAAGCAACCATACCAAGAGAAGAATCAATACCATTCCTAAAGCTAAATAAAGCATTGTCTTAAAATAGGCAACCTTATCCAGCTCTTCTTTTTCCAAAGTTTTCTGGCGGATATCTTCTATTTTTTCCACCGTCATCTGAGAGAGGTCAGTCTCTTTTCCTGTATCCAATAACCGGTGGTAGGTGTCTGTTAGCCTCTCCCGATTCCGTTTGCGCAACTCTCGATTTTCTTTATCGCGTTGCAGCATGTCGTTGATACATCCTAATGTTCCCATGAGTTCTTAATTAGATTATCTGCCTTAAAAATAACAATAAAAAATGAAATGTTAAAGAATCAATTAGTTAAATGCTTCCTTTTTTTGTTTTTTATAAGGGGTTAGTAAAATTAAGAACGAAAGGTGAGGACGTTGATTTAATTACATCACAGATTTGTAATCTAATAATGCCCCAATTACGAGATCTGTTTTAATATACGTATTATGGAATAATATCCTTGATCTTCGTTCATGTAGAATCCATATTACACAGCCAGTCAGACATCTTGGTATGCTTCGTAATACAGTAGACATTTTAATCCCTAAACCTAAACTCCGAGGATGTATATCAGTAAAAAGAACGGCATTACAAGCTCCTCTATACAATTACTATCAAATATAACCATGGTTATACTACCAGATAAATTTTATTTTGAAGTTACAGATATCGGAACTTCTTTCACCGTTTACGTAAACGGTATTTTTTCATCAAAAAAATTATGAATATTGGATTGTATTTTAATTTATATTTA